>SXGT01105941.1_pt1 | contig 27700 bp, 18 predicted proteins | sample 3176221 | NCBI WGS metagenome assembly SXGT01 (sample SAMN11356862, study PRJNA531348) | freshwater metagenome | isolation source: freshwater sample F1-120 | place: China: Fuxian Lake, Yuxi | collected 2017-12-25
GGTGATTCTTGATGTCGCGACAAGCGACGCCCCGATCGCCGCTGGACTCGCACTGACGGGATTCATCCCAAGCGGCATCGCTGCGCAACGACTCGTCGTCTCACGCGACGCGATCCTGTATGGCGATGCGGGGCCATTTCTCTTTGTCGTGCGTGAAGGCCTCGCCGTGCCCCTTCAAGTGCGCATTGACTTTCCGGTCGGAGAGGATGTGGCAATCGTGGCCTCTGGTTTGACCGTCGGGAGTAGCGTGGTGAGCGAAGGAAACGAACGACTGTCGCCCATGGCGCGCGTTGCCCCGATCTCGGATGCGTCATCCATTCCATCGGAAGGCTCGAAGTGAAGATTGTCGAAGGGTCGATTCGTCAACCGGTGAGCGTGCTCGTCGGTGTGGTCCTCGTCCTGCTCGCGGCGCTCGTCGCGGTCCGGCAAGTTCCGGTGCAACTCACACCGGATGTGGATGACACGATTGTGAGTATCTCAACGGTGTGGCCTGGCGCGTCACCGGAGGAAGTCGAGCAATCGATCATTGAGAAGCAGGAGGAGAAGTTGCAGGGCGTGGCGGGTGTTCGGCACGCCACGAGTAGTGCTTCGCAGGGCGCCGGGAGTGTTCGATTGGAGTTCGCACCGGGAACGGATCCCGAAGCCGCAATGCGCGAGGTCAGTGATCGACTTCGGCAGGTTTCGGAGTATCCGTTTGGTGTCGACGAGCCGATCGTCGAAGCGAGCGACCCTGAGAACAAGGATTACATCGCGTGGATTGTTGTCTCCGCAAACGGAGCGCGCAACGTCGATGGGACGGAGTTCGATGTCCGGACGCTCCAGGATTTCGTGAAAGATCGCGTGCAGCCCCAGATTGAGCGCGTCAAAGGTGTGGCGGAAGTCAATGTGCTTGGAGGTCGTGAACGAGTCTTTCAAGTTCGTGTCGAGCCGACCGCACTTGCGGCGCGCGGGATCACATTGGCGAAAGTAGCCGACGCGCTTACGCTCGCGAACAAGAATGTTCCGGGCGGATCCTTGCGGGAGGGCAAGCGGGAGATTGTGCTGCGCGCGACCGGACAGTTTGAGTCGAGCGAGGATGTCGCGCGGGTTGCCATCGCGCAGAGCAGTGCTGGTCCGATTCTGATCGCTGATGTCGCGGAGGTCGTCGAAACTTGGTCAGAGGCGGGCAGCTTCGTGCGCTCGCAGGGTGTGCCGGTCCTCGCGATCAATGTGCAGAAGGAGGTCGGCACGAATGTCATCGAAGTGATGGAAGGGGTCAACCTCGCGATCGCAAATCTCGCGATTGATGGTGGTGTCCTCGATGCCAAGACGCGGGGACTTGGACTCACGGAGGCGCTCACGGCTGAATTGGTCTATGACCAAACGGTCTACATCGACGACGCACTCAATCTCGTGCTTGACAACATCTGGCAGGGCGGGTTGCTCGCGATCCTCACACTCGTCGTGTTCCTTCGTTCGTGGCGCAGCATCGTGATTGTTGGCACCAGTGTGCCGTTGGCTGTGGTTGCCACGGTCGTCGTCATGCTTGCGATGGGCCGAACTATCAATGTCGTCAGCCTCGCGGGCCTCGCGTTTGCGATTGGAACGCTCATCGATAACTCCATCGTCGTGCTTGAGAATGTCATTCGACACATGGAGATGGGGAAGGATCCGCGCCGCGCCGCGCTCCTTGGTACGCAAGAAGTTGCGGGCGCAATCCTTGGCTCGACCCTCGCAACCTGCGTCGTCTTCATCCCCGTGTTTCTCATTGGTGATGAGGTAGGTCAATTGTTCCGCGACATTGCGCTCGCGATTCTCATTTCCAATCTGCTCTCCATGGTCGTGTCGATCACCGTGACGCCATGCGCGTGTGCGTTCCTCCTGCGCTCCCGTGCGCCTTCCGATGCGAGCGGTGCGGCGACTCGCCCCGGGCTAGGTGAACGATTCGCGACGTTCGTTGCCCGACTCGTGTTCCGTGTTTCCCGTCGAAAACTCGTGAGTTTGGCGATCGTCCTGTTGATGACAGCCGCGTCGATCATTGGAACCGTGATGCTGCTGCCTCCGGCAGATTACCTTCCCGCAGGCAATCGAAATCTAGTGTTCGGTCTGATCATTCCGCCTCCCGGTACCTCAACTGCGATGCAAGAATCGATCGCGCGGCGGGTCGAAGCAACGGTCGCGCCGTATTGGGAACGAACACTTCCTGTCCGCGGCTCTCCTGAACGCGCAGCGGCAGAAGCAAGTCTCGCGCAAGTTCCAGTGAGTCCGTGGATGGCATTCAAGTACGGCCCGTCTGTGCAGCCCGCGCCGCTCGCGAACTATTTCGTGGTGGGCTTCGGAAGCATGATGTTTCACGGCGGCATCGCGGCCGACAGCGCGCGTGCGAGCTACAACGAGCACCTCCTTGGACATGCCACACGGAGTGAAGTGCTGCCAGGCACGAATGCTTTCGCGTTCCAAGTGCCGCTCTTTCGAACGAGTGGCTCTTCAGGCAGCGCCGTGGCTGTCGACTTGCGGGGTGATGATCTTGACGCAGTGCAGCGTGCCGCAGAAGTCATGCTCGGGAGATTCTCTGCACTCTTTGGTCCACGGAGCGTGCAGCCGGACCCTTCTAACTTCGCCACACCGGGCGTCGAGGTTCGGGTTCGTGCCGATCAGCGTCGACTGAATGATGCACAGCTCACGCCTGCGGATGTCGCGCTCTCCGTTGCTGTGGCGGGCGATGGCGCACTTGTGGGGGAATACAACGCGGGCGGAGATTCGATTGACCTCGTGCTCATCGATCGCGCGAGCGCACTCGCAGGTCAGTCGCAGAGTTCGATGAGCGTGGATGCGGTCGCGGACATCCCCGTGGCACTGCCGAGTGGCCGTCTTGTGTCGCTCGGGCAACTTGCGATCGTGGAACGGGGAACCGCGCCCACGCAAATCAACCATATTGATCGCCAGCGATCCGTGCGCCTCCAAGTGACGCCTCCTCCAACCACCGCGCTCGAAGATGCTGTTGTCACGATCCACGCCGCGCTCGCGCAGGCGCGGAGCGATGGCGTGATTGCTCCCGGCGTGGTGAGTGATGTTGCGGGAACCGCAAGCGCGCTAGCCGAAGTGAGAAAGGAACTCATTGGTGACGGCACGCTGCTTGGCGTGATGGCGAGCACGGTCTTTCTGGCACTTCTCGTCTGCTACCTCGTGATGGCGGTGCTCTTTCAGAGCTTCCTCCTGCCATTCGTCATCATGTTCAGCGTTCCACTCGCGGCAGTGGGCGGAGTGGCAGCGCTCTTTGCGGTATTCATCGTGAGCCTGACAAGTCCGACGCTACCCATGCAATCGCTCGATGTGCTCACGATGCTTGGGTTCGTGATCCTCATTGGAGTCGTGGTGAACAACGCGATCTTGATCGTCCATCAGGCAATCAACTTTCAGCGTGGGACGGCCGACGAAACACCATCCGATGCCTCGTTCCGAGGTCTCGCGGGCGCGCCGGCCGTCATCGCGGGCGGTGCACTTCCACTGCGCGCGGCGATTGCGGAGAGTGTTCGCACGCGCATCCGCCCCATTCTCATGAGCGCGATCACGAGCGTCGCGGGCATGCTGCCGTTGATTTTCGCGCCTGGCGCCGGAAGCGAACTCTACCGAGGCCTTGGCGCGGTGATGGGCGGGGGACTGCTCGTGTCCACGATCTTCACGATAGTGCTCGTGCCATTGGTGATGGCGATTCTCGTACCCGTTCGCGCGAGAGGCTGAGCACGCTCACGCTCCAGCGCTTGCAAGATCGATCGTCGAGCCCGGAGGCGCCAGGAATGCACTTGCACGACCTGCGCGCAGAAGTTCAAGCGCGCGTCGGATGTCAGTCGCAAGCGGGGCGGTGAACGACATTGGCGCCTCGGTCATGGGGTGTCGAATGCCGAGCGTTGTCGCATGCAGCGCTTGATGATTGAGCAACGCACTCGTCGAAACTCCGCCGAAATCCCGTTCGGTCACATGCTTGCCGCCATACATGTCGTCACCCACAACGGGATAGCCGCGCCATGACATGTGCACGCGAATCTGATGCGTGCGCCCCGTCTTGAGCTCGAGCTCGACAAGCGTGAACTTCTCGCCGCTCGCGCTTGTGAGTCGCTCGCGCACGCGGCAAATCGTCAGCGATGCCTTGCCAGTTTCGTCGTGCCGAACGGCGTACTTTTCTTTGATGGTCGGGTGCTTGCCAAGCGGCGCATCGATTTGCGTAATGAGGTCCGGGACCTCTCCATGCACCAGCGCGAGGTAACGCTTGTCTGTTCGCCGCATTTCGAACTGCTTGCCCAACCGCCAGTGCGCGGTGTCGTTCTTGGCTGCGACGATTGCACCGGAGGTCCATTTGTCGAGTCGATGGACAACGCCAGGCCGCGCGAACTCTTCGCCCACGGAACTGAGCGCACCGCCTGTGAGATTCTTGAAGCGCCACGCGAGCGCGTTGATGAGCGTCCCGGTCTTGTGGCTCCGCGCCGGATGGACGATCAGGCCAGCGGGCTTGTTGACCACGATGATCGAATCATCTTCGAAGAGCACATCGAGCGGGATTTCTTCGGGCGCGATCGCTCCCGATGGCGGCGGCGGAAGCGTCGCGACGATGTGATCACCGATGCGAAGCTTGGTCGAGGATTTCGGAACGCGACCGTTGACGGTGACTGCAGACTCTTCAATCAAGCGCTGAATCTGCGTGCGCGAGAGGAATGGAACGCGGTCGACCAGGTAGCGGTCGAGGCGCTTTTCCAAATCCTTCAGCAGCGTGAATTCCACGCGCGGCGCGGTCTCGTCATCTCCCGCGCTCTGCCGTTCATACAGCGCAAACAGCGCGTCGCGGTCAACCGTGCCACTCGGTCCAATGAGTTCAATCTCCGTTGCATCCGACGGTGCAGATGCGCCCGCGTCAGGGACGCGAGGTTGGAGTTCTGAAGATTGCTCGTCGTGCATCGCTCCTCGCGATCAGCCGCCCGGAGGCACAGCGACAGGAGCGGCGTTGGGAACCGCACTCGGCGCGGTCACCGGCATCTCAAGCGATCGAAGAATATCACCGGTGGTGTCCGGTGCGACGGGATCGACAACCGCTTTCACCGGCAGTGCAGCCTTGGGTGGAAGTGCGAGGCCGCGCTCGACGGAATGCAGTGATGCGAGGCGCGCGGCGGTCACTTTCGCGAGCGGTGCGTAGGCGCCGGTCGCGGTCGTTGCTTGTTCGAGCATCGCGCGTGCCTGCGCGAAATCGCCTCGGCTCTCAGCGACGGCGGCGCGGCCGATGAGCGCGGGCACAATGACAGGGGCGCTGCTTCCACCCTGCGCGACCTTCGACGCGAGGTCAACGACTCGCGCGTAATCGTCATCCGCGGCATCCTGCACGACTTTGCGCGACGCTTCATCGAGCGGTTGCTGCGGCTGCCCTTCGACAGGCCGCGTGAGAAAACCGCTCTGCAGCTGTTGCAGTCGCATATCTCCCGCGCTGAGGTAGGCGAGCATCGCGATTTGCGGAACATGTGCTTGCGCCTTCGCGACCGCTTCGAGGTCCTCGGGGGTCAAGGCTTCCCCTAGGTCGGTCCACCCGAGTTTCACCGCGTCAGCTTGCTTCTCGCGCCAGAGATTCCAACCGAGGAACGCGCAGACGGCGAGCAAGACGACGAGAAGGTAGTTCGATCCCTTCGTCTTGAGCCAATAGACGAGATCCTCATTGAGGCGGCTCTCAGAGAGGTCGGTACTTTGCACTTGGGAGAGGCGTGTCTTGTCAGCCATGGGAGGGAAGAGGATACGGGGTTTGGGCTTCGGGAGGAAGTCACTGACACGGGAACGGGCAGAGATTCAGAGCATTGGTAGAGTCCACCTTGGTTCCTTGGCTTTGTCACAAACCCCTATCGGTCAATACCGATTGCCCTCCCCATGCCGATCCGAATGTTCGTCGCTGATCTTGACGGGACGCTGCTCGATGAGTGTGGGGAGGTTTCTGCGGTTAGTTTGGGGGCCATCGAACGGTTGCGCGGGCGCGGCATTCAGTTCATTCCAGCCACTGGCCGCTCGTTGCCGGAGTGTCAGCATGTGATGGAAAAGATCGGGCATGTCGGGCTGATGATTGCCGCCGGAGGAGCGCTCGTGCATGAAACGCGCCGAGGCAGTGTTGTGCTCCGTCGTCCGATTGAGGCATCTTTGGTTGCTCGGTTGGTGGAAGTTGTGAGTCGACACGGGCATCTTGTGCACCTGTTGCAGGATCACACCGAGTCGCCTCATGACTACCTCATGATTGGTGAACAACCGTTTGATCCGGCGACGGCGTGGTGGTTTGACACGCTGCCCGTCACATTTCAGCGCATCGGCAGTTTGCTCGAGGTCGATGCCTTGCATCACACGGTGCGAGTTGGAACGGTTGCGCTCGGAGATGAACTCGGGGTGGTGGCGCAGGATGTTTCCACTTCGCTCGGGGATGCGATCACCGTCCAGCACTGGCCTGCGCTCACCGCCGAGAAGGCGACTGCGACGAAAACCCATCTGCTCGAGACATTTGCGGCAGGCGTGAGCAAGTGGACGAGCATTGCAGCGCTCGCGGCACTCGAAGGGATCTGTCGAGCGGAGATTGCAGCGGTCGGGGACGGCCTCAATGACTTTGAACTCATCCGCGAGGCCGGCCTGGGCATGGCCATGGGGAATGCGGATCCGCGCATCGCAGCGGTCGCGCGCGTTCGAGTTGCGGCCAACTCAGCCGAAGGATTCGCGGAGGCGGTCGATCGCGCACTCGATGCGTGAAGCGGAGCGTCGTCCTTCCATCCCGTAGTATTCGCGCGTGCAATCAGCGACGACGGGCGCATCCGCGACAACCTCTAGTCCCGCTCGGCTCGCCCGTGCGGAGGGTCCCGTCTTTCTCGATGCCTACGAAGCAATCCTGAAGGGGGTCCTCGAATCACAGGTCCCCGTGAGTGTTGTTGCGGCACCTCGGCGCGCGCCGTTCGAACGACTGCAACGAGTTGCGAGCGAATCGGAGCATGCGCGCGTGCTGGCCCGGCATCAGATCGAACTTTTGATCGGAGGCGATGCGGCGCGGGCGATCTCGCTGGCCTGCGCCGGTGTACGGGGTGGGAGAAGCGCAATCGCGTTGGTTCCGAACGACGAACTGGTGCGCGGTGCGGACGCGGTGCTTCGCGCGAGTGATTGCTTTGTGAATCCAGACGCCGGACTCGCGTTGTTGTTTGAGGATGACCCGCGCGGTGTGATGGGTTGCTGTCCGCGTCGCATCGTGGTGGGTGCGGGATTGCCGACGATTGAACCCACGGACATTACGAGCCTTCGCAATAGCATCGAATGGGCACTGCGACTCTCCCGAGCGGCCGGCAAACCAACCGCCGTCATCATGCACCGCGGCATCCTGCAAAGCGCAGACACGATCGAGGCGAGGCCAAATCGCGTGCATGGAAGCGTCGATGAGATGATTCTCTCTCGTAAGCAGCGGCATGGTCCTCGCGCAGGAGAGGCACTTGACCTCGTCCGCATGGCGCGTCGATTGGAAATCGATCAACTGAGCGCGCTGCCAAGTCCAGGGGAACGGGAACTCGTTGGATTTCTCACGGTCGGTCCATGCGATCGTGCGTTGATGCATCTCCTCGATGAGTTTGGGCTCGCCCTGCGCGTGCCGGTATTGCGACTGGGATTGATAAGTCCTGTGGATGATTCGACGCTCACCAGATTCCTCGACCGCGTGCAGCACGCGGTGGTGCTTGAGCCCAGGCCTGGGAGCGTGGTCCCGAGCGTCATCGAAGTCGCGGAGGTCATTCGACGAAGAGGAAACAAGACTGCGAAACTCTGGTGGGCGGATATGCCGCCGCTCGACGATGGTGAAGTGCTTGATCTTCGCCCTGAAGACGCACTCCATCCGTCGCTCCTGGTGCGCAAGATCCTGCATCTGCTGCATCAAGCAAGGCCCAATGCGCAACTTGGTCAACGACTTGCATCGCAACGGGGCATGCTTGAGTCGATCAAACTCCCGCCGCGTACAGCAGAGGGAAGTGATGCGGAGACGCTGCTGCGCGAGCGGTTCGCCGCGCTTGACCAGGAACTGCGCTCAGAAGTCGCCTCGCAAGACACCGATGAGCCACCAACCGTCCTTGCAATCGATGAACTTCCCGCACTTGGAGCCGCAGCACGCACGGTGATCTGCGAAGTGTGGAAGCGCGCGCGGTTTGTCGAAGAAGGCGCGGCAACGATGTTGCAGGCTTCGCGTGATCCGGCGCCGCGCATTCTCGCGGTGCTCGACATTGGCGGTGTGCTCGATCCAGATCTTGAGCGACTCGCGAGTGCCGCGGTTCCGGCGATTGCTGCAGAGCGCGTGACCATCGAGCGCGTGAGCCTTCGTGATCCAGCGGCGGTGCTTGATCGTTTGCGAACTGCCGCCTTTCGCAATGGGCTATCCGTGCTCTTGTTTCATGGCCTCGACTCGCGCGGTGGCGCGGCAACCGCGGAGGCTGATCGGCTGGGCTATCCGCCGCAGCAGAGGCTCGTGTGGAATGCGGAACTCGCCTGCGAACTTCGTCCGCCGCTCGCGCTTCATCGCATTGAGAGCGGCCTTGAGCGTGGAGCAACCCCGTTGCAAGGAGAGTTTACGAAGAGCGACATTCCGCGCGTTGCGGGATTCGTTCGCTTGACGATGCAAACGCTGCTTGAGCAGGTTGAGGTGGTGCGGACCAAAGCGCCGTGGTCGGAAATCGCGCGACTCGGAGGAAGGCTTCCGACACCGCGGCCACTGCATGCGGAGCAAGGCATCTGGCGCGCCCACCTCGCAGGCATTCGAGCGATTGGCGAATCGGGAGTCGCGGACATTCTCGCGGATGCTGGATTGAAGATGGGATATCGCGTGGAGATTGGGTGGGATCGCGCATTCGTCGGCATCGGGCGTATGGCGTGGGCGCAAGTCACATTTACGCGATTCCGCGCGACCGACACGCGGCCACCCTGCGCGGGCACGATTCCCTATGGGGAAGCGGATCTCGTCGTCGGCGTCGATGCGGTGGAAACACTGCGCGCGCTCGGACCAGATCCCTTCTTGCGCGTGGCGGATTCGCAGCGCACGGCGATTGTGGCGAATGACGGAGCGCTCGAAGATCAACTCGATCAAGAGTCGATCCGGCGCTGCGCACTCCTTTTCAACGCCGCGCAGATATCTTGTATGCAGGCGCGCCGAGCGATCGGCGACCTCGCCTCGCGTGCGCGCAACGAGTTGCTCTCGGAACGATTGCTTGATGTTGCGCTCTTGGGCCTCGCTTACCAGCGCGGGTTCGTCCCTGTCACCATTGAGGCGATTGAGAGCGCGATTCGCGCCTTTGAGGCGCGCGGCTATGGACGGAGTTACGAAGCATTCTGCTTCGGTCGCAGTCTTGCCGAGGACACGACGACGACGCGCCGCATCACCGAGGAACGCGAGAGCGTCACTGGCGTCATCAGTCGCTTGACTTTTGAACTTGTTCGTGAGCGATTTGGCGGTCGCCGTCGTGCGAAGCGATTTCGCAGCCACGCGACGGAACTCGTCAATCGATTGAAGGCGACCCGTGCGGGGGCACTCGATGAAGCAACGCTGCGGTTGGCAGTGACGGCGATGCATCGCACGCTCGTCTGGGGTGGATCGCGCGCGTTGTTTCAGTACGAGGAACTTCTTGGCGCACTCATTGACGTCGATCCGGATGGGCGCCTGGCGTGTGCCGCGGCGGAGCCGCTCGCCGAGGCGTTTTTGCCGCGCGACATTTTCTATGTGCTGTCGATGACGACGAGCCTTGAGCAGCGCCGCAGGATTCGCGAACGACTCGTCGTGCGCGGCAGTAACGGCGATCTCATGGAGCGCCGCTACTTGAATCGCATCGATCTCGCGATGTCCACTCGGCGCTACCGACTCGACTTCCGTTCCAACGACTGGCCAGCGGAAATCGTGCGACTGCTGCGCCCGTTGATTCCGTGGTCCGTCCGCGGCGACTCACGCGATCGCGCCATTCGGGCGTGGTCGATCGACTTCGCGCGCCGCGCCGCCGCAAACTTCAAGGGTGATGCAAGACTTTGGCTCGCGCGCATGGAGCAGTTCGAAGCGCTTGCGCGAGACGGCGGACTCCGAGGCATGGATCCGATCGAACTTCGGATCGCGGTTGAGGGATTGTGAGGCCTGTCCCGTTAGGAGGCGATGGACTCGTGTCGAAGTTGGCCGCACGCGGCTGCAATGTCACGACCGCGACTCGCGCGAATGTGGACATTCACGCCGAGGTCGCGCAGGAGTTCTTGGAATCGTTGCACAATGCCGTCTTCTGGTCGCGAGAAGGGGATGCCCTTCACTTCGTTGTACCGAATGAGATTGACATTCGCTCGCAGTGAGTTCGCAAGCGCCGCGAGTTCGACCGCGTGCTCGCGGCGATCATTGAATCCTCCGAGCATGATGTACTCGAGCGTGATCTCGCGACCGGTCTTGCGGAACCACTCCTCGCAGGCTTCGAGGAGTTCCTTGATGGTGGAGTACTCCGCCCACGGAATGATCTGGCGGCGCAACTCATCGTTGGGCGCATGGAGGGAGAGCGCAAGCGTGATTGGTATCTCGAAGGTACACAGCTTCCGAATCGCGGCGGGGAGTCCGACCGTCGAAACGGTGATCTTGCGCGCGCCGATCCCCATGCCCCACGGCGCATTGAGCGTGCGAATCGCATCCATCACACTCGAAAAGTTTGCGAGCGGTTCGCCCATCCCCATGAAGACAACATTGGAGATGCGGTCGACGCCTTCGAGTCGGGCGAGTCGCCACACCTGTTCCACAATCTGACCCGAGGTGAGATTTCCATCGAGTCCCCCAATACCGCTCGCGCAGAATGCACACCCGACGGGACATCCAACCTGACTTGAGACACAGGCGGTCTTGCGATCCTCCGTCGGAATCATGACCGTTTCCGTTTGCTTCGACGGTTCGCCGCCCGCGAGGCGAATGTCGCCCGTGCGCTGTGCTGCGCGTTCCTGCGCGGTGCGCCAGCCGACGAGTAACTTCTGAGTTCCGTCGGTGGCCACTTGGTGTCGGATGACTTCGCCCTGTAGCACCGTAAAGGTCTCCGCCAGTTTCGCGCGCGCGAGCTTCGAGAGATTGGTCATCTGCTCGAAGTCGGTGACGCCCTTCGCGTACACCCACTCGAGCACTTGTTGGCTTGCGAACTTTGGAAGTCCGATCGCCTCGAATCGTTGTTCAAGCGTTGCGGGGTGAAAGTCGAAGATGGATGCGCGGTCGTGCGTCATGGGAACGATGCAAAGGGAGAGAGCGGGCGGTTACTTCGACTGTCCGATGGTCAATGCCACCGTGTGATGTGGAATGTTGTTGGCCGCGAGGAACTCCGCCGTGTCGCGTTCACGATCGAGCGTGATGCGGCGTCCTTCCGTCTCGCGACCGCGAGCACGCAGCAGGTTGCGGAGAGACGCGGGCAATCCAAACTCGACGCGCTCGTCAAAGACATCGACTTGCTCGACTTCGCCTCCAAACCGCGTGATGAGTTCCGCGATGACCGCGTGGACGAGGTCTTCAGGGGCCGAGGCACCTGCGGTCAGGAGTAGTGTTTCGACGCCGTCGAACCATGCTGCTTGCAGTTCGCTCGCGTCGTCGATGAGTCGAGCTTGGGTCCCGTCGTTCTGGGCAATCTCCGTGAGCCGGACGGAGTTTGAACTGTTCTTGCTCCCCACGACGAGCACGAGTTGCGCTTGCGGAGCGATCGCGCGCACCGCCGTCTGCCGATTGGTCGTCGCGTAGCAAATGTCGCTCGTGGGCGGCTCTTTAATCTCGGGGAACGCCTGCTTGAGTGCGCGAATGACGAGTGCCGCGTCATCGAGACTGAGCGTGGTCTGTGTGAGATAGATGAGCTTCGAAGGATCCTTGATGTGGAGATGCGGAATGTCCGCGGGGGACTCCACGACCTGAATGGACTCGGGCGCCTCGCCTCGTGTGCCGACAACCTCCTGGTGTTCTCGGTGGCCGACGAGCAGAATCTGCCAACCGCGCTTCGCAAATCGAATCGCTTCGGCGTGCACCTTCGTCACGAGTGGGCAGGTCGCGTCGATCGCCAAGAGATTGCGCGCTCGCGCTTGCGCCCGAACGAGAGGACTGACGCCGTGCGCTGAGAAAACGACAATGGAGCCCGTCGGGACTTCCTCGATCGCTTCAATGAACTGCACTCCCTGTTGGCGAAACCGTTCGACGACATGCCGATTGTGGACGATCTCGTGGTAGACATAGATCGGTTCGCCGGGGCAAACCGCAAGGAGTTCATCCACGACATTGATCGCCATGTAAACACCGGCGCAGAAACCGCGAGGATTGGCGAGCAGGATCTTCATCAGGGGCGTCCATCATAGGGGGCTGGCACGATGGACGCGCCACGGAAATCCCTTGCGTGAGTCTGTTCCCGCTGTGCCGTTGTGATGGGTAACCTTCCGTGTCTATGGCGCACGCGAGCGTAGTTGTGCAGGACATGGCGCGATTTGGCCCCGGGGCCCAGCCGGCGAGGCCGCTCTCGCTCGCGGAGTCGCGAGCCTACTGCCATCGTTTCACTCGCATGCATTCGGAAAATTTCAGTGTGCTCTCCGCGCTGGTTCCGCGTCGATGCCGCGACGACTTCGCGGTGCTTTACGCATTCTGCCGATGGGCGGATGATCTGAGCGATGAGTTTTCTTCGCCCGATGAGTCGCTCGCGTTGTTGCGCTGGTGGCGGGGCGAGTTGCACGCAGCCTTTGCGTCGGATGGACCAGTCACGCACCCCGTGTTTGTCGCGCTCGCCGAGGCCGTGACGCGTCTTGGACTCGAACGCGACCCTTTTGACGCCTTGCTGGCCGCGTTCGAACAGGACCAAGCGGTCTCGCGATATGTCACTTGGAACTCGCTCCTGGACTATTGCGCGCTCAGCGCGAATCCGGTCGGGCGTCTTGTGCTGCGAGTCCTCGGTGAACCATGCCATGAGGAACAACTGGCCGCGAGCGATGCGATTTGTACGGCGCTGCAACTCACGAACCACTGGCAGGACATCCGACGAGACTTTCAAGCGCGCAACCGGATCTACGCTCCACAGGAGATCTATGACGGCGAGTTGCGCATTCCTGACTTTGAGCGGCGATTGCGCGAAACGACCGCGCAGGGATTCGCATGCGATGGAGAGTTTCTCGAGGAGTCGCGTCGATTGGTTGCAGTTCTCGTGGATCGCACATGGCCCTTCTATGAGCGAGGTGCGTCGCTCATCGCTTGCGCACAGCGCGAGTCGCGACCGCTCATCGGACTGTTCGCTGCGGGAGGCTCCCGGACGCTGCGGAAAATCGAACTTTGGAACTTCGAGACGATTCTGCACCGACCTCGGATGCTCGCCATTGAAAAATGCTGGCTCGTCGCGTGCGCCTACGCCAGGCATTGGGGACGAGAGGGGCGCGCGTGCTGAGCGTACGCGGCGTCATGTCGCGACATGCGGACCCGCGCGACCTTCGCGCAGCATTCGCGCGTTGTGAAGCGATCACGCGGCGCGAGGCGCGAAACTTTTGGTATGGCATTCGACTGCTTCCGCGAGAGAAGCGCCTCGCGCTCGCGGTGGTGTATGCGTGGATGAGGGTTGCCGATGACATCGTTGATGCACCAGATGCCGATGCGCGGTCCTGCGCCGATGCGCTCGACGCGCTTGAAGTCGAGACGCGCGCGGCGTTCGTCCGAGCGCCGATTGTTGCGCCCAACGCCACGCGCGCGGCCATCGCGCGAGCGTTGAGCGCCGTCGCGCATCGATTCCCGATTCGGCTCGAAGATTTTCTCGGTGCGATTCAAGGACAGCGCACCGATTTGGCAAGAGCGGACTTCGTCGATGAAGCGGCGGTGGATGCGTATTGTGATTGCGTCGCCTCCACCGTGGGCCGCATCTGCGTCGGGATCTGGGGAGTTGTGGAGCCTGCAAAACGGGCAGAGGCGCTGCGGCTTGCGACCCTTCGCGGCCTTGCGCTGCAGCGCACGAACATGCTCCGCGATCTAGCTGAAGACGCAGCACAAGGACGATGCTATTTTTCGAGCGCGCTCCTCGCATCCCACGGCGTCACGCGGGAGAGTTTTTTGCGCGACTTTCGCAATCGTCCCGCACAAGAGTGCGTGATGAGCGCCGTGGAAACGGCGCGGATGTCCTTCGTCGCGAGCGACCCGCTTGAGGCGCTTCTTATGCCCGACAGTCGAGCGGCATCCCTGGTGATGTCGTGCATCTACCGAGAAGTTCTCGAACGCATCGCAGCGGACCCACGGCGCGCAATGCGCGGTCGGCGCGTGTCCCTTTCCTTCGCGCGGAAGTTGTGGATCGTCCTCTCTATCTTGGTTCGCACGGCGCGAGGAGCGACTCGATGAGTGCCTCTCGCACCGTCGCGATCATCGGTGGCGGCGTCGCTGGTATCGCTGCTGCGTTGCGCACCGCGGACGCGGGATGGCGTCCCGTGCTCATCGAGACTCGCGCGCAACTCGGTGGTCGTGCGACGAGTTTTACCGACCCGCGCACCTCGCGAACGCTTGACAACTGCCAGCATGTGCTGACCGGCTGCTGCACCAACTTGTGCGATCTCTATGACCGACTCGGGGTTCTCGACTCGATCGATTGGCAGACAGCGTCGTATTGGGCGCGCGGCAACGGCGCGTATGACACGGTGTCGAACGCGCGGTTTCTCCCGGCACCACTTCACTTCGCCATCGCGTTGCTTCGGCTTCGGGGGCTCGGGATTGCGGAGAAGCATCGGATTGCCTTCGCGATGTGGAGGATGCTTCGTCTGGGCTTCGCGGGCCGACTTCGGTGGGGTGACCGAGCTTTCGGCGAGTTTCTCGACCGGACGCGGCAGGGGACCCGCGCTCGCGAGATGTTTTGGGAACCCATCGTGATCAGCGCGTGTAATGCGAGCGTGACGGACTGCAACGCGGCGCACGCGATGCAGGTCTTTCAAGAGGGTTTGCTCGCGAGTCACTGGGCAGGCGCGATTGGAGTTCCGAACATTCCGTTGCGGGATCTGTACGCGAGTGCTCACGCAGAGATCGAGCGAGTGGGTGGCGAACTTCGATTGGGCGAAAGCGCGAAGGCCATCACTTTTGATGGCGAGCGCGCGCAAGGCGTTGTCACAGACGCGGGCATGGTTCCAGCGCACGCGGTCATTGCGGCGGTGCCTCCGGATCGATTGAGCAGATTGATTTCGAACACTTTGCGAGCAGCGGATCGACGACTGCAGCGACTTGACGAGTTCGGCTTTTCTCCCATCCTCGGTGTGCATCTCTACTTCCCATCGATGGTGATGCAGACTCCGAACCTCGTGCTTCCGGGAAGACGGACGCAGTGGCTCTTCACTAAGCGATCGACGGAGCAAGGCCAACTCATTCACGCGGTGATTTCTGCAGCCGATGCATGGATGGAACTGGACGAACGGGAGATCGTGGATCGCGTCCTTGAGGACGTGCGTTGGGCATTGCCGGATGCGCGAACGGTGGAGCCAGTCGAGGTGCGCAGTGTGAAGGAGCGGCACGCGACGATTCGTTCGAGCGCGCACATGGACGCGATGCGTCCGCGCGCAACGCCGTACGCAGGCGATCTTCACGGAGGAGTCGCGAATCTCGCACTCGCGGGTGACTGGACCGACACGGGATGGCCTGCGACGATGGAGGGCGCGGCGCGAAGTGGTTTCGCGGCGGCGCAGGCGGTCACGGGCGGCGGTGGGCTGGTGGAAGAACTTCCGATCGCCGTGCTTTCGCGCCTTCTAGGATTGAGAAGGTCGTGATGCTCGGCGCAGACCTCGCGCAACCCGAGAATGCAATCGCACGCCATGATTGGGTCGTCGCGATGGCGCACAAGCTTGGATTCGCGCTCGTGGGCATCACAAGGCCAGAGGCGAGTTCGCGTTCGACTGAACTGCGTGCGTGGCTCGCGCAAGGCAAGCACGGCGAAATGAGTTACCTCGCCGACACGGTGGCTGATCGCTGCGATCCGCGACGGTTGCTTCCAACGGCGGTGAGCATCATTTGTGTCGCGGATCGTTACCACGACGGCGCACGCGATCGCGAGCGCGAGTTCGACGATCCCTGCGAAGCGCAGGGGCGCATCGCACGATACGCGCGTTCGAAGGACTATCACAACCTGGTGCGCGATCGCTTGCACAAACTTCGCCATGCGATGCAATCGAAGTTTCCTGACGCGACCTTTCGACTCACCGGCGACATCCAACCCTTGATGGAGCGCGAAGTCCATGCGCAGGCCTTCAACGGGATGATTGGTAAGAACTCGCTACTGCTTGTGCCTGGGGAGGGATCGTGGTTTCTGCTCGGTGAGCTGCTCACGTCGCTCGACATTGCGCCGAGTTCGCGTCCTCCAAACTGGTCACATGCGGACCCATGCGGCAGTTGCACCCGCTGCATCGACGCATGTTCGACCGGCGCAATCACGCCGTTCTCAGTGGACGCGAGCAAGTGCATTTCGTATCTCACGATTGAACAGCGCGGAACCATTGGTCCTGAGTTTTTCGGCGCGATGAATGGTTGGCTCTTTGGCTGTGATGATTGTCAAACGGCATGCCCACACTGTCAGCCGAAGAAGAGACGGTCGGTTGACGAACGCGTCGGGGTGGTCGATGCGCGATACGCGCAGCGACTCAGCGAGTTGCCGCTGTTCGAACTGCTCGGTTGGGACGAAGCGGATCGCGCGCGACTCGTCGTCTCAAGCGCACTCAAGCGCGCGAGCCTCGCGATGCTCAAGCGCAATGCGATCGTGCTTCTCGCGGAGTTCGCCGAGCATCACGCATCGGCTCGCGCGATGATCGAAGCGAGGCTGTACGCACTCCAAAGAGACACGCAGGAAGACACGCTCGTGCGCGAACAGGCAGCGATCGCACTCGCGTGGCTTGCGGCGAAGGCGGCATCACCTCAGTAACGCGGACCCGGTTTCCCCAGCAGCGTCGGGAGGTCGGGCGCGCCGATGCTGCCGTCGCGGTTGAGGTCGCCGGATTGCGAGTTCATCGCACCCGGTTGCGAATCTCGAGATTGCATCCCGTTTGTGGAAGCGCACTGACTCCCCACGATGGATTGATAGGAACCTCCAAAGACGCGCACTCCGTACACTGGACTAGCGGGATCCGTGCGCTGACCGCAACTGTCGTGGCTCCAACAGAGGATGGAGCCCTCAAACCTCAGCGCGACCGTATGCGTTCCTCCCGCCGCGCTTTGCACGACGCCCGTGAGTCCGGTCGGAGTGTTTCACCGGCCCGTCCGGCCTGCTCCCAACGCATGAGCGTTCCCGCGCTGGTGAGTGCAATGGCGTCCGCACGAGTTGTCCTGGTTGACGCGAGAGAGTGGGCAAAATCGCGGGTCATTCCCATCTCGTTCCGGTTCGTGCTCGTCGCGTCCGGCGCACGGGGGGCTGTGAAACGCGGTTGGTAAACCCTCGTTTGGTCGAGGGGAGCGGTCTGCCTCTCCGCCGCGTGCTCTACCGATGGCTTCCGAGTGGATCTTCGAGCGCGCTTTGATAGACCGCGATGACGGGCATGCCGACGGCCGCGAAGAAGAGCGCGGCGGGGACGAGGAGGAGGATCGTGCCCACGCAACCCAACAAGACCGCGCGCTTGCGCGTCGCGATCATCCAGATGCCGCACGCAAGCGTGGGTAGTGCCGAGAGTGACGCGAGGAATGGATGCTCGATCACGAAGAGGCTCAACGCCGGAAGTTGCACATCCCACTCGATGATTTTCGACCTCAGGATGGGAACGAACAGGAGGAACCCGGTCATCACGAGGAGTGAAGTTGCGGTAAGCGAAACGCCCTTGGCGATCACCATGCAACCGCCGGCCGTTTTCAGCGTTTCGTCATTCATGCGTGTTCGAATCGGTTGCGCCTCAACCGCAACTGCGCTGGGTCGATCCGTTTTCGATCAACCGCCGCGACCCAGACCCATACTCTCTGCCATCGCCTTTTCAAGTGCGGGTCCAACCCCATCGGCATCCGCGATCTCGCCGCTCTCGACCTCTGCAACGACTCCCGCTATCGCCTTCTTGAGCATGGGCATCATCATCGCAACACCCGCCTTCATCATAGGTGCCATTTGTTCCAGCTGCGTCATATCGACGCCGCTGCTCTCAAGGAGTGCGTTGAAATCAACGAGCCATCCGGTGGGAGTCTTGACGATTGGCACGCTCGCGTCGCCGCCCACGAGCGTTCCGTTGTCGCCGTCGATCTCGCCGACTGTGAGCTCCGCCGTGCTGTTCAGTACAGAGGATGGGATACCCAGACCTTCACCAACGGAGCCAATTGCACCGAGAGCGTCGACGCCGAACTTCTTCGCAACGGCTTCCCGAAGCGGAATGATCTCCTTCATGACCTGGCTCAACACGCTCAGCATCGCCTTTCCGCCAGCGCTGCTCGCAGAGAAGACCTTTGTCGGGTCAGCCTTTGGATCGACGCGGCTTGCATTGAGTGCAGCCGCGAGGTCAGCCGGCGTGGGGAAACCGCTCGCGCCAGCGCTACCGCTGCCGAGGGCGGAAGGTTTCGCGGCCGTGGCCTTTGGCGTCGTTGCAGGTGAAGCAACCGCGATGGGCGCAGGTGGCGCAAAGAGCGTGTCGACATTGAGCGCGTCGGCGCTCTTCTTCGCGTCCTCGAACCACTTCTTCGTCGCGACGGACTGCGCGTCTTCACCGAGCGACTGCGTGGCATCGATGCCGGCCAGAAGTTGTTCGCGGAGTGCCGTGATACGAGTTTCTGCGTCGGCCTTGAGCGCATTGACTTGCGTCGCGAATCTCGCTTCGCCGCCAAAGAGCGTGCCCGTATTCGAGAGCATCGCATACTCGCGCGCTTGATCGGTCATGCCGCGAAGCGCCGAGAGCATGATTTGCGCGCGCTCGATGTGAATCTCCATCGCGAGTGCGTCGTTGCTGCTTCCGCCACGGGCGAGGGTTGCGGATTGGTCGAGCGCGTCGGACGCGGCGGTGTATGTGTCCGCGAGTGGGCCGGCGCGTTCAGCGTCGATTTGCGCGAGTGTCGCGATCGCGCTGTCGCGCATCCTTCCCGACAACTCCCTCGCAGACTTTGCTTGCGCGTCGAGCGCGCCTTCCAACTTCGACAGCTGATCGAGTTGCGACTCGGCCGCATCGGCGATTGCCGTTGAGGTTTCGCCCGAGAGCGACGCGAGTTGCACCAGCGGAGCGGCTGCATCGAGCTGTGCGACGATCGCGGACATCGACACCTTCATCGCGGAGGCATCGGCGGTGAGGCGCGCTGCCTCCGCGACGAATGGGTACCCCGCGGTGGCGCCGGATTGACGAGCCTTCAGCAAGAGCACGGCAGCGTCTGTCTCGAGTCGGCCGACGCTCGCGTGCATGGCTTCGATCTGTCGTTCGAGCTCAGTGAGTTGCGCGGCCCCTTGCGCTGCGACGGCGCGAATGGTCTGGCCGCGGGCGCTGTGATCATCTCGGAGCGCCTCTGGGTCTGCGCGATTTGCGTCGATGTCGGCGTTTTCGAATCCCGTCGCGAGGCCCTCAAGTCGTGCAGCGGAATCAGCGAGCGCGAGCGCGACGGCACGGGCGGTGCACTCGTCTTGTTCGATGCCGCGCGCGCGTGCAAACTGCGCAGCGCCGATCTTGCGATAGAGACTTGCTGCGAGAGCACGAGCGGCGTCGGTCTGGCTCTGGGTCGCGCCAGTGAGCGACTTCAACTCTCCAGCCAGGCTCGTCAGTCGCGTGAGCGCGGTCTGGCTCGGGTCGGTGCTGAACGCGTCGGTCGTTGCGAGCGCTTCCTTCGCGGCTGCTTGAAACGCCACATCAAACGAGTGGGACTTCGTGACGGTTTCGTCGCTGCATCCACCCAAGAGTGAAGCGCCGCCAAGCAAGCCCGCTGCGAGGATTCGAGGAAGCACCGCAGTGAACGGGCGCAGGGATTGGAACGAGCGAAGGTGGAGTGAGTTTGGCATGGCTAAGTTTCAACGCCTCAATGGTCGACCGCGCCGGGAGCGCGGACAACGCGAGTCGCGAAGTGTACAAGAGGAGAGGCTTGGGACGCGGGTGCTCAGCGATCGTTGCCGGTCGTCCCACTCGAGGTTCGTTCCCGCAAGCGCGGCGGGTCGTACTCGATGGGGTAACTCGGTCGAGGATGCCGCATATCGCGCGCCCAGAGCAAGAATTCATCGGCCAGTGCGCGGCGACCTGGCGTGAAGACCGGCTCCCAACCACGCACCGCGGGATGCGCGATCCGAGCCTCAGTGCGCGGCAGTGCCATCTGATAGAGGAGGCTCATGGAGGGATCGTCGAAGTCAATCAATGGACGACCGTCGATGGAGCTCCGTTCGAGCAGGAGGAGGTTGGTATAGCGCGTCTTGGAGTTCTTCCAATCTCGCGTGTGCAGAAAAAATCGGCCCGCGTCAACTCCGCCGTGGCAGCGGCTGGTCGCGCAGTTGTTGATGAGCCAAGCATTGTGAATCTTCGTTCGGAAGACATTGAGCGAATGCGGTTCCGTGCGGACTTCGATGCGTGGATAGAACTCCCGCGCCTTGAGTGCGAAGAGGAGTTTCACGAACTCAATCGGCTCCTTGGAGAACCAAAGCTCACGCCCCTCTTGGGTGCTTGGCACGAGCGCATCCGTCGCGTACTTCTCAAACACCGCGCGGATGAGAGAGTGATCGACTTCAACCTTCGGGGGCTTGGCGAGATCCATCTCGTAAACGCGAATGAGATTGACCTCATCGGCGGTGAGCACGCGGCCCTTCATCTGATCCACTGCGCGATCGCGAGGATTGCTCGGTGTTTCTGGCTCGGAACTTGCCGCGTCGCCTTCGTCTTCTTCTGTCTGCGCCGTCGCGTTGCGCGCGCTCGTCTCGGCGGCGAGTTTGAGTTGCGCCCTGACTTCGACGAGCAATTGCTTTGCGTCGTAGTGTTCGGTGGCCTCGAGAAGTGATCGCAGTTCCGCCTCGCACTCCTCATACATCTTGCGCTCGTGGAGCCATACGCACAGCCCGAAGCGCGCGCCATACTGATCGGGTTCGATCGCGATTTTCGCGCGTTGATAGAGTTCTTCGTCAGTGGGAATCGCAATCGTGCGCATGACGAGTTCGCGCTTGAATGTCGTGGAGATCCCGCCGATCTCGAGCGTCAGATGTTCAAACCCATCGTCAATGAGCAGGCCGATTTGTCGACGGCCATCTCGGAACTCTGTCTCGACGCGCGTTTTCGAAGGTTCGTCGAGAAGAGGGACGAGTTCGAAAATGCGTGCCTTGAGAATTGTGCGCATGCGCCCGCTCGGCTCTTTGAGCGCAAGTTCCTCCGCAGTCTGAGAAACGATCGTTCCTCCAAACTCGCTGAAGCGGTCGACAATCACATGCACGCGTGCGCCGTTCTTGACGGCGTAGGGGTCCGACCCAATCACTTGTTCGTCGAGCGTGCTCGGTGGCGCTGGTCGCAGAGGAGGCGCGTCAGGAGGAGGCGGGGATTGCGCGGGAGGTGTCGCTGGAGCTGGTGCGGCGGCAGGAGGGGTGACGGGCGGATCCGCGGCGGCGTGGGCACGAGGACCGAGGCTGACGGCCGCGCACGCGCAGAGCAGACGCGCGAGTGTCGGATGGAAGTTGAGCGAGGCCGAAGCAAGACGCATGGTCGGGATTGTCGCGATCTTCGTGTCGCGGCGCAACGCGTATCCCGCGTGGATTTGGTAGCGTTCGCACGACGAGTCCGTTGGAGTTCCTACGACCACTTTTCTCGAGGTCTAGATCATGCTTCTTGGTGTAATGGCTGCGCTTTTCAACGGACGCAAACTTGAGGAGGTGCTCGAGTATTGCCGCGAGATTGGGCTCGAAGCGATCGAGTTACCGGTGGGTGGTTATCCAGGGAAGGGGTTCTTTGACCCTGCGAAGGTGCTCGCGAGTAAGCGGGAACAAGACCGGATCCGTGGTTTGTTGAAGGATTCCGGCTTAGTGCTCTCGGGTCTTGCGGTGCACGGAAACACCGTGCATCCGGACAAGAAACTTGCCGGCACGCACCATCGTGACTTTGTCAACGCGATCAAACTCGCGCCGATCTTGGGAACGGACATCGTCATTACCTTCAGCGGATGCCCGGGCGGATCGAAGACGGACAAACAGCCCAACTGGGTGACCTGTGCGTGGCCGACGGAGTACCGCGATGTGCTCGACTATCAGTGGAACAAGGTGCTCATTCCCTACTGGAGTGCGCAATCGAGGCTTGCGAGTACGCACGGTGTGCGCGTCGCGTGGGAGGCGCATCCTGGGTTCTGCGTCTACAACCCCGACACAATCATTCGATTGAGTGAGGCATCGATGAAAGCATCGGGATTGAAGGGAACGCCGGTGCTCGGCGCGAACCTTGATCCGAGTCACTTCTTTTGGCAGGGCATCGACCCCGTCGAAGCGGCGCGCGTGCTCGGCGAAGCGGGTCTACTTTTCTACTGTCACGCGAAGGACACGGAACTTGCGACGCACGAAGGAAAGGTCAACGGCTACCTCGACGCGCGACCCTACAGCGACTTGCACAAACGCGCGTGGACCTTCCGCACTTGTGGCTATGGTCACGGCCATGAGTTTTGGAAGCCATTCGTCTCGATGCTGCGACGACATGGCTATGACCATGTGCTCTCCATTGAGCATGAAGACCCGCTCATGAGCGTGGAAGAGGGACTCGAACGAGCGGTCTTCTTCCTGCAAGAGGCGATCATTCACGAACAAGCCGCGAAGCCTTGGTGGGATTCATAATCGCTCGAACGAATCCGCCGTACTGAGCCAAATGTCCACCGCGCTGCGAATGGGTGCGTCCGACGCACGGAGCCCGTTATGCGCTGGTGGCGATGCACGCGCCCCGGCGCATTCCAAAGCGAGCGCAGGTTTTTGCGGAGTTGCGCTGGAAGTAACTTGCGCGAGCGCTCAACCTATTGCAGCGATCTGGCCTCGCGTCAAGCTAGCCCTGCTCTCGCCCCACCTCGTTCGAGGAGCGCGGCAACCTGTTCTTTGTCAGCGAGCGTGGACGCACGAACTTTCGCGACGACTTCGCGGTTGCGCAGATCGCTCTTCATGTAGCGGAGCGCGAGATCGGAAACTTCCGCGGGCGCAAGTCCGTCGAAGAAGTCCATTCCTTCTCGATACGCGATGGAACTTGCGAGTCGATTCGCGATGATCCAAGTCTGATACGACTGCGGCAGTGATTTCCACACACGATCACCCGCAAACTCAAACAGGACACGCGGAAGGTGATCGCGAATCATCTCGTTTGCGAGAGCGCGGTCCGCGGCGTTCCAATTCGGCACGCCGGCTGCGATCGCAGTCGCGGTCGTGTTGATCTTCTTGGAGAGCTCGACCGAAATCTTCGGCAGAGACAGGCTCGGATGCGTCTTCACGCTCCGCATCAGGAACTCGCCTTCGACCCGAGCGAGTTCGCGCAGTCGCTCAATGACCTGCGCGACATAGCTGTCCTTGATGGAGAGGAACTCGTCGTCCGACAGCACCATGCACGCGCTGATCTCATAGCTCGAGCAGATAACGCCGCACTTGTTCGCACTGGAGTCCTTGATGATGGTCGCGCCGCGACTCGAAAGTTCTTCGCGTGCGGCAGGCGTGAGGAAGAGATTGGCGCCTTCACTGATGACCATTGCGCTCGGTTTGCCGTCCGTCGTCAGGAACTCCTGCCAGTTTCCTTCGTGGATGGTGGCTGGTCGGCCGCCGCCGGGAATGAACGCATCGGTGACGAGTCGGTTGTGCAAGGTGTTGCGAAGTCGCGCACCGTCGGGAGCGTCCACTGGTGTGACGCGCCCCTTCGCGGAAAGTTTTTTCGGGTCGTAACTCGCAATCGGAAGTGCGGCGTGAAAGAGTCGAATGAGCTCCGCGTGATCGAGCCCCTCAGGGTCCTCGCCAGAACCTGAGCCATCCGCAACGCCCACGATGACGGCGTTCTTGCCGTAATCGCGCTCGAGGATGTTCATCATGTTGCCCGCGACATCGCCATCGGGGCCGCCGGTGATTTTCACTGTAAACCGTTGCTTCTTCGGATCAATCCCACGCGCCTTGAGCGCGATTTCGAGAAAGACATTGACGCCTTCGCTCGTGACGCCGTAGACCTTGTGATTGATGCCCGCGCCAGGCTTCGAACTCATGAATGCCGTCGGCATGCTGTAGCCGCGCTGGCGGGCGCGTTCGACAATCCACTCGATGTGCGCAGGGGTGATGTTCTCATCCGGGCCGAGGTAGATCAACTCGTCCTTGCCGAATCGATCCACGATCAGCGGTTTCACTTCGGGTGTTTGCACGATGAGGTCGAGGATCGAGTCGACAAATGCTTTCACGCATCGATCAATCGTCGCGTTGGGCTCAAGCAGGATCGCGGCCTTTGCGCCGCCTTCGGGAATATCCTTGTTCTTGAGTTGTTGCGCCCACGAAAGTCCGTACACCTCGTCGAACAAGCGCTCGCTCTCCCGAGCATGTTGCGCTGGGCTTGAAGTGCGAATGACACGAAGCCCACCGCGTGCGATGTCTTGGAATCGGTTGTGGAACCCGTCGAACTCGCGACCATGCACGAAGAAGGTCGCGTAGGGTTTTTCGGGCCGCTCGCTGTTGGCGAGATAGGCCGGATCGATGCGAAGGCAGAGCGCAAATCGATTGGGCAGGAAGAAATTGGTACGGAGCGTCGAGTCGACGCCCTCGAGCATCTTCGTCAGCGCGAGCCGGTGATTCTCGCTCGGCTGGCGCACGATGTCGCACTCAATCGTGGAGCGTCTCGCGGCGTAATCGCGGTCCGAGAGGGGATTCTTGGGATCAAAGCGCGCGACGAAAAGTCGAACGATTTCGAGTGAAACCGCGAGCGACTCTTCGGCGAACCCGAGGATGCGCTCGCGTGTCCAGAGGAATCGATTCTGCGGGCAGAGCACCTGTTGTGCGAGGTGGCACAGTCCCACAAGCACTTCTGCCTCTTCGCTTGTGAGGATGTTGTGTCGATCGCAGAATGCCAACGCCCGGCCGTCGATCCACTTGATGCGACGCAGATCTCGCGCGACAGCCGCCCAGAGTGGAGAGTCTTTGCGAACCGCCGTTCCCTCAGGCCCACCGACGACGAATCCCACGAAAGTGACCGATCCATCCTTCCCATCGCGCACGATATCGAGGTACGCGCGGTGGATGGAGATACTGTGCCGTGCCAGAATGCGCGCCGATCGTTCGAGCATCGTGCGTGTGCGAGCGTTTTCCACCACGATCACGATGCGGCTCATTGTCGGATGCGATTCCGATTCAAGCTCGACGACCGTGCCGTCACTGCCCGAAACGCGACTGAACAGCTTCCAGTGGGCGGCCACGCGCAGCGGCGTGCAAGTCAACACATACTCCGCTGAGCAACCCGCGAAGTAGTTCGAGATTTGGTCAGGAGTCCAGTCGAGCTTGTGCTCCTTGGCGTAGCGAATCGTCTCGGTGAGTTTCGCGGATTGCCTTTCGTCGCGGCAATCAAACGGCTCTGGTTCGCCGAAGACAAAGGTGTCAAGGACGAGGGTTCCGTCGAAGGAGGAATGAATCTTCGCGGCGCGAAGCGATTGGTCGAGCGGCAACTGCGCGACGAGTTCAGCGAGCACTCCCGGTCGATTCGTGCTCTTGATGAGCGTGAGTTGTCGCCCGTCTTCGCTCTTGAGCGTGAGGTCGATCGGACGCCCAGACGCCTTTGCGGCGATGATCGCGCGGAGATGTGCGAGTTGACTCGCGCGATCCGTGTCCTGAAAATACATCTGCGGCATTTGCGAGATGAACCACGGTCCAACCCGCTCCGCGGTGGATCGAAAACTCGAAACGAGTTCATCCACGAGGTTCGAGGCGTCGTTCGTGGTCCGCGTTCCAAGTTCACTGGTCATATGCTGTAGAGCCACTTGCTGCCCCTCGGAGGGGCGGTGAGAGGGAAGCGGTCATTGTCATGCACTCGATCATTCTCGGCAACTTCGATGGAGTCCACCTCGGGCATCAAGCCCTTCTCAGGGCGGCTGCCAATCGTTCCGAGGTCGGCCGAGATGCGAATATCGGGCTCGATCGAGTCGAGGTCGTCACCTTCGATCCACCACCGATCTCGGTTCTCGACCCCACTTTCAAGCTCGAGAGGCTGCAGAGCGCGTCAGATCGGGTGCTGGAGCTCCATCGCCACGGTGCGACACGAGTCGAGCTGATCCGTCCAACGAAAGAACTTCTCGGACTTAGCGGAGAGCGATTCATCACCGATCTTCACCAACGCCTCCACTTCGATCGAATCGTCGAAGGCAGCGATTTCCGGTTTGGGCGAGGGAGAGAGGGCTCGATGGAGCTCCTGCGTGCCTTGGGTACTCGGCTTGGGTTTGAGGTTGTTGAGGTGCCGAGCGTGCTCGTCGCGATGGCAAATGGCGGCATGGTTGAAGCGAGATCGGGCAAGATTCGTGAGTTGCTTCGTGCGGGAAATGTTGGCGATGCGCGCCGGATCCTCGGACGCGCCTTCACGCTTCGCGCGGAAGTTTGCAAAGGCGATCAGCGGGGGAGAACGATCGGTTGGCCCACGGCGAATCTTGACGCGAATCAGTTTGCGCGGCATCAACTCCTGTTGCCTGCGGATGGTGTGTACGCGGGATTTGCGCGCGTCGGGCAGCGGATAGGCGAAGTGGAGGTCGGACGCCACGCGATCGCGGCAATCTCCGTTGGCAGTAAGCCAACCTTTGATGGCACTGGGACAACCGTTGAAACCACGCTCCTGGACGCCGACGGCCGTCCGTTACAACTTCCGCTCGATGCGTACGGCTGGACGATCGAGATTGAACTGCGCGAACGCCTTCGCTCGCAGGTACGCTTTGACACCCTTGAGGCCCTGCTCGACCAGATGGAGCTTGACCGAGCGAGGATTGTTGAGTTTGCCACCTCGTCTCGCGGAGTGACTCCCTCATGACTGTTTCGCCTCCCGTCACCACCTTCTGTTACGAAACGAACTGCTCGCTTGCGGAAGTTGCGTCTCGTGTGCAGGCGGCCAAGCGCGTCCTTGTCACGACACATTCAAAGCCCGATGGCGACGCGATCGGCTCAGTGCTTGCCATCCTCCGCATCTGTCGGGCGCGCTCCGTCGCGGCGGAGGGTTGGATGGTCGGGCCTTTCGAAGAGAACCTACTTGAAGTGGTCGGCGGTGACGCCGTGGTGCGCGTCGATCCGAAAAAGCCACACTTCCCCGATGATTCCTTCGACCTCGTGGTCGTGGTCGACACGGGTGCCTGGTCACAAGTTGAGGTGCTCGCGCCGTGGATTCGCCAGCGGCATGCATCCGTCATCAACCTCGATCATCACGCACGCGGCGATGCGATCGCGAGTTCGCGAGTGGTTGATGTTCGATGTGGTTCGTGTACGGCGCTGTTGGTTCGACTCGCGGATGAACTCAAAGTGGACCTCGGGTACGGCGCGGATGGAGCGGGGCGTTACTCCCTCGCGGAGGCGCTCTATGTGGGGCTCGCGACGGATACGGGGTGGTTTCGCTTCGCGAATGCGCGAGCGAGTGAGTTCGCACTCGCCGCGCGATTGCTGAGCGTTGGAGTGCAAAAGGACGAACTCTACGCGCGCCTCGAGCAATGCCATCGCCTTGAGCGCGTGTTGCTTGAGAGCCGCGCGCTGTCGAGCCTGCGCACGATCTCGGGTGGATGTGTTGCACTGATGCAATTGTCGAAGGACGACTTCGCCGCAACGGGCGGATTGCCGGAAGAACTCGCCGGTGTCGTCAA
>SXGT01482733.1_pt1 | contig 27670 bp, 20 predicted proteins | sample 3176221 | NCBI WGS metagenome assembly SXGT01 (sample SAMN11356862, study PRJNA531348) | freshwater metagenome | isolation source: freshwater sample F1-120 | place: China: Fuxian Lake, Yuxi | collected 2017-12-25
CGCGCTTGCTCAGCGGCGGTGGCGGCATCCAAACGGAGAGACGTGATGGCTGATTTGAGTTGGACATGGACGGACTCGATCAGAGTATCCGTCGTCTGTCGATCCCCCGCCGATAGGAATCCTGATCGGTGTTCTAGCCGCTGGTCGCGAGGTCGCTCTGCCGCCGCCGCGCCCACGCCAGCAGCTCCTCGCTCCGGCTCTCGTGCACGACCAGGATCTCATGCGGCACCGAGATCCCGTTGCGGTCGACGGCCGGTTCCCAGGGCGCGACGCTCTCGCCCGCGACCGCAAAGAACTTGAACCCCAGGCGCCACGATAGCCCGAGGATCGGGTAGAGGTCCCACGGCGTCCCGCGCCCGAACGGCCCGAAGATCGCCCCGCCGACCTCGCTCTTCCAGAGGCGCGCGAGGCTGATGCCGATCGACCCCGTCGCCGTCTCGGCCCCGGCGAAGAGCGCCCCGCCATCGGCCACGAGCCTGGCCACGAACGGCGACCGCGGCCGATACCGCTCGCCGACCAAGAGCCACTGCGAGCCAAGCGGCCGCTGCGGATCGATGACGAGCCGCTCGGCCACGCCGAACTCGCTGATGCGATGGACGTGCTCGCCTTCGGGGCGCGCGGCGTAGACCTCGGACGTCATCACGTCTCCGATGCAGGCCGCCACGATGCGCCCGTCACACACCAAGGCGAGCATCGTCCCGATGCCATGCGACTGCCGCCGCATGAACGCGCGCGTCCCGTCGAGCGCGTCGACCGTGAACCACACGTCGTGGCTCGGATGCGTGCAGGGCACGCGCAAGTCGTCCTCTTCGGCCACGATGCCAAAGCTCGGAAACCAGCTCTGGAGCAGCGTGACGAAGACCTTCTGAGCCGCCTGATCCGCGGTCGTGACGAAGTCCGGCCCGCCATCGTACGCCTCCTTCGCCCGCGTCTCGAAGCTGAAGCGGTGTCCGCGAATCGCCACGATCGCGCGCCGGACCGCTTCCTTCATCAGCGTTCCGACCGCGTTCGGCGTCAAGGCTCCGAACTGGTAACCCACGACTCCTCCGACCCGACCCTACCATATCGCCCCCGGTGTAGGGGGCCGGCGTTGGCGTGCGGGTCGCGCGGGGCGATCGCATCCGGAAGGAGGCGCCCCTCGTGCCGGTTTTTGGGGACGCGACGCTGGTGGGTCGGCTGGCATGACTCTTGATGTAGGTATCCGCGCCCACCTGAGTGTCTTCCCTCCAAAACGTGGCCTTCACGGCTTCTTTCCTTACCATCCCACCATCCGATCCTCTCGGTCTTGCGCCCCGAACCGGTTCCCGGAACGGGGCGTTTCTCTTTTTGAGCCACGCACCCCGACGCAATCGTCTCACGCTGACACGGCAAGACTCAAGATGCGACACACGGGTGAGCGGCTTGATAACAGCGCCCCAGGCGGCTAGAGCGATGCCCATGCGGGTCCTTGCCGTCCTCTGCGCGAGTGTCGTGGCCTGTCACAGCGGCGCTCAGCCGGCGACGGACGACCCCGGCGTGGAAACCCTGACCTCGGGCGAGACGAGCGCGATCGCCGCGGACGCGGCGCCGAGCCCGAGCGGTCCCGAGACAGAACCCGAGACGTTTCCGGAGACGACCGAACCAGGCGTGGATGTCGCGGTGGGGTCCATGGACACCGCCGCCTCGTCGTCCCCGTTCCCTTCCTTCGCCGGCCCCTTCGCCGGCCCCTTCGATCGGTCACGCCTCGCCCTGCAGATCGCGATCGGCGAGGGCGGGCGCGCCGCACTGGCCACCGCTCCCACGGTCCCCGTCGCCGCCACGCTCTTCGTCGACGCGAGCGCCGCGATCCCGGTCGAGGTCTCGCTCGCGGCCAGCGATGACAAGCCGCCGGTCCTCTCGGCGGACACCCCGCTCGTCATCCGCGTTCTCGAAGGGCCCGCGGCGGCGGCCGGCCTTCCAACCAGCTTCTGGCTCGACCCGTCGGCAGGCGATCCGTCCTACCTGCGCGCGCCCCTCGCCACGCTCTTCTATCGACAGGTCGGGACGCCGGTCGCGCGGACGAGCTACGCGCGCGTCAGCGTCGATGGCACCGACTACGGGCTGTTCATCGCCCGCGAGAGCACCGCCGACGCGGGATTCCTCGCGCGCGTCTTCGGCCGCGGCGGCTCGCTCTTCGCGCCGACGACGCGCGCCGACTTCTGGCCGTGGCAGCTCGCGGGCTTCGGGCTGCTCGTCGGCGACGAAGCCGATCGCAGCGCGCTCGACCTGCTGGTGACGCACCTCGCACTCTACGAGACCGCGATGCGCGACGGGAATCCGTTCCCCTTCGCCGACGCGCTCGCGGACTTGCTCGAGGTCGACGCCTTCCTCGATTTCATGGCGGTTGGGCTGGTGGTCGGACATTACGGCGGCTACGGCGGGCAGCAGTCGGACTTTGCAGTCTATGTGGAGGGCGCCGGGATCACCTTCGTTCCGTTGCGCCTCGAGCGCACGTACCCGACTGGCGACGCGCCCGATCCGACCTGGTCGTCGAGCCGCATCCTGCGCATCTGCATCGACGACGCGGCGTGCCGCGCGCGCTGGTCGCAGGCGCTCGAGCGCGCGCTCGATCGCGCCGAGAGTGCGGTCTTTCGGGCCGAGGCGTCTGCGCTGCGCGGGATCGTGCAGCTCGAGCTGGCCAGCGATCCGAAACCGGCCGCTAGCGAGTCGGCTGTGGTCGAGAGTCAGGAAGCGGTGCTGACGGCCATCACCGGGCGCGCCGGCTGGCTCCGCGCCAACGCGGTCTGCCTCGTCCCCGAGAGCGTCGACCACGACGGCGATGGATTCTCGCCGTGCACCGACGACTGCGACGACGACGATCCGGGGATCCATCCGGGCGCCGTCGACGTGTGCGGCAACCTCAAAGACGACGACTGCGATTGGCGGGTCGACAACGGACACGGATGCCCGCCGTGCACGCGCGTACCCGCGTATGACCCGCGCTGGGAGTGGGAGATCTGCCCGATCTCGCAGACCTGGGGCGCGGCGCGCGCGGACTGCCAGAGCCGCGGCGGGGAGCTGGCGTCGATCGGGACGTTTGCCGAGAACGAGGCGCTCGTGCGCGCGGTCCTCCAGTTCGACTGGAGCGATTGGTGGTTCGGCATCTCGGATCGCGAGGTCGAGGGCGCGTTCGCATGGAGCGACGGACGCCCGCTCAGCTTCCGCGACTGGGATGCGGGCGAACCGAACGACGCGGGCAACGGCGAGGACTGCGGCCACATCGCGGGCTGGGCCGGTGGCCGCTGGAACGATGCGCCGTGCGACTGGTGGAAGTTCTACGTGTGCGAGCGACCGCGCGAGCCGTCGGCGATTAGGCCGTGACTTCGGCGCGGCGCGCGCGGTGGAGAACGGTCCACAGATAGAGATTGCCGGGGATGATCGTCAGCGCGAAGTACGCCAGGTAGATGGCGGGCGAGACGGGCATCAGCATGCCGGCGATGGCGATCGCGACGAGGTGGTGGCTGGGGCCGACGAGGGCGACCTGGCGGAAGACGGGATAGCCGCCGGGACGTCCGTGGCCGCTGAGGCGCGCGGCCGTCTGGACGTAGCGGACGAGGGCCGCGTAGAGGATGCGCTCGAACCAGGTCTTCTCCTGGTCAGCGTAGCGGGCGAGGTCGTTGTCGACCGAGCGGGGCTTGAGGCGCTGCTTGACGTCGTCGAGCACCGAGGACTTCCACGAGAAGGAGGCGAAACCGAGGACCGCAATCACGACGTACTCGAAGACCGACACGGTGTGGGAGCCGATCTGGAAGCCCGAATGCGAGAGCGCGATGATCATGCCGATGTGGACCGAGAGGACCGTTCCGAGGTCCGCGAAGCCATCGAACATGCGGCCGCGCCAAGGCTTGTCCGACGGAGGTCCGAGCCGCGCGACCTCACCATCGGCGCAGTCGGTGACGACCATCCCGATCAGGAGGAGGCCGCCGATCATGGGCCACAGACCCGGGCTCGCGAGGCACAGGCCGGCCGTCACGCCGAACCCGAGCGCCATGAGCGACACCTGGTCCGCCGAGAACCCCCAGCGGTGGAGCGGCCGGGCCATCCATTTGGCGACGGGGCGGCTCACGGAAGCATCAAAGCGCTCGTCGAGGACCATCGTGCGTGCGGCAGTCATAAGAGGGTCTTGGCCGGCAATATCGGTGCCACGCGCTTATTCTTGAAATGATTGGAGATATTTGCGTGGGCGGGCCGCGATCGCGTAACCGTTTTCGCAGCGAACTGCATACGCAGTTTCCCGCCGGATGAGATCGCACGCGCGCGAGGGGCATCGCCTTGCGGCCGTCGCGCCCATCATGCGCGCGGATCGCGACGCATCCCGCGGATCAGGCGGCCCGGCATCGCGCCGGTGGGCTGGCCCCGCTCGACGATGAGCGCGCCGCTCACGATCGTCGCGACGTACCCGTCGGCATCCTGCACGAGGCGACGTCCCTGGGCGGGCAGGTCGTAGACCATGCGCGGCTGATGGAAGCGCAGGTGGTCGAAGTCGATGACGTTGAGGTCGGCCTTCATCCCGGGTGCGACGAGGCCGCGGTCGAAGAGGCCGTAGGTCGCGGCGGTCTCGCGGGTCTGGCGGCGGATGATGTGCTCGAGCGGTAGGGTCGGTCCGCGGCGGCGGTCGCGCGCCCAGTGCGTGAGCATGAAGGTCGGCATGCCGCCATCGCAGACGGCGCCGCAATGCGCGCCGCCATCCGAAAGACCCATGCGGGTGCGCGCGTGGGCATGCAGCGCGTGGAGGTGGTCGAGCGACTTGTTCGCGTAGTTGAAGAGCGGGAAGTAGAGCATGCCGAGGCCGTCATCGGCCATAAGGGCGTCGTAGGCGATCTCCTGCGGACGGCGGCCGGTGGCCTTGGCGAGCGCGGCGATGGACGTGGACGGCTCGGGCTCGTAGTCGATGCCGTCCTGCATCAGGTACATCTTGTCGAAGCTGCGCGTGACGAAGCTCGCGAAGAAGCCGAGGTCCAGCGGCTGCTCGGCCAGCATGCGCTCGCGGAAGGCCGGGTCGCGAAGGCGAGCGAGGCGCTCGGCGGCCGGGAGCGGCTCGATCTCGCGCCAGCTCGGGTACGTCGCGAAGGGGTGCGCCGTTCCCTGCCAGCACATGAGGATGCCGATGGCGCGACCGGCGACCTGGCCGAAGATCGGGATCCCGGCCTGGCCCGCGTCGTCGAGAAGTTTGAGGAGGTCCTTCCAGAGGTCGGGGGCCATGTCGTTCTGCGAAAGCGAGAAGAGAACCGGGCGCTGGATCTCGGCGGCGAGCGCGCGCAACCATCCGAACTCTTTGCCCATTTGCGTGTGTTCGCCGGCGATCTGGAAGACCGCGTGCGGGACCTCCGCCAGCGTGCGGCCGATCGCGAATAGCTCCTCGTGCTCGGCGAAGGTGCCGGGGACGAACTCCCCGTCGGCCGATTTGTGCAGCAGCGTCCGCGAGGTCGAAAAGCCGAGCGCGCCGGCCTTCAGGCCCTGGCGCACGATCGCCGCCATCTTGGCGATGTCGTCGGCAGTCGCGGCCTGGTTCGCGGCCCCGCGCTCGCCCATCACATAGGCGCGTAGCGGCCCGTGCGGGACCTGCGTCCCGAAGTCGAGCGCGTGCGGCGAGGTCTCGAGCACGTCGAGGTACTCGGGGAAACTCTCCCAGCCCCAGCGAATGCCTTCGTGCAACGCCGCGCCCGGGATGTCCTCGACGCCCTCCATCAGGCGGATGAGCCAATCGTGTTTGTCGGGCGCGGCCGGCGCGAAACCGACACCGCAGTTGCCCATGACGACGCTCGTCACGCCGTGCCACGACGACGGCGTGAGGTACGGATCCCACGTGACCTGCGCGTCGTAGTGCGTGTGCATGTCGACGAAACCCGGGGTCACGATGCAGCCCTGGGCATCGAGGGTCCGTCGCGCGAGGGCGCCGCGGAGGTCGCCCACGGCCACGATGCGACCGCCCTCGACCGCGACGTCGGCATGACGCATCGGCGCGCCGGTCCCATCGACGAGCTTGCCACCCAGCACCACGAGGTCGTACATCCGTTTTCTCCCACGAAGATTCGCGTTGGCCAGGTGGCTCGGCGACGGCGACGCCCCGGTGGGCGGAGGGTAGTCGACCCTTGTTTCGAGCCGCAAGAACTAAGCAAGCGAGACGGCCGCATGTTGTCGAATGACGAGCCCAGACGTCGCTACGCCCTCTCACCCAAGCGCGCGGCGCGGCGCGAGTCGAGGCGCTCCGAGTTGCTTCAGGAGGCGATGGCGCTGACGGTCGAGGGCGGCCTCGACGCCCTCACGATCGCGGGGCTGGCCGCGCGGGTCGGGGCGTCGGTCGGCGCGTTGTACCGGTACTTCCCGAGCAAGGAGGCGATCCTGATCGGGCTCCAGGAGCTGGCGGTGGCGGACTATCAGGCGTTCGCCGCAGAGCGACTCGCGTCGTTCGATCGGCGGGTGGCGCCGGCGACGGCCGACGCGGTGGCATTGGCGCGGGTCATGGTCGTCCTGCGGTCGTACCTCGAGCACGCCGAGGCGAGCCCTGAGAGCCATCGACTCGTGGATGCGGTCGTGTCGGATCCGGAGCCGCTGCTCAAGCTCGAGGACGCCATCGACGTCGACCGGCGCGTGGTCGCGCCGATCGTGACCGCGATCGCCGCGCTGTTCGAGGCGGCTGTGGGCGCGGGGGCGTTGGCGCCGGGCGACGCGACCGAGCGTACCTACCTCGCGTGGGCCCTGCAGCATGGGCTCGATCACTTTCGCAAGCGGGATCGGATCGTCCGGGCGAACCTCCGGACGCCGACGCTGCAGCCGTTGGCACTGCGGATGTTGCTCGCGGGCCTGGGTGCGTCGCGAGGCGCGCTCGATGCGGCGGAGAGGCTGGTCGAGACGGTCGCGACCGAGCCGCGCTGAGCGATCTCAGTGGCGCATCATTGGCCGCCCGGCAGATCGAGGGCCTTCAGGCCTTTGAGATCGGCGAGCGCCGTCACGTCGATCAGGTTCGAGGCGACGCAGGGCGGCGCATCGACCGAGGTCGGCGCGGCGTGACGCCAGGCGGCCTTCCAGGCACGAAGCCGCGCGCGAGCGCTCGCGAGGATGTCGGGATGCTGCGGCAGCTTCTGCTGCAGGCGGCCGCGGGCGCGGGCCAAGAGCGCGTTGGCGTGGCGAACGAGGTTGGCGGTCTGCGGGTCCCACGCGTCCGGGAGCGTCTCGAGGCGCGAGGCGAGCGCGTGGATGTCGATTTCGAGCTCGGCGATCGATACGCCCTGCGAGCGCGCCAGCGGCGCGTCGAGCGGCCCGAGCGCATCCAAATAGCGCTGGGCAAGGCTGATCAAGCGTTCGAGACAGACCCGGGACATAGCGGCATCATACGCGAGTGGGGGTGGCGATGCCACGGATGGATTCGCGAGTGGATTGATCGACGGCCGCCACGAGGGCTCGGACCCGGGCGAGGTCGACGGGGTTTCGCCAGTCGCCGTCGCGCTTGAGCGAGCTGCCGACGATGAGCGCGTCCGCTTGGACAAAGGCCGCGGCGTTGCTGGCCGTGACGCCCGAGCCGACGACCACCGGCAGGCCCGCGCGGGCGCGATCGAGGTCGGCGGGATCGGCGGCGTGACCGGTCGTCATGCCCGTGACGATGAGGGCGTCGGCCCCCAGGAAGGCGGTCCCGTGGGCGATGTCGGCGAGCGTGAGGTCGGCGGTGACCGCGTGGGCCGCGTGCTTTTTGCGAATGTCGGCCCAGACGCGAACATCGGCGCCGAGCGCGGCGCGGGCGCGGAGTAGCGGGCCGGCGGAGGCGTCGAGCCAACCCTCGTCGGCCACGTGCGCGTAGGCGAAGGCCTCCACCCGGATGAAGGAGGCGCCGGTGGCGATGGCGATGCCGAGCGCCTCGCGGTTGGCGGCGGCCAGGACCTGGACGCCGGTGGGTGCCCCGAGCCGCACGACCTCGGCGGTCGCGACGGCCATGGCCGCCACCGTTTCGGGGGGAACCGAGCCGCGGAGGTAGGGCGCGTCGTGCATGTTCTCGACGAGGAGGGCGTCGCAACCGCCTTCGAGCAGGACCTCCGCATCGGCGCGCGCGGCGGCCACGAGCGCCGGGAGCGAGCCCGGCCGCCAAGCGTGGGAGCCGGGCAGCGGCCGGAGGTGAACCATGCCGACGACGGCGGGACGGTGGGGCGCGGGGCGGGTTCGAAGGTCCATGGCGCGGGAGTATGGCGCTCTCGGCGGACGCATGCCAGGCTCGCCGACATGCGCGGCGAACGACCCTTCCGAATCCTTGGTGTACAACAGATTGCCGTCGGCGGCCCGGACAAGGCGCGGTTGCGCCACCTGTGGGTCGACACGTTCGGGCTCACCGTGACGGGCACGTTTCGCAGCGAGCGGGAGAACGTCGACGAGGACATCCTCACGGTCGGGCGCGGTGCGGCCGTCGTCGAGATCGACCTGATGCAGCCGATCGATCCCGACGGCAAGCCCAAGGTCCACGACCCGGCCCTCAACCACGTCGGCCTGTGGGTCGACGACCTGCGGGCCGCCGTCGCGTGGCTCGAGGGCCAGGGCGTGCGCTTCACGCCGGGCGGGATCCGTCGCGGCGCCTCGGGTCACGACGTGTGTTTCGTGCACCCCAAGGGCAACGACGCGTTCCCGGTCGGCGGCGAGGGGGTCTTGATCGAGCTCGTGCAGGCGCCCGCCGAGGTCATCGCCGCGGCGATGTGACCGGGGCGCGGAGCTTCACCGAAAGACGCAGAGGCCCTCGCGCGCGCCGCAATTCAAGCAGCAGCGGGCCCCCCGGCAGCAGTCGTCATCGGAGTCGCAGTAGTTCGCGAAGTCCATCGGCGGAAGGCACGTGGTCTGGCAACTCGCGGGCTCGAAGACACCTTGCTTGGTGGCGCTGCCGTAGCAGAGACCGGTCGAGCAGTCGCTGTTCTGGCTGCACTGGTGGCCCGGGTAGATGATCTCGATGTCGGGGCCGGTGTCACCCTCGGTCTCGGTCGTGGCCGACGCGTCGGCCAGGGCGCCCGTCGCCTGATCGAGCGCGTCGCTCGTCGGATCGACGGCCGGAGCGCTGGCCGCATCGCAGGCCACCATGGCCCACAGGGGGACCAGCGATGTCAGAGCGACGGAGAGCAGCGAACGAACCATTCGAGACCTCGCGGACCGAAATCGAGTTGGCGCTATCTAACCCAACCGTGGCCCATCGAAAAGACCCAAGCCACTTCCGGCGCGGGGGTGTTCGCCGAAACGAACGCGGCGCGCCGGGCGACCGAAGATTGTCGCCTGCTTTTGTGGAGTTACAGGCGGCTGTGCGGTGGGTCCGCCGCCGGCGCGCGGTGGGACCCTCAGAGTGCCGTGCAGACGTTCGAGACGCCGATGCCGGGGTTGGCGCACGCGGTCCACTCGGGCGAGATCGCCTGGCACTGGGCCACATTCGTGCACTGGATGACGATGTGCCGGTGGTGCTGGGCGGGCGTGGTGGGGTACAGGCACTCGAGGTCCTCTTTCTCGTCGGCGGGTATCTTCGCGTTCTCATCGTTCCCACAGTCGCAGGCCCGCGTGCAGAAGCCGAACTTGGTATTCGTGATGTTGCCCGTGGCGCCCGGCATGATGCAGGCACCGTACTCGCACTCCGCGCTGGTGGTGCAGGCCTCGCCGTAGGCCTTGCCGCTGGCGTTGGTCACGGCGACCGAGAACTTGCACGTGGTCAACGGGCCGCCGTCGCCGTCGTCGTCGCTGTTCTGGTCGCATCCGGCGGCGAGCGTGGCCAAGGTTCCGGAGAGAGCGAGGAGGAGTCGAAAATCGAGCATGGAGGTCTCCGTGGCGGCGAGTGCGCGCGAGCTGGTTCCGGGCGTGACGCGCGAATGGGACGCAGCTTAGCGAAGCCACGCGTCAGGTCAATCGCAGTCGACCACGACGACGTCGTAGGCGATCGGGTGGCCGGCGCCGGCGAGCTCGACGTGGTAGGTGTGGCCGGGCTCGGTGCGCCAGCCATCGGGCATGATCTTGATCGCGCTGCTCGAGCCGTAACCGCCGAGCAGAACGTCGGTCGTGACCGGAAGGGCCTCGCCGTCGCGCGTCACGGTGGCCTCCATCCGGTCGAGGCCGAAGCTGTCCGACTGAATCGACCAACCGGTGACATCGACCGACATCTGGCCGCCGTTGCCGCCTTGGACCAGCGCACCATAGGGGACGATGCCCTCGGGCGGCCAGGCTGTCCACGCGCGCCCGGCGTGGCCCTTGCCGCCGATGACGGAGAGGCACGAATAGCGCGAGGTCGAGCCGATGCCGATTGGCCCGAGCGAGTTCGAGAGGATCCAGCGGCGGTGGCCCAAGGTCTGTTCGTTGCCGGGATCCGCCATGTAGAGATCGATGGCGTAGACGGCGGCCGTCGTCGCGATGTTGGAGACCTTGGCGGCGGCCGCGCCGAGTGCGCTGTAGCAGCTCCACGACTCAGGAACGTAATGCGTGATCGTCTGATTGGCGTGCATGGCGAGCGAGCAGGCTTGTGCGCCGACATTGAGATCCGCGGCGGCCTCGACCGCCGGGAGCCCGGCGAGCCAACGATAGAGATTCACCTGCCGGAGGGTGTTCGCGGGCCCGGGTTCGAGCAGCGTCCCGGGCGCGCAGCTGGCTGCCGATCCGGTCCAGGAACCCTCGCGCAGATCGGCGCGATCAGCGTTCCAGCGCTCGCACACGGCGCTCGTGGCGGTGAGCGTCTCGGGGGTGGTGACCGTGTCCGCGAGGGTGTCGGCGGCGGTCGCGCTTGGGGCGTCGGACGCGACGCTGGAGTCAGGCGCGGTCGCGTCCACGGTCGGTGCTGTGAGCGCCATCGTGTCGGGCCCGGCCAGCTCCGCGGTGGCCGCATCGTGTCGCTGGCCGACGGCGATCGAGCCCGATTTGTCGGGGGCGCAGGCCTCGAGCAGTAGGGCCGCGAGGAGACTGCCACGCACGCCGACGGCGGTGAGTTCACGTCCTAACACGTCGCGTAACCTAGGCGCGCCTCGGGCCCGGGGTCAATGTGCATAGCGGTTCGCCGAAACGGACGCGGTCACGGACTCGCGGGGCGCGGTACTCAGAGCGAACAGGTCGTGACGCGCCACTTGTTCTCTTGGGCCGTGTCGCGGCGCACCTCGCAGGGCGTCGGCATCGAGCCCTTGTTGTGGACGAAGAGGCGCACGGAATCGGGGCCCTCGAGCACGCGATCGACCTGATAGTAGGGCTTGGTCTCGTCCTCGATGAGGAAGAGCTTCACCTTGCGGCGCATCGCAGGGAAGTTCATCGAACGCCGCGAGTAGAGCGCGTTGGGGAGCTTCTCGTCCGTGTGGAGCAGCGCCGCGAACTGCTCCCACGCCTTCGGTTCGTCGGGCTCCATCGCGCTCGCGATCGCGCGCTGGATGACGCCTTCGGGCGTCTCCGGATCGGGCGTGCGGACGATCGACCCCGGCTGGACGAATGTGCCGAGCTTCGTCTCGCCGCCCGCATCCGCCGCGGCCGGGTCGCCACCGCCCGCGGTCGCGGAATCGCTCGGGCCGTTCGCGCCGCCGTCGCCGCTCCCCTCGGGCGCGCCACCGACGGCGGCGTCCGGAAACGCGGCGTCCGGGGACGCGGCCCCCGCGTCGTCGGCATGCGCGACCGGGGCCTTGGTGGGCTCGGCCTGCTTGGTCGGATCGGCGCCGTGGGTCTTGGTGGGGTCGTGAGCCGTCGCCGGATCGGTCCCCACCGGGTCGGCCTTCTTGCTGCCACAACCCACGACCATGCAGACGGCGAAGACGCCGGACACGACGGAAACCGACCACACACGCGACATGACGCCTCCGAGTCCCTCGAGGGAGTCGGGGTTGTAACACGGCCGCGCCAAACGCGTCACCCCGCCTCAGGCTACGATCTGGGCAGCTGCCCCGGCCCGATTGGCGTCATTGGCTTGGAACGCACACCATACCCGGATAGGATACGCGTCCGCGCGCCCCCACGTCCGATCACCGTGCGAGAAAGGCGCCTTTCCCGGAGCTCCCCATGTTGACGATGCCTCGAATCCTGGCGCTGGCACTCGGCTCGCTCGCGTTCCTGTCTGGCTGTCCATCGGACACCAAGCAGATCGGCGGGCCCGATACGAGCGCCCTCGACGACGCGCTCGACACGCAGACGGGCGACGACGCAGACGACTCGGGCGCGACCGCGACGGACGCCGACGCCGACGACAGCACCGTCGACATCGACGATGTGGACGTGGACGACGCGGACGCGATCGCCTGCCTGGTTCCGGCGGTGTTCGGTTGCCCCTGCACCGGCAATGCGGACTGCCTCGACGAGATGTGCATCGAGGGGCCCGACGGGAACGTGTGCACGCGCAGCTGCTCGGAGAGCTGCCCGGTCGGATCGGACTGCCTGAATGTGTCGATCGGTGGGCCGGATCCGGTGTCGATCTGCGTGCCACGCCACACGCGCCTCTGCCGTCCCTGCGATGCCGATCAGGACTGCCAGAACGCGCTCGATCCGGCGCCGGCGGTGTGCCTCGAGTTCCCGGCGCCCGAGGACGGCCACTTTTGCGCGACGGCGTGCGCGGGGGTCGATTGCCCGGACGGATATGCCTGCACCGACGTGGAGCTCGGCACTGATCGTGGCACCGCAAGATTGTGCTTGCCGAATGGCGGAACGTGCGAGTGTCGCCCATCCTGGAGTGAGCTCGCGCTCGAGACCAGCTGCATGGTCGAGAACGCGTTCGGCGGCTGCGACGGGGTGCGCGTGTGCGGCGCGGCGGGCCTGACCGCGTGCTCGGGCGCCACGCCGGCGCTCGAGTCGTGCAACGCCATCGACGACGACTGCGACGGGGTCACCGACAATGTCGCCGCCGAAGATTGCACGAATCAGAACGAGTACGGGCGCTGCGCTGGCACTTACGCATGTGACAAAGAAGGCACTTTGACCTGCGCCGGGCCCGTCCCCGGAGCCGAGCGCTGCAACAACATCGACGACAACTGCAACGGGCAGACGGACGAGGCGTGGACGGACTGCCTCGCGGCCGGCTGCAACGCGACCGAGGGCGGCTTCATCGAGACGGGCGCCGCGTCCTGCGCGAACGCGCAATGCGTGTACGCGAGCCCCAAGCCGTGTGGCCTCTACACCTGCGATGGCGGCGGCGACGCCGGCGACGAATGTGCCAGCGCCTGCAACGATGACTCGACCTGCGTCGAGAGCGCGCACTGCGACGAGCTCGGCAAGGTGTGCGTGCCGGATGTGGCCAACGGCGGCGTGTGTGCGGACGCGTCCGACTGCGCCAGCGGGCACTGCCAGAACGGCTTCTGCTGCGGCGACGGTGACTGCTGTAGCCAGCCGACGGATTGCCCGGCGAGCTATGCCTCGGCGGCCACGTGCGAGCACGTCGCGATCTGCCAGGGCACGCGGCGCGACGCGCGCTGCACCGACTCGCAGTGTGTCGCTTCGGAGCCTATCGCCGACGACTCCGGCTGCGGCGTGGAGGTGCTCGCGATCGACTGCTCGCCCTATTTGCCGAGGTATTGCACCGGCGCCGGGAATCAGCGACCGCCGACGTGCTCGACGACCTGCGCGTCGGATGGGGCCTGCGCGGCCGGCTACCACTGCGACGGCACCTGCGTGCTGGACGTTGCCGACGGCACGCAGTGCGACGAGGACACCGACTGCATCAGCGATCACTGCGAGAACAACTTCTGCTGCAAAAACGGCGACTGCTGCGCCGTCGGATCGGATTGCCCGGCGCTCTATCGTGTGGCGGCGCACTGTCTCGACGGCCAGAGCTGTCAGGGTGAGCGCACCGACGCCGTGTGCACCGGATTCGAGTGCAAAGCCCAGGTGGTGCAAGACGATTCGGGCTGCGGCGCCAGCACGGTCGCGAACGAGTGCGGCCCCTACGCCCCGGCCAAGTGCACCGGCGCGCCGACCCAGAGCGCACCGCAGTGCGCGTTCACGTGCCAAGCCGACAGCGAATGTGACAGCGGCTTCCATTGCGACTTCGTGTGTGTCCCGAATCTGCCAGATGGCAATTACTGCGACGAGAACAGCGACTGCGCGAACGCACATTGCACCAGCAACATCTGCTGCGTGGGCGGCGACTGCTGCAACACGGCGCGCGACTGTCCGGCCTCGTACAGCGGTACGCCGGCCTGCGACTTCCCGCAGACCTGCCAGGGCAGCAAGGACTCGGCGGTCTGCGTGAATCACGTGTGCGGCACGACGGCGGGCGCCGCGGACGACTCGGCGTGCTCGGCGGCGACGATCGCGAATAACTGTGGCGCTTATCCGGCGGTGCGCTGCAACGGCGGGGTCGAGCAGACGTCGCCGACCTGTGCCGCCTCGTGCGACAGCAACTCGGCGTGCGACTCGGACGCGTTCTGCGATCGCGGCACTTGCAGGCCGAAGCAAGACAATGGTGGGGCGTGCAGCGACCCGTCGCAGTGCACGAGCGGCCACTGCCAGAACGGGTTCTGCTGTGGGAGCGGCGACTGCTGCGCCGTGGCGGGCAACTGCAGCGCGGCGACGTACGGGACGCCGGCCGCGTGCGACAGCCAGACGAGCTGCCAGGGGACGCGCAAGAACCCGATCTGCGAGAGCAATCAATGCAAGCTCGGGCCGGTGGTCGGGGACGACTCGGCGTGCGCCGGGCTCGAGGCGAGCAAGTGCGGCTACTTCGACTCGGTCTTCTGCTCGGCGGCGCAGGAGCAAAGCGCGCCGGCGTGCGCGCTCAGCTGCAGCGGCAACTCGGTGTGCGACGACGGTGCGCACTGCGAGTCGAGCACGTGCATGCCCGACCAGGGCGTCGGCGGGTTGTGTCCGGGCGGGCAGACCCAGTGCGGGTCTGGGCTGACGTGCGTCGACGGGGTGTGCTGCCAGACGGCGTGCGGCGGGACGTGCAGGCGCTGCGATGTCGGTGGCAATCTCGGTATTTGCCAGAATTCGGGGTCCGGGACGGATCCCGACAGCGAGTGCGCGGGCGTGACCTGCACCGGGTACTACTGGGGCTTTGACGGCAAGACGTGCTACGGGCGCGTGGCGATTGCCGACACGGGCGTGCAGTGCAATGGCACGGGCGTTTGCCAGACGGCGGGCGATGTGTGCCCGGCGGCGGGCAAGGGTGCGGGGACGCTGACGTGCCACGCGCAGTGCCAGTCGCCGACGGCCGCGACGTGCAGCGGGACGACGCCGGGTGGGTGTACGAACATCACGGGCGGCAGCCAGACGTGCGGGGTCGGCGCGTGCCAGCGGACGGTGGACCTGTGCGCGAACGGGGCGGTCCAGGCGTGTACGGCGGGGGTCGCGAGCGCCGAGGTGTGCGATGGGATCGACAACGACTGCGACGGGTTCACGGACGCGGACGACTCGAACCTGGTGCTGGTCACCTGCGAGAACCAGAACGGTGTATGCAACGGGTCGATGCGGCCCAAGACGCTGTGCTACGGCGGGCTGTGGCACGCGTGCGCGGACGCGGACTACACGCGGCACAACGCGAGCTATCAGAGCGGACGCGAGACGGCGTGCGAGACGACCGCGACGGTTGCAGGCAAAGACAACGATTGCGACGGCCAGACGGACGAGGACTTCAGCTACACGAGCCCGGCCGGGACGGTCGTCAACGGGGCGGGCAAGGCGTGCGGCGTGGGGGTGTGCGCGGGCGGGACGACGGTGTGCGCGACGGCGTCGACGTTGACCTGCTCGAAGGACACGCTGATCGTGTCGGAGACGTGCGACGGCAAGGACAATGACTGCGACGGCGTGTCGGACGCGAGCGATGGGTCGCTGGTTCTGGACCAGAACTGCGCGAATCAGACGGGCGTGTGCGCCGGGTCGAAGAAGCCGGCGACGTTGTGCTCGGCGGGGGCGTGGCAGGCGTGTACCACCACGACGTACGACGACTACAGCGCGTACTACGAGGTCACCGAGACGCTGTGTGATGGGAAGGACAATGACTGCGTGGGGGGCGTGGACAATGGATTGACGGCACCGCTCAACGACAATCAGACGGGGGTGTGCGCGGGGAGCACTAAGACTTGTTCTGGCGCGGGCGGATGGGCTAACGGCTATTCTGGCGTGCCAAACTACAACGCCTCCGAAGCAACCCCGGACGCCAACTACCTCGACGAGAACTGCGACGGGATCGATGGGAAGGTGACAAGTGGCATCTTCGTGGTGCCGCGGTCGTGTTTCTGGCTGTTTGGCACTCTCTATTGTTTTGGGGGCCAGGACTCCGCCTCGTGTGGAACGAGCAAAGACGCCGACTGGTGTGCGACCGTCGCCTACGCGATCGGCAGGACGGACGCCTCACGCCCACACATCTACGTTCAGGTCGGTAACTACAACGGGATCGTCGACATCACGAAGAGCAACGTGAAGATCTGGGGCGGCTACAACACGAATTGGACCCGCGCCTCGCGCGGGACGTCGGGCAACGAGGTCCACCTCCAGAACAGCTCGGGCACTACCAGCGAAAGCCAGTTCATGACGGTGCGAGCGGTCGGCATCAGTGGTGTTGGGATATACGATCTGTACATCGATGGGCCGACCGTGAGCGGTCAGGATGGCAACGGACGCGGTCTGAGTTCATACGCGGTCTATGCGCGGTCGGCCACGCTCGAACTACAGCGCGTGACGGTTACGGCCGGAAACGGCGCGCCTGGGCAAACCGGGTCGAGCGGGTCCAGCGCCTCTCAAAGCAAGGCTCCAACAGGCGGTACGGCGTCGAGCGGATCGGAACCATGTGATGGCGGATGCGACACAGGCCACCCTGCCGGGGGGCCTGCTGTCAGCAACGCCTGTTCTGGCTCGACGAGCACGACAAGCGGTTCCGGTGGAACGGGGGGTAGTCGCGATTCCTCGTGCGGGTGGTGTGGATGTACGTGCGGCAGTTGTTCGGAGACTGGCGGTTCGTGGGGCGCCAACGCTGCCGTCACGAGCGGGCTCTCCGGTACCGCGGGACCAGGGGCCGGAACCTGTGCCTCGCCGTCTTACGGCGGCTACGGTGGGCGGGTGTTCGACGGGGCCGGGGGTAGCGGAGCGACCTACGGACGTGGGTACATCGAGTCATACTATTGGTACGCGTTCGACGGCGCCGATGGCACTCTCGGAGAGAATGGCGGAGGCGGCGGAGGCGGAGGCGGCGGCGGCGGGTGCGACAGCGGCGGGTGTGACGCGAGCGGCGGTGCCGGCGGCGGTGGCGGCGCCGGCGGTTGCCGCGCGGGGGTTGCCGGCAAAAAGGGCAACGGAGGCGGTGGGAGTTTTGGCCTGTTTGGCTACCTCGCAACTTTCACGGTATCGAATTCGACCCTTGTCCGGGGAAGCGCCGGGAGCGGTGGCGGGGGTGGTTCCGGGGGCACTGGGCAACCAGGCGGCGACCCCGGAGCCGCTGGGTCTGGTGGCAACCCGGGCGATGGAAATGGCGGGAAGAGCGGCGGCTATGGCGCTCGTGGGGGTCACGCGGGGGGCGGAGGCGGCGGCGCCGGAGGTGCTTCGTTCGGTATCTTCCGCTACGGTGGCGGACTCACCGAATCCGGAGACTCGCACGGCGGCGGCGCCGCTGGCGCCGCAGGTGCCGCCGGTGGTGGTTCAATTGGCGGCACAATCGGAGTGATTGGCGAAGTCGGCGGGGCGATCACGTGCAACGCGATCGCGCGGTGCAATCCGTAGACGCGAGCGAGACGCGCCGCGGGTTCATCTCCCAATCGCGCGCACTACGGGTCCGCGCTGCACCCGAACACGTGCGCCGGGCTGTAGTGAACCAGCACGCCAGACTTGGCCGTCGTCTCTGCATACACGAAGTCAGGACCGAGCGGCGCGCCGGAAGACGTCGTCACCATGAAGACCCCGCCGTCCCCGGCCACTGACACGTTCTTGCGTCCGAGCCAGGCACCCCAGCCTAGCTCCTTGGGAACAGCGCCCATGCCGACGAAGCCAGGTAGGCTCTAACTTCCAGCCAGGACACCAGCCTCGCTCCACACGCCGAAGAGAGTATTCGCGTCGCCCGGCGGGATTGCCACGGGCCAGCCCGCGATGCTCGCCGCCTGCTGAGTCAGTGACCAGACAACCAGCGTCTTGCCATATGGGAGTGCCAGCGCGATCGGGCCGGGGAATACAGCGGACGGGGAGGGCGCAAAGTTCACCGACCATCGCGGCGCGGCGCCGTCTGGAAAGAACCGACCCAAATAGACCGCTGCGCCGGGGTTCGCACCTGCACGGTCCTTTCCCGGCGTCATCATGGTGGCAATGACGTCCCCCGGCGGGACAGCATATCCGCTCAGCAGCAGCGCGTCCGGAAAGCCCGGAACCGTCGACAACGATGATGGCGCGCCGTCTTTGTGCACCTTGAAGAGGGCCGGAATCCGATCAGCCCCGACAAGAAGCCCATCGAAATGTCCGCTCTGGGCGGGCTGATCTTCATCCAGCAGCAAGCCCAGTCCAATCAGCAGGTCGCCGTCGAGCGGGACGAGCGCCGGTGCGACATCCACGGCCGCGGAGCTCCAGGACTTCACCCAGACCGCCTCCCCCTCACTCGTCACGCGAGCGACGTACAGGTCAGACTTGCCGCTGGCGTGAAACGACAGGCTCCCGGCCCCAACAGCAGCGAACGAGATATCGTCGACGAAAACGCCGACGACGAAAACCTCGTGGGAACCTGCCGCAAGCGCCTTGACGATCCCGCCTGGAAGCGGCGGCGTTGTCCAGAGGACGCCCCCGTCGTATTTGAGACGTTGCAGCGCGCTCATGGGCAGACTTCCGCCAAGCGGGTCTTCAAGCGCACCGACGATGACGGCCTCCTCGCCGTCAGCGACGAGTGTGTGAGCAATGCCGCCATCGCCCCCGGAGGCGAGAGGCCGTCGGGCGCCCTCCAAGATCGTCCCGTTGGCCGAGAGCCGAAGGTAGACCGGTGCTTCCTCGAAGGTCTCAAGGTCGCGACCGTGACCGATGTCGATGAGTCCCCGCAGACTACCGACGACGCTCACCTCTCCGGAGGGGTGCACGGCGACGTCGTTGAAGTACAGCAATGCGTCATCCGGGCCCGTCGGCGTCAGGACCAGCGCCCAGTTCTTGGCTTCTTCGGCCGTGAACGCCCTCCCCTTGCATGTGCCAGCCGCGCACCGATCCGCCGTCGTGCACGGGTCCCCGTCGTCGCACGTCACTGCCACTTGCGCCGCGACGCACTTGCCCGCCTCGCAGCGACCGACGACGCATGGCGCGACCGCGAGTCCGCCGCATTGCTCGTCGCCGCTGCACTGCGCCGGCACGTCGCCACTCACGGGCGTGTCGGTCGCCTCCGACGACGTGTCCCCTCCGGTCGTCGCGCCCCCGGTCGCGTCCGCCTTGAAATGCGGGGGCGGGAAACACCCCGCGACGCCCGTGCACAGCACCAGGCCCAGCCGCTTCGTCGCTTGCTTCATCGCTCGCCTCCCGCACGTCGCGGAGAGTCTACACCGAACCCGTCAGGGCCCGCACGTCGGGCGTGACAGCGGTCCGCGACCTCGCTAAGGTCCGCCTCCCGGAAGGGGAGGGATCCGATGCTCGCACAGCTCGACGCACTTTCTGACGAGGCCCGCGCGGCCATCGGCGCGGCCGCCGATGAGGCCGTTCTGCGCGACCTCGAGGTGCGCTATCTCGGCAAGAAGGGCGCCGTTACCGAGCTCCTGAAGGGCATGAAGGACGTCGCGCCCGCGGACCGACCGCGCGTCGGCGCCAAGGTCAACGACGTGCGCGCGCTCGTCGAGAGTGCCATCGCCGCACGCCGCGACGGGCTCGAGGCCGAGCGCATTCGCGCGCTCTGCGCCGATCCCCATTTCGACGCCACACTCCCGGTCGCGCTCCCGAACGTCGGCGCGCTCCACCCGCTGACCCTCGTCACCGCGCACATCGAAGAGGTGTTTCGCGCCATGGGATTCATGCTGCTCGACTACCCCGAGGTCGAGAGCGAATTTCACAATTTCGACGCGCTCAATATCCCGGCGACGCACCCTGCGCGCGATATGCAGGACACCTTTTGGCTCGATACGCCGGGGCAGCTCCTGCGCACGCACACGTCGACCGGCCAGGTGCGCACGATGCGCACGTTCGCGCCGCCGTTGCGCGCCATCTTCCCGGGGCGCGTGTTCCGCTACGAGTCGGTCGATGCCTCGCACGAACACACGTTCCATCAGGTCGAAGGGCTCATGGTCGATCGCCATGTGTCGGTCGCCAATCTCATCTATTCGATGAAGACGCTGCTGTCGGAGATCTTCGAGCGCGACGTGACGGTGCGACTCCGGCCGGGCTATTTCCCGTTCGTCGAGCCCGGCTTCGAGCTCGACATTCAGTGCCAGGTCTGCGGCGGGACGCCCGGTGGACAGGGGTGCTCGGTGTGCAAACATTCGGGCTGGGTCGAGCTGCTCCCGTGCGGCTTGGTGCACCCGAACGTGCTGCGTCACGGCGGCCTGGATCCTGCCGAATGGCAGGGTTGGGCCTTCGGGCTCGGGCTCTCGCGGCTCGTCATGATGAAGTATCAGATCGAGGATATTCGGCATCTCTTGGGCGGCGACCTCCGCTTCGTCCAGCAATTTCGTCGGGGCTGATCCATGCGCGTTTCATGTCAATGGCTCTCTCGGCACGTCGACCTGAGTGGCGTCGATCTCGTGGCACTCGGACGTCGTTTCACGATGGCCGTCGCCGAGCTGGACGGCATCGAGGAGATCGGCGGCGGCCTCGACCGCGTGGTCGTCGGACACGTGCGCGAGGTCCAGGCCCTCGACGGCAAGAAGGTGCGTCTCACCCAGGTGGATTGCGGTCCACACGGGCTTCGCACCATCATCTGCGGCGCCCCGAACGTGGCGGCCGGCCAGCACGTGGCGGTGGCCCTCCCCGGTCAGCGCCTCGGCGATATCGAGATCCAAACTGCCACTGTCGCGGGCTTCGTGTCGCATGGCATGATCTGCTCCGAGGAAGAACTCGGACTCTCGGATCATCACGATGGCATTCTCGTGCTCGAGGGCGACGCGGCGCCTGGCACATTGCTGAGTGACGCCTTTCCCATCGCCGACACGATCTTCGTCATCGACAATAAATCCCTCACCCATCGCCCCGACTGCTGGGGTCACCGCGGGATCGCGCGCGAGATCGCGGCGCTCCTCGGACGCCCGCTCAAGCCGCTCGCGGCCGATGTCGCGGACATGCGCTGGGGCACGGGCCACCCGCTCCAAATCCACGTCCGCGACGACGCCGCGTGCCCGCGCTACTCGGCGACGACGCTCGCCGGCATTTGCGTCGCCCCGTCGCCACTCTGGTTGCGACTCCTGCTCGGGCGGGTCGGCACGCGCGCCATCAACAACGTCGTCGACGCGACGAATTTCGTCATGCTCGATCTCGGCAATCCGCTGCACGCGTTCGATCGGCGGCACATCGCGGGCCGCACGATCGTCGTGCGCCATGCCGTGGACGGCGAGCGCTTCACGACGCTGGATGGGGTCGCGCGCACGCTGCAAGCGACCGATCTCCTAATCGCCGACGAGCACGGCGGGATCGCGCTCGCGGGCGTGATGGGCGGACGCGACTCGGAGATCAAGGAGGACACGCGCGAGGTCGTGCTGGAGGCCGCCAACTTCGATCCGGCGCGGGTGCGCGTCACCGCTCAGCGCCATGGCCTTCGCACCGATTCGTCGGCCCGTTTCGAGAAGTCGCTCGATCCGAGACTGGTCGGCGAGGCCGCAAAGAGTTTCTGTCATTTGGTGTGCGAGCTGTCGCCCGGCGCGCACGTCACCTCCGCGTTCATGGATGTCGCGCGCCCCTACGCGCCGGAGCCGGTCATCGCGGTCGAGGTGGGATACATCGAGCGGCGCCTCGGGCACGCGCTGGGCGCGGAGCGTATCATCGAGATCCTGCGCGGACTGTCGTTTGGGGTCGACGCGCATCCGGGTGGCAAATTGGACGTGACGGTGCCGTCGTGGCGCGCGACGAAGGACATCGCGATCGCCGACGATCTGGTCGAAGAGGTCGGGCGCATCTTCGGCTACGATCATATTCCGCCGGCCGCGCCGACGATCGCGTTGGCGCGCCCGGAGCGCAACGCGAAGAAGAAATTCGAGACGGCCGTGCGGCGCCATCTCTCACTGGCGGCAGGGCTCGACGAGCTGCAGACGTACTCGTTCGACGACGACGCGTTCCTGGCGCGCATCGGCGTCGAGCCGGGCGAGCGCATGCGGCTTCGCAATCCGATTTCGTCCGATGAGCCGTGCATGCGGACCTCGCTCGTGCCGCACCTCCTGAAGGTGCTCGAGAGGAACGCGCGCGCGTTCGAGACGATCGGGGTCTACGAGGTGGGACGCGTGTTCGTGCCGGATCCGGGCGATCTGCCGTTTCAACCGACGATGCTCGGGGTGCTGGCGGCGCGCTCGCCGGCGGAGAGCAAGGGCGAGGCAGTCTGGTTCCAGTGGGCCAAGCGGACCCTCTGCGGACTCGCACGGGCGGTCGAGCGGGCGACGCCCGTGCTGAGCGCGGGCGGCGTCTCGCAGGCGTGGGCGCATCCGGTGCGTCAGGCGACGCTCAGCATCAACGACCAGGTCGTGGGGCACATCGCGGAGCTCCATCCGCTGGTGCTCAAGCGTCTCGACGTGACGCACGTGGGCGCGGTGATCGAGCTCGAACTGGACGCGCTGCGCGACGGGCCGACGGCGCCGACGCGCTACCAAGCGCTCGCGCGCTTTCCCGCGATGTATCGGGACTTTGCGGTGCTGGTGGCGCTCGCGGTGCCGGCCGGGCGCGTGGCCGACGCCATCCGCGAGGCGGCGCCCGAGCTCGTGGAGGACGTCGCCTTTCAGAGTCATTACGTCGGCGCCGGCGTCCCGGACGGCGACAAGAGTCTCGCCTGGTCGGTCACCTTCCGGCGCGCGGATCGGACGCTGACCGACGCCGAGATCCGCAGCGCCGAGGAGCGCATCTGGAGCGCGATCGGCGCGATCGGCGGGCGACCGCGCGCGTGAGGCGGACGCGACGGGCGCGGCTCAGGCTTGCGCGCGCTCGAGGAAGCGCTCGAACTTGCCCTTGGTCTGCGGGACAAACGCGATCTTGAGCGACTTCAGGAGCTGCTCGATGTGCTCGCGCGCGATGTCGGGCGCGACAGTCTCGCACTCGAGCTCGAGGTCGATCGAGTCGTCGGGGAATTTCGTGCGATCGATTTCGAGGATGAACGGGCCGCTACGCACCTGGTAGCGGACGTTGATCGTCTGCCCCAGAATCCTGAGTGGCCCGTATGGGACCACGTTCGCGGCCCACGCCAGCGCGGCGCCCTTGAGATCCATCTCGCCGCGGCCGAGCTCGAAGTCGCGCCAATCGTCGAGGCGCATGACCTGCTCGCGCTCTTCCGAGATGAACAGACCATTGCGCGCCGACACGCGGCGCTTGGCGGTGATGGTGACCGGCGGCTTGCCGAGCCCGAGCGCAGCGCCGACGGGGAAGCTGATCTCGCGCGCGCGCACCATGATCTGCGCGCCGACGAGCGTCTTCTGCGCGTCGTCGAGGTAGTTGTTGTACTGCGTGAAGGCAGCCTCGGGCGCGCTCACGGCGCGCAGGAGCGCATCGAGCTGGCGGTGATTCTCGAGGGCGTACTTGAGCTCGATCTCGGCGGGGGATGCGACCATGGGCGGGTCTCCGCAGCATTTGGGGGGATGGGACGTCGTCGTCGGAGCCATGCGGCGGTCCGGCGCGAGGGGTGCGTGTCACTCGTTCTGGTCGTTCGCCACGAGCGTCTTGGCTTGATCGATCCACGGGCGGATCTTGTCGATCGAGACCTTCGTGATGTCCGCGACGGTCGGGATCTCGTTCGGCGCAAAGGCCGCCACCTGCGCCCAGGTCGAGACGCCGACCTCGTTCAGGCGCTTTTCGGTCGCGGGCCCGATACCGCGAATGCGCTTGAGATCATCGGGCGGCCCGAGGGCGCGCGTCGGCCTGAAGGGCTGGAGCCCCGACGACGACGCATAGGGCGCCGCGTCGAACGACGGCCTGGGCGCCGCAAGCGCCGGCATCGATGACGTGGACGGGCGGCGGATGGGCGGCGGGCTCGGCTCGGCGCGCGACGTGTAACCGGGCGCTAGCCCGCCTAGGACGGAGCTGATGGGGCGCCGCACCGCGGGAGGCGACGCGTCTGGCGCGGCGGGATCCGCCACGACGCTGCGTGAACCGACCACGGCCTGCATCGCGGGCGAGGTCGGCCGCCGCATGAATCCTCCGGCGCCGGTGACCGCGGGAGCGTCGCTCGGCAACCCGTGGAACGGAGGCGGCACGTCGATGGCCGGCATCGACGGCAGCGTCACCGGGCGCGGCGCGGGCGGGGCGGACGGGCGCGCGGCGGGCGGGCCCGGGAGCGGCGTGACCGGCGTCATCAGCGCCCCGACCGGGACCGGCGACGACGGCGTGAGCGGGCGCGACACCCCGGCGCGCGCTTCGGCCTGGGACAGCTTCTGTTGGCTCTGCACGATGTCGCGCGTGAGCTTGTCGATCGCCGCGTCCTGCTCTTCGAGGGCCTGCTCGGCCGCATCGTAGGCGGCGCGGAGACCCGTGACCTCCTCGGTGAGGCGGGCGATCGTCTGGTCCTTCTCGACATCGGTCGCGGGCGCGACACCCGCGGTGGCCACGAGCGTCGCGCGCAGCTCGACGATCTCGGCCTGCAGATCCGCCAACTTGGGCGCATCGGGCGACGAGCGCGCGCGCAGGGCCTCGAGCTCGCCGCGCAGGCGCTCGATGGTGCGCTCGCGGTCGCCGATCTGGGTCTTCAACTCGGCCTCGGTCGCGGCCGCCAGTTGCCCGCCACCCGCGAGCCGCGTGACCTCGGCGTCGCGTAGCCTGAGCTGGGCCTCCAGCGCGGCGATGCGTTGATCGCGGCTCTCGACCTCGTCACCCGAGGACGCCGACTTTAGCTTGCCCCGCAGCTCTTCGAGCTGCTTGGTCACTTCGGCCACGTGGCGCGCGGCCTCCGCGACCCGCGTCTCGCTGTGCTGGAAACGCCCCTGGAAGACGGCCACGCGCGCATCGGCCTCGGCGACCCGCAGATCCCCGGCCTTGCGCGCTTCGCTCTGGGCCTTCAGCTCGGCCTCGAGCTTGACCTTCTCCGCGCGCAGCTGGCTCGTGGCGGCATCGACGGCGCGCCGCCGCCCGCCGAAGATGGCCCAGCCGAGCACGACGCCCAACGCCGCAGCGGCCGCGAGCAGACCGAGGATCTCGGTCACGACGTGGCTCATGGCGCCCCCAAGACGATATCGAATTCGATGCGCTGGTTCAGAACGCGTGACCCCTGTGTGCGGGTGGAATAGCGCATGTTCGCATAGCCGCGGCCGCGCCACTTGAGGCGCGCCTTGTCGATGCCGAGCTCGATGAGGCGCTTGAACACCGCGTTCGCGCGCATCCCGGTGATCGCGTTGATATGGTCGGGCTCGCCATAATCGTCATGGTACCCCGAGACGGTCGTCTTGGCATCCGGACAGCGGGCCAGAAGTGCGGCGATCTGCTGAACTTTCGCGTCGGCGTCCGGGGTGAGCTCCTTGGCGCCCTTGAAGGCGATGCGCTTCTCGCCCGCGATCATCTGATCGATGAGGCCCTTGCACTGCGCGGGGGTGAGGGTTCCCCCGGGGTCCGTCATGCCCGCATCGGCTGGGGCGATCGGGCCGCCGTCGCCCGTAGGGCCGGCCTCGACGTCGGTCCCTGCATCGGCGACCGTTGCCGGGACCGCGGCATCGGCGGCGGCGAGGACCTCACCGGCGATCGCGTCGGCGTCCTCGGCCGGCTGCGCCTCGGCCACCTCGGCGTCCCCCGTCGCGTCGGCTGACTCCGCAGCCACGTCGGGCTCCGCAGCGGCGTCGGCCGCGGCGAGCGGGCCGGCCTCCACGCGCGTCACGAGCGTCGTGCGCAGGACGACCCCGACGCGCTCGGTCACGAGGGCACGGGCGGAGCTCTCGGTCTCCGGGCTGCCGTAGACGGCGTCCAACGTGAACGTACCGTCGCGCAGCTCGACCTTGCCGCGCCGGGCGACCGACAGCGCGCGCACGGCCGAGTCGAGGACGGGCCCGAGCTCGGGCGGGGCAACGCCAGGAAGCGGCAGGATGTCGGTCGTCAGGACGGCGCTGGGAAACTGCGTCGCGAGCGCGCGCGGGATGGTGGTCGCGACGTCGCTTGGGAGCTTGCCGCTGGCCGCGACGTGCCCGCCGTCCCAGGTCAGGAAGAACGTGACGGCCTTGAGCCGGGGGTCCGACACGGGATTGATCGGGGGACCGCGCGGATCGGGGATGACGCCACCAACGCCCACGACGAGCTGGTTGTCGACGCCGGCGATCCCGGTCACCTCGGAGACGGCGCGCGCGGCCTCGTCTCTCTCGCCGAGACTCTGGACGCGGCCCGTCAGGATCGCACGGCGCGCGTCGTCCACTTCGACCGGTTGGACGCCGACGAAACGGCCTTCGAGCGCGTGATCGGCGCGCTCGGCAAGACCAGTCAGGATGCTGGGGGCCACCTTGACCGCCCCGATGTACCCGAGCAGAGCGAGGCAAACCGTGACGAGGCCCGCGACGATCGCGCGCATACCCCTCCTCGTCGGTGTTTGGAGCGCGACGACGTGGCCCGGGACTGCCCAGGAAGCCACGCCAGATGCTTATTTGGACCGCGTTTCGCCGCTTTGTCCACTTCTCGCCCCGGGACCGCGCCGATGGCCGCCCTGGTAGAGCACCCACGCGACGCCCGACGCGTCGTCGGCGGCGATCGCGGTGGCTCCGTCCGGCGGCGCCGGGGTGTCGGGGGAGGCGTCGCCATCGGTCGCGACGAGGGCCCAGCCCGAGATATCCTTGCCGCCACTTGCATGAATCGGGAGCTCGAGGTGATCGCGTGCGGCGTCGAGGGCGGCGTCGAGATCGCGGCTCGCGCCCGGGTCGCGGCGACCGCGGTGGCGTTTGGACGGAACCAGGAAGCGGACGCGCGCGCCCGGGTCGCGCTCGGCGATGGTCGCAAGGAGCGCGATGGGGACGGGAAAGCGGGCGTCGGCGCCGGTCGCGAGGGGGAGATCGAGATCCGATCGCGCGATGGCTTGCGCGATCGGCGCAGCCCAGATCGCGGCTACGAGAGCGAGCACGCGCGGACCTCGAAGGCGCTCTGCGAGCGCGTGTGCGACGGCGACAAGCCCCTCGGCGGCGACGACAGCCGTCGGCACCCAGAGGAGCGCGAGCAGCGCCGCGCGCGCGCCGAAGAGGCCCCCGTCGAGCGCGCCGAACAGCATGAGCGCACCCCAAGCGCAGAGCGCGAACGATCCGCGCGGGGACGGACGCCGCGCGATGTGCCAGGCGCCGACGGCAAAGAGCGCCACGAACGGCAGCGGGGTCCAGGCGACCCACTGGAGGAGCGCCGTCCATGCCTGCGGCGAGCGCCCCGCATCGGGGTGAAAGAGGAGGCCGGCGACGTCTTGCGCGGGCCCGCCGACGGTGCCGAAATCGAGCAGCCAGGCGGCCAGGCGCTTGCCGGTCTGGGACCAGAGCGCCGGCCAGAGCCCGATGAGGGTCGCGATCCCCAGGATCGGCGCGGCAAGGAGCGCGAACGGCACGCGCGGGAGAGGGAGCTGGCCGGGGTGGTGCGGGTCGGGCGCCGGCGCGTCGGGCGCGGGTGCGGACCCCGGACGTCGCGCCAGCGCCCAGGCCGCGTAGAGGGCGATCATAAGGAAGAGCGCGCCGGGGTGAAC
>SXGT01833730.1_pt1 | contig 27667 bp, 19 predicted proteins | sample 3176221 | NCBI WGS metagenome assembly SXGT01 (sample SAMN11356862, study PRJNA531348) | freshwater metagenome | isolation source: freshwater sample F1-120 | place: China: Fuxian Lake, Yuxi | collected 2017-12-25
CTCAATGGCGGCGTTCAACGCCAATAAATTGGTTTGATTGGCAATATCCGTAATCAATTTGATGATGCCGCTGATCTTTTGGGCGTCATCATCCAGTTTGCTGATGGATTCAGCCGTATCTTGAGACCTTTGAGACAATGCGGAAAAATTATCCACCAGTGATGCCGTGGCGCTACGGGCTGTCAGGGATGCATTATGTGCTTCCATAGCGACTATGGTCTGAAGATGCATTTCCTCTGAGTTGTTTTTAACGCTGGATTGAATCTTCAGAATAGAGTGATTGATGCTTTCAAGAAATTGCAGATAATTTTGCAGATTTTCTGTGTTGACAAGCAGGTTGTTGTAAGTTCTTTCAACCTCTCTGAAATCTAGTGTAACTTGTTGAACCAGACTGTCCCGGATGATCAGGCTTTCCTCTAATGTGCGGATTTGCTGTTCATAATTGATAAGTTTTTGCCGATTTCCTAATAACATATGAGTAATTTAAGAGAGGGCGTGAGTTAGAGTGATGCCGTCAACAGAGAGCATATTCCACATAATTAGCATAGAAAAAACGAAATAAAATTTGATAATTTCTGTAATTATAGTCTGATTTATGATAATTTAAAATGGCAATTCCAGGCGATTGCCAAAGATAATTGCGTGACGACAGCGAGACGGGCGTACGAAATTTGACAAGGCGTGTTTAAAGCAATTATCCCATTAACCCCAGGGTAATCGCGCTTAAATTTTAGTGTTTAAAAATCAATGCTGTACAAAATCGTTTTTCTTGATTTTTTGCAAAAACACACAAAATATGAATCAGGCTTGTTTGTAACCGATTGATAAATGGGTAATTGTGAAAGTCAAGTCAATTTAAGCGCGATTGCCCTGCCATTAACCCTCAAAAACTTGATTTGTCAGCATGTTTTCTATAAGGCAATTTGGGTCTCGCGATTTTTGCCGATTTTTCCAGCAGAATGCCCGAAAATATCTTTCAGCAAAAAAGGCGACTTTCCGGTGATTAAATGGGAGGTGTAGGGGTAAAAATTGATTTTTACAAGTAGGTTATTGATTGATAACCCTGTCAATCAGCTTTGACGGGTGTCAACTGAGTTCACATTTTATTAAAGGAAATGCTATGAAAAATGCTGTACAAGAATCTATATCACCAGAACAATCCAGCGGTTTCAACCGACGCGAATTTTTAGGCATCACCGCAGCCAGTGCTGCTGCAGTGGCAATGGGTGAATTAGTCGCGCCATCCCAGGCTTTTGCCGCAGCCAGTTCGACACCAATCCCCGCAACATTGCCGCCTCTGCCTTGGGCGAATAACTCGCTGGAACCGACGATTACTTGCCAACACCCTCAGTTTTCATTATGGTAAGCATCACAAAGGCTATTTGACCAACCTCAATACCATGCTGGCCGATACCAGTTCAAAAGTGGTGAAAAGGTTGCAGGGTAAGTCATTGGAAGAAATCATCCTGTTGACCTACAGACACAAGGATGAGATTTCTACAAAAATTTACAGAAACGCCGCTCAGGTTTATAACCATGATTTTTACTGGAAAAGCCTGTCACCCAATGGTGGTGGTGATCCTGTTGGCGAAATCGCCACTTTGATTGATCAGTCTTTTGGGGATTTCGGCAAATTCAAAACCGCTTTGATCGATGCCGCCACCAATCAGTTCGGTACCGGCTGGGCCTGGGTGTTTGTTGATAGGAACCGAAAAATCAAAATCATGGGTACCAACGATGCCGATACAGTGTTAACTTTGAATCGCGTCATACCGCTGTTAACCATTGATGTCTGGGAACATGCCTATTACCTGGATTATCAAAATCTGCGCAAAACCCATGTCACGGCAGTGGTTGAGAAATTGCTGAACTGGGATTTCGCCAATCAGAATCTGGCGAAATTTTAGGGTTAGAGGATGATTTTTAATACTGTACCTGGCTTAGAGTCTATATGTTAAGTAAGGTACGCACCATCCAATCCACTCAACTTAACCCTCAACAAGTTGATTTGTATGTTTTATATCGTAAGACATAATCAGAATGCTCAGACTTTTAAATGGCGCCGAAGAGAGCGGTACGCGGCGCCCAGATTAGAAATACAATAGCTTTACGCAATTAAACACTAGATTGGAAAATACTATCTCACGCTGGAAATACATCGCCTTGTTCAGGCTCATATGTCACATTGGACAAGGCTATGTGTTGATTCTCGATTAGCATTTGTTCCTTATAAGGAGAGAGCTCATTATTAATCCAAAATTTGAAGAGCTCAAAGCCTCAGGTAATCTGCCATCTCCCACCGGGGTGGCGTTGGAAATCTTGAAGCTGACTCAAAGCGAGACTGTCACCATTGAGCAACTGGTCAAGCCGATCAAAGCGGATCCGGTATTGACAGGGCGAGTTTTAAAGCTTGTCAATTCGGCTGCTTATCATTCTGGTCACCCGGTATTGGCCCTGCATGAGGCGGTGATGCGATTAGGTATCAATGTGTTGTCCAGGTTGGCGCTGACTTTATCCATTTTTGACGCCAATCGCGCAGGAAATTGCCAAGACTTCGACTATGCCAATTTTTGGGCGACCTCATTGCTGCGTGGGTTGGCGATGCAGGGCATTGCCCGACACACCCGCGCCATCAATCCAGAGGAAGCCTTTACGATCGGGCTGATTGCAGAAATTGGTCAATTGGCTTTGGCGCAAATTTATCCAGTTGAATACAGTGAGTGTTTACAGCGTTATCAAAAAGCAATCGCTGATAGTTCAAACTGTAAGGATTGTATCAGTCGTAACGACTGTCCGGATTTCGGTAACAAGCAATTGATTACTGAGGAGCGGGCCCGTTTTGCCATTGATCATCAACAAATTACCCTGGCAATGTTCAAGGATTGGGGGTTGCCGCCCATCGCTTTCGATGCGGTTTCAGATTTTCATAAGTGCTTGCTTTCAGAAGAAAGTGCCGGTTTGGACAGTGGCTTTGAAGACAGCCTTTCTTTGGCTAATCACTTGAGAATGGCTGCTGCGATAGCCGGTCAGCTGGGCATTGGCGAGGGCTCTGCGGCTATACGGGATTTGGCTGAGCAGATGTGTTTCAGTGACATGCAAATTCAGGATTTGTTACATCAGCTTTCGCTGGATTGGCTGGTTTGGAAAAAAATGCTGTCTATTGACAGTCTGTATCCTCATGTTTGTGAACCGAATGATAATCAAGTTACCCTATCACTTGAGCATTATGACTATACCGGGCTGCGTATTCTGCTGGTTGAAGATGACAGAATTCAAATTCACCTATTAAGTAAATATCTTTCCCAGCAAGGCCATAGGGTGACTATCGCTGATAGTGCGGAGAAAGCCTTGGCCATGCTTTTGGCGACCAAACCGCAAGTCATCATCGCAGATTATCGGATGCAACCGATGAATGGTTTGGAGCTGTGTCGACTGCTGAGAGCGAATCTCGAGGCGCAATGGGTTTATTTCATTCTGATCACAGCAGATCAGGATGCTTCGACCTTGTCTCGAGCCTTTCAGGCGGGGGTAAATGATTTTATCAGCAAGCCCATCAAGCAATCTGAGCTCAGTGCCAGGTTGCTGGGCGCGCAAAGAATGGTGGAGATCTTTGATATTCGCAGTACAGAGCAGGAGAAAATCCGAAATTATGCCTTTGAACTTGCCACGACCACCCGCAAGTTGGAAATTTTGACGGTTACGGATCAGCTAACCAGCTTACCTAATCGACGTTACGCTGTGTCTCGCCTGGATCAGGAATGGGCAAATTATACAAGGAATGGTCAACCGTTTGCCGTTTACAGCCTGGATCTGGACTTTTTTAAAAAAATTAACGATGGCTATGGGCATGATGCGGGTGATCAAGTATTGATTCATTTTGCTGATGTCCTGCAAAAGACCATCCGCACCAATGATGTGGCCTGCCGCATGGGAGGTGAGGAGTTTATCGTCATTTCAGCACAGAGCGCTATTGGAAATGTGCAAGCGTTGGGTGTGCGAATATTGGAGATGGTGCAAAAAAATCAACCTGCCCGTTTAAATCTTGACCGGCAGGTCACGGTGAGCATTGGGGCAGCAATTAGTAATCAAGCCATTGATCAAAGAGGTTGGAGTGATACTGTGAAGCGCTCCGATCAGGCGCTATACGAGGCCAAGGCCTTCGGGCGAAATTGTTTCAAAATATTGAAAGACTGGAATCTGCGCCGATACGAACGCTTCTATCATCAAGCGATCATTAAAGTGAAATTCATGATGCCGAATAAGCGCGGTGAGTTTGAATGCGAAATGGAAAATATGTCGAAAGGTGGTCTTCATTTAAGGTGCTCTGAAGCGGTCAAAATTGCCACAGGTGATCTTATTGCCGTGAAAACTACAGAAATTGAACATGCCGAGTGGCAGACTGCTCGCGTTGTCAGGATCGAGGCTCAGGGTTTTGCCATTGAATTTGATTCTCTGGATCAGTGATGTAAACATCGATTTTTGAGAGTGTCGTATCAGGTAGGTTGATGACGACTGCAGGGATGCGGGAGGTAGAGCAATTCAGGGAGCAATTGCCGGATGCAATGAAGCCCAACATTTAACTTTTGCGACAGTCTTTTTTGGCAGGATGTTTGTGTCGAGACTTTAGATAAATCCTCTATTCAGGCATGATCAGGCTATAGCGTTGTTGTGGGTAATTTAGCTCTAAAATTGCAATAATAGCAATTTAAAAATAAAAAAAATAACATTGTCGCAATCTCGTGTAGTATTATGCTTACAAATATTTGAGTAATCGCAAGCTGTTAGTTAGGGATTTTTCAATACGTGCAATCACGCACTAAACATAAGCGGAGGGGTGATGGAAATCTTGATATTTTTGGCCGGGATGGTGGTGGGAGCTTTAGGAATCATTGTGCCCATGGCCTTTGGTGCAATGGCTCGCTGGGGAGATGAGTCACATGATCACGGCTGATTTGAGAAGCTCGGGTTAAAAACTGATTGTCATGAAGCCTTGATGTTTAATATCTTGGCTCAAGAAGTGTTCATTTAGGCGTATCTAGTAGTGAGTACCAATAAAACAATTGCAAAATTTTCGGTATTTCAATGATCTATTATGTCTTTAAAACATTGCCTTAGACTACACATTAGCAGCAAATTTATTGTAAATGTTTTAAAGAAGTGGATCACTAGTGTCTTCTAATCCGCTTTCGATTTTAATAGTTGACGATTGTGCAACCTCGCGCTCTTTTCTTCGGAATGTGCTGATGGGTATGAATCTTCATGCCAAAATCCATGAAGCCAAAGACGGGAAGGAAGCGCTTGAGTATTGTCGATTTGGTTATGATATCGTCTTTCTTGATTTGGTCATGCCGGGAATTGGCGGAATGAATGTGCTTGAAAAAATCAAAGAAGTCAATCAGGAACAATTTGTGGTTGTTATAACCGGTAAGCCCACCGCCGAGAATGTAAAACGTGTTATGGCACTTGGCGGAGATGGTTTTATTGCTAAGCCCTATACGATCGACAAATTATCAGCAGTTATTGCTAGATTTCACAATAAATCATTGCAATTAAAACCTTAATCAATTGCAAGGACAGTTCTAAAGTAGGTTGATTTAGAATTACCTATATTAGAGGGTGTCGCAAAAGCCTTGGTCGTCCGTCAGGATACGATAAAATACCCGCACATCAAACCGCAGGAAATAAGTCGTGACAGCCGAATTGATCAGTAGACCCGTCAAAACATTGTGCAGTGGCCGGCAGGCAATATTCGCTATTCGATGAGAAGTCGTGATTGAAGAGGTCCTCGCGGTTTCAATTGGTGCAGGAAGAAGCGCTCCAGCAAGCCCTGGCCCAAGCGCTGGAAACGCTACACCCTTGTGAAACGGCAACAGCCCCTAAGGTTGTGATTGCGATTTGTTTAGTTCGGCAGTTTCGATCAGAGAGAGCAGTTTTTTGGGGCTGAAGGGTTTTTTCACGTAGAAATCGGCTCCGGATTCCTGACCAAGTTCCAGGTCGCGTTGTTCTGTTAGACCAGTTAACAGAATAATTTTACAGCTTTCAGTGTCAGGCCAGGATTTCACCATGCTGCAGATTTGAAAACCATTGAGTTCCCCAGGCATCATTACATCCAAAATGACATAATCTGGTTTCAGTTTCAATATTTTCGGTAATGCAGTTAAGCAGCTGTCGGCTTCGTGTAATTCGAAGCGACTGTCTGAAAATGTCAGTTTGAGCAGATGACGCAGGGTCTGGTTGTCATCGACAATGAGTATTTTTAGTGGCGTCGAAGTCAAATTGCTAATCCTGCTAATCCTGCTGATGGTCAATGTCTGTTGCCTGGGGTAACCATAGCGTTACCGTGCTACCTTGTCCAGAGCTGCTTTTAATGGAAATTTCCCCTTGGTGCAAATCCATAATCTCTTTTACCAACGACATGCCAAGCCCTGTGCCGCTGGCGCCTGATTTGTTGGCGCGCCAGAAGCGTTTGAAAACTTGATTGACTTCGGTCTTGTCCATGCCGATGCCATAATCCTGAATGGAAATACCGACTTGGGTGGCGCCGGATTTCTTCCGCCGTTTTAATTGAATCTCAACAGGAGTATCCGTGGAATATTTTAAGGCGTTATTCAAAATATTGCATAGGGCTTGTTTGATTTTTTCCGCCTCGACGATGACTGGGAGCTCGGTTTTGGGTTTGTGCAGCAGAATCTGACGGTTGGGATAGTTAATTTTGATTCCGACAATGACTTGATTAACCAGGGCTTGCAAAGGCAGCTTTTCAAAATGTAAATCCAGGCCTGTTTTTGCTTCAATTCGGGCCAAATCCAACAACTGACTGATCATGCTGACCAGTGTGGCGGATTGATCATAAATCATGCTCAGGATTTCCTGTCTGGTTTCCTTGTCATAATCATGAGCGATCAGCAGCTCCGCGAAGCCGTAAACACTGGTGATCGGGCTGCGTAATTCATGGGCTGCCGAAGCCAGAAACTCGTTTTTGATCGTGGCTAATTCGGTTTCAATGGTGACATTTCTGAAATAAATCAGCTTTAAAGTCTTGTTATCATTTAAATAACGATCAGTGCGGCTGAGTATGATTAAATTTTTGGGGGAAATGTTGATTTTGGAATGATTGTTTAAAGTCGAAAGCTTTTTTGGGGGGTTCTGCTTAGTGATAATATAGTTTGTGGGGATGTCATTATGACTGCTCGGGTAAACAGAAGAGGTGTCACATAGTTCATCCAGATAGACGTTAAGATCGGTTTCGCTTAATCCGATCAGTTTTTTCAGTTTCATGCCCGTCATGTCAATAAAGGCCGGGTTAACGGATTGCACGAGGCCGCTTTCATTGATGGTAATCATGCCATCCGGACTCAAATTGAATATGGCTTCTAATTCCGCTCCCCTTTCTTGTAATTTCCTTTCGGTTTTTTTAAGCAAGGTAATATCGGAATGCGTGCCTATCATTCGGTAGGATTGCCCGGAGGCATCCCGTAATACGGTTCCCCGATCAAAAATCCATGTCCAGGTATTATCTTTATTACGCAAACGATGGATGTTCTCGTAAAAATTCAACTTTCCTTCCAGGCACTGTGTAACAGCCTGCATACAGGTCTCAATATCCTCAGGATGAACCCGTTCATGCCAAGTCAGAAAGTGGTTATCCAGTTCGTGGTCTTCATAACCAATCATCGATTTCCATCGAGGGCAAAAATAGACTTCGTCGGTTTTTAAATTCCAATCCCAAAAGCCATCTGTCGTCGCGGAGGCAAGTAGCAAACTACGTTCGTGATTGGGATTCCAGTTTTGCTCAGTCTTGATGAGTTCAGAAATATCGATCATGCTGCCTGTTACAAACTCATGGTTTGACGGAGAATGATGCAGAGGCTGGTTCAGTGACATTGATAGCCAGAAAGCCCGTTCAGCCAGATGTGCCAAGCGCAGTCTGGCTCTGACAGGTGATGCAGATTGAACCTGCTGAATTAGGGTGGTGAATAAAGTTTGATCGTCAGGATGGATGAAATTCAGTAGCGGTTGATCCAAACTGGACAAAATGGCTATCCCCGTGGTTTGTCCCCAAGCACCATTCAAAAATACAAGTTTGAAATCCTGATCTAATTGAAAGAAGATTTCGGTCAAGCTGTTGGCGAAGTCGTTGTTCCAGTCTGTTGGCTTATCGGTTTTTTGACTTTTCATGCCTATTAAAAAGTATAGGTTTCAGGGGGTGAAAAAAATGGTAACGACTCAGGGTGAAGTTGCATCATGCGGGTAGGTTTTCGGCAATTTGCTCAGTTTTTAGATTAAAGTATTTGAATGTTATCAATAAAATTTTTCTAGGTTTTGGGTGAGGGTGTTTTTTGTGAGTTTGCCGCCACTTTAATATGCTGATTATTTAATAAGGCCATTTTCATGAATGAAAATACTGCGAGACAGATTGTAGATGGGCTGACGTTAGGAACGTCCATCATGGATAACTCTACCTCCTGTATTCATGCAGTCGTCAGCCCATCCTTTTTCTATAGGGATATTTCGCAAAGTGGGTATGCTTATTCTAAGCAATCGCCTAAGCATAAATCCGCAGATCAAAAGCGTAGAAATATAAATATAGTTTATATATTGCAAAATCTGCATATGATGAAGGGTTGTGAGAGAAGTTGCAATATGTTTTTTCTCATAACGTGTTCAAATATTAAATTATAAGGCTATAATCCTTTGACATGTTTTTTTATGAACAAGTGATTTTTAACAATTTTTGGTTCTATTTATGAGTGATCAATCTTGGGTAAGTACAAAAGAAGCTTCTATTTTACTGGGAGTTAGTCAACGCACCATTCAAAATTGGGTCGATAGTGGCAAGATAAAATCCAGCAAAACCATGGGGGGGCACAGGCGATTGAGTCGAGAAGATTTGAAAGATCTGCTCATAGACTCCCATCCCTCGTTTGGTCACAGGTCAGAGAATGAATCTCCAGTCGGCGAAATAGCTGCACGGAATTTGCGAGTTTTGATTGTTGAAGATGACTATACTATTTTGCGGTTGTGCGAACTTCAATTCTCGCAATTTTCGGTCAAGCATGACTTGTATTTGTCATCCAATGTATTTCAAGCGCTGGTCATGATAGGCAGGCATCAGCCGGATGTCATCATTACGGATTTGAAAATGCCGGATATCGATGGTTTGCGCATGATACGGGAGGTCATCCGCTTGCCGGAGTTAAATCACACCAAATTCATCGTAATTACCGGGCTTGAAACAAAGGAAATTATGAAGATGGGGACTATTCCTGAAGGGGTGATGGTGTTGCCCAAGCCTATTCCTTTCAGTACGGTTGAAACTATCTTGTTTCAACAATCCAGCACTTTAAATTAAGCCTAAAAGCCGATTATCCCGTAACTTTTTAGGTTGTCGTCTCTCCTGTCCATCTTCATAGTTTCCGTGAGTTTGTTGGGTGGATATCTGTAATCGTCGATTCAATCGTTATGCATGCATTGCATGCTATCAATGTATAGTGCATCCGTGGAGAGTGTGGTAATACCGTTAAATGAAGGCCTTCCCCCTTTGAAAAAGTACCCAAGGACATAAAGGGGGCTGAGGGGATTGAGGGAGGGGGCTTTAGATAATCCCCCCTGCCCACTTTTTGCCCCCGAGTACTTTTTCAAATAGGGGAATTAGCAACATCAAATCTTAACTGAGCGGCATTGGAGTGTGTGAGAGGGGTATTGGTCACTGCAAAGCAAAAGTAAGTCGTGGTGCTCGGTTAAAACGGCATCAGTAGTCGAAAGACCAGATACTCTTGTGCAACACGGCTGGTTACGTCAAATTCCTTGAGCCACTTTAATGACAGCGTGACATCTTTGTCATTGATTTTTGGTGTGTAAAGCAATACAGGGCCAATAGTCGATGCTTCCCCGGACTCAAATACTTGAACAGTAGGATCGTTGCTGATGTCCTGATTCAGTTGTTTGTAATATGAGCCTGTCACACCAAAGCCAATGTTCGGCCTCGGGTAATATCCAAAAGTGTAGTCAACATGTAATTCATCACCGCTCTGGTAATTGGTGGCAGGGTTTTCCAGGTTATTCATTAGACCTACCCCCAGCGAAAACTCGGTGTTCAACGGCAGACCTAAAGTTAGCTGTAGGTTGTGGTCAAACGTCCAGTAGTTACGCCCGGTATTTAATTCTCCCCGTTCATATCTGCCTGTGGGTGCGACAACCCCTTCAAACAAAAAAACCGACAAATTGTCATGTGCCCAAGCTAAGCCGCCAGGTACAAAATAAAAGTCACCCAGGCCAACCCGCGCCAAGTCGTTGCTTCCCGTGTGATCTTTCGAGGCCAGCATGCCTGGATAGACACCGGCGACAAACTGGCCATTGAAAATCTGGTAGTCGCTGACATGAATGACGCCAGGCATTTCCAGAAGTGTACCGGTGTCAGAACGAATATCCTGATATGCAGCGAAGAAATTGTTGAAATAGGTCCCCGGTGTTGAGAAAACTGCCATTCCAAAATCGCCATAAAAGCCAGGAAGGTAATTGCTACCACCGCCTTCGGTAGCGCTCGAAGAGCAGGAAAAAGCACAAAAGCTGATCAAGGCGCAAAATAAAGATTTCATTTTTTGAAGAATTGGGTAACCGATAGCAAGGAAAATAGTAATAAAAAATATATAATAAAAATATTACCATTCATTTTTTGCAACATCAAGAATATGATTGGGTAGATTATGCAAAATAAAAAATAAAAAACTGTGTTTTTTAGTGAGTGATTCAGTTGAATGAAGGCTCAGGTATCGTCAATCGTGATTGAAAACGGTGTTCTTGGCAGCCGCAAATGAGCCGATTTGCAAATTTAAGATCAACATGATTTTTCAATATTGACGCAAGTTGAGTATGGGAGCAAAGCTAATTAAAAATGAAAAGATATTTTTCTAATCTACTTTCTGCTGGTAAGCATGAGATAGCCCTGCATAAATGGGTTTGGTGGTCTTATATACGGGCGGCGCTGATTCCCCTGTTTTTTGTTGAGTTGGCATTGCTTGGCGTTTACATGTTTTCGCATACTTGGTCGCGGAATGAACGGATACAAACCGTACAAGCGTTAGCTGAACATGAATTGTCGCGACTGGTGAATAGCCATGCAGACTCTATCGAAAGGCAACTGGAATCGGTAGAGCAATTGACTGAAATGTTGCGGCAGGATACTCAATTAGCTTTGGAGCGTCCGGCAGACTTTTCATTGGAGTCCGCAGATCGTTATGCGATGAACCCTGATGGGGTCTATTATTCAAAGTCTGACGATGGGGGGGCCGCCGTATTTTTTAGCGGGGTTGTTGCGATTGACAACAATAAAAAGCAGAAGGTGAGTCAACTTGCACGGATTGATCCCATGTTAAAGCGGGTTGTAGAGGTCAATCCTTTAATTGTGCAGTCTTATTTCAACAGTCACGATTCACTCAATAGGATATGGCCCTATTTCGATGTGCTGGGCCAGTATCCACTGCATATGGATATACCCAGCTACAATTTTTACTATGAAGCAGACGCCAAACATAATCCGTTGCGGGAAGTGCGATGGATTGACGCCTATTTGGATCCGGCAGGTAAAGGCTGGATGGTGTCGGCCATTGCCCCGGTCTATAAAAATGATTTCCTGGAAGGTGTAGTCGGGCTTGATGTGACCCTGGACGTCATTATCAAGCAAGTATTATCGCTACCGATTCCTTGGGAAGGCTTTGCGGTTTTGATGACTAACGACGGCATGTTGCTCGCCGTGCCGCAAAAAGGCGAAAAAGTACTGAAACTGAACGAATTAACCAAACATAGCTATGAGCAAGCTATTCGTCAGGACTCTTTCAAACCCGATGAATTCAATATTTTTAATCGTACTGATCTCAGTATGCTTAAGAACGTCGTATTTGAAAACAATCAACTCATTGCGCATGCCAATTTAGATGCGCCTTATTTAATTGCCACCAAGAAGTTAGCAAGCACCGGGTGGCGATTGGTCATATTTGCACCTCAGGAAGAAATTGCCAAACCCGCCTATGTTTTGGCGGGTCGTTTGACACAAATTGGTTGGTATCTGTTTTTGGGATTGATTGGATTTTATATATTATTTTTTATTTATTTATATTGGCGTTCCAGGATTTTGAGCGAAACCATATCCGATCCATTGACGGTTATTCAAAACATGGCGGTGCAGATTGGGGATGGAAATTTTAATCCTCATATACCCCATTTTAAAGTAGTTGAGTTTAGTTCAACGACTAAAGCCCTCTTATTGATGGCTGATAAGTTAAAGCTATCCGAAGATAGATTGGTCGAAGCCAAGAATAGTGCTGAGCAAGCCAGTTATGCCAAAGGCGCTTTTCTGGCCAATATGAGTCATGAAATTCGGACGCCATTGAATGCGATTACCGGGATGACTGAATTAGCGCAGGCGGGTGTGACGGACGAAAAAACCAGATATTATCTATCTCAGATATTAATGGCGTCGCATTCATTATTGGTCATCATCAACGACATTCTGGATTTCTCGAAAATTGAAGCGGGAAAAATAGAGCTGGAATTATGTCATTTCAGTATCGATGACATGTTGGTTGAGGTAACTGATCTTTTTAATCATTCTGCCGAAGAAAAGTTTATTCCGCTGGTTGTTAAAGTCGACTTAAATATACCTGGCACAATTATTGGCGATGTTCAGCGCATTCGCCAGGTAATGACGAATCTGGTAGGCAATGCGATTAAATTTACTGAAAAAGGCAAGATTGAAATTTCGGTTGATCTGATAGCGCATGAGCAAGAAAATTTGAATATACGCTTTTCGGTCAAGGATACAGGTATCGGGATGTCGGAAGCCATGCTAGGCGCATTATTTCAAGCTTTTACTCAAGCAGATATTTCCATCTCGCGGCGGTTTGGCGGTGCCGGGCTTGGTTTGGCGATATGCAAACAACTGATAGAACTGATGGGAGGCAAAGTTTCAGTGATCAGTCAGTTGGGGGAGGGCAGTACGTTTTATTTTGATTTGAAGCTCAAGGCTGTCGAGACAGCTGATGTGTTACCCGCTGAGTTGGCTAAAAACTTTCGAGTATTAGTCATTGAGCCTGATGAAGCTTGTGATATTTTTCAATATTATCTTGCTGGATTTAATTACAAAGTCCAAACTTGTCATTCAATATTGGAGGGTTATCGTGAGATAGTCAATGCCAATCAGGAAAATCAAAAATTCGATTTCATATTCCTGGATTGGAAACAATTGGTAGACAGTCATTTTGATTTGGATGGGTTCAAAGATGTGGTCAATGCCAACAGGAATTCTAAATTTATTCTCGTTATTGATAATTTATATCATGAATATGTGTATGTTAATATTCAAGAACTGATTGGTTTGTTTTCAGCCAAGCTAAGTAAGCCGGTATTTAGAAGTAGTTTAATTGAATCGATGCGAAATAGTTTATCCATTGATGAAACAAAAAACCTTTATTTGATCGATAAAAGCCAGATTTTAGAAAATCTCGCGAGACCGATTGCAGGTAGAAAGATTTTATTGGTTGAAGACGTGCATTTGAATCAGCAAATTGCCAAAGCTTTTCTTAATAAGGCCGGATTACAGGTAGTTGTTGCAAATAATGGATTAGAAGCGGTTGAACTGGTGCAAAAAATCCATTTCGACGCCGTGCTAATGGATTTACAAATGCCGGTCATGGATGGTTATGAAGCCACGACACAAATCAGGCAAATTAAAGCCGCCGAAGAGTTACCTATCATTGCAATGACAGCCGCTGCCATGCAACATGACCGGGAGGCTTGCTTGAAAGTGGGTATGAATGACCACTTATCCAAGCCGCTTAACTCGAAACAAATGATAGAGGTATTGGTGCATTGTATGCAGCCAAATGATCATCAAACAGCAGGGGGGGAAGATATGGCAGCTGAGTCCTATGACCATGAACAGATCAAAGCCTTGCCAGGATTTGATTTGAGTGAGATTTTGCCTTTGCTGGATGGTGATATTGCGCAACTAAGCAATATTTTACAAATGTTTCAGGAAGATTTTTCGTCGAGTATGCTGGATATACAGTCCAACTTGGTAGTGGGCAACATTAAGACGGCTGAGCATCAGTTGCATCAGATGAAGGGGGTTGCTGGTAATATTGGGGCAATGGAATTATATGAGGTTTCACAAGCCTTGGATCAACAGCTCAAGGAAGGGTTTTATGATGAAAAATTATGGAGAAAATGGAAAATGGTTTATAAACATACCCTTCAGATCATTAATGGCTATTTGGCAGCTAATCCGCCCCATTAATCAATATCGATGAAAAGTTTTAATTGAAAGGATAACCATCTAGTTTTATGCGAAATATTTCTGATGATATTTAATTTGATTAATTATTTAATGGGCGCGATTGTCAAGCCACGAATATTACTTTCGCCTGTTCTATGCATGGCATTCATGGCGCCCTTGATCTTTGCGGGTTGTGAATGGCCTATTGATAGTCCCCTGAAAGTGGCCTCACACGAATGGCCCGGTTATGAGCCTTTACATCTTGCGCGTGAGCTGGGTTTTTTTGATGAACAAAAGATTCATGTTTATGAAGTGCCCTCTGCTACAGCCAGTATTCGAGCATTCAGGAATGGTTATATCGATGTGGCGGCATTAACGCTGGATGAAGCATTACTCCTTTTGCAGGATAAAGTGCCCATTAAAGTTTTATTGGTGATGGATATTTCAAACGGGGCAGATGCCATCGTAGCGAGACCGCCGATACAAAGCCTGAAAGATATCAAAGACAAAACTGTCGGTGTAGAAAGCATGGCGTTGGGGGCGTATATGTTGACCCGGGCTTTGCTTAAAGGGGGGTTGCAACCAGAAAATGTTAAACCTATTTATATACCGTTTAATAAACATGAGGAGGCTTATAAAGAGAATCTTGTCGACATATTGGTTACTTTTGAACCTGTAAAAAGCAAAATCCTACAACTGGGTGGCAAGGTATTGATCGATAGCCGGGAGCTGCCGAATGAAATATTCGATGTGTTAGTGATTCGGGAATCGGCTTTAAATACTCATTTACAAGAAGTTAAAAGTTTAATAAAAGCTTGGTTTAAAGCTGTCGATTACATAGCGTCAAATAAGCAGGATGCAGCCTTTCGAGTTGCTAGGCGAATTAATTCGAGTCCAGAAGAATTCATGACTTCACTGAACGATATTATTTTACCCAGCTTTGAGGATAACCTGGGCTTTTTAGCAGGAAACGAGCCACAATTGATTAATATTGCTCAACAGCTGAATGAGGTGATGCATGCCAATTTATTGTTAATAAATGATATTGATATTGGTTCATTGATCTATTCGGATATCAATAGGATATTAATCAATGAATAGTGGCTACATTAATAGCCTTCGCTTTAAGCTGCCTTTTATGTTGCTGATATTGAGTTTCATCAGTATTACTCTGGTAACGTATCTGCGGGTTCAAAATGCTGTTCACGATTTAGTTATGGATCGATTGGGTGATCTCAATGCGCAAATCAATCTCTTGCAATCGGATTTGGTTGATAATCTTGCCAACAACCATTTGGAATCTGCCCGTGAACACTTGTTGATGACAGCGCTATTACCCAACATTGATGCCATTGTTCTGATAGATGAAAGTGACAAGGTAGTATTGGCCAGTAGAAATGCGTGGCGTAATCAAGCTGCACAGCAGGTCAGACCAAGGTATGACATCAATATCGCTAAACGAGTTAAGGAGTTTGGTACTTATCAGCAAGTAAAATATCATCAGGATATATTATCTAAGTCTGAGGAATGGATGCCGCATTTAACGAAATTTCAGGTTTATTTTTCGGTAAAATTTGGGACTTTCAATGGTATCAACCTGCGTGAAGATCAGTATGGAATTCTTTATGTTGAATATGATTTGACTGTTCCCATTGCGCGAACACGACTTTTGGCATTAAAAGAAGCGGCCTGGCTGTCTTGTTTAAATATATCCGCTACCTTGCTATTGGCATTATTGCTGGATTATTTAATTTCTAAGCGGATTAGGCATTTAGTAGAGGTATCAATAGCGCTTAAACATGGACAATTAGATACCCGTTGTCAAATATCAGGGCATGATGAGTTGGCAATACTTGGGGAGGCTTTCAACAACATGGCGGAACGTTGGCAAAATACTCAAATCGAGCTTAAATCAGCCCGAGATCAAGAGTACTTGGCGAATAGGGCTAAAAGTGAGTTTTTAGCCAATATTAGTCATGAAATTCGCACGCCGATGAACGGTGTGATTGGTATGACAACGTTATTAATGGATACACCATTAAACGACCAGCAACAGCAACTAGCCGATATTGTATTAAGCAGTGCTGAAGGTCTATTAATCTTGATTAACGATATTCTTGATATATCGCGTATAGAAGCCAAAAAAGCCGTCCTAGAGTCGCTGGCTTTTAATCTGGAAGAAACGATAGAGGAGGTGTTAGACATTGTTGGTATCAGTGCTCTGGAGCAGCGGATTGATATTGCTTATTTTATCGAGCCGACTGTTCCGTTGAACTTGCTGGGTGATCGTGATCGGCTGAAACAGATCATTTTGAATATAGTAGGCAATGCCGTTAAATTTACCCAACAAGGTGAAGTGGTTGTTAATATCAGTTTACTAAAACGAAATCATGATCAGTGTTTACTACAATTTTCAGTCAGGGATACTGGGGTGGGTATTCCGGATTCTGAGATTTCCTTATTGTTCAATCCTTTTACACAAATCAAGAATAACCGGAATTCTCTCACAGCCGGTAGCGGTCTTGGCTTATATATTTGTAAACAAATCATTCATTTGATGAAAGGGGAAATCGGTGTGGAAAGTCAATTCGGCAAAGGTTCGACTTTCTGGTTTTCAGTTCCCTTTCAAATACAAACATTGCCCGAGAGTACGGTTGAACCGTTGCTGTCGGCATCTAAAGCGCTTCTGGTTGATCGGCAAACAGCCAGTCGCCGTGCATTAACAGCCATTTTGAATTCGTTGGGCGCGGATTGTTTGGATTGCGATAACCTTGAAGAGGTCTATCTTAAAATCATTGACGCTTCAAAAACCGCCATGCCCATTCGTTGGGTGTTTTTCGATTTGACTGCATTCGATGCTTTATCATCGAGCGCCTGGTTAAAAATCGTTGAAGAAAAACTCAATCATAAAGTGCACTTTATTTTTATAACGAATATTTGGCATCATTCTTTACCGGCTGAAATCGAGGGGGAAAGTATTGGTGTTCTCTACAAACCTATTCGACGTTCCAATATCCTAGAATGCTTGAATAAAATAGATTTATCACCCGGAATTGATCATAAACTCTTATCGATAACTAATTTATCAGTTATAAAACACCCCAGTCATGACATATTGTTGGCAGAGGATAATAAAATCAATCAGCTGGTTGTGACTAAATTTTTAGATAAGTTCGGCTATCGGGTTGATGTGGTCAACAATGGACAAGAAGCGTTAGCTGCGCTCAGTGCCAAACATTACGATTTGGTGCTGATGGATTGTCAAATGCCCATCATGGATGGATTTGAGGCGACTGAATCTATCAGGGGCGGCAAGGCAGGGCGGCATAATGCTGATATACCGATTATTGCGCTATCTGCATACGCCTATCAAACCGATATTGACCAATGCCTGTCTTCCGGCATGAATGATCATATCGCTAAACCAATTAAAGCTAATTTGTTTGCTGAGATCCTTGAAAAATGGATTCGGGTTTGATTTGAATGTTTCCTGTTTCGACTGAGTCAATCAGTTGCTGAGCAGTGTTTTCAATGTCGGGAGTTGCGGAGCTTTTTTATCAAGCCTCACAAGCGGCTATCAGGTTGGTGTTTTGCAAATATGGCTCAAATTCATTGAATGGCATAGGTTTGGCAAATAAGAAGCCCTGACCGTAATCACAACCAATTTGACGGATGAGCTGGTGTTGATCCTCTGTTTCGATGCCCTCGGCAATCACTTTCAAGCCGAGACGGTGTGCCATGACCGTGATTGCTTCACATAAGATGAATTCATTGGAATGGGCGGTGAGTGTTTTGACAAAAGATTGATCGATCTTAATGTAATCGATATCAAATCGTCTCAAGTAAGAGAGTGATGAATAGCCTGTGCCAAAATCATCCAATGCTACTTGGATGCCCCGATCTCTGTAGTTTAGTAATTGAGCGCTGACCAATTCCGAGGCTTGCATCAGTAAGTTCTCAGTGATTTCAATCACCACAGCTTGTCCGGGTAATCCCAACAACTCCAGATAATCAGACCATTCGCTTTTAATATTGTCGGCTTCTGTAAACTGTAAGGGGGAGCGGTTAATGCTGATTTGAAATTCCGGATGGCTTGTTGTGCGTAAATGCACTAGTACAGCTGCCGCTTCTTGAAAAACCCAATCACCGATTTCGATAATTTTGCCAATTTTTTCCGCAATCGGGATGAAAATAGCGGGACTGATATTGCCCAGCACCGGGTGATACCAACGCAATAGTGCTTCTGCTTTATGGACTAGACCGGATTTTAGCTCCACGATAGGTTGGTAATAGACAGCCAGTTCTTTTTGAGGCAGCGCAGTGTGTAAATCGTGAGTGATGCGTAACCGATTGATTGAGTCATCATTCATGTTCGGCACGTAGAACCGGTAGCTGTTCCCCCCTTGACACTTTGCAGTGTATAAAGCCTGGTCGGCATTTCGGAGTAATGTTTCAATATCGGACCCGTCGTTGGGATATACCGTGATGCCAATACTTGCAGAAATAGTAGCTGATTCCGGACCCAACTGGAATGCTTTGGCTAATTGCGAAAGGATTTTATTCGCGATTCGTGCCGCACTATTTAAGTCCTGTACCTCTCTCAGCAATACAATGAATTCGTCACCGACAAACCGACCTACAGTATCCGTTTCCCTGATACAACCCAGTATTCTTTGAGCGGCCTGTTTTAATAATTCATCCCCCATAGCATGACCGAGAGCGTCATTGATGTCTTTCAAACGATCAATATCCATGAGTAATAAAACAAAAAAATACTCGGTACGATCTGCCTGTTTGATGGCTTGCTCCATGCGGTTTTTAACCAGTCGGAAGCTGGGAAGCCCGGTTAATAAGTCAAAGTTTGCCTGTTTCCAGATCTTTTCTTTAGCCAGTGCCTTTTCGGAAACATCGCGGGCAATAAACGATAAGCCTGAGACAAGTTCTTGTTCATCTAAAATGGAAGAAATGGTTATTGATAGGGAAATTCTGACACCGTCTTTACGATCCGTTTGAGCCTCGAAGCTATCCAGGGTAGGGAACTGATTGGTGGTTTTTTGTTCGTCTGACAAGGATATTTTGGGACACAGGAGATCAAAGGATTTGCCCAGCATTTCAACCGCCGAATAACCAAAAATAGCTTCTGCAGCCGGGTTCCAGCTGGTAATGGAGCCATCTAAACAGGTACTGATCACTGCATCTTTGGTGGTGTCAACGATCAGTGCCAGTTGCTTGTATTTTGTCTCCAGTTTATTTCGTTCCTCGACTAAGGAGTTGAAGGCAGAGCATAATTTACCTATTTCATCCTGCCGACTGACATTTAAAAGCTGTAGCTGAGCGCCAGATTGCGACATTTGGCTGATCTTTGCGGCGACATCACCCAGCGGTTTAAGATGATGATTCAATGCGTACCAGGCTAGCAAGCCCATAAAAGATGAGAAAAACAAACCCACCAGGTAAATGCTTTCAAGCATGTGATTGATCGGCATAAAGGCCATACTGGTTGGAATGCCAACTCGCACAAACCAGCCCAACGAAGGAATGATACTGGCTGCTGCAATGAGTTGTATCTGCCGTGAGTCAGTATAAACGCCAACACCATCCTGCCCAGACATGAATTGATCGAAAACCGAATGGGAAGGATCAGCTGGAACATTTTCTAATTGACGGCTTCTATCGGAACCCGCAACCACGAGTTGATCTCTGGCTGAAACCAACAAGATGCGGTCTTTAAAATCACTTACTTTTGTGTTGACAATTGATCGGATTAATGTCGAATCCGAAAGATCGGCAAATGCTGCCAAGACACCCATTCTGTGTTGATCCGAGTCGAAAATGGGTACAGAAAACACCAGTATGGGTGAATTCGATATGGTGCTTAACAGCGGTTTGCCGACAACAGGAGAGTTCTTGGCGACAACTTGTTGAAAATAATCGTTATTGCCGTAGAACTGACCAACTTGTCCCGCTGAGTCCGGGTATTGCGCGACTGCGTAGCCGTCATTGGCAATGACCACTATTCCCATTGAAAAAGACAGATACAAGTCAGGATTCATTTTGAGGTATTGCTGAAGCTGACTGGGATGCTGGAATAACTGGGAATCGATTTGCGAGGCTATGGATTGAAGGATTTGGAGGGAAAATTGGGTTTCTGCTTCAAGTCCTTTAGCCAGATAAGAAGCTTCTGAAACAAGTTGTTCCTGCAAAAGATTGAGCAAGTCGCTCTTCAATCGATTTGCGACGGTCAGTGTGGCCCCCAAAATACCCAATGCAAAAAGAACCAGGATGATGGCTGTGATGCGGGTTTTTAAGCTTAAACCCATCAACCAGCCCTTGGAAAAGTCAGTATTGTTCATTTTTAAACCGCTATTTTTGCAAAATAATCTGAAGTGCCGCATGTTTAGGGTTTTATAAATACGCTAAGCAACTGATATTTAGGATTTACTTAAATACTTGATGTGGAGTGAAATTCTGCGGCACAAGATAAAGCAAATAAAAAACATCAAAAAAGTGAAGCAATTCTATATTTTTTCTCGAAAGTGTGCAATTATTAAATGTTATAAATAGAAATAATAGGTTCTGTATATGCAGATTTAAGTCTGTTTATCTACAATAGCGGCTGATGATTGTTTTAGGGCGATGTCTGAAACCATTAATCGAAAGCTGGCGCCATTTTGAAAATAGGCGGTGTTCGATCAGTGCAACAAGGTGATAAAAGGTAGTAACTATTCAGTAGGATTTATCAAAAGCTCTCTTCAGAGGGTGTCGTAAAAGTAGGTTGGGCTGAATGCAATGAAGCCCAACATTTTGATTTCGTTGGGCTTCGCTTTGCTCAGCCCAACCTACATTTAACTTTTGCGACAGCCTCCTTCAGCGGAGGTTTGTCGTAAATGGGTGGGTTGAATGCACACACGCAAGGGCTGCTAAGAAGCCCAACGGTTTGATTTTGTTGGGTTACGCTTTGCTCTGCCCAGTCCAGCCTGCATTTTGCTTTTACGCCAGTCGTCGGCAGGAGAAAGAACTACCGAGCACACAGAATAGTTACGTTAATTCAAACGATGGGGGGGGAATGGCTAACGCATATATAACGCCAAAAAAATTAAAAGACGGGACAATCAAATATATCTTCCATAACGAAATTAGTATTAATACTGTATTAGGGCAGAGAGAAATAGTGTTTGGATCGCTTATGAGTTTAAAGAAAATATCGCTGAATATGGATAGGGTAACCAAAATAGATAGTGCTGGGCTGCAATTACTTTACTTAATCAAACTTGAGGCGAAAAAGCGGGATATTGAAATAGATATAGGTGAAAGCTCTAAACTGGTAATAGAAGTACTGCCAAAACTTTAGTGGCAATTACTGTCCTGTCAATTTGCCATTTTTCCAGGGTGCATGTCGATTGTTTAGATTTTATTGGGACATGACTTGCTGATAGGGAATGCAGCGCTTATTTCATCAAGTTGATCCCGCAAGTAGAAAACATCTCGGATGATACTAGAATTTATGGCCGTTAAAAGCGATTGCTGTATTCTATTGGGTTTTTATTTTATTTGGTTTATCGAGTAAAAGAACTGGTAATAATGAAGTCATGGATTCAGTTTCAAGTCAATCGAAGGATAAGGGGGCAATGGATTAAAATCTGCGGCAGTTGTTATTGACTTTCCCCATGCGGTTTTGTAGTTGTAATAAAAATCAGCAACAAGCATCATGAGAAAGTCGAGCTTTGATTCTGCATAAGCCGTCATTATTTTTCGCTTTATCGGAAGGGAATAATTCCCGAAGCAGATCGTCGAAACTACTTTAATATAGTGATAACCACACAAATGTATAAATATCTAAATCTTCGAAGACCAATAGAGCTACCACTTATTCTTATTGTAGATGATGATCGTCTCTGTAGGTATCTACTAAAAAAAGTCTTTGAATATGAATGCAGACTAATATTTGCGGAAAGTGGTGCTGAAGCCATTCAACAAACACAGAGCAACTCTGACATCTGTTTGATATTGCTAGATCTAGTGATGCCAGGTATGAGTGGGCTTGAAACACTAAAATGGCTAAAAGCAAATACTAAAACTCAAGAAATCCCGGTAATATTTGTAACATCTTCCGACAATGATGAATCAGAGCATAATGCATTAGCATTAGGGGCTATTGATTACATCACAAAACCGATAAAGAAAGATATAGCGAAAGCCAGAATATGGAATCACATTAATAATCAAATAGATATAGAATTCCTAAAAATTTTTAATCAAATAGTCACTCATTGCAATGAGGCCATTGTAGTTACCGATGCAAGAAAGAGGATAGTTTATGTAAATGGAGCATTCTCTCGCATTTCTGGGTATGAAAAAGATGAAACCATTGGCTTTAATCCAGCATTCTTAAGTTCGGGGCACCAAGGCCGTTCAGTTTATGCTGAAATATGGAAAGACGTTTTAAAAAATGGCTACTGGAGTGGTGAACTATGGAATCGAAAGAAGAATGGTGAATTTTATCTTCAATGGATTAAATTATTTTCAATAGCTAATGTGAATGGAATCGTAACTAATTATATAGGGATTTCTTCTGATATTACCAAATTATCAGAAAAGGAATCCCGTGTTGAACATCTTGCATATTATGATGCGCTGACAGGAATCCCCAATCGAATTTTGTTATCCGATCGCATACAACAAGCGATTGCTCACGCAGAAAGAAGTAGCAAAATATTAGCAGTTTGCTATCTCGACTTGGATGGATTTAAATATATAAATGACACAATCGGCTATCAAGGTGGTGATTCTATACTTATAGAAATAGCAATTCGGATTAAAGAAACCATACGATCTTGTGATACTGTAGCTAGAATGGGTGGTGATGAGTTCTCTATTTTGCTTACAGAATTAGAAAACGAAGCCGATTGTATTGCTTCTATTGAAAGAGTTATTGAAAAAATCAAGGAACCGATTGTGATAAACGGTCACTCGTTCCATATTGGAGCGAGTATTGGCTATACTATTTTTCCGCTAGACGCTGAAAATCCAGACCTTTTGCTTAGACATGCTAATGAAACGATGTGTCGCGTAAAAAAACTAGGTAAAAACTATTACAAAGCTTTCAATCCGGAAATTGAGCTGACGATTTGTCAAAATAATAAAAAAGTCCAACAAATCAGGAATGGAATAATTCAGGATGAATTTGAGATTTATTACCAACCTAAAGTGATATTAAAAACATGGGAGTTAGTTGGGGTTGAGGCTCTGATACGATGGAATCATCCAGAGCTCGGCTTGCTATATCCTGATCAATTTCTCCCAATAATTGAAACAAACTCATTAATTGTTGACCTCGGCGATTGGGTTATTAATCAGGCTTTGAAACAGATCAATGCGTGGTTGATGATTGGCATAACGATACCAATCAGTGTGAATGTATCGGGAATGCAAATACAAGATGAACGCTTTATGCAGAAACTTGAGACCGCATTATCAAATTATCCAGAAGTACCGTCATCACTATTAGAGTTAGAAGTGTTAGAAAGTTCAGCACTCGAAATTCATCAATCAGCACAAGTTATGCATGATGTAATAGAAAATCTAGGTATTGAGTTTTCTTTGGATGACTTTGGGACAGGGTATTCCTCCCTCATTTATTTGAAATCATTGCCGGCGAAAACGTTAAAAATTGACCGAACTTTTGTCGTTGATATGTTAAACAATCAAGGTGACCAGGCAATAATACAAGGGATCATTGCCCTGGCTAGGGCTTTCAAACACAAAACTGTAGCAGAGGGTGTCGAAACAGCCGCACATGCAGAAGCCTTAATCAATATGGGTTGTGAAGTTGGGCAGGGATATGGAATTGCTCGGCCAATGAAGCTTGATAAGTTTATGACGTGGTATCGTGAATTTCGTTAAGAGTGGTCAGTTCATACTAATGGAGGTATTTCCGATTGATCGCTTTTAAATCACAAATGCTTATTAATATCACTAACTGTATAATTCTTCAATCTAACTAATTATATGATGGATATGTCGGTCGATAATACTGATTTAGAGTTGTTCCAAAAAAACTGGTTAACCTATAAAACCATTATTGATGAAAATTACATGTTTCATCGAGAAATTAATCAAGCCATTCAATCGCTGGTTTCCAATTACTTTGGACAAGCCCCTCTAACTGTACTTGATTTAGGCTGCGGCGATGCCAATAGTATTAAGGAGACGCTAAAGGATTTAAATATGGTCTATTTCTGCGGCTACGATTTATCTGTATTGGCGCTAAAATCTGCTGAAGACAACTTGGTAAAAATTGTCAGTGCGTATGATTTGCATTGTCAGGATATGCTGCAAGGTGTTGCCGAAATGCATGCTCAATTCGATCTGGTACTGTCCAGTTATTCGTTACATCATCTTGCTCGCGACGATAAAACGTTGTTTTTTAATTCAGTCCATAGGGCATTAAAGAACTCGGGTATGTTTATTTTGGTTGACATAATCAAAGATGAAAACCAAAGTCTTGGAGAATATTACGACGATTATCTTGGTTATGTTTGCCAACATTGGAACGAGTTGCTCCCCGATGAATTGAATCGTGTCAGTGAGCATGTGCGATCTAGTGATTATCCCGAAAGCACGGCAACCCTTGAAAAAATGGCCGATGAGGCTGGATTTATCAGGTACAAAACTGTCGCGAAATACCAAAATCACCATTTGAGTGTTTTCTATAAAGGTAATCGTTAATGGTTGTTCCCCATGCCTAATATCTCTTCAGGCAGTTTTATTTATTAAGTTGATCATTCAAATATTACTGGATTGAACCTGATGGCGGTCAATGCTTGGCTTTGAAAAAATGAAATAACGATATTCCATGAAGCAGCAATTTAGTTTTTATACCCGAGCATTTTTTATTGTATTCAGTTGGGGGATTTGGGCGGGATTACATTACTTGCAGGTCAATCTATCCCAAGACTTTGCTAGCCAGCCTTTGGTAGCAATGTCGGTTTTGATCTTTTTTGCCATGATTGGCTGCATATTTGCTGTGAATCACTATGCGGATAATCTGGCTGAACTCCTTGAAGAACCTTTTGGCACTTTGGTGCTAACACTATCAGTTGCCCTCATAGAAGTCAGTTTGATGCTGATCGTGATGTTTGATGGCGACGAAAATCCAACCATGCTTCGGGATACAGTCTATGCAACCTTGATGATCATGATCAACGGCATGATTGGCTTGGCTTTAATTGCCGGAGGTTATAGACATTTCGAGCAAACTTTTAATTTGCGCGGATCACTGTCGTTTTTACACCTCATTGCACCATTATCTTTTCTTTTGCTGATTTTGCCCAATCGGACCATAACATCCGAGGGGCCTACGCTGAGTGCATCGCAGGAACTATTTTTTGGTGGTTTGTGCATTGTGGTTTACGTGATATTTCTCATGATGCAAACCACTCGCCACAAGATGCTATTCAGCCACATTGACGAGGATCACCTCACTAATCACAAGCCTGAGCAGCCTGAAGATGTCGTTAAAGGGAATAGTAACAAAGGCGTTCTGTTGGCAAGTACAGGGCTGTTGGTGTCAGTCGTTCCGATTGTTTTGCTAGCCGAATATTTAGGCGACTCGATAAATCACGGTATTGAACGCTTGGAAGCGCCTTCTGAATTAGCGGGGATCGTGATTGCTTGCTTGGTATTGGCTCCTGAAGGTTTTAGCGCTTGTCGTGCGGCACTAGCCAATCAAATGCAACGGGCAGTCAATTTATGTCTCGGCTCTGCATTGTCGACAATCGCCTTAACCGTGCCTTGTATGCTCTTGGTTGCAGGTTGGCAAAATATTAAATTAATCCTGGGATTATCCGGCACTGCCATTACTTTGCTGTATGCAACCATAATCACCGCCTTAATTACTATGATTAGTGGCCGTACAACCATACTGCAAGGCAATGTGCATATTATGCTGTTCCTGGCATATATATTTTTGATTTTCTATCCGTAAAGTCATCAATGGGCCAGCTGGAAAGTTTTTATAGCCATAGAAATCTAATATGTTTTTTTGAAATTGAAAGCTGGGAGTCAATTTTCAGGCTGAAAATTAGCATAAAAAACTCATCGGGAAATCGGTAATGCAATCCATTCATGCGCCGGATTACTTGCTGTTCTCGATCTCGAAATCGCTAATTTCCCCAGCCACTAGTCGCTCAACCTCTGCCAGGTTGGCGTCCCGATCCTCCGGGTGCAACAGCTCTGAGAATTGCATGTGTAAAAACGCTTCCTCCGAATAACCCAGCACTTTAGTAAAGGCATGATTACACTGAATAAAGGCGCCATGCATGTCCGTGATAGCGATGCCCGTTAAAGTGTGTTCATAGACGCTTTGGAACAGAAAGTTCTGTTGAATAGGACGTAAAGAATTGTTGGCGCCGGTTAAAAATTGACCCTGTAAGATGCCGAATACCGGCTGAAAATTGACCAGGGTTATTAACCTGTCCTGTCCAAAAATTAGACAGGAGCTAAAGGGTGATGACCATGATCTTATTTTCAAAAATCCGGCGGATGTATTTCCGCGACCAGTTGTCCATCAACGAGATTGCTAAACGGACGAGCCTGTCCCGAAATACCGTTAAGAAGTGGCTGCGCATGCCCAGCGGGAGCGACCCGAAATATAAACGCCGCCCGCAATCGACCAAACTATCCCCCTTTGAAGATCAGCTCAAACAAGCACTGATTGCTGATAGCTATCGTCCCAAACGGGAACGACGAACGGCCTTGAAGTTGTTGGAAGAGTTGCAGAAACTCGGCTACGAAGGCGGTTACAGCCAACTCACCGATTTCATCCGCACTTGGCGTCAGAACATGAGCAGCCAAGCCGGTAAACACGCCTTTGTGCCGTTGAAGTTCCGTTGGGGAGAAGCGTTTCAATTCGATTGGAGCGAAGAGTCGCTGGTCATCGGCGGTGTTTATCGGCGCGTTCAGGTTGCCCATACCAAACTCTGTGCCAGCCGGGCCTTTTGGTTGTCCGCGTATCCGAGCCAAAGTCATGAAATGCTGTTCGACGCCCATCGCCGTGCCTTTCAAGCCTTTGGCGGCGTGCCGTTGCGCGGAATATACGACAACATGAAGACGGCAGTCGACAAGGCTAACACTGCGCCAGCCAGGTGAATACCTTTACCGTCGAGGTGCTATCACCGTATCTGAACTACCACCGTCCCTGTCACTTTCCAACGGAATATCAGGATAAGAAGGGCAAAATACGCAAACGCTACCGAGACTGTGAAAGAATTCGAGCCCCATCAATGGTATAATATTAAGCATTATCCCATTGATATAAAAAGAATAAATGACCGCCAAGAACTATAAAGAGGGTCAAGATCGCTACCAGTCATCGCTGCTGCCACCCCGCGTGGA
>SXGT01181920.1_pt1 | contig 27666 bp, 27 predicted proteins | sample 3176221 | NCBI WGS metagenome assembly SXGT01 (sample SAMN11356862, study PRJNA531348) | freshwater metagenome | isolation source: freshwater sample F1-120 | place: China: Fuxian Lake, Yuxi | collected 2017-12-25
CTCGGCCGGCACCGACATCGACAGGCGACGCTCCAGCGCGCCAAGGGTTTCCACGTTCACCGCCATGATCTTCGTTTCCTCTTGGTCAATCTCTGGTGCGAAGGAAGGGACTCGAACCCCCAAGCCTCGCGGCGCTGGAACCTAAATCCAAAATATCGGCCCGGCTACCCGGCTAACCACTTGAATTTATGCTTTTTTAAAAAATGCCTTGGCGAATTACACGCAAATTGCACGCACAGGCCGCCAAAAGCGCGCGAAAATCAAGTGGCGATTTTAGCAGACAGGGTCTTGGGAGGCTATCAAATGGCAAGCGTAATCAATCGGGCACAGTGGGAAGTCAGGCCGACACGCAAGGCGGACGCGGCTTTGGGACGCAAATGCAGGTCCAAGAAGGCGGCGGACGACCTCGTCGCCGAATTGGAGGCGAAGGGCATCCCCGCGAAGGCGTCGCAGCCGGCGACGGGCTTTTGGGAGGCGACCGTCCGCATGAAAGACGGCAAGGGCGAGAAGCAGACGGACCGGCGGACCTTCGACACCCAAGCGGAGGCCGAGGCATGGGCCGATGAGAAGGAAGGGAAGATCGAGGCGACCCGCCGGAAGGGGACTTCCGCCGCAACCTCGAAGAAGACCCTCGGCGACGCCCTCGACCTCTGGTATGCCGAAGCCGGAAAACTCCGCAAGGGTGCCAAGGAAATCAAATACCGCCTCCCGCAGATAAAGGAATCTCTCGGGGCCGACACGCCCCTTGCCGACATCACCGTTCCGGTTCTGCGTCGCTGGCGTGACGAAATGGACGCCGAAGGCTATGCCGCCTCTTCCATCCTGAATTTCAAATCGCTGGTGTCCTCGCTGTTCCGCCATGCGATTTCAGAATGGGATTACGAGGGCGAGAACTTCACCCGGCTTGTGAAATGGCCCAAGGCCGACGGCGCCATTCCGCCCCCCCCGCTCTCGCAAGCCAAAGACCCGGCCAACCCGGACGCGAAGAGCGAACAGGACATCCTGTTCGCGGCGATCAAGAAGCGTTCGCCGTGGCTCCTTCCCGTTGTGAAATGGGCGTTGGAAACGGCGATGCGACGCGGCGAGATTCTGGCCCTCATGTGGGAGGATGTCGATATGAAGCGTGGCGTCGTCCATATTCGCAATGAGAAGAACGACCACAAGAAGAAGCAGACGGAGGCTAAGGGCCGCGACATTCCTCTGGTGCCGGCGACAAGGGCGATTCTCGAAGCGTTGCAACCCGTGCCGGAGGCCCGCAAGGGCCGCGTCTTCCAAGGCTCCCCGTCGAGCCTCACGCACAGTTTTGAAGAATGTGCGAAGGCCGCCAAACGTCCCGATCTGACTTTTCATTCGCTTCGGAAAATCGGGACATCGAGGCTGTCGAAGAAACTGCCGAACGTTGTCGAGTTGTCGCAGATAACGGGGCATCGCGACCTTGCGACGCTTGCAAAAGCCTATTACGGAAAAGACTTGAAGGATTTAGCGGCGAAAATTACCGCTGCATAGTCTTTCCACGAAATCCACACGCCGCCGCGAGGTGAGCCGCACTGGCATAGCGGCGAATTTAGCCCCGTGCCCCATAGCATAGGGGCGGTCGGCCTGTGGGTTTGGTGTGTAAGACTGGCGTAAAACTCGCTTGCGATACTGACCGGTTAAATCCGGTAAAAACGGATCGACAAATTTTCAAAGGGAGGAGTGAAGATGGCGAAGCAGTCGAAGAACTCGGAAATGTTCGACAAGACGTTGGGACAGTATCTCGGGCACATGAGCAACCCGCAGCAGGTTCAAGCGATTCCGGCCCAAATCGAACATTTTCTCGGGCAGATGGAAGATGAGAACTCGGACGGGGCGGACATGCTCGACGACATGCTTCTGGAATTCATGGAGCGTTCCGCGACAATGGCGTCGGCCCATGACATCCTGCCGCCGTTCGCCAAGGGCAATGAGGAGGGATTGAAGGCCGCCCTTTACGACAATTACGCCCATTTCGCCCTTGCGGCCATCAAGCACGGCGACAGGAAGACGAAGGCCCCCCTCATAGCGTGGGCCGCGTTCAACAAGCATTCGTATCAAGGCTGGAAGGACGAGGTCGCAATCGTCCGCTCGCTGGCTCTCGCCGGGTTCGATCCGAACCTCCCGGACGCAAGTTCGCAAACCCCGCTCCACCTGATGTCGTTCATGAAGGTATTCCCCAACTCGTCGCCGCGAGCCGTCCGCGTTCTGTTGAAGAAGGGTGCGGATGCAAACGCCCGCAACAGGAACGGCGACACGCCCCTGACATATTTATGTGCGGCGGAAGGCATCACCGACAGAATGTATGAAACCGCCGTCATGCTGCTCGAAGCGGGCGCCGATCCGCTCGCCAAGTCGAACGATGGTGCGACACCTTACAGCCTGTTGCTGCAATGCCAGCAGAAAAATCCGGACGGCCGACGGGGAATGCTCATCGACATGATCGAGGATGCCGCCGGCATCGTGCCGCCGTTTGGCGAGAAACGCCAAGACGGAGTCATTTCCGCTTTCGTGACGAAATTAAAAACCCTCGATCCGAAGGCTGCCGCCGCTTTGATGTCCGATCTGACGGACGAGGACGGCGTCCGCAAAACCATGCGTGAGTCGATGCATGGCATCAGCAGAGTCATCACGTCGGGCATGGAAACCGAGGACGACGATGAATTCATGGAGGAAGCCGCCCCGGTGGCAGGCATGATTGCGATGAAAGACCCGTTTCACTTGCTGCTCATGCAGTTCTGCCTCAACATGGCCGCCAGTCAGTGCCCGGACGAGGGAACTGCGGTCGGCAAGGACGAGTTCGTCGAGCGGATGCAGTTGATACTGCGGGCTGCGGAGACGGTGAGGAAAAAACTCTCCGCATGAGAAAACGGCCCTCGGGGCCGTTTTTCATTTGCCCTTTCGCGGGCGGTCCTGCTTCTGTTTTCCGACCCTGTCGAGTTCGTCACGGATGAGCCACCGGATCGCGGCGGCGGTGTTCTCGTCGCGTGAGTCGCACAGTTCGTCGAAACGGCGTTTGATTTCGTCCGAAACGCGAACGTAGAAGAATGTTCTTGGCTTTTCCATCATGCAGCCCTCCCGTTGTTCCAGACAAGGCGAAGGGTCGTGGCGGGCGCCGCAGACGCCGGCAAGGCCGGCGACGGCTCCGCTTCACCGGCAGGCTCGCAAGGTGCCTGCGAGGGCTTGAAGAGCATCGAGCAACCGGCGTCGAAGGCGACCAGCAGGCCGGCCATGACGGACAGGGCGGCGAAGGACGCCGCAGTCCCGACCATGGCGGCCGGCAGGCCGAGACAGAATCCGACGAGGCAGGCTTTCTTGTAGTTGTTCATCATTTCTTCCCTCCGGTTGTTGGGTTGTTCTGTTGCTGAGTTCTTTCCTGCGTGGCCTGCTGCCTTGCCTCCCGGTCCTTGTTCGCATCGACCCGCTCCTTCGCCCTCGGCGTCGATGAGGCCGCCTGCGTAGCCGTGTTCTGAGTCGTTGAAGCGACCCCACCAACGATGGTCTTGCCTTTGTGTTCAGCATCAGCCGCGTGCGTGCCGGCATGGGCGTCATAGCCGCCGATCCAGCGGATAATCCGGTCCGGCACAAGAAATATGGGACTGAAAAGAACTGTAAGCACTGTGAGCAGAACGCCGACATAGACAAAAACGCCGCCTATGGTCGCCAGAACCCACTCGATGCCAGAACCCTTGGTCAATGCGAGGGTATCGAGGGCGGTTGCATTGACAAAGTGCCCGACGGGTCCGAGCAGCGACATCGAACACACCATGCCGACGACCATCAATACCGGACGCAGCATGAGTGAGAGGACAAGGATGTATCCGGTCCGTGCCGAACCGACCAGCCCCTCACCCTCCGGGTCGAGTTTGGACAGTGCGACGAGGGGTGCCGCCGCAATCGCCTCGACGAGAAGCACCAGCCATGCCATCACCGTTCCCATCCAGATTACATACGGGATAAACGGCGTGTAAAGCGAGAGCATCACGCCCGCCGACGTGCCGGCAAAGAGCAGCATTCCGACAAATGGCCCAATGAGTCCCGAGAAGGCTCCGACTACAATCGAGATGGCAGTCAGTGCGGCGAGCGACGCCGCAGTCCATGTCAAGAGGCTATCGCCGATGTCCTTTGCGATGATGAGCGGGTTTCTCGGGTCAGTTGAAAGGCCCGAGAGGTCTAGGTCCGAGATTGCACCGACAATCGCGTTCAACGTCGAGGCGGTGCTTTCCGTGGGTGCCTGCGACCCCTTGGTTTGTGCGAACGTCTGAATCGCGAACTTGCCCGCCCCTGTCGATTTCAAAAGGGAGTCAAGGCGGACCTGCGAGCGGTCGAGTTCGTCTGAGAACATCGACACATCCGGCTTGCTCGCGTGAATCTTCGGAACCGATCCGATAGCGACGTTGATTTCGTTCTGACTCTTCACGATGCGAAGAAACCACGATCCGGCGAGCATCCAGCCGTCCTCCGCCATCACTTCGGCCATTCCGTCCGACCCGTTCGCCTTGGCCTCGCCCATGGCGGCTTCAACGACCGCCTTCTTGTATGCGGTCGTCGCTGTGACGAGGGCGGACTTCTGGCCCTCGGCGGCGGCCCACCCCTCGTCGCCGGCATAGACGATTGCGCGTGCCAGCGGTTGAAGGCCCTGCACGAGGGCGGCGGCGGCCTGCCTGTGGGCGGCCTCGGTCGCCGTCGGCGGGACGAGTTGCTTCTGAAAGCCGACCCACTTCAAGCCCATGAACCCAGCACCGCTTGCGACACCGGTCCCGCCATCGGTCTTGTTCTCAAACGCGATCTGACCGCATGCGTCTGCGGCGACCGAACCGCCGCCGAAGTTCAGCACTTCACGCTTGACGATCCTGTCGCCAGCGAATCCGAAGAGGCTCCCCGTCTCGTCCTTTGCCGAGGAAACCCCGGCCGGAGTCGCCCCGAGGGCCGACGCGTCCGGTGTCTGTGCAACAACCTTGTTGATTGCCTCGACGCAGACTAGGGCGGCCAGTGCCTGCCCCGCGAATGCATCGACCCTCGGCGTGTGCGGCTGTATGACCGTGTCGTCGCGTGCGAGCGACGAGGCTGCGAACGCCTCCCACGCCCTGTCCGCAATGCCGATGCCCTGCACGGCAAGCCACATGACGACCATTTGGGCGGCACAGAAGCCGCCGACAGGGAAGATCAACGCAACCCCCAACACAGTGCGGAGCGGCACCCAGATCGAGGACCAACGCTTGCCGAGCATTTCGCCGTCGTGGGCGGTTTTAAGCGTTCCGATTGCAAGCGTGTATGCGACGACAGAAGCCGCCACGGTCAGAATGGCGGTGTTCAGCACCTTGAACACCTCCGCAAGCGGTCCGCCGCCGGAAGTTCCGGGGAGTAGTCCGGCGAAGACCTGGCCAAGGATTTTCATCGACGCGTCGCCCGCAGACGGATCGAACGGCCCCGCAAGGGCCGGAAGCGACGCGAGGAGCGTCGCGAGGAAGATGATCGTCTTATTCATCATTGCCCTCCTGTTGTTGTTCGTCGAGCCAAAGCCAAGCGGTGAAGAGCGTTCCGAGCATCAGGAAGCACTGTGCAGGGAATGGATTCGCCTGAATCGCGGCGACCTTCCCGTCTGCGAGAACGATCACGAAACAGGTGAGTGCGAACATCGAACGCACGAAGCCGTTCCACCAGACGGAGAACGGGACGCTGTGGATCGAGAGAAAGAACTTAATCGGTGTCATGCGAGCCTCCCAAAGAGCATGCGTTTCGCATGCTCTATTTCTCTCACAGGAAGAAAAAACGGCAACCCCGGAGGGCTGCCGTCTGGCGGAAAGTGAAATCGCAATCAGAATTGTATGCCGGCCGACGCTTCCGACCGCTTCGCGGCGGCCTCGTGTTTGCGGGTCAGTGGGGCAGGCTCGGCGTAGTCCCTATCGACGATCCTCGCGGCAATCGCCTCGACCTTCGTTCCGAATTTCCGCTCGGCCACGGCGATGACACGCTCCGCCTCGGCCGGCCTCATGTGGTCGAGCGTCCAGCCTTTCGCTCCGCTCTTGACTATCGAGCGTGAGAGTTCGTCGCGAATATCGCCGGCCCCGAAGAATTTCGTCCAGTCCTTCGACCGGCTTGCTGCGACATACCAGAATTCGCGAAGGGTCTGACTTGCGTTGCCGATATGGACGTAGGCGTGTTCCGCAAGCGTCTTGCCTTGCAACTTGTGATTGGTTCGGGCGTAAGACTGCTCGACGTGGGCGAACGCGGCGGTGTCTATCTCAACCCGCCTGCCGTCCTTGTCCATCGTCATCGCGATCCTGAAACCGTCGCCTCGGCCGTTGGGTTCAATCGTTTCGACGGTGCAGCAATCGCCGTTCTTGATGTCTAGGATTCGGTCGTTCTTCGTGATGACAAGCCGCTCCCCGGCACCGATGAGCCTTTCGGCGAAGTCCTCCTTCTTCGCGACAATGACCGCATGCGACGGGCCGATCTTCCCGGCCTTCGACAAAGCGTCGTGGGCGATGCGGTTGAGTTGGGCCGTCTCGTAGTTCGACGCCGCAATCATCGACTTGTCCTTGCCTCCGGCCGTGTCGGCGAGATACGCGGACACGCAGGCCGAAAGCGATTTCGACTCGTCCTCGTGGAACGTGAGAAGGCCCTTCTCCTCGAACGTGTTGAGGGCGAGGTCGCCCCGGCCCTCGCCGATGTTCTTGATTGCCTCGACGTGCCAGTCGTTTTTCTGCCGGGTTATCTCTTGAAGCCTCGCCCCGCCGTGTGCGGCGATGAGGCCCCGCATCCAGCCGCCGCCCTCGATGCTCTGCAACTGCTTGGGGTCGCCGAGGAAGACGATTTTCGCTTCCTTGAAATAGCGTTGTATCGCCCGGACGGCGAAGGGGTCGGCCATGGCCGCCTCATCGACGATGACGGCGGTTTTCGCGTCGTCCTTGACGAGTCCCTTTTCCATTCTGATAAGAAGCGAGGCGATGCTTCCCGAACTGTCCAACTTCGCCTCCTGCCCCAAGCCCTCGGCGGCGGTCGCCGCGATTGCGGTTCCTTCAAATCGCGTGTAGCCGGCTGCCTGCAACATGCCCTTGGCCGCTTCCATCGAGAAGGTCTTGCCGGTGCCCGGATCGCCTTCGATGAGTGCCTGGCGTCCGCAGGTCGCGAGGTATTCGAGGAGGTCGCGTTGCTCCTTCTTCAACGAGACGGGCTTGCCGAGTTCGCGACTCTTCATCCGCTCGAATTCGGCGACAGCGGAGGCGGCCTTGTCGGGCGGGATGATGTGTCGCCTGTCGCCCTTGCCGTCCGCGAAGGATTTGAGGATGTCGCATTCGGTGCGAAGGACGCGGGCGGTGGTGAAGACCTCGTCGGCACCGGCCGAGAAGTTTTGCTTCGTCCCGCGTGCCCCGCCTTGTGTCCTCTGTTGCTGCCCGAGTGCGACAAGCCTTGCGTCCTGCATGATGTCCAGCGTCACGGCGTCGAGCCGCGTCCGGGTCAAGCCGCCATCGGCCGCCGCCCGGATCGCGACGGCCCGTGCGAGTTCGTCGCGGGTGAAGATGCCCTTCGAGCGTGCGAGTTCGTCGAGCGTTTCACCGACGGACGCCTTCAACGCCGCCTCGACCTCGGCCTCGGTCCTCACGGTGCGGCCGAAGCACGCCGCCGCCTCGTTGTGGCCCCATCCGGTTTCCTTGGCCTTCTTCGCCCATTCGCCGTCCAGTTCCGCGACGGTCCGCTCCTGCTTCGTGCCCTTGGTGTCCTTTTGTGCCTGATCGCGGCTCTTGCCTGTCTTCACCTGATGGTCGGTGATTTCCTCACCCCGCTTCGACAGTGCCTTCTCGACTTCGACGGGGACGTCCGCAATGCGGAAGCCGTAGCCCTCGGGCTTGCCTATGACGACGCCGAGGTTGGCGAGTGCCCGTGCCATCGCGCAGTCTGCGACCGCCCCGGCGGTGCGGAAATGGCGGAACAACTCGCTTTCGTCGAGCGAGGCGACACGCGACTTTCCGTTCTCATCCTTTGTCGCCGCCATTGCCGCTATCGCATTGTGGATGTGGATGTGCGGTTCTCCCCCGCGATTTTCGGGGTGAATGATCGACGCCACGGCAAGGCCCTCGCATTTGCCGCTGTATGAACTGCTTTTGCCAGTGCGGACCGCGACGTTCTCTTCAAGGTAGCGGATGGCCTCGCGGTTGGCTTCGTGCAACGCCTGCATGATCTTCTCTTGCATCTCGGGCGAGGACTGCGAATACAGGACGGAGACGGACTTGGGAACGGTCAGGGGGCAGTCGTAGCCAAGTTTTTTCCGGCTGTCCTTCCCCGCGTTGTGCGACAACTTCTCCCGACCGCTCGGCGAGAAGCCTTCGAGGACGTTTTCAAGGTGCTTTTGCGTCACGGTCCGCCCTTCGATGTTCATCCTTGCCGCAAGCCTGCCGTTCCATTTGGAAGGGGACTTCGGCTCGCCGCCGGCTCCGATGTAATACTCGGTCGCCATAAGGTAATTGACCGACGCGGCCTTGCCGCTCTTCTCTATTGTTGCCGGTCTTAGCATCATGTCGCTTCCTTCCCTTGGTTTAGCAATCCGCGAAGCCGCATTGCGGCCTCCTTGCCGCCGACCTTCACGGGCTTATCGTCCTGATCTGCTTCCCCGACGGCTTCCGCCTCCTCCGCCGTCGTTTCGTTTGTCTCATTGACTGGTTCGTCTATTTCTTCGCCGCCGTCGTCAAGGAAACTTGCGTCCGAAGGGTCCAACAACTCATCCGTTTCGTGTTCATCAACGAGAAAGGCGGATATGTCGTTTTCAATGCGTGTTCCGACACTGAGGACTGCATCAAGCGGCTGATGTCCGATCTTCTCCATCAGCATTTCCCACGTCCGATACGTTCTCGCGACACCGTCATGCATACCGTGCATAACAAGGATGTTCATCAGGTCGCGACCGGTGAGCCTGTATTTCTCATCCAACGACTGATTTGCCCGACGGACGACCCCCATGACCTCCCGAACCGTCACAAGTGCCTTCCTTGCCTCGCGGAATGCCTTCTCCACGAATTTGTATCCGGCCTTGGTATGAGTCCAACGGACGAACTTCGGCCGGAAATTCTTTGGCTCGTGGGCGTAGGGAAACTGCACCTTGAAGACATCGCTTCCGACCTTCACGAATCCAAGCCCTGCCTTCAACGACGAGAACTCATCCGCATGAACAATCGTCCGCGTCGTCTCTTGGTTGGACACGGAAGACGACGTTCCGGAAACGCTCGAACTCGTCGTTTGGGTCGGCTTAGATATGTCCTGCGACCCCAAGAACTTCACCGCCTTGTCCGCATCGCTCGCGGAGAGATAGCCGAACACGGTCGTCTGCGGGATTTCCGTGTAGGTCTTCGAGCCGCTTTCCCCGTATGTGTCGATGACCTGACTCATCAACTGAGTCCCGTAGATCATCGCGATCCTCCGGCCACGGCCAACGGCCGGCACGGTTTGAAGATGCTTCATCTTCGGAATCTGTGCGAACTCGTCGAGGAAAAGCCATGTCCAGACGGACGGCAGTTCGCTCATGTTCGGCGAGATAATCAACTGTGTGTAGAAGCCGATTGCGGCGACGATAAACGCCTCGGATTGTGTCCGCATGCTTCCGTTCATCCGAAGAACGATTTTTCCGTGCCTCGGGTTTTCGTTCTCCGCCCAATCTCTGAATGAAAACTTGCGGCTCTCGAAGTCGGCCGACCTTTCGAGCAACGCATACGCATTCGCTATCGCCGCTATCACACTCAGCGATCCGCCCGCCATGTTGAACAGGACGCCCGACTGCGTCTGTGCCGCCTCCGGCATCGCATTGAGTTTCGCTGGTGCATACTCTTTCAGGTCGGCCCGGATTTCCTCGGGGCTGCGGATCAGTTCGCGGCAAAGGTCGCCCCATGTCCATCGAAGAGGCTTGATGGTTTGCAACTTGACCATCATGCCGGCCGTGCAGAGTTTTTCGGCTTTTGCCCATACCTCCGCATCCTGTCCGTTCCCCCGGACAACGATGAAGTCGGCGAAATTATCCGCCTCCGCCTCGCTGATATTGTCGGCTGCGATGTCCCAATAAAGGCTCCTAGAATCCATGGGATCGAGGATGGCAAACGGATAGCGTCCGATGTCCTCCGACTTGACGGCAAGCATCAGCAGTTTGTCCCGCTTCCGCTTGACGATCTGATTCAGCCAGTTCCTTATCACAACCGACTTGCCCCATCCCGTTCCGCCATAGATTGCGATGTGGCTGAACCAACGGACCTGATCGAACGGAAGGCCCGGAATGAAATCGACGCCGCGTTCGGCCTCCTTGTCCTTGGGGGCGGTTGCCTTGGCGAAGGCTTTGTTGCCTTTGTGATCGTGCAGTCTCGCCCCACGGATGTAAATCGTGTCGTCCCGTGGGGCGAGCATGTCGCGAAGAAGCCAGCCGCATCCGGCACACCCTGCGGCGATGAGTGAGTGAAACGTCCCCATCCATCCTGGAAACGCCGCCAACGATTCGCGGGCTTTCGGGCCGGACTCCGGCAACAGAAACGGAACAAGTCCGTTAGCCCTCATTTTCAAATACGCATTCACAAACTCCCCGAACGAGAAGTCGCCAGACCATCCAATGCTATGAACCGGCACAGATGCAAGTGCCCCGGCAACGGCTCCGCACATGACCGATGCCGCAAGCCACGGCGTAATCCTCCGCTTCTTGATGGACGCTATCTCGCGGCCGTTCATAGCCATCCCCGCTCGCGTATCTTTGCGATTGGCGATTGGTTGCGTGCGATCCACCATGCGACCGCCTGCCCTTTTAACGCCGTCATCGGCAACACCTCGACAATCCTGTTGTTCTCAAACACCGCGACGGAGTAGCGTGTTGTCGTCTTCGGGAACCGAAGTCCTGCCACCTGCGATGTCGTCGTGTAGCGATAAAGCAGAAACTCGCGGGAGTCGGTCCGCTGATAGTCGAACATCGTCGCCTCGGTCGTCACGGTTCCGATCCCGTTGGCAAGCACGCCGATTGCCAGACGCCTGCACAAGTCCTCATAGATCGACACGAACAGCGGGGCCTCCCTGTCGAGTTCGCCGTCCTTCTTTCTCCACTCCTTGAATCCGAGAAGGACATTCGCTTCCATTTCATTTCCCCCCTTCAAGAATTTCCGCAAGCCTCTCGACAAGTTGCACGTATTGCGACGTGAGTATTCCGAGGTCACGCTTGATCTCGGAGATGTCGCCGCTGTTGTCGAGATGTGAGCGAAGGGCGAGACGGACGACGGACGACTTATCGACCCGCTCGCGTTTGCAATAGTCGGCGAGGTTCTGGAAGAGGACCGGGTCCAACTTCGCATTCACTTGTGTTCGTTCTGCCATCGCTTCCCCCTGTTCTAGTTTTTATTGACGGAACGCCATCGCCGTTTCCGCCTGTGTGGTCGCGGTGCGTTCCTTGGTTGCGGTCTGTGTCTTCTCAACCGTGCCCGTCTTCGCAGCGGTCGCCGTCATCGACTTTCTGAACTCGGCTTCATTCGTGACGATGTAGTTGCATATCGCATATGCGTCTTTGCACGCCCGCATGACTTCCTTCTTGTCATCGCGTAGCGCCTTCGCCCAACTTTGCAGATATGCGGCATGTGACTCGACGTGCTTTTCTGAAAGGGGGACGCCCGTCTCTGCGGCGAGAAACGCCGAGGCCAGTTCGACCCGAAGTTCCTCGCGGGCGTAACGCTCGCTACCGAAGCGACCCAACGCCTCACTTCTGTCGAGCCTGTTCTTCGCAAGCGTCGAGTGCCCGCACTCGTGCATCAACGTTGTGTAGAAGTGCGATTCGTCGTCGAATGCTTCGCGAGCAGGCATGACAACCTTATCGACCGACGGGATGTAACACGGGTCGCCCTTGCCGTAGTCGATTGTCAGCCCCGTGCGGATCACGAGTGCATCCGCCAACGCCTCCGCCCGTTCGTTTGGCTTGAAGTCGGCATTGCGTTCGGCACTCCTCAAATGTTCCGGCAGGTTGTCAAACTGATCGACGTTGAAGACCGTGAAACCCTTCAATACGGGTATCGTCTTCGTTTCCTCCTCGCCATTCTTCTTTTCTTCCTTGATCTCCTTTTCGACAAGGCGGTAAAGCCGGACGCCCTGCTCGCCCTTCCTGACGTTCGCCCCAATCTCTTTGCCTTGATTGAATGTGAGCCAGTGCTTGTTCGGTCGCCCCTGAATCAGAAGCAACATGCAGTTGTGGCCGGTGTATGGTTTTCCTGTCGTTGGGTTGATTGGAAGCCCGCCCGCCCCCGCCCACGACTTTGACCATTCGTGCGGCCCGGACTCATATGCCGCGAGCAGCCTGTCGGTGATGTCTTTGTATATGTCGAACTTCTCCGTTTCGCTTGCGGCCATGTCATTCCCCCGGTAGTTGGCATGACTTAGTCATCTCAAACCGGAGGGCTGTCGGCAAGGCCGTTCGTCTAGCCGACCGCGCCCCCTGATTGGCGGAATTGAAATATCGCCCGCCAAGGCTTGCGGGCTGGCCGATTTGCCGTCTATCGGGTGGGGTGTTGATAGACGATATGGTTAGACGCCTGAATGCCAAGCGACGCAAGGCTTTCAAGCGAATTTGAAGGACGCTCGTATGCTCCCACAGGAGCGTCCTGTGCCCTGTTCTGCTTTGTTTCTATCCTTTGACTTGTGAGCGTCAGCGAATGCCTTGGTGAGCGTAGCGATTGCCGGTGCCTTGTGAGCGTAGCGATTGCCTTTTGAAGTTGCCCCGACCCTCGATCTGCGCCGACCTTGCCGCCCTGGATGTCGCCCTGGATGTCGCCCTGGTTGCCGCCTTTGACCTCTGTTTTTATCGTAGCCATTCGTAGGCCACCGCCTCGTCCTGCTCGCCGTCAATATTGCCTTTGCGGTTTTCCCTGCCGGTGCCGTAAATGCGTTACCCGAACGGCGAAATGCGGAGTAACGCCAATAGAGCATCGCCGCCTCGCAAACAGCCGCAGGCGTCCCCCGCCAGCCCGTTTTTCGTCCCGATCCTCAACCAGCAATGCAAACCTGTATCCGGTTGCAATGCAAATCCGCATCCGGTTGGCATCCGATTCCAATGCAAAACCGCTGCGTTCCTGTCGTCGTGTTTCGCCCCGTGCCGCTCGTCGCCCGCGTCGCCTTTTGCGTTGCGACGGCTGTTGTCGGGTGATAGCGTTTTCATTGCGGACAGACCTCGTTCGCGAACCCAACAACAACTAGAACACGGGAGAAGCAAAATGACGAAGACGAAACAGAAGAGAGTCGAACAGGAAGTCAAAGCCGTTGCAGAAGAAGTCTCGCCGGTCGTCGAGGCGAACAAGATAGAGTCTGCGTTAGCATCCCTGCTCGCTGACGAAGCAAAGTGGAAAAAGACGACGACGCAGGATGTCATTGAGGCCCACTGGCCGTCCATCAAGTCGCTTATCGACAGGCGTTGTCCAGTTGATATGATCGCCGACGCGATGATTGCATCGGGTGTCGAGGTGAAGAAATCGACCCTTCAACGGCTCATAACCGAACGCAAACACGCCGGCAGAAAGTCGCCGAGAACGGCGCCCACAAGGCCCGTCCGTCCTCGCGGAAATGCCGCTGGCGACGATTCATCGCCGGAATCCGGCGACGTGCAATCGAAACTGGATTACTTTTGCACGAAGGATGGCGACGATGTTCCGATTGGGGATGTTGCGGATGAGTTGCAACAAGCCTTGAATGCGGGCGTTTCGATAGAGATGTCCGCCTCTATTTCACATGCTCTCGCTGCGTAAAACCGCTTCACTGCCAGACAAAGAAAAGGCCCCTGAGCGGGGCCTTTTCTTACCCTGTCCGGCATCTAGTTCAGAAGCATCTGACACCAAATAGTTTCGCCCAATTCAATGCCGTCCGTCCCTCGGCGTCCTTTGCATTCACATCCGCCCCCGCCTCGACGAGAATGCGGACGCAATCCTCAGCCCCGGCCCTCGCCGCCAGCACCGCCCGATGCAACACCGTCTCGCCCTTGCCATTTGTCGCATTCACATCCGCCCCCGCGTCGATGAGCATGCGGACGAATCCCGGCGCCCTGTCATCGGACGCATACATCAACGCAGTCTCGCCGCTCTGATTCTTCGCATTAACATCGGCCCCGGCGTCAATAAGTCTTTGATGCATCCATCCCAATTTCGCCGCCCAATGCAATGCCGTCATTCCCTCGGCGTCCATCGCATTCACGTCCGCTCCGGTGTCGATGAGCATGTAAAAAATTAGAATTTGTCGCTCCTCCGCCGCCCAATGCAACGCTGTCTTGCCCTCGGCGTCCTTCGCATTCACATCCGCTCCGGCGTCGATGAGCATGCGGACGCAAGTGTCCGCCCCGGTATTCGCCGCCCGCACCACCGCCCAATGCAATGCAGTTTCGCACTTGTCATTTATCGAATTCACGTCGGCCCCGGCGTCAAGTAATGTCCGGACGGCCTCGACATCACCATTCTGAATTGCTTCAATTAGTGCCATACCCATACCGCCTCCCTTGTGTGTTTTCCGAATGATACCGCCCGCGTTTTCGCCTGTCTCTGAAATGCAGAAAGGCCCCTGTGCGGGGCCTTTTCTTGTTCCGTCCGGCATCCGGATCAAAGGCTCGGCCCGCTCGGTCTTTCCTTCAATGTCGCGTCCTGCTCTCCGCCTGCCGGCGGCAGTTCGCTATCCATTCTCGCCTCATCGACGCTAACCTTCCATCCGCTCAATTCTTCCCGAAGCGATGCGCCGTCCGGAAGGCATGACATGATTTCGTCGATGTTCAGGTCATATCCTGCGGAGTAGAGTTTGGCCGCAAACTCCATAAGGTGCCCATTCCGACTCATCCCCGTTATCCGGCCCGAGGCCCAATTGTATGCAAAGGCGTTTGCGGCTGTCAGATAGCCTCCGGGTGTGATACAGAATTTCCTTTCCCGAAACTCCCCAATCTTGTTGATGCACCATGTGGCAAATTCGCGAGGGTGGCATTCAATCAAGTCAATCCAGAACGCAACCGCAATCGGAACCGGCCCCGAGTCAAACCGCAACAACAAGGAATCAGACCCCGGTGTCTTGTCTAAAATTCGCTTTTCCCAAGCCATCTTTTCAGCGAATGACAACATGCGATACCGCTTGTCGAATTCATCAGGTTCGTCCGTCGGGAAAAAGTAAAGCCCCCGGCCGTCTTCGGTCCGTTCGACTCTTCCTTTGAAGTAAATCGCTTGCTTCGCCCCGGTGGGGGTTTTCCCACTTTTCGCTTTTGGCTTCCGTTTCTTGCTGACCGGCATGTCGCCTCCCGTGTGTTTTCCTAATGATACCGGGCGCCGTTTCGCCTGTCCCCGGCATGCAGAAAGGCCCCTGTGCGGGGCCTTTTCTCATCCTGTCTGGCATCCGTTTCAAATGCTCGGCGTGTCCGTTTTCGTCTTCGATTTCTTGCGTTTCTCGCCTGCGGCCTTCTTCACGTCACCGTGCATTTCATGCTCGTGCAGCATCGCAATGATGCCGTCTCGTTTGTAACGCTCAGCGATCATTAACGCCGTTTCGCCGTGATGGTTCTTCGCATCGACATCGGCCCCCGCGTCGATGAGCATCCGACCGCATTCCTCGTGTCCGTTCTTTGCCGACAACATCAATGCCGTCGTCCCATCATCGCTTTTTGCATCCACATCGGCCCCCGCGTCGATGAGCAGCTGAACGCAATCTTCATATTCATCATCGTCTATCCATCCCGCCCAAATCAACGGCGTCCAACCGTCATAGTCGGTCGCATCCACATCGGCCCCTGCGTTGATGAGCATCTGAACGCATTTCGCGTGTCCGTTCTTCGCCGCCAACATCAACGCGGTCGTTTCGCCGCCGCTCTCTGCATATACATCGCCCCCCGCATCGAGAAGCATACGAAAAACATCTTCATCACCAAACTCCGCCGCCTTGTGCAACACAGTTATTCCGTTCTTATCCTTTGCATCCACATCGGCCCCCGCGTCGATAAGCATCTGAATGGATTTTTTCTCACCCCAACCCGCCCCCCGATGCAACGCCGTTTCACCGTGATGGTTCTTCGCATCGACATCGCCCCCCGCGTCGATGAGCATCTGAACGCCGTCCGCATTTCCGCTCGTTACCGCCTCATGCAAGGCCGTATTTCCGTTCTTGTCCTTCGCATCCAAGTCGGTTTTGGCCTCAATGAGCATCCGAACGATGTCTGCATTTCTTTGGACCGCCGCCGCATGCAACGCTGTCCAATCGTATTTGTATTTCACATTGACCTTCGCCCCGCGTGCGATCATGGCCCGGACCTCGTCCGTGTCACCCGCTTTCACCGCGTCGATCAACCGTCTGTATTTCCCCGCCATACATCCTCCCGTGCGTGTTTCCCTAATGATACCGGGCGCCGTTTCGCATGTCGCCAGAATGCATAAAGGCCCCTGTGCGGGGCCTTTTCTCGTGCTGTCGGGCGTCTGTTTCAAATGCTCGGCCCGCTCGGTTGTGTCTTCGCTTCCGCGTCTCGTTCGCCTGCGGCCTTCTTCACGTTGCGGTGCATGATGTGTTGTTCAAGCATCGCAACGATGTCATCGTGGCCATCCGCTTTCACGAGTCGCAATGCTTCCTCACCATCTTCGGCCTTCCGGCCCGCTCCGGCATTGAGTAGCAAGCGAACGCATTCCGTCCGCCCGTCGCCTGCTGCCAAATGCAACGCCGTCAATGCGGCTCCGTCCTTCGCATCGACATCGGCCCCGGCGTCGATGAGCATCCGAACGCATTCCGTCCGCCCCTTCTCAGCCGCTTCCATTAAGGCGGTCCATCCGGTTTCGTCCTTCGCATTCACGTCCGCCCCTGCGGCGATGAGCATCCGAACGAAGTCGGCATTTCCTCGGACCACCGCCCATACCAACGCCGTCAATCCGGTTTTGCTCTTCGCATTTACATCAACCTTCGCGTCGATTAGCAGGCGAACGCAATCAGTATTACTTTCGGCAATCGCCAAGTTGAGAGGCGTATATCCATCTCGATTTACTAACTTCGTCGCGACTCCGGCATCGAGTAGCAAGCGAACGCATTCAGTGCTTCCCCGGTCTGCTGCCAAATGCAACGCAGTGTTGCGATTCGTCGCACGAACGATGAAATCCGCCTTCGCTTCAAGCAATAATCTGAGGCATTCAGCGTGTCCGAACAATGCAGCCAAATGCAAAGGCGTGCATCGCATAGGCTTATTATCGAATGTGACGGCGATGCCATTACCGATCTGATTTACTTCGGCTTTCGCGTCGATGAGCATCCGAACAATATCCGCATACCCCCATCTCGCCGCCCAATGCAACGCTGTATCTCCATAGTCGTTTTTCGCATTCACGTCGGCCCCGGCCCTTATCATTTCCCGAACGGCTTCCGCGTCGCCTGCTCTGACAGCATCGATCAATCTTCTATATATTCCCGCCATACCGCCTCCCGTTCTTCCAATTCAAATCCGTCAAATGCTCGCCGCGACCGCCGATGGCGATCCGCCCCCGACTCCGTTTTGCATAGCCGACGCCTCGATGTCGGCTCTTAATTTCATGAAACCCTTCGGCAGTCGCATCCCTGACAGATCGCGGGTTGGCGGCCATCCGCGATCCACCATGTCGTCCGCTGCGTTGATGATGTTCTGCCGAATTGCATCGTCCTCCGCGAATTCAAATGCGACGTAGAGAAACGCGTCCGGCAACGTCAAACGGACGCCGGGGGCGACATGTATTTCATCGGAACTCGGTTCCGACCTGTCGCCGCCGACGTGTGCGAAATAATCGTCCGGCCGCTCCGCTATGATAGCTGCATCGAACGAACGCGGCTTCCTGCCGCTTGACCGGAAAAACACCGGAACGCCTCCGGGAATCGCATTCGCGAACCCGTCGAAACTCGTCATCAGAAGTCCGATTTGACGCTCGCGAATCATCTCGATCCACGCTTCCCATTCGCCAATTTCATCAAGATCGAAGACCGCCTTGTTCGCATCAACATCCAGTTCCCCGCTTAACGAGAAGTTAAACGTCGTCCTGGTTGTCGTCATTTCCCATCCCCCTTCACATTCCTTGTCCTCGCGGAATCCCTGCTCGCCGCCGCTAGTTTCCTGAACGTCTCGACATCGCATTGGGCGAGCGTGAATGTCGTATGGACGATCCCGTCTTCCTGCTGCTTTTCCCGCCATCTCGCCTGTCTGCAAGCGGCATCCTTGCGGTAGTCGCCCAGCGTCTTCGCCTTGTTTTTGTCATCCATCGCAATCCTCCTCCCTGTCGTTCTTCTTGATCTTGATTCAATAGTTGCTGTCTTCGCCGTCGAGGCCGCAAGCGGCGGAGCAAGCATCCTCATATGCGAGGTCACTGCACGGGCCGTCGTCCCGTTCCTCGCACCCGCCGTCCTTCCGCTCTTCCTGTTCGGGCTTCTCGAAACGAAAGCACGCCTTCATTTCATGCAGTGCTCTCGTCAATTCAAATCCGTCGAATGGGTCGTTGCTCTTCATGGCTCTTCTCCCTGTTGTGATGGTTATTGCCGCTCGGCCCTGACCGCCGCTTCGTTCTTCTCGCAGGCCGCGAAGACGGCGCCGCCAATCCTGCCGGGGATGAGTGCCGACAGAATGCCGCCGACCGCCCACATTGCCCCGATGGTGATTTCCTTGATTGCGTTTTTCATCCTGTTCTCCTTGGTTGTTTTTAATACCCGCGTCTGTATTCTTCATCGGCCCTTTTGAGATTCGCGATGTCGTAAAGGGATGGTTCGTTGCTGCCAACAGGAAACAAGCCCTCCCACTCTTTCTCCGAGATCGTCTTGAATACCTTGTTGTTTGACCGGAGATTCACGACTCCATCGCCACTTGTCGCCGAGAACGTGTGACCGTTGAAACAGCAATTTGCTACCCAAATTTTTTTCATGTCGTTCTCCTTGGTTGTCGTCGTTAGTTGTTGCGTCTGTTGTTATTAACCTCTCATATCTTGCGACGAAGTCAAGGCCCGTTCGTCAAAAAAACAATCCCGCCGAAGCGGGACTATCTCCTACTGTTTTCGACCTTCTCACTGCGTCGATTTGACCTTCTTATAGAGTTCAAACACCGTCGCCGCCGCCTCGCCGTTTTGCAACCCCGGCACGCCACTGGTTTGCAAGTCGCGTTTCGTCAGCGGCCGGCCCTTCCTGTTCTCGATTTCTTGGGCCTTATCGAGATACCGTTGCACGTTCGGGGATTTTTCGACGATAAGGTTCGCGGCATCCTCGATGTGAAGGACAGTCAGACGGACCGCCCAACTCATGTCGTCCGCGTCGATGACATTGGAGTTCTTGCGGCCGATCAGGTGGAACAGCAGTGCAAGCCGTGTCGCACGGAACATCAGGCGGCGGAAGAAACTTTCCGGAAGTGATTTTCCCGACTCCTCGGACATGAGACCGATGTCGCGGAACTGCCTCGTGAAGTATTCGACCGCCTCGGGGCTGACTTCGTATTCGTCGTGGATGGTTGTCGCGAGGATTTCCTTCCATGCCTTCCCGACTTCCTCGTCAATGGCCGCCACGTCATAAAGGGCGTAGTTGTAGAACGGCCTTTCTCCGTCCTTCACTGCGATGACGTATGCGAAGCGTTGGGCGAAACCGTCCAGCAGGCTTTCGGGCGACAGGATGTCTTTGAACGTCTTATCAACATTCATTGCGAGAATGCACATGCGGGAGTTCGTCACGGTGATTGTTTCGCGTTTCGTCGAACGCTCGATCCTGTCGCCGTCGTATGCCCTCAACAGATATTCCCTCGCGTCCGCGAGCGGATGGCCCTCCGTCTCTATCGCCTTCAACTTCTGGCCGAACTCGTCTTGAAGCCATATGTTCGCGTTGCCGGCCTCCTCGTTCTGTTCCATCGCCTCGATGAACCTGGCACCGCTGGCACACTCGGGGAACGTCGCCTGCGTCGGTGCCGACGATCCGATCCGTTTGGCCGAGAACGTCTTGCCACTGCCAGACGGGGCAAGAATGACGGTCCATATCTCGGGGGTCATTTTCATGCCCGCGAGATTGAACGTCGCTCCCCGCTGCAACAGGTGTGCGGAGAGATAGAACAGAAACGTGTGATATGCGAGGTCAAGGGGCAGGTTCGTATGCGTGCGAAACGCATTGACGACGGTTTCGAGGGGCGACCCGGCAGGAGTCGCGAAGTAGCCCCGCCAGTTAAGGCGTTCCGAGAGGCGGCGGACGGCCATCAGGCCGGAGAATTCGTCCAATGCCCTGTCGTTTTCTTTGAGCCACTTCATGAACGACTGCGTTTCCGCGTCGTATGCTGGATTCTTTGCTTTTTTTGCGAACATGCCGGCCTCCCTGTTTGTAGTTGTTGTGTGATCCAAACTATCAAACACAACAAGGAAGGCAAGGCCGCCCGTCGGCGTCTATGTCAATGGTTCGCCCGACCGTTTGACAATGGCACGAAGGCATGTGATTTCGTGCTTCAGCCCCCCCCTGCATGCTTCTCTGGTTTTTCGCCGCAACCATTACCCCGCAATGGCTGCGGCTGTTTCGCACCTACCCAACATCTGCACAACAAATCGGACGTTGTCAGCGATTTCTTGAAGTAGATCGGAGTAAGAGTTATCCCGTTTGAGTGGGTGTCAATGGTTGTCAATGGCGGTCGGCAACTCGACATGCATTCATCCTTACCCGCGAGACGTATTCACAGGGTCGCGGTGTCGGTGCGGATTTCGACATTGTCGCCATCGAGGATGCGGACGACGCGTCCTGTGTCGGCCAACGACAGCAACGGCAGCATCAGGCCGACAACCTGCGAGCGTCAAACAACCTTCGCCATCAAGTCATCGATATTCCGTGCGACCAGATAAGCAGCGGGATTCTCGCCAACGCCCAATGCCTCGAAGTGTGCCTTCCCGCATTTGATTTTTGCACTCTCCTTGTCGCGTAAATCCTCGTCGAAGAGACTGCCCTTGGTTTCCACCACGAAATAAAGTTTTTCCGTGCCATCGACTTCCACCAGCACCGCCCAGTCGGGGTTGTAGGTGCCAAGCGGGGTCGGCACGCGGAACCAACCTGGCAACTTGGCATAGACCTTCACCGCGTCGTTCTTCTCCAAGTCCTCGGCGAATCCCTTCTCCACGCCGCCCGAGTCATAGACCACATATTCATAGACGGCCTTGGTCGCGGGCAGCATGTTTTTCAGGTAGCCCGTGAGTTCTTCCTGATTGAACAGTTCTTGGGCGTAATAGGCCTCTTCGCCGATACGCTGATACTTGATGCCATCGACGAGAGCCATCCGCTTCGCCCTATTGACGGAGTCGGCGACAAGGTCGATGAACTGCTGCGGATTTTTCTTGAAGTCGTCGAGCCGTTCGCTGTCGGTCAGGATGCGGACAAGGCTGCGTCGAGTCAGTTGCGTTCTGTCCTGCAACTCGGTCAGGATGTCGGGCAACTCGATGTCCTGCTCTTCAAGGATGATGGGAGCCGACGACGAGGTTTCGCGGGCACCGACACCGCCCTTGCCAATCGCCAAGTCGGCCTTACGCCATTGCAGGCGAGTTTTCATGACCACGGGCAAATCCTTGACCGCCTGAATGCAGGTTGCAATCAAAGCGTCGTTGTCGAACTGAACTCGATAGGTCGTCCTGTGCTTGATCTTGTCCCAGAGAGCCTTAAACTCGGCACTCTGCAACACCGCTTGGCGAGTCTTGATTTGCTTGCGGTCGTCGGCGTTCTTGACCACGAGGCCGCCAGCGAGCTTTTTCAGCAACTCGCTGACATCGGCCTTCTGCGAGGCGAACTCGTCGGGCAGAGTGAAAGTTTTATCCTTCAACGCCGTGCGAAGGGCGTCCTGCACTTTGCCCTTGGCGTCGAGCATTCCCGCCTCTTTGAGGTAAGTCCAGATAGCCTCGGACTTCTCCACGCCTAGCGGTTTCGCCTCGCCGTTTTCGTCGGCCACGGCAATCGCAGCGAACTGGTGCTTCTCAACGATGCCAAAGCGAATGCCCGTATCGGCCTCGATTTCCTTTTGCAGGTTGAAGGCAAAATCTTCATAACTCTCGGTCGCGACAACCGTGAGCGTATTGACCTCGAACCCGCGTTGCCGCTCGCCGCTCTGATTGACGCAAAGTCGCAGGCCGCGACCGATGGTCTGCCGCCGCTCCCGCTCGGTGCCCATTTCACGCAGGGCACAAATCTGGAACACGTTCGGATTGTCCCAGCCCTCACGCAAGGCCGAATGCGAAAAGATGAACTTCAACTTCGTCTCGAAGCCGAGCAACTTTTCCTTGTCCTTCATGATGAGGTTGTAAGCCCGTTCGGCGTTGTCCCTGTTGGTCTGGTTGCCCTCGTCGGTGTCCTGCCATTTCCCCTTTTTGTCGATGGAGAAATAGCCGTCATGGACCTCTGCCGCTTCGTGGGTCAGGTCGATTTCCTTGAACAGGCTGCGGAACTTGGGCTTCGCGGCGGCAATCTTGTATTCCGCCTCGAACATTTCGGCGTATTTGCCTTTCACGGCCACGCCGTCGCTGCCGTAGTGGCGGTAATGCTCCACCACGTCGATGAAGAACAGCGACAGGACTTTGATGCCGAGCGGATTGAAACGAAGCTCCTTGTCCAGATGTTCCTCGATGGTGCGGCGAATCATCTGCCGCTTCACCGCATCCTCATCCACGCCGCCGATGGCCCCGCCGATTCGCAATGGCTCTTCCTGGTTGCTGAGTTGGACATACTCGTCGCCCTTGCGGCAACCGATGTCCTCCACCAGATAACCCTCATAGATGGGCCGATTGGTGTATTGCTCCAAGTCATAGCCCGCCTGAACCGTAATCTGCTCACGCTGCACCGACGTTCCATGCTGAATATCGACTTCGAGCACCGCACGGATTTTGTTGGATTTGTTGCTGACTGACACCAGCCGCACATAGGCCTTGTTGTGGCCGCCATCCACCGCCGCCGAAGCCACTTCGATTTGCTTCACCAGTTTGCGTTCGTAGGCATCGACCGCATCAAGGCGATAGACCTGATGATGTTTGTCCGCGTGTGTGGCCGAATATCGAAGGGTGCAGAGCGGATTCATCTTGTCGAGGGCGTCCTTGCCTCGCCCTTCGAGGCCACCATCCACGCTCTGCGGTTCATCGACAATGATGATGGGACAGGTCGAGCGAATCAGGTCAATCGGCTTCTCGCCGCCCGTCTTCTCGCTGTCCTTGTAGAGGTTATTCACGTCCTGCTTGTTGATGGCCCCGACGGTGATGACCATGACTTGAATGTTCTGGCTGGTGGCGAAGTTTCTGACTTGCCCCAACTTCGATGAGTCATACAGGAAGAAATCGAACGGCACGCCCGCATACAGACTCCGAAAATGCTCTTCGGTGATTTGCAGCGTTTTATAGACGCCTTCCTTGATGGCGACCGACGGAACGACAATCACGAACTTGGTGAAGCCATATCGCTTGTTCAACTCGAAGATGCTGCGGACATAGACATATGTCTTGCCCGTGCCCGTTTCCATTTCAACCGTGAAATCGCCAGAGGCCAGCGAGGCCGACGGACGCAGGCCGTTGCGAAGTTGAATGTCGTTCAGGTTGGCTAGCAGTTCGTCATCGAGCAGGGTCAGTCGGTTGCCGACACCCAACTCATTTTGCACAAGACCCAACTGACCTTGCGTAAAACTGCCGCCCAAGGGCAAATCGGCTTGGCCGACAACCGCCCGCCCGCTCTGGCTCGACACCGTGAAGGTGGTTCGGCAGGTTTCCTGACCACGGAACAAATCGCACACCGACTCAATGGCCGCATGCTGGTAATCCAGATTGGATTCAAAGTGCAGTTTCATGACTGCCTCACAGACTGCGAACGTTTTCGAGGTCGTTCTGGGCGAGGATGGCCGCCATGTTGGTCTTGGCAATATCGTCGGCAAAGGCACTGTCGCGGAACACGACGGTCGAATCACCCGCAGGGGCAAGTTCCTTGTGCCATGACACGATGCCAGCGGCAACCGCCTCGACTTCCGTGGCCGAAATCTTCTCGGCCAAACACAGCATCAGCACGCCACCGCCGACGGCCCCGACAGTCTTGCCCGCCACCATCCGCGATTCAATCGGCACGCACAAATCCAGACCCAACTTCAACAGCAGTTCATAGACGATGTCGGCCTCTGACCTGCCTTCCAGAATATGCTCGTGGTGGTCGAGCAAAGACTGACTAATATTTTCCCGATTGGGGTTCCAAGGCCGAATATTTGAGGCATCCAGACGAAAAATGCGAAAGCCAACATCCCCAGCACTATCTGGATAGTCTGCTTTGATTTTCCCTCCTGCTCTTCTTAGCCTTTCTTTCGTAATCTCTGAAATGTTTCTCGGTTTGCCAAGTTTGTCGCAAAACTTGATGACAGGAAGTTGGTCTTTATTGGATGCATCAATAGGCTCTGGAAGTTGCACAAGGATAAACCTAGCATTTGCCCGATTGATTGCGTTATGCAACATCACTGCATGACCACTTGAACCACTGCCTGCAAAAAAGTCCATCACGAGGCAATCTCCGCCCTGCAATGAAGTAGCAATCAACTCCCGACATACTTCGACTGGCTTTGGTGTATCAAAAGGGATGCCCAACTTTGATAAGAGTGCATCATCACTCCCGCCATAACCAATGACTGACGGAAAGTTTTCGGTCATATTTTCACGAAGCAAATATTTCCTCTGTGGCTGCGTAGTATGGTCAGAGCCAAAGATAATCTCGCCAGCGTCTAGGAGACGCCTCATTGTGTCAGGTGGATTCCTCCACCCCCTTTCAGGAACGGGGCAGTCTTGACCAGTTATTGGATGTTTTAATGGAATGAAATAATCATCGGGAGCCTTTTTCTTATTCGGCCATGCCATCGACACAAGACGATAGACATTTCCCGACTCATCAATCTTTGAATATGCTGCTTCGCCACCAGAAAGGTCTTGCTGCTTAATCCAAGTATTGAACTCTTCATTTACGGCGGCTAAATCAATCCTTCGCACATGAGGAGCAGTGCAACTCTCAGCCAATCCATACTGTTTCGCACAATCCTTTAGCCCTGCGGGAAGACCGACCTGCCCGATTCTCGAAAATAGTTGTTCTGCTTTTGAAAGCATTTGCTCTGCATTCTTTTTTCGTCGCGTAAGCCCACCTGCGGCAGCGAATGCAACCTGATTCTTCGCAACGAAGAATATTGATTCATGTTGATACGCTAGGCGTGTCGCATCACCTTTCGGATTTCTCTTATCCCAAACGGCTGCACCAAGAATATTCTCCTCGCCAAATATTTCAGCGAGTATCGTTTCTGTATTCACCTGCTCATGTTCATCCATATGAATGACGATAACGCCATCCTCGCGAAGTAGGCTCCTCGCCAACTTCAATCGTGGATACATCATTGAAAGCCAGTCGGTATGGTATCGCCCGCTTGTTTCGCTATTGGAACTTACACGAACCCCTTCTTCGGTTTGGCCAGTGATTTCAAGATATGACTTGATTCCGTCTCGATAATCATCTGGATAAACGAAGTCCTTGCCCGTGTTGTATGGCGGGTCGATGTAAATCAGTTTGACCTTGCCCGCATAACTTTTCTGAAAAAGTTTCAGCACTTCGAGGTTGTCGCCCTCAATCATCAGGTTCTGCGTCGTGTCCCAATCAACGCTCTCATCAGGACAAGGCCGCAGGGTGCCCGTGCTCGGCGTCAAGGCGATTTGCCGTGCCCGCCGCTTGCCGTGCCAGTTGAGGCCATATTTCTCGTCGGCCTCATCAACGGCACCGCCCAGCAACTGCCGCAGGGTATCGAACTGAACCTTGCCCTCGGCAAATGCCTCGGGAAGCAGCGATTGCAGTTGCGACAGGTTATCGGCGACGATGTCGGCGGATTGGGCTTCTGCGTCGTTGGCTTCGATTTTGTTCATTGCGGGACTTTCACAAGGGTGTGCCATGTAGTGCGGATTGATTCGCGGCCAGTTGCGATTCCAGCCGCTTGATAGACATATTCAGTTCGACGAGTCGGTTCATCTGTTTTTCTTTTGTGGCCTGTGTCCGCAACGCGGACAACTCGTCCATGATTTGCGAATGCTTGGTGAGGGATTCTCTCATTTGCTGCATTTGCTCGGGCGACTCTGGCAGCGCAAATCGGCCCGTGATGCTGGACGCGGCAAGGCCGACGATGCCATCCATCCAGCCCTGATAGAACGCGAACAGGTCGCGTGTCGGCAGTCTCGCCAAGGCAAGCGTGCCTAAAAACGCCTGTGCCGTCGCAGACGGCACCGCATCAAGGGCAATAGGGTTCGTGGTCAGGATTTCATCGACGACGAACTTGCCCGCCTCTTTCTGGGCGAATCGCTTGTGAGCCGCACTGACTTGAACCTGGGCACCGCTGCCGCCCTTGTCCGCACCGAGGAAGGACGACACCAGCAGCACGGGGTAAGGTATGGCCCGATGGATGAGTTCGGTAAGTCGGGCCACCTTGGCTTTCTGGCGGAAGACTGCCGTCAGAACCGCCACTTCAAGATATTCACGCTCGGCGTCGCGGAACACGGGCACGCCGATGTTGGTCGGTTTCAGGGCGGCAACCCATTGCAGTTCGTCGATACCGTCCTGAATCTGCCGCTTGTCCGCCGCCGTCGGTGCCCCTTGCTCCACCAGCAGTTTTTTCGGGATGCGTTGCTCAACCTTGGCGTCGCTTGGCAATGCCAGTGCGTCGAGAACGACTCTAAAACTCACGCAGCGGCCTCCGACAGAATGGCGAGCCATGCCACCACTTCAAAATCGTTGCTGCCCGCAAACTCGCCTTTCTGGGCGTGCGTGCCGCCAGCGGTGAAGAGGCTGGCGACGGCCTTTTCCTCCTTCTTGCCGACAACCGATGCAATGGCCTTGGCGAGCAGGTCTTGGGCTTTTGCCATGTCCTTGCCATCCTTGGTGGCTTTGTCGAATCGGGCACAGGCCGAGGCGTCGGGCAGGTCGCGTCCGATGCAGAGTTTTTTCAGGCGGTCGAGAATCTGCTTGGGCTGGTTGAAGGGCAACAGCACCGTGCCGTCATCGCCGACATGCACCAAGTAATGCGGTGCCAGCGGATAGCCCGATTCGGCGGCACTGGCTCCCTTCTCGCCGACGGCACGCAGGCAGAACACCATGCCCGATGGAATCGCCGCGTCGCCGAGTTCAGAGGCCGACGTGATGGCGAACGAACCCAGCGGCATCGCGTCGAGCACGCCTGGATGCTCCTGCAACTGGCCCGCAAGGTCGATGCGGAAATCATTCAGCGTCAGGTCGGCAATCGAGACGCCGCTGGACAGGTCTTCGAGGTCGATGACCGTGTCCTGCAACTTTAAGAGTTGCTGGCGGCGGTATTCCAAATCGTTCATCTGGTTGCCCGACTGCTGCTCAATCAGGTTCTCTTCGCCAGTGGCCGAGATGTCGAGCAAGACCATCTTGCCGCTCACCCGCTGTTCGAGATTGATGTATTCCTCCAACTCGATGTTGGGCCAGAAGTTGGCAAGTTGGATGCTGTCGTTCGGCGAGCCAATGCGGTCGATTCGCCCGAACCGCTGGATGATGCGAACAGGGTTCCAGTGAATGTCGTAGTTGATAAGGTAGTCGCAGTCTTGCAGGTTCTGGCCTTCCGATATGCAATCGGTGGCAATGAGCAAGTCAATGTCGCCCTCGCTGGCGTAGTCGGCGGGCCGCTCCTTGGAGCGTGGCGAA
>SXGT01363213.1_pt1 | contig 27662 bp, 15 predicted proteins | sample 3176221 | NCBI WGS metagenome assembly SXGT01 (sample SAMN11356862, study PRJNA531348) | freshwater metagenome | isolation source: freshwater sample F1-120 | place: China: Fuxian Lake, Yuxi | collected 2017-12-25
GACGCCGGTCTCCTCGACGAACGTCGTGGTGACGATGAAGAAGATGAGCAGCATGAAGACGCAGTCGATGAGGGGCGACAGGTCGATGCCTGCGCCCTCGCCGTCGTCGTCATTCATGGCTTCGCGGAATCGTCCCATGGCTATGCCTTGTTGCTGTGCGCTGGAGCGCGACCTTCGCGGCCGTGGCCGAGCTGTTCGCGCAGGAGGTCGAGGACGCGGCGCTTTGCCTGTTGGCGCTGCGCCTCGTCGAATCGCAGGCGGAGGCGGCGATGCACGGCTTGCGTGCACACCGTCTCGAGGTGCGCGAGGAATGCCTTGTACTTCTGCAGGCGGCGGCTCATCATGTATTGGAAGAAGACGCCAGGCAGGGCAATGACCAAGCCCGTCTCCGTCGTGATGAGCGCTTCCGAAATGCCTGCCGCAATCATGCCCATCGTCTGGTCGCCGCCACTGCCGGTTGCGAGCGCACCAAATGTCGTCAGCATGCCAGTCACCGTCCCGAGCAGGCCAAACAGCGGGGCGGCGCTGACCGCCACCTTCATCACCTTGAGATCGAGCTCGAACGGATTGGTCTCGTCGATCCGGACCTGCACGAAGGCCTTGGCGATTTCCTGGTCCGTTGGCAGGCCGCGGCCGACGACCGCATCGAGCAGTTTGCCAATCGGTCCGTGACGATCGCGCGGATGGTCGATCCATCGACGCCATGTCGACTCCGGCGTGACCGCGAAACCCTTGCCGGAAAGCCCAAGGGCGACGCTGGTCCCGAGACCGAATAGCACGAACGCCGTAAAGGCGATCGGCCACATGGCCCAGCCACCGGCGATCCAGATCACCAGCGCTTCGGACCAGAGTCTCAGCAGGGGTTCGGGAAGGAATTCCATCGCATGCGATCCAGTTCGTCGTCGTGGTTCAGGCGCGACCGCGAGCCCCGTCCTCGTCGAGGGCCGGCCCAAGGATTTCGCCGATCACGCTGCGGATCTGCGCCCGCATCTCGGCCGCGTCCGCAACAGGCGCGGCTTCTGCCGCAGTGGTTGCACCCCCGCGGCCGCCGCCGCTGATGCCGACCACGTTCGTGAACTGGACTGCGAGCGTCTCCATCTCACTGACGATTCCTCGCGCCTTGCGCGAAAGGAACGAGTGCAGCAACAGCGAAGGGATTGCGACGATCAACCCGTATTCGGTCGTGATCAACGCTTCGGAGATGCCGCCCGACAGCGACTTGACGTCGCCGCTGCCGTAGATCGTGATTTGATTGAAGGTCTGGATGATGCCCGTGACCGTGCCGAGCAAGCCGAGCAGTGGCGCAGACGATGCCGAGACCGCGAGGAACGGCAGCAGACTCTGGATGCGGACCTTCGCCGCGAGGATGCGTTCGAACAGCACCTCTTCCAGCAACTCGCTCGACTCCTGCAGATTCGCGACGCCGGCTCCGAGCATTTCGCCGAGCGGGCCCTTCATCTCCTTGGCGACCGATTGAGCAGCGGCGAGGTCCTTCTCCCGCACGGCGTCCAGCAGCGCCTTCACCTGGCGACGGCTTGGACGGCTTATCAAGCTCAGCGAAATCCACTTGATCAGCGTGACGAGCAGAGCTGCCACGCCGACGGCGAGGATCGGCCACATCACCGGGCCGCCCTTCAGGAAGTGCTCCACGAGCGTCTCTTCGGTTTCCGCGACCTTGTGCGCGGTGCCGAGCGTCGGATCGATCGGCAGATCGCCGGACTTGCTCGCAACGAACGCGGACGCGACCTTCGCGACTTCGGGATTCGGATACTCCGTCACCGAGGGTTCGAGCGAACCGAGCTTCTGCGCGACCGTGCCCACCACCGCGCCGTCCTTGCTCCGAAAGGCCGCGAACGGGCCGACGAGCGCAAAGGATCCGTTCACCAGCGTTCCGCTTGGCGCGACCGCACGGCCATCGTAGATCGAACCGCCGAGCGAGTCGGAAAGGCGTTGGACCGACCGTTGCACCACCGCGTTCTGCGCAGCGAAGACAGCGCCTTGGTCGAGCGCGTCGTTGTCTGCCGCGAGCTTTGCGTCGGAGAGCTCCTTGGAGAAGGCCTGGACCTCCGCGATGTGCAGCGACGACTCGAAGTTGCGCACATACTCGCCGAACAGGTTCGACAGGTAGGCAACCTCGTCCTTGCCGCGCTTGATGTCGGCAGTCAGGTTGCCGAGCGCCTGCGAACTCGCATCGAGTTGGCGAGACTTGTCGGCAGCCGCCGCACGAACCGTTGCGAGCTCGGACTCGAGCTCGCGAAGCTGGCGCGCGAGCGGCACCTTCTCCTCGGCCACTCGCTTCATCGTCGCGTCGAGTTCAACGAGCGCCTCCGCGAGTTGCTTCTGCAGGTCTTGGCTGGCCTTTTGATAGGTGTCCTGTTGCGAGTCCTGCTGCCCAATCGCGGGGGCGATCCCGAGCAGCAACGCGGCGGCAATCGTGCGGAGAGTCGTCATGGTCGTTCCTTTGCTGCTCATTGGATCTGGAAGGGAAGGGCGACGAAGGTCGCCATGACCTTGCTCTGGTAGACATCGATCGCGGCCTGGATCGCCGCTTTCGCGTCGTTGCGCGGCGTCCACGTCCAACCTTCTGGGCCGGCGGTGCCGATGCCGGCGGCATCGCCCTTTGGCGACACGTAGAAGGCCTGGCCGAGGCCGAAGTAGATGCACGCAACTTCGGCGGTCGTTCCGTCCGGCAATGCGCGCACTTCGCTGGTCACCGACACTTCGGTGTTCCACTTTTGCACGAGGTTGAGCACGCCCAGGACATTGCCAAAGCGAGCGCCCACCGAGATCTGCTTCTGCTGCGCGCCGTCCGGCTTCTTGGCGAACTGCTGACTCAGCGGCGCGACCTTCTGGCGGATCGGCTCCGGCAGGCGGATGAGCAAGGCGCGAACCTGCTCCTCGAGCGATGCCACTCCCGCCTCGAGCTGGCCCGTCGTGGCGGCGATCTTCGCGCCATCGGCTTGCAGCTGGGTCTTCTGCTGATCCGCAGCGCCAATGCTCCTCTCGGTCTCGACGATGCGATCTTTGAGCGACGAGATCTGGCGACGCACGATGTCGATGCGCTCCTGCAGCGCCTCCTGCTCGACTCGCCAGTCACTCTTCGCCTTGCTCGCCTGCTTGCGCGCGTCGACCCAGCGCTCCAGCGCGGCGCGCGTCGTGTCGGCGGCGATGGCGCCTTCAGCTTGCGATTGCTGCGCAACGGGAGCCGAAGGCGCCACTGGAGCAGCAGGCTTCGCGACGTCCTGCTCCTGGGCAGGCAGCGCAGCGAGGACCGTCAGCGCAGCGATCGCGCCGACGCAGGTGGCTCGCGACGTGCGCTGGCCGGGTTGCGGGTTCTTGGTCGTGTTGGCGTTCATGGTTGTTCTTGCTGGGTCGTTGTGCGCTGCGGTCAGAACTTCACGCGACCGCCGAAGCCGACCGAACAGTCGACACCGCGCGAAAAGGAGAGACGCTCGACGTCGCCACCGATGTAGGGCGAGCGATAGACCTGCTCGATGTCAGGGTTGGTCAGGTTCTTGGCCTGGAAAGTGAACTCGCACCACTCCGACAGCTGCTGCACGAAGCTGAGGTTGAGGCTGTCGAAAGAGGTCTGGTAGACGTTGGGCACATAGTTGCCCGCGGCTTGTCCGGCGCCGGCAACCAGCGTGTCGCCCGAGAGTGTGTAGAACAGGCCAACGCGCGTGCCGCTCTCCTTGGACTCCCAAGTCAGGTATGCATTGAGCAGCGACTCAGGCGCGTTCGTCATGTCGCGCTCGCTCATCGGCGCGTTGATCTCCGGCAGACTGAACTGCTGACGATCGAAGTCAGACAGCTTCACGACCGAATCGATCCATGTCGCATTGGCGCCGACAGCGAGGCCGTCGAGCGGCTTCCAGAAGTGCCCGAGGTCGTGTCGCGTCTCGAGCTCCCAGCCTTGCAGCGAGCCTTCTGGGTAGTTCGCCGCCGTCGTGAAGTTGAGGATCGAGTTGGCGCCCTGCACGTATTCGATCGGGTTCTTGATGTCCTTGCGGAACCAGGAGACCGAGAACATGCCGCCTTCGTAAGGCGTCCAGTCGGCGCGCAGGTCGTAGTTGTCCAGCTCGCTCATCTCGAGGTCCGGATTGCCGAGGAACACCGGGCCGCCCAGATACTCCTGCTGCAGCACAGGGGTCAGTTCTTTGAAGGTCTGCCGCGCGACCGTCTGGCTGTATGCGGATCGCAGCGTCACGTCGTGCCCGACGTCGTAGACCAGCGCCGCTGCCGGCAGCACATAGTCGCGGTTGTAGTCGACGTCCGCCTCGCCCGGCCCGAGCGGCGCCGGCGCGGACGTCCCCGGCGGGAACCACACCGCGGCGGCCTCGGCATCGTTGACCGTCGAGATGCGCATCGACTCTGCGCGCGCGCCGCCGATGAGGTTGAGTCCGGCAAACAGCGGCAGGTCGAGCATGCCGTAGAAGGCATCGACCTGCTGCCGTCCGACGTAATCGACGTCGATGTCCGCCGCAGTGACCGGGTGATCCTCGAACGGAAACGACGCGCTCCAGTACTGATCGAACGGAGCCGAGAATGAGGAGTTGTCGTTGAAGTTGCTGAACGTGTCCTGGTCGAACGTGCGCTTCACGTCGTCCTGGAACCAGCCGAACTTCAAGTAGCCTTCGATGTCCGACCACTGCTCGAACGGCAACTTGAGGTTGCTCGCATACTGCGCGCTGTCCTCCTGCACGTTCTTCCAGACGCGCTGCAGGTTGCCGACCGTGAAGTTGGCGGCGGGCTTGAAGGGCGTCCAGATGCCGCCGTTGGTGGCTTCCCACTTGGAGCCGAACACTCGCTTGTCAGGCTGGTTCTTGTTTGCCGTGCTGCGCGACGCAGTCCAGTCGAGCACCGGCGACTTCATCGAGCCGCCTTGCAACTCGAAAACGTGCTTGCCCGCGAGTTGCAGAGTGTCCGTCGAGCGCTCGGTGTATTGCAGCGTCTCGAGCCGGAGGTAGGGGGCCGAATCGGCCTCGGCGTGACCTGGCGTCGTCGAGTTGTTCGGATCGTAGCCAGGGAAGAAGAACTGCTTGCCGCGAGTGTCTTCAGCCAGCGTCGAGGAGTCCTCGGAGGTCAACGAGTTGAGCCAAGCAAACGACACCGAGTGGTTCTTGGTCTCGATGCCGGCCGTGGCGAGCGTCCCGACTTGCACGTATTGCGTGCTGCGCGTGACGTCGTAGAGGCGCGTCTGAAAGTTGCCTTGCGACACTGCGCCCTGGCTCGTCGCCGGCGTCATCGGGTCACCAGGCACGTCGACCCAGTAGGAGTCGTCGCGACCACCACTGAAGTGGCTGCTCTTGTGCTCGTAGAACGCGCTGACGAAGCCGCCGACGCGAACGCCGTTCGCGATCTCTGTCTTGCCGCCAAAAGCAGTCGACCACTTGAAGTCGACCGGCGCCGCCTCGCGCCGCACACCAACCGCGCCGTCCCAGTTGCCGCCGATGTTGTCGCTTTGGACGTCGCGATCGCCGCCGTCGTCACCCCAGAAGTGCACGCCGCCACCCTCGTAGCCGAGGAAGCTGTTGATGCCGGTGACCTGCGAGTTGTTGGTGACCTGCGTTCGCCACTGGAAGAACAGCGGTTCGTCGGGGACGCCCTTGAGACGCACATCGACTGCGCCACCCGACGCATCGCCCTGTTGGTCGGGCGTGAAGGTCTTCGTGACCTGCACACTCTCGATCACCGCGGCTGGAAACTGATCGAGTTCGACGGCGCGCTTGTCTTCGTCAGCGGAAGGAAGTCGAACGCCATTGATCTGCGAGCTGACGTAGCGATCTGGGAGGCCGCGGATGACAGCCGACTTGCCGTCTTGCAGCGAGGCGCCCGCAACGAGGCGCAGCGAGTCGGCCGCGTTGCTGGCGCCGGCGCGATTGATCAGGTCCGCGCTGATCGAATCCATCAGCGACGGACTCTCGAAGCGCAGCTGGAGTTGCGCGTCCTCGCTGCCGCCGCCGACCGCGAGGATGTCCTGAACGACGTATTCTTCGAGATCTGTGAAGTCGCCAGCGAGCCCGACGTCGACCTCGACGAGTTGGCCTGGCGCAACCGTCACATTGGGTCGCACCTGACGCACATAGCCGTCCTTGGCGACGATCAGCGTGTAGGACCCAGGCGGCAGGTCCTTCAGCAGGAAATTGCCCTGCTCGGCAGTCTTCGCCGTCGCCTTGTGCCCGAGCACACTGACGGCGGCATCGAACACTGGTCCGCCGAAATCCTTGTCTGTCACGACTCCGCGAATCGACCCCGGCTGCTGGGCGCAGAGGACGGCGGGCGACGCGATTGCGGCGAGCCCGAGGATGTAGGGCCTGTTCTTCACGACAGGCCAACCAAACTAGGTAGCTAAATGAGGACTGCGTGAAGCGAGCGTGGTTATCGCGAGAAGCCAGTGCGCGAGAAGTGAAGATCGCGCACAGAAAGCGCGCGTCGCTCCGGTCACCAGGGCGAGCCGAGCCCTCTCGCGATTTCCTGCAAGCGCTCCCAGAGCGTCGCATCGGGCGCAACCTTGGCCCGCACGAACGAGACGCACGTCGCCGCGAAGTCATCGGCGCGAGGCCGCGAGTTTGGATTCGCGACGCCAGCTTCGACGGCGCGGCGCCAGAACTCCATCGCGCGTGAAGGATCCGAAGTCGCGGCAGCAGCCTCCGCGAGCGCACGCAGTGGCGCAGAGCGGTAGATGTCGAGGATCGAAGAGCAGTGCTCCGCATAGAGAACCGCCGCGGCGTCGATCTGTTCCTTGGCGCGCCTCGCGTCACCGCCGCGCCAGAACAGCACGGCGACGTCAGCAAGAGCGGACACGCGGTCCTCCGGGCGCCAGTTTGCCTTGGCGAGCACGCGATCCGCGTGGCCGCAGATCTCCAGGGTCTTCGCTGCATCGCCAGCCTCGGCGGCCGCGCGACCGATGGCGACGAGGAGCTTCAGTCGCACCTGCAATGGCAGCTTGTCGTAGCCAGACACCACGCGCCGCTCCAACTGCGCGCGCTTGTCGGCGTCCGCATAGAAGCGGCCATAGAGCTCCGCGCACGACTGCAAGGTCGCTTGAATCGGGTCGAAGGCCTGTGAACCGAGAACGGCGTCCGCCTGCTCCAACCAGCGGTCGAAGGCCTCTGCGGGCATCCGCATCGCGGCGTCCGCCTGGATGCCGGAGCCCTCGGCCGCGGTGACGTGCTGACTCACGTCGGCGAACTTCGCCGTCTCGCCCCTCGCAAGACGAACGCGCGCGACTGCGGCCAGAATGCGCTCCGCGCGCCATGCTTGCTCGTTGTCGCTGGCGCGCAGCGCGTCGACTTCGCGGCGCGCGATTTCGAGATGCCTTTCGATGTCGCAGGTGACTCCCTGCTGCTCACACGCGAGCGCGTAGCGCGCATGCGCAAGCCCACGACGCCAATCGAGGATCGAATCGCCGATGCGAAGCCCGAGATCCAAGAGCCCGGCTTCGAAGCACGCATCAACAACCTCCATCTGGCCGCGGCCCCGGTTCTTGCCGTGCGGATCCATCGGCATGCGTTCGAAGGCAGCAGCTGCGAGTTCGAGCAACGCGACCTTCGCAGGCTCCGTGGACGTCGCGTGCTGCTGAGTTTGCTGTGCGAGAGTCTGCGCGCACAACGACAGCGCCATCGCTGCCAGGGAGATCAGATTGTGGATGGTTCGGTTCATGGCGTAGCAGGCAGCGGGAAAACGGAGCGGGGCGGTCGCCAGAAGGCGCTCGCCCCGCTCGCGCCGAGTCATGCAGCTCGGTTCATCAGTCGATCGACACCGAGACCGCGTTCGACAACGTGAGGTTGCCAAACACCGTCGCCGGGCCGGCCGCATCGAAGTTCGCGGCCTGGAAGTAGAAGGCGTAGCCCGCCGGGAAACCCGCCGGGACGCTGATGCCCCACGAGCCGCTGCCCGTGGCATCGGTGAAGGCTGCGAAGGTGATCAGGCCGCTGAAGTCCGGGATCAGCGTGCCGCCCGCGAACGGAACGTCGAGTCGACCGCCACTCGAAATCGTGCCGCCGTTGACCGCGAGGATCGACAGCGTGAAGGACGGCGCCTTCGAGACGCTCAGCGTCCAGTTGAGCGGCGCCAGCGCGAGGTGCGAGCCCGTGGCGGACAGGACCGGAGCACCGCTGACGCCAGCGTTGCTGCCAAATCCCATGTCGTGCCAGCCGTTGGTCGGCGTCATGCCGAAAGCCTCCGAGGCGGTCCAGCCGGCAAGCCAGCTGGCAGCGCCCGGCGCGAATGCACCGCGGTAGTTCGCAGCGGTGAAGAACGAATCGCCCGAGGACCAAGCGCAGCTCGTGAGCGCGTCATTGGCAGGCGCCGGATCGAGCCCGATCACGCGAGCCATCTGCAGCGTGCCACCGAGGCCGGTGGTCAACGGCGCGCGCGTGATGCTCGTGATCGGCGACGCAAGCGCCAGCACGTTGCAGTTGCCTGCGCCGAACACGCCACGCGCGTTGGCCTCGGTGTAGGCCGCGGCGGAGTTGTTGTTGTAGAAGATGCTGTCCTTGATCTCGACCAAGTTGCCCGATGACTGGGCGGTGTAGAACGCGGCGGGGTTCGCCGGCGCGTTGACCGGGGACGTGGTCGTGTAGGGCGTCGTCCACAGTGCGGCCCACGACAGCGTGCCGTTGAAGCCGTAGCCCGCGCCGCCGTCGCCGTCGACGTTGTCGTTGCTCACGACGCGATCACCGGCGTCCATGAAGATGCAGTTGCGGAACTGTGCGCGCGCGCCGTCACGCCAGGCAGTTGCGTGGTCGCCGGACGTCGCGCCGTAGGGCTGGCCGATCACGGTCCAGTTCTGCAGCGTCGTCGTGGTGACGGGTTGGTAGTCGCTCTGCTCGGCACCGTCGATCTCGATGCTGTTGTCACCGACGCCCGAGCCCTGAGCCGCGCTCAGGCTGAAGCCCTGCACGATCAAGCCGAACTGGGCCTTGCCGCGCCAGCCCTGGTCGACGTCGAAGGAGTCGTCGCCGATGTTCCAGATGCTCATGTACTTGAGGTTGACCGTGCCGCCCCACACTTCGACGCCGTCGTCGACGTTGTTCATGATCTCGACGTGGTCGATGTCGGTGCCGCGCCCACTGCCGCCGAGGGAAAGGCCGTTGAGCTCGTTGTTGAGACCGATCACCTTGCCGGCGTAGCGAATCGACGCGTAGCGCACGGAGCCGCTGTCGTCGTCGTCATTGCCGCCGCCGTAGTCCGCGTAGCCGCTGCCGGCCGGAGGAACGAGACCTTCCATGACCGCGTAGTTGGCGGCGTTCGGCGTCGCCGTGTTGCCGACGGTGGCGTTCTCGGAGATGTAGGCCGAGCCCATGAGAGTCAGGTTGCCCCACTCGTTGGCGGTCTGGCGCCACGTGCCGGTCTTCGGGTTGCCGCCAGTCCACGTCGCCCGGTCAGCGGCCGAAGTGAAGATCACCGGCTTGTATTGCGTGCCTTGGACGAAGATCTGCGCGCCGCGGCAGACCGCGAGGCTGCCTTGCGAGGAGCACGCGATCACGGTGCCCGGCTCAATCGTGAGCGTCGCGCCCGGCAGGACGTAAACCTGCGTCTGGATGTCGTAGACGGCGCTGGAGGACCAGGTCGTCGAGGTCGAGATGTTCGAGTTGACCACGACCTGAGCGTTCGCCACAGAAACGAAGGCGACGGCGGCGCAGGTAGCTTGGAGAATGGACTTGATCATGGGTAGCAGTGGAAGTGCGTTGGAAGGGTGTTGGATTGGATTTCGAACTGGTTCGCTTGCAGTGACGCAGAGGAGCATGGCTCGCGGTTATGCAGATGCGGTGAAGCCAACAAGGAGCCTTCGCGATCCGCGAAACGGCATTCCGCAACTCATTGGCCGACGATCGGTGCGTTGTTGACCGTTCCACTCGTGAGCACGCCGCTCTGGCCGAAGGCCGTGATCGCGATTGGTCCGACGCCGCGCGCAAAGGTCATCTCGATCGCGGCAGCGCGCTCGGAGCCGTTCGTCGACAGCGACTGCATCTCCCAGCGAATGCGGACCAGATCCTGGAAGCGGCCGACGCCAGTGACGACAGGTTCCGCCCCAGTCGGCATGACTTGAAGCGCTTCGGTGCTGACCGACGACGCGCCGGTTGCGGCGTAGGGTTCGTGGACGAGCGCCGGCAGCACAGCGATCAATCGCTGGCCGAGCGTGACCTCGGCGGGCAGGAACATGCTGAGGTCGTGCAGCTGCTGGTAGTCCGCGCCACCGTTGGTCGAGAACTCGCCGATCGTCTCCGTCGAGCCGTAGACGAATGGTGGCGAGTCCACCCGACGCAAGTAGAAGCCGAGATCCTGGCTTGCCGAGGCGATCGTGAACTTGAAGACCTGCACTCCCTGCAGGTTTGGTTCTTGCGACGTGAGGTCCATCGTCGCGACCAGGCCACCGGAGAAGTTCCAACGATTGCCGTGGTGCAGCGGCAGCATGCCTGGCGTCGTGCCGAACAAGCCGGTTGGATTGGTGTTGACCCAGCCGAGCAGTCGCTCCGCAACCATGTAGCGAGCCGGGAAGCCGAGGGTCTGGAACCGCGCGCGGCCGGTCTCTGGCTCGACGACTCCCGCGACCTCGAGCACGCGGCCCGATGCTTCCTTCGCGAGCACGACCACCGCCCGCGTCTGGCGATTGGCGTCGAAGGGCAGCGTGACCGTCACTGGCCGCGAGAACTCCATCGCGCTCGGGCCAAGCACGATGCCGCGACTCAGATTGGTGAAGCCGGGCTGAACGAAGCCGAAGTCCTGTGCCGCCGTGATCTGCACGGACGCAGGCGCAGCGCCTTCTGGAATCTCGACGCGCAAGCCCGCGAGGTCCCCAGTCGCGATATCGAGCACGCCGCCCGACACGCCGACCTGTTGGCTACCGATCGCGGGCGACTCGGCGCCGCTTCCTTGCGAGCACGAAGCAAGGACCAAGAAGATGGCAGGAAGAACAAGCGTTCCGCAGTTCATGTGCGGAATGCTGATTCGGGCGCGAAAAGCTCCCGTTAGCCGGATGTGAAGGAATGACTACGCGCCGCCGATGCGCGCCAACGCATCGGCGCGCATCGAGCCATGTCACCGCGATGGCGGGTCAACTTCACGCAGGACCGCGCCGTCCTTCTCGCTGAGGATCAGCAACGAGAATCGGACCGGCCTGCCGCCGCCGACCTCGCTCACCGACGCGTAATCAAATCGACCACGCAAGTCGGTGTAGCCGTCCTTGTGAAAGCGCACGGCGCCGCCTTCGACGCGGGCATAGCACTTCACGTAAGCAGCGGGCATCGGCGCACCCGCCTTGTCGCGGACTTCGACCTGGCCATACGAGCCGATGACTTGCGTGCTCATCGAGCTCGACAGGCTGGTGCCGCGCCGGACCAATGCCCCAGCCCGCGCCTCGACGACGACGTTGCCTTGCGCGAACTCGACTGGCAGCGGCACCACCGTCTCTGCGACACCCGCCGCGAAGTCAACCGCATCGACCCGCGAGGGCTCGACCCAACCGGCCGCGACGAGCCCCTGCTGCGCAAAGGGGCTCGCGCTGAAGGCGAACTCGATGTCGAGGCGATGGAACCGCAGCTCGCAGCGCGCGAGGTTCTTGTGACGAAGCCGGATCGCCCCAGCTTCGACGACGAGGTCGAGTTGCGGCTCCGTCGCAGCGAGCTGCGATTGCGCCCCATCCCGATCACGCGGGTCCACGACGCGTGCGGCCGCGCCCTCGATCTCATCGGCTTGTTGCAACACCGCGGCAAATCGCGCGCGCCAGCGCTCGACCGGGTGTTCGGCGTGCTGCTTGGCGATGGAGCGAGCAGTGGCAACGTCGGCGCGACTGAACGCGAACCACGCAGCGAGGTAGTCGCGCTGCATCTTGGCCTGCACCTCGACGGAGCCGATGCGGTCAAAGGTCGCCATCGCATCGTCGACGCGCCCCTGCAGCAGCAGGTAGTAGCAGGCTTCCAGGAGAACCTCTCCATCCAGCGCCGGACGCTTGCACATCGCGTCGACGAAGGTGATCCACTGCCGCTCGAGCTCTGGGTTCTGGATCTTCTGCCACGCCGCGACGCGGTGTGTGCGCGCCAGGATCAATGGGTCGAACTCGATGTGCTCGTAGGACCGCCGCTCCGTCGGATCGACATCGAGCAACGGTGAACGCAAGTACCCGTTCACCGCGGCGACGAGGTCGGGTCGGCCTTGAACGAACTCGCGCGCAACGGCGCGGTCGCCGTGCAGCACGCCGAACGACCAGACCGTCGAGTCGAAACGCATCCGCGCGCGCAGCGCCTCGACGACGCGGCCAAACGCGCCGCGATCGCGCAGGCGCCACGCAATGCGCGTCAGGTCGATCCGCTGCAGATTGTGCTTCTGCAAGTACTCGAGCACGTCGTCGAGGGAACCGAGTTGCGAAACGTGCTCCCACGACGCCTTGTCCACCACCGTCGGCGACGCGACGACCTTGCGCACCGCCGGCTCGGCGGCGCCGGCGAACGCACCGTCCTGACTGACGTGCGCCGGGTAGTGCGCGAACTCCCCGGCGGACGGGAAGTAGAACGTGAACTCGAACGAGCTCGTCGCGAACGGCTCGATGTGGAAGGGCACGTTCCACGTCGAGGGGCCGCCATGCAGCGGCATCGCGCCTCGCGGCACCTGCACCAGCAAGACGAGCCGACGCGGCGCGTCGGTCGGATTGGTGATGACGATCTGGCTGCCAAATCCAACGCCGGCGAGGAACTCGCCCAGCACGTTCTTCTGCCGCGGCTGTGCGCCGGTGGTGTCATGCCGATCATCGAGCCGGAAGCACGACTGACGAATCAGCACGGGCTCGACACCTTCCTTGCGCGGCGATGGCAGCAGTTCGCTGCGCGCCAGCAACAAGGACGACTTGGGTTGAATGGTCATCGAGGACCCTTCGCGCGTGATGCTGGGGGCGTCGGTCGCAAAGGGCAGGTCGAGCACCGCGAGAGCGCACATTGCCTCGAGGAAACTGCCGGACGCGCTCGTGAGGTTGACTGAAACAAAGGTCTCGCCAACCGACGCCGCGTAGTCGCGCCAGAACGCATTGCTGACGACGGCATCCGACGACTGCGACGCACGCGGGATGCGCCACCATCCCTGCTCGGCGAGAACACGGGTCGCTTCCGGCTCGCGATAGAGCTTGCGTTGCACCTTGAGGCCGGCCACGTCCTTCTCGTCGAAGTTCTTGCGCAGGTCTTCGGCGACTTCGGCATCCTTCAACTCGTCGAGCCGGCCCTCCACCGACTTGTCGGCCTTTGACTTCTCCGCCTCTGGATTCGGCTCGGGAGCAGCTGCCGCCGGAGCGCCTGGCGCCTGCGGCTCCTCGCCCTTCGGCCCGCCGCCACCGCTCGGCCGCGGCAGGGCGCCAGTCGTCGGACCACGCGGTCCATCGGTGGCTGGACCGCCCGGACCAGCCGGCTTGCCGCGAGTCGCGGCGCCCGCGCCGCCGCCAAGCCCGACCGCCGAGTTCCACTTCGCAGCGTCAAAGCCCGACTTGCCTTCTCCCGCTGCCGCGCGCTCGGCCGGCATCACGGCGAGCCCTGGCAGCCCGCCATCGCTGTCGTCGAGGTCCCCATTGCGCAATGCAGCGAGAAACAGGACGCGCTGCTGGTCGAGGTCGACCGGCAACAACTCGCAACGCTCGGCGACAAGTCGCTTCAGCGTCTCTCGCTGACCGGGCAGACGCTTGAGCAGCAGGATTTGCTCGATGAGGTTGAGACGCGCAAAGCGATAGGGCTCCAGATAGTCGGACAGATCCTCGCCGAGCAGCCACTCGTCGACGAACTCGCGATGCGCCTTGTTGGCCAGATACGGCCGCAGCACTGCGTCAAACCATGCGCGGTCTTTGAACCAGAGGAAAAGGTGCAACTCGTGGCACGCGTGCTCGCGATACAGCGCGCGACGCTCCTCCTCGGGAATGCTCGGCCAGCGAGTCACGAACGCAAACTTCGCGAGTTCGGTGGTCCTGGTCAGCGATTGCAGCAAGAGATGCGCATCGGCGAGGGTCGCGTAGGGGCGGAGTTTCGTGGTAGCGACGTCGGCAACTCGCGTCGTTTGCCCGCCCGCCACGAACTCGATGCGCTCCTGCTCGGCCATCGGTTGGTCCGCGTCGAACGCAGACGGCAGGCGCAAATCGCGGGTCTCCAACTGCTGCAGCGGCAACGCGAGCGAACGCATGTCGGCGCCTTGCGAGTCGACGAGGACCGCGTGAATCATCTGGCCCTTGCCGAGCAAGTTGCGCGCGACGCGCACCACGCCATCCGCGTCGGGCCGCAGATTGGCGACGAGCAACGGCTGCTGGCCGAGGAAGTCCAGCGCCGCATGCGCGTGCGGATTGCCTTCGCGCGCAAGCGTGCCCTGCTTCTGCTGCGGTCCGCCTTCGGCGCGACGGCCGCCGGCGCGGCCGCCATATCTGCCCGCGGCCCCGCCCGAGATGCCACCCGTCGGATCCGCTTGCTCGAGTTCCCACGGATTCAGGAGCAGGCTGGGCGTCGGCAGCATGTTGCCAGGGCGCTTCTGCGCGTAGCGGCGCTCGAGCACATATCGCAATTCGTCGGAGACGCGACGGCCCTGTTGGTAGTCGCATTCTGGCGAATCGAACGCGACCTCGACGGCAAGCGGCTGCATTCGCGGCAACGACAGCGCGAGTGCATCGAAAGCGGGCTGGTAGCGAGTGGCGAACACGTGCACGCGCGCGGCCGAGTTCGCGTTGGCGACGCGAACGACGATTGCGTCATCGGTCGCAGCCACGTCGCGAATCGACGCACCGATCCCGCCATCGGTGCGCAATGCGCGCGTCGGCGAGACGAGCCACAACCCGCGGTCCGCGCCGGCCGTGACAGAGACCTCCACAGTCGCAACGCGCTGCGGCAATCGCAGCACGTAGTCGCCGGCGGCGAGTTCTCGCAGCAGCAGTTGTCCTTCCTTCAGTTCGAGCGCGCTCGACGCGTCGCGAGCCGCGGCGCCAGCGCGAAGTTCGACGAGGCTTGCAACGGCAGGCGTGAGCGCCGACGCCTCTGGCAGAGGCAAGCGAAGCGTCTGGCCTGCAATCCCGTGCAGGCGGGCTGGCGTTGTGCGCACTTCTGCAAGTTGCCATTCTGCTCGCGGGGCGGACGGCATCGACACCGACAACAACGCTACGCCGGCCATCTGTCCGAACTGGACGCGGCCATTCGCATCCGTCTGCATTGCGACATCGATGGCGTCGTGAAAGTCGCGCATGCGCAACTGCGTCGACACGGCTTGACCCACCAGCAACTCGCCGTTGCGGCCGCGCACTTCGAGGAACCACCCGTCGTCGGCGCGACCGAGCAACGGCGCGCCAATCTGCGTTGAGTTCTCGATGGCGTTGAGCACGAACGCCTCGGCACGCGCCTGGAGTTCGACTTTCTTGCCGTCGCTCTTCGATTCGTAGAAGCCGTGCAGCGAAATCTCGACCGAACGTACGCCGCGCGGGGCTTCGACTTCGTGCGCGATCTCGCCATCCGCGGGGATCTCCGGCAGCGGCACGGTCTGCGTCGGCGCGACTCCGTCATTCGTGCGAGCGACGATGCGCAACTCGGCCTTGTCGAGCAGCTTCAGCGAAACGCTGGCGCCTGCGACGGCGAGCTGCGGCCGGATCAGCACGCGGCAGCGTTCTCCAGTGACGAAGGACTCGCGCTCGACGAAGGCGCGCACCGACAACTGCGGCGCCTCGTTCTCGTGAGCGAAGCGATGCAGTGCAGCGACGGCGCCGCTCCTGACGACGAGCTGCGCGGATCCGGGCGCTCCAGCGAACGGAACGAGCAATTCGCCATCCGCGTCAGCGGTCAACTCGCGGCCCACGCACCAGCCGACCGCGTCACGCACCGGCACACCATCCTCGTCGAACACCGAGAAGGCATGCCCTGCGGCGCCGATGCGGGACACCACGCGCAGCGCTCCCTTCTGGATAACGGCCCGGCTCGAGATGCCATTGCCCACGAGTTCCACGACGTAGACACCGGGCTTCTTCATCGCATCGAAACGCAGCGTCCGACGCACCCGACGAACCGGCGGCTCCTCCAGCTTGAGCACCTGTTCTTCGTTGGCTACGAGGCCATCGAGTTCGATCGTGGAGTCGACTTCCTTGCCGGTCTCACGCATGAACGCGGCCGCGTCGATGCGATAGAGCTTTGCGATCAGCATCGGCACGTTCTTGACGTCGACGGCGATCGCCACATCTGCATCGCGGCGGTAGCGGCGGGGCTGCGTCGGCGGGAATGACAGCTCCACGCGCTGCACGATCGACTCGTATCCCAGCGCGTCCTCGAGCAATGCATACCAGCGCGCCATGTCGCCTTCGCCGAGCAACAGCTTGGTCTCCGCGAACACGCGACGGACCCATTCGACGCGAACGAACTGCGTCCACTTCTCGAACGAATCGGACTTCGCAAACACGCTCTCGAAGCACTGACGCACGACCGCCGCATCGCTACCGATGCGAGGCAGGCCGGTGCCGAACTCGCGCTCCTCCTCTACCGCAGCGACGCCGCGCTGCGAGTGCAGCCAATCGGGGCTGGTTCGCTCGGACCGATGCGGCAGGCGCAAGTAGCGCTCCAGTCGCGCTTCATCGACGACGCCGCGAAACAGGTCGTGACGCAGGCGATGGAAGAGCACGTGCGCCTTCAGCGAGGCGAAGGCCGGGGACAACGTCTCGGCAAAGGCCTCGAGTTGCTCGAGGTGATCGAGTCGCTTCTGCTCGTCGACGGCAAGATCCACCTCCCGGCTCGGCTGCATCCGCAAGACCCGCGCCGCGACAAAGCCGCCGTCGTCACGCAAGGCCGGGATCTGCTGTGCCACTTGCTGCAGTTGCGCGGTGGTCAAGCAACCGTGGGCGCCGCGCGAACCCCATCGGCCCGCGTCGGCCATCTTGAGTTCGCGCACCACGAGATCGACGAGCGAAGGCATTGTCGGATCGTCGATTCGATCGAGCACCGCCCGCACCAATTCGGTCGGCACGCCCATTTGCAGGAGGTCGGCAATCGCGCCGTCCCCCAGTCCGTCGATCGACGTCGGCCGCAACTCGAATGCGCGCTGGAGCAACCTCGCGCGATCCAGCAGTGCGGCGTCAAGGCGCGTCGGCAACTCGGATGGCTTCCCCGGGACTTCCTGCCGCCAGTCGAACTTCAGGCCCATGCGATCGACGAGCCATCGCGACGTGCCCTGCGGGTCGCGGTCGTAGGACAGCAGGGCCTGACGGGCTTCGATCTCTTGCGCCCAATAGGTCCGTCCATGGCGCTGGATCCAGGCCGTGAGCAGCGGCGGCACGCTGTCGATCTGCCCTTCGTGCTGATGCAACAGACAGGAGAAGTAGTAGTGCTCGTCGGTGCCCGGGATCAGCTGCGACAGCGCTGCCTGCCGGTCCTTCGACAGAGCAAAGGTCTCGCGGAAACCGCCGGGGGGTGATTGCGCGAAGGCAAGCGATCCGGTTGCGCACGCCAGAGCCGATGTGAAGACAACGCTCGACAGGATTTGGGAACGCATGAAACTCGTGTGCAGGACGGAGTCGAAGGGTCTGGTGCAGACGCTCTGGCGCAACGAAGACGCGCAGGCCGCGGTTCAGGCGAGAGGTTAGGCGCGAAAGGGTGCGGCAGGAATGCGGTTCCACGGCGCATCGCGCACGGCGCCGCGAAATGCCATCCGTATGGCTGCGTCGCATTTCCGGACAGGGACGAGCCTGCAGCGAAAATCCGTGCGTAAAGACGGATGCCTCGCGACGCGTCTGTCACTGCACCACAACGTGCGGATGCGGCGCGAGGCCCTTCTTGCTGCCGACGCCCTCACCAGATGGCGACAGCGGGGAGGACCTCCTCACGAGTATCTATCATGCGCAAGCACCACCGCGCATGGGCAGGCACCACTCTGCTCATGCTGGCCGCGCCTCCTCTCGCGGCCCAATACAACGAGCGTCCGGATTCACTCGGTTCCCGATCCGGCGCGTGCGACGCCTCGGGTCGTTCGATCAAGGACCACCGCGTGCGAGCGATCAGTTCGCGCGACGCGAGCGCCGAAGGCGGCACCGCCTGGCTCTTCGCCAACGACCCTTACCTCGCTTTCCAACTCGGCCGCGACATCAACTTCCGCGAGTTCCGTGAACGCGACGGCGTGTTCGACGCCAAGGTGAGCAACCTGGCCGGGCCCATGCCCGATGGCTTCACCAGGAAGATCACCGCCAACAACCACACGAGTTGCTCCGGCTGCCACAATCTGCCGCAGGGCAATCCTGGCGGTGGCACGAACTTCCACAAGGACAGCGGCTTCGGCCGCCAGGCGCCGCACTACTACGGCGGCGGTCTTGCCGAGATGCTCGCGATCCAGATTCGCGAGCAGATCCTCTACCAAGTCGACCGCAACCGCGACGGCTGGGTCAGCTCGAGCGAAGCGAACCTCGCCGGGCAGAGCGCGTGGATCGTGCCGACGGACGGCGCTGCTGCGCTCGATTTCGGCAACCCGCGCCTCGACGGCGGCGCGACGGGCAAACCGCAGTTCAACAACATCGTCCGCGTCTGGTTCGTCGACGCAGCAGGCCGGGTCGTGCCCGGCGCGACCTCGGTCAACGGCACCACGACACTCGGCTACAACTTCGAACTCGTGTTCTGGGGCTGGGGCCAAGGCCGCGGACGTTCGGCGCTGAACCCAACCAATCGCGCGTTCCTGTGGGATCCGTTCAAGACCCATAGCGGACTCGAGTCTCACGACCCGACCACGACGAACGATCCTGACGGGGACGGCGTCTCGCTGCCGAGCGTCGCGGGGGCGATCCAGTTTCCGGCCACGCACAAGCCAGCGGACCGCGGCCTCGCGATGGACCCGCTAGGGTTCTCGCGCGATGACCCGGATCGCGACGGCCACCTCGCGGAGATCACGGAGGGCGACCTCGATCTCGGCGAGTGGTACATGCTCAACGCGCCGCGCCCGGCCTTCGCCGGCACGCAACGCGAATACGATCGCGGTCTGCGGACGATGGAACGCATGGGCTGCACCAGCTGCCACGTGGCGTCATGGACGATCCATGCGCTCAACACCAACCCGGCAGCTGGACCGCTATATGCCGGCGACCGGCGGTTCTTCGACCTCGATGTGCGTTTCGACGCGGTGTCGAAGCAGCTGAAGGGCGCCGTTGTCCCGCTCTATCAGCGCCAGGGTGCACAATACGCACGGCAGTTGGGCCGCTTCGAAGTGCCCGCCTTCTTCTCCGACCTTCGTCATCACGACATGGGCGAGCAGTGCGAAGAGGTCGACTTCGGCGGCACCACCAACAGGCTGTGGCGCACGCCAATGCTCTGGGGCGTCGGCTCCGGCTTCCCGTGGATGCATGACGGGCAGAGCCTGACGCTGCACGATGCGATCATGCGCCACGGCGGCGAAGCGCAGCAGAGTCGCGCTCTCTACGCCCGTGCCAGCGAGTCGGATCAACAGCGCGTCCTCGCGTTCATGGACAAGCTCCGGCTCTACGACAGCGAGTCGCTGCCCGCGGACGTGGATGGCGACGGCGTGGTCGCCAACGCGTTCGTCGTGCAAGGCGTCGACACCGGCCGCGAACGCTTCAACGCCGAATGGCTGTTCCGCACGCCAGTGCGGGTTCAGGGTCCCTATGTGAACGGCGTCGGCGTGGTCGTGAAGTCCTTCGCCGGCATGAACATCGCGGACGCCTTTGGCCACGACCTCGCGCTCCGTCGCGACAGCGACGAAGACGGCTGGCCCGACGTCTGGGACACCGCGCCGATGCTGCGCGGCTACAAAGACGGCGTGAACAACTGAGATTGGCGCTCGGACGTCGGGCGGCTTGGTGCTTTGCCCGCTCGATCCTGACGAGCGTCGTTTGTCAGCGCGGCCCGGTCTCCGGGCCGCGCATTTTTCGTAACGGCGCGAAGAACTCCCAGACGCGACGGCTTGCCGGCCAAGCATCTGGCTGCTCGGCAAAGCGAGAGCCGCCGCGCGAGCCGCCGGGCCAAGCGTGGCCGCCGCCGCCGATGGTCACCACGCGCACCGGCATCGCGCCATCGCGCGTCCAGGACTCGATGCGTGCGTTGCCCTCGCGCTCGACCTGCGGCTCGCCACCATGCGCATTCCGCGCGAGGTAGTAGTCGCGCGCCGCAGCGACCGACGCGTCAACGCGATCGCCGGCTCTGCCAACACTGCGCTCGGGCTTGCCTCCCAGGTAGAGGACATGCTGGTCCTCATCGCCATGGACGATCAGCGCGGCAATCGGCAGCGATGCATCGGACCCGGTGAAGTTCATCGCGCCGGAAACTGCCGCGATGCCGGCGAATAGGTCCTGACACTCACGCGCGAGCCGGTGGCACATCATTGCCCCATTGCTCATTCCCGTTGCGAACACCCGCTGCGGATCGATCGGCGCGCGCTTGGCGACGGACGCGAGAACGGCGCGGGCAAAGCCGGAGTCGTCGACTCGGTGTTCTTGCGCGTAGACCGGAATGCCGCCGCTATTCCACGTCAGCAAGCGATCGCGGAAGTAGCCAGTGCCGTCGGGATAGACGACACAGAACTTCTCACGGTCAGCAATGCGCGAGAAACCGGTCGTGACTTCGGCCTGCGCTCCGTTGCCCCCGCCACCATGGAAGACGAACAGCAGCGCCGACGACTTCATCCCTTCGATGCCTGGCGGAACATGCAGACGGTAGGACCGAGTGCGTCCCCCGTGCTCGACTTGCACGACCTCGGTGCGACCAGCGACCGCAGGTGAGTCGATGAACACACGCGCGGCGTCCTGCACCTTGCCGATGCGCTGCAACATCCGCTCGCTGGACGACGATGCAACGAGCACGCCGTAGACACCGAGATCGCGGTCGATCCACGGCAAGAAACCGAGCGCGCCTGGATCCGAACAGCGCAGCGCGCCACTGCTGATCTGCTGGATCCACGTGCCGAGCCCATACTCGAACTCGCCTTCCAGGCCCTCGATGGACACCGACCGCACGGTCGTCTTCGCCGGATCCGTGTGTCGCGACAGCATGATGTCGACGGACTTCTGCTCCAGCACGCGCACGCCTTCGAGTTCGCCGCCGTTCGACAGCATCGCACAGAAGCGCTCGTAGTCGCGAAGGCTCGACACGGCGCCGCCTGCGACAGAAGGGTTCTTGACCACGCCCGCGCCATCGCCAGGCGGCGCTGCAGCGCCAAACTTGGTTTCGGTCATCCCGAGCGGCCGCGCGATGCGCGAGGCGAACAATTCGTGCCAATCGCGGCCCGTCGCAATCACCGCCGCGCAAGCTGCCGCTTGGAAGGTCACGCCGCCGTAGATCCACTCGGTCGCCGGAGCATAGTCGAGGCCCTCGTCTGCGATCGTGGCCGCGCAGGTGTGCGCGTCTTTGTCCGGGGCTTCTGCCTTTACCGACTTCGCGGGGAATCCCGCAGTGCACGTCAGGCACTGCCGCAACGTGATTCCCTTCGTGTCTGGCGCGTCAAACTCCTTGGCGTAGCGCGACAGCGGCGCGTCGAGATCGAGGATCCCGTCTTCGCACAGATCAAGGAGGGTCGCCACCGCAAGCCACTTGCTCGCGGACGCGATCGGCACGACCTTGGAGCACGCGCCATCGCCCACCGTCGACAGACTCAGGAGTCGTCCCTCGCAGCCGACCGCAAGCGCCGCCCCAGGCAGCCGCGCCGCGTCCATCAGACCGTGCAGCGCGCGTTCGAGTTCGGGTGCAGAAGCTGCTGCGCGCGGTTCGATTGCCTCCTGACCGAGCGCGCTTGCCGCAGCGATCAGCAACGCAAGGCACACCAACAGGGATCGCACTGTGTTTCTCGGAAGCATCATGCTGTCGGCGCAACGCATCATCCTCGCGCGTTCACCAGCGATGTTCTATCGGAAGTAATCGCCCTTCCGATCGCATCGCGCGGTCGCAGGTCGGGACATGCTCCGCTTTGGGACCGCAGTGCGAGCGCGCCAACGTCACGCAGCATGACGCGCTGTGCCGCGCCACTGTCGGTGCGATCGCACCGCACAAGACCAAGATGAACCACAACAACACTCCGTCCCGACTGCTGCCTCGACTGTTTTGCCTCGCGCTCGTTCTTTGCACCACCGCATGCCACTTCCACGGTCACTACTGCAGCGGCGCGGCAATCCGTTGGTGCGCGCCCGTCCGCCACTGCCGGTGATCGGCTCGGCCAAGGTTGACCTGACATCCCGCCGAATGGAAAACGCTCGGCATGCACGCACCCCGCATCCTGAAGCTGACTGCATGTCTTGGGGCGCTGGCTGTCGCGCTCGGCGCCTTTGGCGCGCACGGCCTGAAGCAAATGCTCGATGCAGAGGCGCTGGGCTGGTGGGACACGGGCGTCCGTTATCTCTTCTACACTCTGCCTGCTCTCGCCCTCTGCGGCTTGCTTGCCCGGCCCGATCGTCAACCACGGCTCGCCGCGCTGGCATTGCTCCTTGGCGTCGCGATCTTCAGCGGCACCCTCTGCGTCATGGCCCTGACTGGCATCCGCTGGCTCGGCGCCATCACTCCGTTGGGCGGCGTGCTGCTGATCCTGGGCTGGCTGCTGCTGAGTCCGCACTGCCGTCAGAGCGAAGCGTGATCCGGCCGTCCGCAGAACCAAGGTGAAGCCGACCCCGTGACTCACGCCCGACAGGCTTCTAGGATCTCTGCCCCCATGCGCCTGACCCCGGCGCCAACAGACCCCCAACCCGCACCCGACTCGCTCATGTCCACCAACGAGCGTCTGCCCGCGCTTCTCGCCTTCGCGCTGGCCGTTTCCCTTGTGCCGCTCGCGGCTCAGAACGACACGCCGACTCCTGCTCCGATGCCGGACAAGCCGGTCGCCGCTTCGCCTGCGATCTCCACGGACGGACTGCCGACTTTCTTGCTGCCGGTTCCGGCCGGGCACGTGCAGATCGGCATGACGACGGAGCAACTCGTGGAAGCCGCTTGCCAGGCACTGAGCCCGCGCCGGCCTGAGCTTGCCCTGCGTGAGAGCGAACGTGAGAAACTCGCGCGCGCCCTGCGTTACACGGCATCGCAGTTGGGGCAGGAAACGCGAGAACTGCCGGCGTTCTTGCTCGGGAAGTGGCCGGTAAAGAACAAGGAGTACAAGGCCTTCCTCGAGAAGATGACGCAGAGCGGCAAGAAGATGCGTCCGCCTTTCCACTGGTGGCGCTACGGCCGCAAGGACGACTACGACCAGAAGCTCGCTGACATTGCGCGCGAGTTCAAAGCCGAAGGCAAGCTCGGCCCGATCTACTTCTGGGAGCGCTACGGCGAGACCTTGCCTTGGGCGCTGAAGGATGACGCCGGCAAGCCGATCGACGATCTGCCCGTGGTCTACGTGAGCCGCCGCGATGCGATCCGCTTCGCCGGCTTCCTCGGCATGCGACTCCCCACGGAGGCGGAATGGACACGCGCGGCGCGCGGCGACGGCACCAACGTCTGGCCTTGGGGCCAGAAGAAAGAACTCGGCGACAAGTTTCAGGAGCAAGTGCTCGCGCTGATGAAGCTCGAGAACAACCGCGACCGCGTCATCAAGCCGGTCGGCACCATTGAGTTCAACGCGGGACCCTTCGGTCACGTCGACATGACGGGACAAGTGTGGCAACTCGTCAGCAGCGTGGGCTATGGCCCCATCACCGGGCAGAAACTGTTCGCAGAGGAGTGGAAGATCGCGCAGAAGGACAAGAACGCATCGGCGCTCAAGGATGTGCCGGCGTGGAAGGACGATCGGTTCTTGGTGAAGGGCGGCTCCTATCTGTCGTCTGGCGATCCAGTGCAGTTGCAGATCGACTGCCGCGTCCCGGTGCAGGACACCGAAGCGCTCGAGAGCCTCGGCTTCCGCCTCGCGAAGAGCCTGAAGCCCGGTCAGGACCTGCTCGTGTCCCTGGTGACGAGTGACTACAACCAAGACCTGTTTGCCGTCGGCGGCGACGACCAGAAGGTCGACTTCGACGCGCAGATCGGTGTCGAACGCTACGTGCTGGCCGCAGACGGATTCCCCGAGGACTACCACGCGGCATCGTTCGCGCCGGTCAACTGGGTGACCGCCGAGAAGAACATGACGGTGCAGAAGCTCGAAGAGCGCAGCATGACCACGCCGCTGCTGCTTGGCACCCTCGCGATCACGGACCCGTGCTTGGAACCGAAGCTGGCGCCTGGGATCTACTCGGTCGCCTTCCGCCAGAAGGGCATCACCAAGGACCTGAAGGACGCCATCAAGGCCGGCTACAAGGAAGTGCAGAACGAGCTCAAGAAGAAGGAGCGCGAGGGCAAGGACAAGACCGAAGAGCCCGCCGAGGAACCCGAAGTGAAGAAGGCAGACTGGCGCGGCGTGCTGGCGCGCTACGGCCTGACCGAGAAGGACCTCGAACCAAAGGGCGCGGACACCGACCTGGAGATCGTTAGGCTCGGCGCCCTCGAGATCTCGACGAAGCACGATGCATTCGTCTTCTACGACAACCAGGGCAAGTGGGTCGCCGCCTGCAAAGCCGGCGGCATCGCGGCCGGAAACGAAGGCCCGACCGAGGTCGTGTTCGGAAGCGGAAAGTCCGACAAGACCGAGCACGCGAAGCTGACCTTCAAGGCGCACGTGCCGGTCCTCAAGGATCAGAAGAAAGCGGTCGATTTCTCCCTGGACCTGCTGCTCGTGCAGGCCCCGCCGGCTGCCGGCGAGGTCTGGCGACTGCCGGCGATGCCGGCGCCGACGCCTGGCGTCAGAGGAAACTGACCTGAGGAGGTCTGAGTGACCGCCGTTACCAAGACGACCGTGAATCCTTCTTCGCATCCCGAGTCCAAGGTCCGCATCAACGAGCAGGCGAAGACGGCCTTCTCCGTGCAGGAATACGGCGGTCGCATCGCCATCGACGGCGTGCAGATCGTCGAACTCAAGCGGTTCAACGACGACGGTGGCGCGATCACGGAACTCGCGCGGCTCGATGCCGGCGTGCACAAGCAACTCGCGGGCTTCACCTGTCGCCAGGTCAACTACAGCGAAGTCGAGCCGGAGGCCGTGAAGGCCTACCACATGCACCACCGGCAGACCGACGTCTGGTATGTGCCGCCGTGCGACAAGCTGCTGCTCGTGCTGCACGACTGCCGCAAGGGCTCGAGCACTGAAGGCCAGACGATGCGTTTCGTGCTCGGCGACGGCAAGGACCGACTCGTGCGCATTCCGCCGGGAGTGGCGCATGGCACAAAGAACCTCGCGAGCACGACCGGCCGGATCATCTACATGGTCGATGTGCAGTTCTCGCCCGACCCCGTCGAGTGCGACGAAGGTCGACTGCCGTGGGACTTCCTCGGCGCGGAGATCTGGAACGTCGTGAAGGGCTGAAGGTCGCGCGTCTGGCGACGCGCATCGCGCCTCAGGCGTCCAGCAGCATCTCGAACAAGTCGCGCTGGGCGATTTCATTTCGCAGCGAGACATCGCGCGGCCGCATCGGGTCCAGACACTCGGTCGGCAGCAGCGAGGCGGCTGACAGTCCCTGCGCTGCGCACAGCATGCGGCCGAACTCCCACCGCGACACGCGCTGCGGCCCGCCGACGTGCACGATGCGCGAGCAAGTGACGAGCGGCAGCAGGGTCGCAAGCGTGCGCGCCGCGTCGCGGCAGTGAATCGGGGTGCGATACTCGTTGGTGAACAACGCCAGCGGCTCGCCACGCGACAACGCACGACGCACCATCTCCGAAGCGCCCCGGCCGTTGTCGTCCTTGCCGAACAACAGCGGCAATCGCACCACGCGTCCTCCCTGCGAAATCACTCGCTCCTCGCCATCGGCCTTGGTGGACGCATAGGTCGACAGCGGGCCCGTCGGGTCGAAGGGCGAATAGGGCGCGGCACGGCCGTCGAACACCAGATCCGTCGACACATACAGCAACCGTGACCCGAGCACGGATGCAGCGCGACCGGGCGCCTCTGCGTTCACGCGCTGCGCGCCAGCGGGGTCGAGTTCACAGTGAGCCATGCGCGAGTCGGCGGCGAGCCACAGCACGAAGTCAGGCCGCAACGCTGCGATGACCGCTGCAACCGACGATGGGTCGCCGAAGTCCGCCACGACGTCGCCGCCGGTGCGCGAAGCTGTGACGACCTCGAAGGAACCCTCGAGCGCCGCGGTCGCGTAGGGACCAAGGAAGCCGGTGTGTCCGGTGACGAGCGCGCGCGGCCGCGACATTCTCGCCATCGTGGCGCAGTGACGCGGCGCGAAAAAGGCCCTCGCCAGCGAAGACAAGAAGACGGAGCATGGCCGCGTGCCATCCCGTGCGTTGATCCTCGCCAACCCTGTTGCCGGCGGCGGACGGTCGAAGCTTCTTGCGCCACGACTCGCGGACGCGCTGCGAGCGCACGGCTGGGAGGCCGAGGTCTACTTCACGCAGCGTGCCGGCGACGCCGGCGCACGCACCGCGGCGACGCGCAACGAAGCGTGGGACGCGCTGATCGCCGTCGGCGGCGACGGCACGCTCAACGAAGTCCTGAACGGCATGCCCGACCCGACGACAAGGCTCGGTGTGCTGCCGGTCGGCACCGCCAACGTGCTCGCGTGCGAATACCGCATCCCGAAAGATCCGGTGAAGCTCGCCGACGTGATCGCGTCGGGCCGCACGCACGAACATCCCATCGGGGTCGCCAATGGTCGCCGGTTCTTGTTGTTCTGCGGCGCCGGCCTCGACGGCGCGATCGTCGAAGCGGTCGCGCGCACGCGGAAGGGAACGCTCGGCAAGCTCAAGTGGCTGCCCTCGATCTGGCGCATCGTCGTGCAATGGCCGCAGCATCGCCTGCGCGCAACCTTTGCGGATGGCTCCAAGCTGGATGGACTCTCGACCGTGCTCGTCACGCGCGTGCGCAACTATGGCGGCGTCGCCAAGCTGCCGAAGGCCATCGACCACGCATCGCCACAGTTGTTCGCGCTGTGCTTCGTTGCTCGATCGCGATTGCACTGGGCCTGGCTCGGACTGCGCGCGGCGCTCGGCATCCTGTCGCCTTGCCGCGGGCTCTCGATCCATGCAACCACGTCGATTGCCCTCGAGCCCGCCGCGCCGCTGCAAATCGACGGCGACTTCCATGGCAACAACGAGGCCCGGATCGAACTGCTCGGAGCCAGCGCGCGTCTGATCGCGCCTTGATCCCGGCCCGACGCGCCGTTGCCCTCGGCCAATCCGTCGATCGAGTATTCACCCGCTTGCGAGGCTGCCGGTCGCAGACTGCTTCGATCGCGGATCCTCAGCAGGAGAGTTGGCGGGGAACGCGGGTTAGGATGCGCCGATGCAGTCTCTGCCCACGGTTCATCCCGCAACGGTTCGCATCGGCGACGCCATCTTCGGCGGCGGGCACCCATTCGCGCTCATTGCCGGCCCTTGCGTGATCGAGAGCCGCGAGCACACGCTGCGCCATGCGGAGGCGATCAGCAAAGCGTGCCGCTCGCGCAACATCGGGCTCGTGTTCAAGAGCAGCTTCGACAAGGCCAATCGCACTTCGGGCAAGGCGTTCCGAGGACCCGGCATGGACGAAGGGCTCGCAACGCTCGCCGCGGTCAAACAGCAACTCGGACTGCCGACCCTCACCGACGTGCACGACATCTCGCACTGTGAGGCAGCCGGCGAGGTCGTCGACACGCCGAAGAATTCACCCCCCTCAAGCCCCCCTCCGCGCCCTCCCTCGCAACGGCCCGCTCCCCTGAAGAGCCGCTCAGCGAGCCCCCCCTCGCACTCGAC
>SXGT01423889.1_pt1 | contig 27661 bp, 24 predicted proteins | sample 3176221 | NCBI WGS metagenome assembly SXGT01 (sample SAMN11356862, study PRJNA531348) | freshwater metagenome | isolation source: freshwater sample F1-120 | place: China: Fuxian Lake, Yuxi | collected 2017-12-25
CATCCCCGTCGGCGCCAAGGCGCCCCAGGCGGCTGGCGTCATCCCCACCGACTTGGTGCGGGGCTTCATCCGCGCCGAGGTGTACACCGTCCAGGACCGGCTCGCGGCGGGCAGCGAAGCCGCGTTGAAGGCGGTGGGGAAGCTGCGGGTCGAGGGGAAGGAGTACGTGGTGCAGGATGGGGATGTGATGCATTTCAGGTTCAATGTGTAGGGCTGGGGGAAGTGCATCGGGAGGAGCGGAAGATAGTTAGCGTTTGAGGCGTGTAGCACCGGGTCAGGGGGCGGGACGCACAGAAGTTGAGGGGGGGTCGACGCACAGGCGACGCACAAGCTCTCGGCGGCGGGAGTGGGCGACAATCCCGGGCGCCTCGTTCATCGACCTTGCCGCTCCCGACGCCGGTGCGAAACTGAGCCGGGGCCATCCGATGTCCGAGACCTTCACGCTGTCGCGCAACTCCCCCTGCCCGTGCGGCAGCGGCAAGAAGTTCACGAACTGCTGCCGCGACGCGGTGCCCGACCTGCCGGACGCCATCGACGCGGGGCTCCAAGCCCTTCGCGAGGCGGAGCGGGAGGAGACCGACCGAAGGGCGAGGTTCGGCGACGTGCGCCCGGTCATCTCCGCTACCTTCGGGGGCGCCCGGTGGGTGGCCGTGGGCAGCAGGATGTTCTACTCCCCGCGCTGGCGAACCTTCGTGGACTTCCTCCTGGAGTATCTGCCCGCCGTGATGGGGGTGGACTGGATGAAGGCGGAGGCTGCACGTCCGGAGTCCCAGCGCCATCCCCTGCTCTGGATGCACTGGGACTTCTGCGAGGCATCGCAGGCCGCGGCCCGCGGGCCCGAGGGGCTCCTGGGAGGCCCCGTCGCGGGCGGCGTCGCCGAATACGTGAACCTCGCCTACGACCTCTACATCCTGGAGGACCACCAGGCGCTCCAGGACGTCGTGGTGAAGCGGATGCGCCGGCCGGACCTCTTCGAGGGCGCGCGCTACGAGCTGTTCGTCGCGGCCGCTTGCATCCGCGCGGGCTTTCGCGTCGAGCACGAGGACGAGTCGGACCGCTCGCGCAAGCACCCCGAGTTCATCGCCGTGGACGTGCAGTCTGGAGTCCGGCTCGCCGTCGAAGGGAAGCGTCGGCACCGCAGCGTCGAGCGCGAGCGCACCGCCACTCGCCCGCCGAAGGCGGACATCGGCCGGTTGTTCGGCTCCGCAATCGGCAAGCGACCCCAGCTCCCGTACATCGTGTTCATCGACGTGAACCTGCCACCGATGGGGGCGGCCGACGGCGCTCATCCTGCGGCCGTCGCAAACGAAGTCGATGCATCCGTCGACCGGGTCGCCCCGGCCGAAGCCGGCCGACATCCCTTCAACCTCCTCGTCGTCACGAATCGGCCCCACCGTTACGTCCGCCCAACGGCCCCCGACCCGGGTTGCTGGTGCTACGCGAAGGAGGCCCTTCAGCCGGCGTTCCCAGCGCCCCCGTCGCTTCTGCGGCGCATCGAGGTCGCTGTCACGCAGTACGGCCGCATCCCCGACCTCCGGTTTGAGCCGGGGCAAGGATTCTCGCCAAGGTCGTGAACGGGGCCCAAGGATAGCGAGTGCCGGACGGAGGCGACAATGGCGAACGAGGACTGGACCCGGGCGGAACTGGAGGTGGCGGTCGACGCCTATCGGGCGATGCGCGCCGAAGGCAGGGGCGTATCCGCGACCTGCGAGGCGCTCGTCGCCGGCCCCCTGAGCGGCCGGAGCGTCAACGCGGTGCGGCGGAGGCTCACCCACGTCCGCATGGTGGTCGAAGCCACGGAGCGGGGCGGCGGGCCAGACGACGTTGCGGTCGTCACGAACGTGGGGCGAGGCGTCGCCGCAGCCATCGCCGAGGCGCTCGGGCGGACCCGATAGGGCGGCGCCTACTGCTCCCCTCCGGCACCACTCGCACCCCCGGCGTGGTCCTCCTCAGGCCCGACCTCGGTGCCGCCCGGTGGCGCCTTCACCGCCTCCCACGTTCCCGTCTCCTGGAGTCGGCGGTCAAGTCGCTGCCTCACCGAGTTGTCGCGTGCGCTCGCCTGTAGCTCCTGGAGCGCCAGGTGAACCTGCCGCTTGGCGTCGGGCACCCAGGGGAATTGAGTGTCCCCAAGCTCTCCGAGCTTCTCAACAACATGGGCGATGGCCCGGTGCCGGAACGGCGCGTCTGGCGATGAGAGCATCCGGCCGAGAAGGTCCGGGTCCGTGGTCAGCAGCTTCAGCAACTCCCACTGCATGTCGACTGCTCGGGCGAGGGCACCGAGGTCACGGCGGTCGATTGCCGTCACGAGGCGGCCCTGCTGTTCCCGACCCTCCCGCTCGCGGGCGTTGCGGGCGTATACGTCGAGCAGGTCGCTGGTGTTGGACTTCATCCGCATGAACATGTGCGCGTCAAACCCCTGCCGAAGTGCCTCGTCGGGGTCGCTGGCTGCACGCTGGACGTGCCCGCGGGCGTGCTCCTCGATGCTGCCGTCCCAGGTCAGGGACGCCCTCTCCGCGGCGAAGGCGGCATACGCGAAGAGGAGGACGGCCTCGCTCGCGGTGAGTGGGTTGCCAACGTCGGCCATCCTGGTGGCCACCTTGTCGACAAACTTGGCGTAGGCCGAGTCATCCTGGAACGCAAAGTCGCCGTTCTGGGTGGACGCGACCAGTCTCCCGGTCTCCGACGAGGGCGTCTTCTCCGGGAACAGCTCCTCGTTGAGGCGCTTGCCGTCGATGATGCCCGTGGCAACGGCGTCGTAGATGGAGGCTACGAACTCGTATTCCGAGATGTCGGCGTAGTACCTCCGGAGGAAGTCCCGCTGCTCGGATGGGCCCGATTCGTTCTCGCGAAAGAGCAACAACGCCGTGGAAAACGCGTACCGCTCACGGGGACCGAGCTTGCCGAGTGCGTCTTCGAGCCGGAGCACGACAGCGAAGGCAACTGCCTCGCTGGACAGCGGCTGCGCTGCGGCTCCCGCGAGTCGGCGAATGAGCCGCAGCGTGCGGTCCAGCGTGCGGAGGTTCGCATGGCCTATCCGCTCGAACATGCCGAGGACAACGGCCTTGACTTCAGCGACGCTCTGCCCCCACGGATGGGCCGCGGCGAGGCGGTCGAACGCCGTCGGCAGGTCTGGTTCGATGCTGTAGACGGCACGAACTACTCGCTCCTTGAATCGATGGAACTCCTCCATCTTTTCGTTCAGTTGCTCGTCGTCCATGATGAGGACTACCCGGCACTTCTTCACCTCCACGAGGTAGTTGACGACCCCGAGGATGCCACGCACGTCGACATCTGGGCCGGCGCGCTCGACGTCGTCGATGCAGAATACGACCCCTTCGGGGACAAGCTCCAGGTAGTCGACGCGGCTCGCGAACGCGCTCGTGCCCGCGTACTCGTCGAACGCTTGTCCGAGCATCTTGCCGAGTTGCTTGGCAGCCCCCCCTCCTACCTGCTTGAACGTGGCGAACCTGTCTTCGGAGTTCTTGAGCATCGTCGGCGCCGCGAACATGGCGCCCGTGGCCAGCCGGTTCCGAAGCTCGTCCACCGATGAGATGCCGAAGAGACTCGTCGTCACAACCGTCAGCTTCGCCGCGGTGAGCTGTGGCGCGACGTGGTGTGCCCAGAGGTAGGACTTTCCGCTCCCCCAAGGGCCCTTCAGAACGAGAACCTGGGGGGTCTCGTCGCCCAGGTCAGCGAGTATCGCAGCAGCCACACCATACGCGTCGGCCATCGGGTCCTCGGAGTCCAGCGCCCCCGCGAACCTACCGCACCACGAACAGCAGCGCGAGGAACTCCTGGAGCGGGACCCAGACCTTGGCGATGTCCTCGTTGGGCCGGAGCCGCGCCGAGGCGGCGGCCTTCGCCATCGCCCGCTCCAGGGCCGCCCAGCCGGCCCCGGGCACCTTCTGGCGCGCCTTCACGCCCCACATGCGGGCGAGCTGGAGCTGGACGAACTCCTCGTCGGTCAGGTCGGGCGCGGTCAACTCGCCGAGGTAGAGGTCCTCGAACGGATTGTCGCTCAGCGCCCGGACATCCGCCGCGGACCACCCGCCTTCCGGCTTCAGCTCCACCTCGATGCGGGTCATCGGTCCCGGCAGGCCGTGCCTCGCCGCGAGGTCGTAGCACCGCAGGTACCACCGGCTCCGCCTGGAGCCGAGCGCGACGCTGCACTCGCCGCGGCGGTTGACGATGTGCTCGTAGCCGCGGACGCCGGGCTTCCGGAGGAGCAGCCACGTCGGGTGGACCGGGTAGTCCACCGCGAGGTCCAGGCGCTCGACGCGCATCCGGTCGACCAGGGAGCATGTGATGGGCGAGACGCGGTTCTTGATGGTCTCGAAGGCGTTCAGCTCGTGCTCGTCGAACGCGCGGAACTCGACGAGGAGCCAGCCCGCAGGCTCCTTCCCGACGTTGCGGTGAGCGACAATCCCACCCGTGCCGAGCCGGTACCGGTTCCACCGGCCCGGGGCTCGCTTCCGCGACTTCACGGACGTGGCTCGCTTCCAGTGCTTGGCGAACCACCACGCGAGCCAGCCCTGGTCCTCCAAGGGCACGTCGATGAGGACGGCTACCGTGTCGACCCTGGCGGAGCCCGAGAGGATGTCAGCGTCCGGGACCCCGCGGGCGGGTATTACAGAGACCTCGTTCAGGCCGGGCAGCCGGAACGGGCCGGCCGAGCGCAGGACGCCGAGCACCTCGACGAGCAACTCGTCGGGGAACGGGCGCTCGCCCCGAAGGTAGTTCCCCAGCGTGGAGTGGGACTTCCCCACCCGTCGTGCCAGCTCGCGGTCGGTCCACTGCCGGAGCGCCAGCTCGACCCGGAGGGCATCGGCGAGGCCCTCCGTCGTGCCGCAGGTCAGGGTCGCGAGGCCGAAGTCGTGTGGCAGGTGGACACGAGGCATGGAACCTCCTGGGGAGGTCTCATGCCCGCTCGCGTCGTTTCGTCACTCCGACACCACCTGGGCGACAATGCCCGCGAGGAGGAACCCCCAGGTGCCCATCGACCGCATCCGCGCCATGTTCGCACTCGCCGACGACCCGGACACCCGGCTGTTCCCGCCGACCGAGCTGTACTCCGAGGGCTGGATGCTCCGGCTGGTCCTGGACGCGGCGATGCGCGGCGCGCCGTGTCTCCCCTTCGTGCTGGCACCGGGCGCCCGCTGGTTCTCGGAGGCGCGGCTTGCGTCGCCGTTCCTCCCACGCATGCGAGGCGACCGGCTGGCCGAGGGGTTCACGCACGCCGATGCCGTGGTCGGACACCTCGATGTCGCCGGGGTGACGACGGCGGGGGTTGTACCGGCTGCGGGCGCGACCCAGTTCGTCGTCCTGGAAGCCAAGATGGGCTCAAAGCTCTCGGCGGGGACGCGCTACGCACCGGACTACGACCAACTCGCGCGCAACGTCGCCGCGCTGGCCTGGACGGTGACCGCGGAGGCGAACGCGCCCCCCGCCCTCACGTCGCTGGGCGTCGTCGTGCTCGCGCCTGCGCGCCAACTCGCAGCGGAGCCCTCCTTCGCGCACCACGCCGACAAGGCGAACATCCGCCGCAAGGTCGCGGACCGCATCGGCCTGTACGTCGAGGACCGCGAGGCGCACGACCGGCTTCGGCGCTGGTTCGACGGGAGCTTCGTGCCGCTGCTCGACTCGATGGTCGTCGCCTGCGAGCCGTGGGAGGCAGCGTTGGAGAGAGTCGGCGCGACCACCGAAGACGGGCGAGTCCTCTCCGCCTTCTACCAGCGGTGTCTCCACCACAACCAGCCCATCCGACTTGCAGCAGGCCGCTGACCTACCCGGTGCTCTGCGCGAGTGCGTGCGCCTCGGTGAAGTCCGCGGCGCGGGTCGTGCTCACCCGCGAGAACTCCATCTCGCCCTGCGTCTTGCGGTCGGTCCAGTAGCTGCCATTCAGCCGGCCCGCACCCGCCACGTTCAGCCGCGCCGCTCCATGGTGCATCGAGTTCCGGTCGCGCACGGCCAGCCGAGGTTCCGCCCTGTACATCCACACGACCGCGTGCCGCCCGTCGGCGGCGCATTCGAGCGAGGCCGCGAGCGTCACGGACTCGTTCTCACAGGTGAAGAGCGTAACGGTGAGCGCCGTGTAGGCTTGCTTGATGACGAGGGCTGCGGGGATGGGAGCTGGCTTCGCGCCGGACTCGGGGTTCACCCATTCGCTTCGGACCTCGCCGAGGTAGGTGCCCTCCAGGTCCGGTCGCCCGACGGCGGCGCGGATGCCGGGCCATCGCCACACCCATCGGTCGAACCCAGCCAGCGCGCCCGAGATGACGCCGACGACGAGGGAGAAGGGCTTCGCGAACTCCCACCCCACCTCGCTCCCAGCGACGACCAGGACCAGGGCCCAGGTGCACGCAGCGAGGCCGACGAGGATGGCGATGGGCAGGCGGCCCGGCATGGTCTACTTGAACCCCACGTGGTTCCAGGCCCGGTAGAGGAACTCGTGGGCCTGCGCACGCGTCCAGCCCTGGTGAGCGCCGAACAGCGCCTTCCGCCGGTTCACCTCGACGAGCGGCGTCGCTACGGCGTCGTCCTTCGTGGCGTTCCACAAGGCGACAATCACGGCCTTCACGTCTTCGTAGTAGGACCCGTCCACCTTGTTGAAGCAGGTGTCCGCCGCGTTGAAGGAGACGCACTCCAGGAGGAACGAGGCCACGGGCGCAGCCGCTGCCTTAGCCTCGGCGGTGCCGCCCGCCGCCATGTCCTCCCGGAGCTTCTTGAGGATGCGGGCGACCCGCTTGAACCGGCTGTTTGTCGCCTTGTTCTTAGCGACGCCATGGTCATAGTGGTCCTGGTGCCAGTTGATGATGCGGCGGTCGGGGGCGTTGACGGCCCGGGTCTCGACGCCCTCATGGTAGTGCCAGGAGCCATCGGAGTTCCGCTGACCGGTGTAGTGGCGGTGCAGCACGAAGGGGGTCGCATCCGCCGGAAGTCGGTACGAGTTCCCGGCGATGTCGAAGGTCTTGTTACCGGGCGTCACGTCGGCGCCGAACTTCGTCACAAGAGCTCGCCCAACGTCGCGACGGAAGTCCACAAGCCCGTAGGCGGCTGTCTGGCCCAAGCCGAACTCCTCGGGTCGCCGGCCTTGGGGGAGCACGTAGAACATGGCGTCGCGCAGCACGAGGGCGATGTCCACGTCGCTGCCGAGGCGGATGTTCGTGTTGTTCCGGTAGGAGCCCGTCGGGTAGACCGAGAAGTTCCGACCGGCGAGAACGCCGGTCTCGCGGACCGCGTCGTTGACCATCGTCGCAGCACGGCTGCCCTTGTCCTCCTCCGTGTCGCTCGGGGGCTTCGCCCAGGTCTTGAACAGCTCGTGCCAGTCGCGGGCCATCGTCACTCCCCCCTGTTCCAGTGGGCCTTCAAGAACGTTGCCGACGGTCGAGCGCCGTCAGTGCGCACCCGTAGCTCGACACCCTCAAGAGCGGCATATGGACCCTGCCTGGCTGCCCCGCGGAGGCTCACCCGCAGGGTCTTCGGGTGGATGCGCAACAACCCCAGGTCGAACAGCACGTGGATGTCGGACCGGAGTAGGAGCCCGTTGTCGTCTCCATTCCGGCCGGCCTTCGCGTGGGGCTCGATGTGGGCCGCTTCCAGAACCGCGTCGATGCCGGTGCCGGTCACGGCGCACGCCCCGCCGTACGCCTTCAGGAGCCGGGCCCGGAACTTGGGCTGTCCACGCCGCACCCGCCGCGCGAACCGCTCCAACTCGGCGGGGTCGTCGGCCGGCGCCGGCCCGAAGTCCCGGTACGTGGGGCGGCCCGGCTCACCGGTGGGCGGGTCCATGCCCCGACAACAACAGCGGCCCAGGGCGTCGTGCGGCAGGCCGTCGAACTGCTTCGTCAGGGCCCAGGTCCACAGGTCAGCGAGCGAAGTCGAGACGGTCTTGACGTAGGCACCGCCCGTGAGCGGCTGGGAGTGCACCTTGTGGGCCTCGTTGGCGGCGTTTCCGCAGCTCGCTCGGTGAATCTTCAGGATACCCTTCCCGAAGGTCCGCGTCGTATTCGCCACCCACCCGTCCTTCCGGTGAGCGTGGAGCCACGCGAGGTAGCCGGCGTCGTCGTCCTGATAGGTCCGGGGCTTCACGCGCCACCTCCGTCAGAGCAGGCTTTGCTGGCGCAGAGCCGCTTGGATGAGGGTACTGTCCGCGCCCTCCGGGAAGAACGGTTCGACGGCCTCTTGCAGCCGGAACAGGCGACGGTTCGCGGTATCGACGAGCCGGTCGAAGGAGGTCGCGGACAGCGCCCCCCGGGGCACGTCATTCCGGTCCTTGATGTCGCGGGCCGGTGCCCGGTCCGCATCCACCCGAGCACCGACGACGAAGGCGACAATCCGGGGTGAGCCTGGAATGTCGCCCGAGGCCAGCAACTCCTCGACGTACTCCTGCGCCTGCGCCATCTCGGCCCGCCCGATGGTGGCCCCACCGCGCTTCAACTCCAGGAGCAGGATGGTCTCGATGGTCAGGAGGCCGTCGCGTCCCCACCCCTCGACGCCCGTCGCGGAGATGGTACTCCCAGCCAGGAAGAGCAGGTCGGGCCGCTTCTTGGGGTTCTCGAAGCCCGCCGCCGCAACCGGGGTACCCGCGATGCGCTCGACCGCCCGGCGGATGGTCGTGTTCGAGATGAAGCACGGTGAGTCGAACTCGGGCCCGAACAGCCACCGTGCGTGCGTGACGAGCGGGTGGAGGGTGTGCAGTTCGTCGACCGCGGGGTCCTTGGCCAAGCGCCCGATGGCCTCCACGACCCGCATCCGCTTGCCGACCTCGTCGAGCACGGCGAGTGCGTCGCGCACCGTCCACTCGTCGAGCAGCCTGTTCAGGCTCTCCACGTCGCCGGGGGTGAACTTCGCGAGCTTCTGGATGAGGGCCTGACCCGAGCGCGTGTCGTCCAAGCGGATGAGCGCGTCGACTGCGGCGGCGAGCACCTCGTCGGGGACAAGCGGTTGCCGCGCCACCACGTCGTGGGCGAACTCCACGACTTCGAGCTGCGCGAGGGGGTCGAGCTTGCGGACCCGGTCCCGCCGGTCTTCGATGATGCCCTGGACCTTCGCCTCGACTCGCCCCGACAGCATGTCGCGAAGGGTCCGGTCGACCAGCTCGGCGGTCGCCGACTCCAGGGCAGTCACAGCCGGCGTCACCTTGAACCCGGTCCAGTCGGCCTTCACCTGGTCGTGCAGGGCGTCAACCTCTACGATGAAGGTGAGCCGCTTCGCCTCCTTAGTGCGGCCATCCAGAAGCGAGCGTTCCGCCAGTGTCCAGCCGGGCTTGCCCACGAGACGCCGCGAGACCCAGAACGCGACACCATGCTGGAACTTCGTCCGAGCAGACTCGGCCGCATCCACCACGTACATCTTCGCCATCAGGCCGTCATGGAAGGGATAGTCCTGAACGAGCAGCAGCCCGGAGTGGTTCTCCAGGGCGACCGCCTCGCCGTTGATGAGCAGCGTGAACTCGGGGTCGTAGAGGAATCGCGCCGACAACACTTGCCGCATCTCGTCGACGGCCGGCCGGTTGCGAGTCACCCGGCACCGGAGCACAGTGCCGTGGCCGCCCTTCGACTCCGCGCCCAAGGGCGCAATCCGCCAGGGGGACTCGCCGCTCGCTTCGGCAACTCGGTAGCTCGCGCGTCGGCCGCCCTTGGTCGTGTGGACCTCGTACACCTCGGCGAAGCAGAACATCGCGTGGCGCCCGATTCCGTTGCGGCCGTAGGCAGTGCGCGCGTGTCGCTGTACGCCCGGTGGGAACTCGACAGCGTCGCCCTGGTGCGCATGCCGGTTGTAGACGAGGGTTCGCCACCGCTTGTCGAACTCGGTCTCGGTCATCCCGACCCCGTCGTCTTCCACGACGAGTTCGTCTTCGCCGCCCTCGGGCAGGGTGACCTTCACGATTGTCGCTCCGGCATCCCAGGCGTTCGCGACCAGTTCCGTGAGCGCCACATCGGGCTGGGTGACGACGGGGCCGTGGCTGCGCTGGAAGTAGTTGTCCTCGAAGAGGGCTGTTTGCATCGGCTCGCTCATCGTCCGGTGACCTCCAGGCGACCGCCGTGCCCGAATGGCCGGCGGCGGCGCATTAGCGAGACCTCAGGACAGGAATGACACCCTCGTAGACGAAACGGAGAAGGTCAAACACCCCCGCCTCGTTGATTTCCAGCCGGAACTTGTTTGGTTGCGCCTCGTCAGGCACCTCGTGTAGGAGCGCGGTCACGGTGTTGGTGGTGAGAAGCCGAACTTCCTCATAGGACCGAGGGGACCGGATGAGCAGCCCAAGAACAGGTACTTCCGGTCGATGCGTCTTACGGAGGCGCCTCATGTGCTCGCGAAGCTCGTCGATTCGCAACGTGAACTCGCCCAGGTCCTCGTCCTCGGACGCCTTCACCTCGAACAGGCCAGCCACGCTGTCCGGCGCGACGACCGCCACCGTGCCATGCTCGACCACGGCCGGCATCACGCCGTGGTCCCACACGATGCCATCTACTTGATTGGGAAGCTTCAAGCCCGCGATGGCCCCAGAACTCAGCGACCCCGGCGCCACCCAGCGTCGGACGAGTTCGTGCACCCGGTTCTCAACCAACATCCCAAAGACGCCTTCGTGGACGGCAGCGCGCCGGGCGGCCTCCCGGAATGCTCGCATCTCGCTCGCGAGTTGCTCCGCGAGCCCACGATAGTCGACCGGCACGTAGGGATTCTGCCGCGAGATGCGGAGTTCCTGGATGAGCCGCTTGAAGGTCTCTCGAACACGGTCGAGGCCGCGCATGTACTCGACCGCCGCTGCGATTCCAAGCTCAGGGGGCTCCGCGGCATGCCCAGGCAATGAGTTGGCGAGGTGGTCGAGGAGGCGCAGTTGCTCGGCCGGGTCGTAGCCCACTCCCGACTCCGCAAGGCGCTGGAACACCGCTTTCCAGCGTTCGAGAAGGCGCGACGCCCTTCCGTTGGCCCCGTCGAAGAAGTAGGCATGAGCCTCCTGCGGTGTCGCAAGTTGCTTCCTGCCGAGTGCGAGAATCTGCGATTTCAGGGCCTTGCATGCACTCTTGAAATCCTCGGTAAGCGGGTCCCAACGAATCCGGGCGGCCGCCTCATCCTCATCATCTGGCTGCGCGGCGTCGTCTGCGGCATCGGCACCGGCGTCGTCATCATCGGCCTCAACGGGCGCAACCTCTGCATCAGGTTCGGGCGCCGCGGGAGCCGGCCCGGCAGCCGGGGCCCCATCAGCGACGGGCAGGAGCTTCCCGCGCTCGCCCCGTCCCAAAAGCCGAACGGCATCGGGTCGCCCTGTAGCTGCTTTCCACCAAGCGAGGGCCCCGAGCTGAATCCAGCGCACCACTAGCCATGTGTGGTGCTCCCCATCGGGGGCCCGCTGATAGGCGCCGACGAACAGCCACGTTTGACCTCCGGCATCGTCCGTCAAGGTCGCAGGAACATCCCTTGCGCTGGGCCGTCGCATGAACTCCAGCCAGTCAGCACGCTGGTCGAGGGGTGTGCTTTCGGGCAGCGCCGCAACCCGAATCAGGCTTGGAGACACTCCGGTTCGTTCGTAGTGCCGCAAGCCGGGAAGCAGCTCGCCGACTTCGGCGCCCTCCGGTTTCGCGTCTACCAGCGAGACCTCGCCATCACCCTGAATCTTCACCGTAATCATCAGGCCACCCCCGCCCAGTCCTTCCATAACGCCGCCGCCTGCCCCAACACCGCGTTGGTCAGGCCCTCGAAGTCCTCCGGCTTCACGCCGCGCCGCTTCAGCACTCGCTTCACGGCGGCCTTCACCGACGCCTTCACGTCCTCCCGATGCGGCTCGGTCCAGTCCACCTTCAGGTTGCCCTTCACGGCCAGGACCACGTCGTGGACGAGGTCGCGGAGGAAGGGCTCGTCGTAGACGGTGGCGTAGTTGTCGCGGACGGCGTCGTAGAAGGCCAGCTCCTCTTCGGTGAGGCCCAGCTCGGCCACGCGCTTGTCGGTGGCGTCCATCTCCTTGCGAATCTGGACCATGGCCTCGACCACCGCGGCCGCGTCGATGATGCGCTTGTGGTAGCGCGCGAGCGTCGCCTCCAGGAGCGCGCGGAACGACTTCGACTGGGCGAGGTTCCGGGACATCCGCCGGGTCAGCTCGTCGGCGAGCAGCTTCTGGAGGAGCTTGAGCCGCAGGTCCTCGTGCGGGCGGTCCTTGAAGGTCTGGAGAAAGCGGTCGTCGAGGATGGAGATGTCCGGCGTCTCGATGCCGGCGAGCTTGAAGATGTCGACGACGCCGTCGGAGGCGACGTGGTCGTCGACGAGGTCGCGCACGGCCTCCTCCAGGCTCCGCTTGACCTTCGTGCCGGGCTTGGTCTTCAGGACCTGCCTACGGACGCGCTGGTGGAAGAGCACCTCGTCGGCGTTGTCGCGGCCCACGTCGAGGGTGCGGACGAGCAGGTAGGCGTTGAACAGCCGGTGCTCGGCCTGGACGAAGGCGTCGCGCCGCGAGTCGTCCTCGGCGAGCCAGACGTAGACCTCGGTGTGCAGGTCCTCGAAGGCGATGGGCGACAATCCCCGCCACGCGCCCCAGTCCCCGCCCTCCGGCAGCACCGCGCGCACGGCGTCCAGGCACTCCAGGAACAGCGGGACGGCCTGGGTCTCGATGTCCGGCGCGGGCTCTCCGGTGCCGCCTCCCCCGGTGTAGGTGTCGGTGGCCTCGCGCAGCTCGTCGCCGATGCCGATGTAGTCCACGATGAGCCCATGGGGCTTGTTGCGGAAGACCCGGTTCACGCGCGAGATGGCCTGGACCATGTTCAGCCCGCGCATGGGCTTGTCGACGTAGAGGGTGTGCAGGCACGGGATGTCCGTGCCGGTCAGCCACATGTCCACGACGAGCACGAGCTTGAGCGCGTCGTCGGGGTCGACCATGCGCTTCTTGATGGCGTCGCGCTGGGTCTTGCTGGTGATGTGGCCCTGCTCGCTCCACTCCTTGGGGTCGGCCTTGAGGTTGCCGGTCATGACGACCTTCACCTCCGGGCACCCGGGCAGCGCGGTGACCGCGTCGTAGAGGCGGACGCAGTTCTTCCGCGTCATGCACACGACCATCGCCTTGCCGGCAAGCGTCGCGCTGCGCTCCAGGTAGTGCTTCAGGATGTCGGCGGCGACGGCCTGGACCCGGTCCTCGGCGCCGGCCAGCTCCGCGAGCGCCGCCCAGCGGGACTTCTTGCCCTCCAGCTCGGAGCCCTCAACGCCCTCCTGGGTCGCGGCGTCGGCGAGCGCCTTGTCGATGTCGCCGGCCTTCAGGTGCAGGTCGGTCTTCCGCGGCGAGTAGTAGATGGCTACGGTGGCGCCGTCGTTCTGGGCCTGCCGGATGTCGTACGTGTGGATGTAGTCGCCGAAGACCTCGACGGTCTCGGAGGACTCCAGCGAGCCCTTGACCCCGCCGAACGAGAGCGGAGTGCCGGTGAAGCCGAGGCGCTTCGCGTTGGGGAGCGCCTCGCTCATGTATCGGGCGAAGCCGTCGAGGAAGCCGTACTGGGAGCGGTGGGCCTCGTCGGCGATGACGATGATGTCGGAGCGGTCCGAGAGCAGCGGGTGGCCGGTCTCGACGAGCTGGCCATCGGGCCCGCGCTTCAGCGCGAATTTCTCGATGGTGGTGAACACCACCTCGCTGCCCTGGGTCCGAAGGAGCGTGCGGAGCTGGTCAACGCTCTCGGCGTGCTGGACGGGGCCGACGAGGTGCCGCGCGACCGCGAACTGGTCGTAGAGCTGGTCGTCGAGGTCGGTGCGGTCGACCTGGATGACGAAGGCCGGGCTCCCGAGCGCCGGGTGGTGGCGCAGGATGCCGACGAGGAAGGCCATCGACAGGGACTTGCCGGAGCCGGTGGTGTGCCAGACCACGCCGATGCGGCGATTGTCGCCCCGGAAGGCGGCGAGGGTGCGCTCGACGGCGGCGCGGACGGCGAAAAACTGGTGGTACTTCGCGCCCTTCTTGACGATGCCGGCCTTGTCCACCTCGAAGAGGACGAAGTGCCGGATGTAGGCGAGGAGGCGGTCCTTCGGGAACAGCCCGTTGATGAGCGTCGCCATCGAGCCCGTCTTCGCGGCCTCGGCGTGCTGGCCGTCCACCGACTTCCAGGGCGCGTACCACTCCAGGCCGGAGGTCCACATGCCGTGGAGCGAGTCGTTGCCGTCCGAGGCGACGCAGAAGGCGTTGAACTCGAAGAGCCGCGGGCAGAGCACGCCGTAGTGCTGAAGCTGGTTGTGCGCGTCGTCGACGTTGGCGTTCTCGTCCCACGGGTTCTTCAGCTCGAAGACGACGAGGGGCAGGCCGTTGACGAAGACGACAATGTCCGGGATGCGGTCGGGGCCGGCGATGCGGAGCTGGTTGACGACGTGGAAGCGGTTCCGCTCGGGGCGCTCCCAGTCCACCGGGTGGATGTGGACCACCTCGGTCTCGGCCGGTCCGGTGAGCATTGGCCGGCCGACCGCGTGCACGTCGGAGACGACCATCGCGCTGCCCACGCGCAGCTCGAAGCCGCGGGTGAGCAGGTCGGTGTGGAACGCCTTGTTCCGGTTCAGGGTGTCGGCGCCCTCGGGGCGCGTGATGCGCTCGACGGCGGCGGCGAGGTCGCTGGCGGAGAGGTCGGGGTAGCGGGCGCGGAGGTTGTCGCGGAGCACATCGACGAGCACGACCTGGGTGGGGTCGCGGTCCAGCTCGGGGCCGAAGGCGTACTCGTAGCCGAGGAGCTTGAGGCGCTCGATGGTCGAAGCCTCGAAGGTGCTCTCGTTGCCGCGCACGTTGCTCACAGCGCGGCCTCCACCAGCTTCTCGGCCTGCTTCAGGCGGACTTCGCCGGAGAGCAGCTTGGGCAGGAGGGTGTCGCGGAGGGCGGTGAGGGTGCGGGACTCGTCGTCGTGCTGGCGTCGGAGAGCGAACCACGGGTCGACGCGGTCCGTGAACGCTCTCAGCACAGGTGCCGGCGGCAACACCACAGGGAGCCGGTTGAGGTTGCCCTGGGTGATTTTGGGCTGCACTGCCCCGGTCACGATGGGGTCCACCAGCTCGACGCCGAAGTACAGGTACAGCCACTCCGTTGACACGCCCCCGATGCCGCGAAGCACATGCGCGTGGTTGTTGACCCAGAACTGGCCCCACACGTACTGGCGCACCGCCCGGCCGTCAGCATCGACCACCGAGCCATCCTCCCCGACGAGGAGGTGCACGCCCTCGAAGAGGAACTCGTCGACGTGGTCCAGAACGCCCGCAGCTCCGTGGTAGGGGTACCGTCCATGACGCTTCGCTCGCTCCGCACCGGAAAGCGGGACCCGGCGCGAGTCGAAGTTCTGGCACACCTCCCCAAGCACACCCGGTCGCCAGCCACGCGGTACCGCGTCGACGAAGTCGGCCGGGAACAGAGCCGCCGTCGTCGCATCCATTCCGAACGGCTTCCGGCCGTCGGCATTGGCGACAATCGGGTCGAAGTCGACGAACCACGACTTGAATAGGGCCGAGGCCATCTCCTCCAGCGTGTAGTTCACTTGGCGGTTCAGCTCGACCTTTTCATCCAGGGCCCCGAGGACGTCGGCGATGGCGCGCTGCTCGTCCACATGCAGGGCGGGCACGGGGAGGCGCTTCGCCTCGCCGATGTTGAAGTGCTGCTGGACTGCGCCCACCGCGTAGGCTTCCACATGCCCGGCGGCCATGCCGTTGATGAAGTAGGCGAGGAACCGCGCATCGGCGCGCTTACCGGGCCTGACGATGACGAGGTCAGAGCAGTTCGCCTCTCCCAGCGACTCAGGGATGACACAGGCCGTCCCAGGCTTTCCCGTGCGAACCACGACGAGGTCGCCGGGCCGAAGAGCTGACTTCCGCAGACGCTCATGGAACCCACGTCCGATGTAGACCACGTCCGCGGTGTCGAGCCTATAGGGCAGGATGTTGGTTGAACGCAGAAACGGGACACCCGACGACCTGTACTCGTCCACCATCGAGCCTACGTGGCCGACGGTCACGTCGTCGACCAAGTCCCCCAGTGGAACCGTGGTGGCGAACCCGTCAACCACCGCTGACCTCGCCCAGGGCCCGTTCCACCTGCTCCATCAGGGCTCGACTCACGCGGAACTGCCCAGCCAGGCGCTGTTCCAGCAGGGGAAACCGCTCCTCGAAGGGCTCGTCCTCGTCGTCTTCCACGCTCGCGCCGACGTAGCGCCCAGGGGTGAGCGCGAAGCGGTGCTCGGTAATGTTGGCGAGCGTCGCAACCTTGCAGAACCCCGGCACCTCCTCCGGCGCGCCCTGACGCTTGAAGGTCCGATACACCTCCGCGATTCGCTCTACCTCCTCCGCGGTGAACTGCTTCTGCTTGCGCGAGCCGGGGATGAGCGTGCCGAGCTTGCGGCCGTCGATGAAGAGGACCTCGCCCTTGCGTCGCCTCTGCCCAGTCCGGCCGTCGCGCCCCTTCGACAGGAACCACAGGGCGCACGGAATCTGCGTGTTCGCGAAGAGCTGGCCGGGGAGCTGGACGATGCAGTCCACGTGGTCGTGCTCGACGAGCGCCTTGCGCACCTCCAGCCGCGCCAGCTCGCTGTTGGACAGCTCGCCCGTCGCCATGACGAATCCGGCCGTGCCGCCCTCGGCCAGGTGGTGGAGGAAGTGGAGAATCCACATCGTGTTCGCGTTGCGCGGCGACAGCGCCGGCTTCTGCCCGCCGGGCAAGGTGCGGCGAGGGTCCTTGTCCGCAACGCGGTCAGCGCCCCAGCCCTGCTGGCCCTTGCTGCCGTCGTTGAAGGGCGGGTTGGCGATGACGTAATCGGCCTTGAGCGCGGCGTGCTGGTCGGCGAAGTAGGTGTCGCCGAGCTTGATGTTCCCGTCGATGCCGTGGATGAACAGGTTCATCTTGCACAAGCGCCACGTGAAGTCCTTCGACTCCTGCCCGTAGAACGAGAGTCGCCCACTGTGCTGCGTGAACTCGTCGGACTGGACGAACATGCCGCCGGAGCCGCAGCACGGGTCGTAGACGGTGCCGCGCTCGGGCTCCAGGAGCGCGACGAGCGTGCGGACGATGCTGCCGGGCGTGAAGAACTCCCCGCCGCGCTTGCCCTCGGAGCTGGCGAACTCCCCGATGAAATACTCGTAGACCCGCCCGATGACGTCCTCGCCGTGGCCGTGTCTGAAGGCGTCCTTGCTGAACAGGTCGATGAGGGCGCGCAGGTTGTGCGGGTCCATGTTCGAGCCGCCGTAGATGGGCGGGAGCAGGCCGCGGAGGCGCTCGGGGTAGGCGTCCTCGACGACCTTGAGCACCCGGTCCAGCTCGACCTTCACGTCGTCGCGCCCGCGCACCTCGGAGGCGATGCGGCTCCAGCGCGCCTCGACGGGCACGATGAAGGTGCTCGCCGCGCGGTACTCGTCGGGGTCCTCCAGGACGCTGGTATCGCCGGTGTAGTCGCTGCCCGCCTTCGCGATGAGGGCTTCCAGCTCGGCGCGGCGCTTCTCGAAGCGCAGCGACAGAAATCGCAGGAAGATGATTGGCAGGACGTACCGCTTGTAGTCCGCGGGCTCGATGGAGCCGCGAAGCTGGACGGCGGCCTCCCACAGCTCCTTGGTGATGTCGACGAAGCTGCCGTTGGTCTTCGTCGCGGGTTCGGTGCTCTTCTTACGGCCTGCCACGGTGCTGCTCTCCCTGCGAATCTGCGTTCGGATTGTCGCCTGCTGGCCGCGTCCGGGCCAGCCTCCCCGGCGGATTATCGCCTACGGTAGATGCCCGCGGCCCAGCCCTCGCCTTCCAGCGTGGTCGCGTCGACGACGCGGAAGCCGAGGTCGCCCTTGTCGGAGGCGACGTAGACCCGGTCCTCGGCGCGCGTGAACGTGGTCGGGAAGGCCATGCCCATGCCGTGTACGACGGCGTGGCCGCCCTCGCGGAACTCGACGCCGTCGTAGACGCAGCCGTCGCAGGCGTAGCTGCCAGCGAGGTCGGAGAGCGCTGGCGCACCGGCCGCGGCGGGCGCGCCACCGCCGAGGTCGGCGGCAATCTGCTTGCCGACGACGATGGCGCCGCCGACGGCCACCGCGGCGGAGGGCGCGATGCCGGTGAGGACGCCGAGGACGAAGACGAGGGGCTTGGACATGGGGGACTCCGGGGTGGCTCTCCGCCACCGGGGAGCGTGGCGTTGAGGTTCAGCGGGCGACGAAGTTGGCGCCGCAACGGCGACAACGGGCGTTGATGCGGGCGCGTCGGTCGACGAGGCCGCCATCGGCGAAGGCGACCTCTCCCAGCTCGGCGGCGAGGAGCAGCTCGGGACCGGGGAAGCCGGCGACCAGCGCCAGCGGCACGCCCTCAACTCGACAGGACGGGCACCGTTGGGCGCCGAACCGGTACTGGAAGTCGAAGTCGATGTCGTCCCGCTCCTCCTCGACGACCTCCACCTCGCTCAGCAGGTCGGCGGTGCGGGGCTCCAGGCCCAGGCGGACCGCGCCCGTGCGGAGGTAGACCACGCGGGGTTCGAGGCCGGCGTCAGCCAGGACCGGGCGCGGGGTCTGGCGGACGGTGAAGCCGGCGGACTCCAGGTGCGCGGCCACGGTGCGGAGGAGGGCCAAGGCGCGCTCCGGCCGCGCGCACCACAGCCAGAGCTTCAGGAGCGGGCCCGCCTCCAGGACCGTGCTCCGCCAGACCACCGTCCAGCCCTCTTCTCCCTGAGCGAGGTCGAACCGGGGGAGCGCAGCGAGCGCGTTGTCCAGCCGAGCCCGAGCGGCCTTGGGCGTCGGCGCGGAGGGCGAGAAAGGGCCTTCACACCTCAGCTCGCAGGCTGCGCTCGGCAGCGGCACCCGTACTCGTCGCATAGCTCCTCCGATTCTGCACATGCTCTAACCATAGATGAAGCCCGGATGCCTATGGTCTCGCCTTCTGGCCTCGCCGCCCTCGATGGCGTTCCCTGCCCGCCAACGGAGGCGAGCACGCGATGGACGAGGGCCAGCTACGGACGCAACTGGGTCGCGCCATCCACGCTCGCCGGAAGGCCCGTGGCCTGACCCAGGAGCAGCTCGCCGAGGCGGCCGGGTTCAGCACCGTGTGGACCGGCCAGCTCGAACGCGGCGAGGGTCTGCCGACGCTGGACGGCCTCGTGCGCATCGCCGAGGCCCTGGGCACCGACGCGACGGCGCTGCTCGCCCAGGCGCTCGGGACGCCACGCCGCGAGGTCGACGAGGAGCTGGTCGCGGAGCTGCCGGACCTGGACCCTGACGCGGTAGAGGTGCTCGTCATCTCGGCGCGGGCCTTGAAGGGTCGCTGGCCGAGGGGCCCGGGAGCCTCGTAGACCTGGAAGCGGGTTCTCGACCCGTCGCCGGCCTCCGACGGGGACGCACAGGAAGCTCGATGGCACGGCGACAATCCGCGAGGTCACCGACCCCGGATTGTCGCCTGCTGGCGGAACTCCGTCAGAAGTCCGCCCGGTTCGCGCGCTCACCCCGCGCGATGGAGGGGGATGACGCCGTGCCCAGCGTGGCGACCGCGGACGCGAGCGCGTTCGGGGCGAGGTGCGCGTAGCGGAGCGTGGTCTGGATGTCGCCGTGGCCGAGGAGCTTCTGCACCGCCTGGAGCGGGGCGCCGTTGACCACGAGCTGGGAGGCGAAGCTGTGGCGGAGGTCGTGGAAGCGAAGGGCGGGGCGGTCGATGGCGAGCTTCGCGCGGCGGAGCGGGTTCTTGACCACGTTGCCGGAGAGCGGGGCGCCGTCCGCGGCGGCGAACACGAAGGCGGCGGTCTCGCCCCGGCGCGGGAGCAGCGCGGCCCGCACGTCCGGGTGCATCGGGACCTGCCGGGGCTTGCCGCCCTTCGTCGGGCCCAGCCGTCCGCGGTCGAGACTGTGCCGCACGTCGAGGGTGTCGGCGTCGAAGCGCAGGTCGCCCCAGCGGAGGGCGAGCAGCTCGCCCTGCCGAAGCCCGGTGCGGAGCGCGACGAGGAAGAGGTCGGCGTGGTCGGGGTCGCTCGCGCGGACGGCGGCGACGAGCTGCTCCCCAGCGTCGGCGTCGAGCCAGTCGAAGCCCTGGTCGGCGACGCGGGGGAGCGTCACCCCCTTGGTGGGGTTCTCGACGACCCACTCGCGCCGGATGCCGAAGGCGAACAGGCTGGAGAGCACCCGGACGTGGTTGACCACCGACTTCGGCGCCAGCCCCTCGCGGAGCTTCCGCGACACGTAGGACTCGACCGCCGGCCGGCGCACGTCGCCCAGGTCACCGGCGCCGAAGGCCGGGAGGAGGTGCACGCGGAGGACCTGCTCGTGGCTGCGCTGCGTCGACGGGCGACAGCGGGTCTCGACGTGCTCGGCGATGTACGCGGCGACCGCCCCGTGGAAGGGGTGGGCCCGGGCGGTGACTTGGGCGGGGGTGACGAACCGCTCGACGAAGGCGCGCGGGTCCTTCTCCAGCTCCAGGTAGAGCGCGCGGGCCTGCGCCTCGGCCTCGCGACGCGCGACCCTCCGGCCGGCGCTGCGCCGGTAGCGACGGGGCACGCCGTGCTCGTCGCGGTAGCTGAAGCTGACGATGAACGAGGCCGACTTCGGGTCGGCGGTGACGGACCAGCGGTTCTTGTGGGCCATGGTGGGAGCCTCCACCACAGGGGAGAAACCGCATCCGGCGGGCGTTCTCTGGTAGGCGACATTTCGGGCGCGGCGGGGTCGAGCATCGGGCGCGTGAGCTGCGCGGCGAGGAGCGAGGCCGGCCGGATGCGGTGGGGTCGCGGTGGTCCGGGAGCAGGGACCCAATCGCCTTAGTCTCGTTCGGCTTAGGCGACAATACCGAGCCTAAAGGCGCGGGACTTTCAGGTCCACCCGCGTGGCGGCGCCTGCCTCGGGCCCGACGACGCCGACGACCTGGCAAGGCGACAATCAGGTCGGGGAGGCTCGCCGGCCGTCACCCGTAGTAGCGGCGCCGAACCTCCGAGTGCCAGCTCAGGAAGACCTCGCGAATTTCGCCCGCCTTCTGCTTCGACACCGGGCCCATCGGCATTGAGTGGACGAACACGTCGGTCACCCCCGGGTCAAAGACACCTCCTTCGACGCCGGACTCCTTGAAGATGAGCAGCGGAAGCCCAAGGCCGAACATGATGCCCGCTTCAAGCTGGTTCCAGGCGGTTGGCACCAGGACGGGGTCGGTCGTCGACCTTTCAGAGGCAGTCCCCGCCTTCCACACCCCTCCATTCGCTCGAAACTGGGAGAAACCGAGGATGACTCCGCCGGAGCAGTGCCGCGCGAGCACGAGCACTTCGCGCAACGGAAAGTCCTTGGGGTAGTCGGTGCGACCGAGGGCTCGCGCTTCCAGGTGAAGGGAGTCGAGCTGCTCCACGATGCGCCGACGGGCCGCCTCCTGCGGGCGGCTCAAGGCGGTGGGGCTGGAAACGAAGACGGGGATGCGCACCGGGGCATGGTATCAGGCCGCCGCCGAGTTCACGGCGGGGATTCCTGTGGAGCCTGTCACGCAGGATATGGCGCTGCCGCGGAAGACCTCGTCGCGGAGAAGTAGCGTCCCCATGTCCTCGCAGGAAAGGCCCACCCTCCGCCGCTTCGTGCGGCGCACGAACGAGGGGATGCAGCGCCCGCCCATCTTCGAGGCGGACGACGGCTTCGAGTACGTGCTGAAGTTGGATACCGCGGACGCCGACTTCCCCGCGGCGGAGCTGGTCGCGGCGAGTCTGGCGGTGGCGTTCGACGTGCCGCTCCCCGCGTTCGGGGTGCTCACCGCGCCCGACGCGCTCACGGCTGCGTTCCTCGGCACCGGCGACGCCGACCACGTCGAGTTCGCCGAGTCTTTCCAGCGGCGTGGCGGCTCCTGCTTCGGCTCGCGCTACCTGACCGGCATGACCGTGAAGTGGGAGGCCCGCCTGCGCCGCAAGGTCGAGGACGCCGACCGGCTGCTCGCGAGGCTGCTCGTGTTCGACGCATTCATCGAGAATGGCGACCGCAGCGCCGCCAGCAACCCGAACCTGCTCGTGAGCAACGGGCGCCTCTTCGCCATCGACCACGGGCAGTCCCTCCCCTCGGTCCAGGGCATCACCGGCAAGAGCCTGCCGTTCCCCTTCGACAGCCACCTCGGCTGGACGACGGCAGTCGAGCAGCCGCGCCTGCTTGACGAGCCCATCGCCGACCTCCGCCGGCTCTCCGATGCAGCCATCGACGCCGCGATAGCTGCCGTTCCTGCCGGGTGGTGGACGGCCGCGGACCGGGCCGAGGGGGTCCGCCTTGCCCTCCGGCGGCGCCGCGACCACCTTCCGGCTACACTTCAACAGCTCGCGGAACGCCTTTGATGACGCCCTACCACTACAGCATCGTCCGTTGCCGGGATGCCGCCGTTCGCGGCGAGCACCGCAATGTGGGCCTGCTCGTGGTCAGCCCGGCCGAGCGGAAGGCGTGGTTGCGACGTGGACGCCTCGATGCCCGCGCGCACCTCGTCGGTGACGACGCGGCGTTCATGCGCGCGCTGCTCGACGTGCTCCAGGACGAGGCCGAGGACATCGCCCGTGAAGGCGAGGCGTCGCGAGTGCACGACTGGATGCGGTCGCGCGCCCGCCTCACCGAGGACGCGGTCTCGCTGTCCGCGCCCGCCGTCGGCATCGCCGAGAACCTCGCCGCCGAGGTGACGCGACTCGCCGAGGCGTACCTGGGCAAGGGAGGCGGTGGCGGGCGCACCGCGGCCGAGAAGCTCCAGCTCACCGTCCTCCGCGCCTTCGGCCTCCAACGCAGCTTCGCCCCCAAGGAGTTCGTGAGCGGGCCGGCGACGTGGAAGTTCCCGAATGTCGCCGACCTCCCCGGCGGACCGCTCGTCTTCAACGCGCTCCAGTTCGACCAGACCAGCCCCGAAGCCATCATCGACGGCGCGTGGCGCAACGCCGGGCGCGCGGGTGAGGTCGCCCACTTCACCCCTGGTGCCCGCTGGCTCACGCTCGCGATGGGGCCGAGCGCGGGCAGGACCGGGCAGGCGTTCACGCGGGCCGTCGAGGTCATGGCCGCCGCAGACCTCAACGTGGTCGAGCCCTCCGAGAGAGGGCTCGCCGCCGCGCTCGCGCGCTTCGGCCTCGTCGACGGGCACGGCGTCGCCGAGGCGAAGTAGGCGGGCCCTACCCGAGCGCGGCCATGTCCTCGTCGTTCACGAGCGACGGGAGCCGGATGACCTTGCCGCCCCAGCGCGCTGCGGTTTCCGCCTTCACCTTCGCGGCCTCCTCCCACGGGGGAATCGTCTCGATGAGCCGCCGCATCGTCGGCATGAGCACCCGGTGGGACTGGTAGGCGTCGAGCTGCCCGGGGAGCGCGTGGCCGAGGAGGCGCTCAGCCGCCTGCCATGCCATGGACCCGGGCTCCGTCGATGCGTTCATGACGTTGGTGCGCAGAGCCTTGCGGAAGGCGTGCGCGGGACGCAGCTCCCAGACGGCCGCCGGCACCTCCGCCTTCTTCCAGGCCCGACAGAACTGGAGGGAGAGGTTCTGGTTGCCCCCTTCCCAGGCGATGCGGCCCTCAGCGAGCCCGGCAGCTCGGGCCTTGTAGGCGGCGGTGTCCGTGCGGCGCAGGTCCCGCGAGAGCGCCTCGACGGTGGGTACCTCACGCTTCCGCTGGCGAAGCCATCCCGCGAGGGAAGGATGGAGCGGCAGAAACCGGCCGTCGCCCTCGGCCGGCGTCTTGCCCTGCCCGACCCAGAGCACGGGCCCGTCGTTCTCCTTCGCGAACGGGCCGTCGAGATGCACGTCGTCCCAGGTGAGCGAGCGTGCCTGCCCCACCCGGAGTCCCGTGTAGTAGCAGAGGATGGCGAGCGGCCGGACCCAATCCGTCGCGGCGGCGATGCAGCGCGCGGCCTGCTCCCACGAGGCGGCGACGACGGGCCGGCGAGCCCCGGCCTTCTTGTTCGGGTCCCGGTAGGACTTGCGGAGTCGCTCGGTCGGGCACATCGGCACCGCCCCGCCGAACTCCTCGACCTGCGCCGCCCATCGCCAGAAGGCGACAATCGTAGTCCACTCCTTGTACGCCGAGGAACGCTTGAGCGCCCCCTTGTAGGTGCGCTCATACGTGCGGTTGCGGCGGCGCACGGGGACGACCGACACGCGGTCGTCCGAGACCATCCACCCCCACCAGTCCTGGAGGAGGGGCACGCTCAGCACGGTGGGGTCGACGCGCGCGCCGTGGTCCAGGCCGAGGTGCGGCCAGAGCCACCGCAGGAACGAGCGGAGCGAGTGGGTGACCTCGTGCATGGTCCCCGCCCGACGCTCCCGGAGCGTCCGCAGCTCCTTGATGTAGTGCCCGGCGATGCCGCGGAGGCCGTGCTCGGCGACCATGACGGCCACCTCGCCGCCTACACCAGTCCGTCCAGGTCGGGGTCGCCGGTCAGGAGGACACCAGCCCGCGCTGGCCTGCTCGGCGCGCTCGGCCTCCTCACGGTAGACCTCGGCCTGGGCGTCCGAGTCGGAGCAGACCCATGACCGCTGGGTCCGGAGACGAGGGTCAGAAGGGGTGGGTTCCCGCCACCGGATGAGCCAGCCGTTGGGGTGCGGACGCTTGCTTGCCATGGTTTCTCCTTGGCCCAGTTTTCGAGCTGGGAACGGTTGAAGCGGAGGTGGCGGCGGATGCCGCCGGGGGACAGGTCGATGCAGGGCCAGTCGGCCGGGTTGGTGAGGTCGATGAGACGGAGCAGCTCGCGGCGGTGCAGGCCGAGGATTGCAGCGGCCTGCTCGGGCGTAAGGTCGAAGCGGGGGTTGGCGAGGGTGGGGGGCGTGGCCCCGTCGAGAGCGACCATCGCGGCGTCCAGGGCGAGGAGCGCCTGCCGGGCGCTGTCCAGCTCGCAGACCGCGGCGTCCCGGTCCAGGTAGAGGTCGAGGTTGCGCTCCAGCTCGGCGATGCGGGCGGCGAGCACGGCGCGCTCGCGGAGGAGCTGGCAGAGGGTGTAGGCGGTGGACACGGCGGCTCCGGCGGTGCGAGGAGTCGGTGTGTCCGACCTCTCGCAAGCACCTATGCCCATCGATTTCGATGTTTCGTCGGGGGTCTATTGTCGCCTATGCGCGCGACCGGAGCGAAGGGATTGTCGCCTTGCGCGCGCGCCACCCGGATAGAGAAACCGGAAGCGGGGGGCGTTCTCCCGAACGCCAACTCGGATGCGCTGATGCTCACTTACGAACACATATTTCTGGCCTACGAGGCGTCACTTCGCGGCGCGCTGCTCGAACGCCTCGGCGGCGACGCGACGCTGCTGCCCGCGAGCCCAACCGGGCTGCGGGACGCCGACCGCAACGTCGGGTTCTTCGCGCTGGCATTGTACAACGACGAGCGTCGTCGGGTGCCGAGGCGGCGGCGCCGCATCCATCTCTCCGACGAGTACGCCACGGACGCCCGCAAGGGTACCTTTGAGCCGAAGCTCTCTCAGCTCCTCCAGCTCCTCGAAGCTGGCGACAGCGCCGTCAATGACGCAGCGAACGAGTTCCTCTCGAAGACGGTCGAGCACGTCTTCTGGAACAGGCGCGGCGACATCGTGCTCGGTACGGACGGGCTTCCCGAGGTCTTTCAGGACTACATGCTCTACGACTGGGGCATCCACCACTTCCACATTGAGCCCGGTCGAGGCAAGCACCTCTTGTTTGTGATGCTCCGCGGTGACGATGCCTACGTCCTGAAAATCGGGACGCACGGACAGGAGTTCAACGATGCGGGCATCCTGGAGGTCGCGCACCGGCACTGGCCCCAGCTCCTGCCACAGGTTCAGGGAATCACCGTCGAAAAGCAGTTTACACCAGATGAGATTGGGAACCTTCGGCGAGGAAATGTCGCCTATGCGTTGAACGTCGCCGGCAAGACGGTCATGCCCCTCGACCTTCGAGCCACGAACGGCACGCCAGTGCGGGTCACCGTCGGCAGGGACATGGTGGCCCGCCAACTCCGGGCCCTCGCCGACGCTCTCGCCGACCAGAGCGGTGAGTGGGCGGGCCAACTGCGCAGCGCGCTCGGCGGCGAACCCGACGAGGTGGTCGTGACGCTCACGTTCAGGCCGGCGGCGATGGCCGAGGCCGTCCTGTTTCGGGCCGGAGGTGCCGGGCCCTGGGCTTCGGTCCGCCTCGCGCCGTAGTCGGCTTCTGTCAGTGGCGGACGCCCTGTGCCCCCTCAACATGCATCACCGCGCGCACACCCGACGCACACCATGGATGCACATGCCCGTTCCAGCCCGAAGCCCGCAGACCATAGAACCCAGCCAACACCGGCTTTTCTGCTTGTGCGTGGAGGCAGCAGACTTGAGGTTCAACGTTTAGAAATCAACGCATCACGAGGAAGAACGGGCATGTCAGGCTGACAACCGTTCTGTGCGCCCCACACTTGGCCCACAGCGGCGGGGCTTACTGGACGACATGCGCCGTTATGGGTACGATCTGACCCAGATGAGCGCATCACGTACAGCCGTCGCCGCCTTCACTGCGACCCATCCGGTGTTCCGGGTGGAGGACTTCGTACGAACGCATGCGGAAGCGGGGCAACGGAGCGCATCGACGAGCCTCACGCTGCTCAAGCGCGGTGTCGCCAGCGGGCGCTACCTGCACCTGCGTCGGGGCCTCTACGCCGTGGTCCCTCCGGGGGTGGCGCCGGAGCGCGCCGAGGTCGACCCCTTCCTCCTGGCCTGTGCCCTCACGCCCGACGCGGTCGTCGCGTTCCACGCTGCGCTCGAGCTTCACGGTCGGGCCTACTCGACCTGGAATCGCCTCCACGTGTGGGCGCACCACCGAAGCAAGCCGTGGACGTGGCGGGGAGTGGAGATCATCCCGGTGCTTCAGACCGCGGAGGGCGCGACCGGTCCCGGCACCGTCACGCGGCCGCACGCCGGCGGCGTCGTTCGGGTCACGACCCTCGAACGCACCCTCGTCGACGTGCTCGATCAGCCAGACAAGGGTGGCGGGTGGGAGGAGATCCTGCGGAGCGTCGCGATGATCGAGTTCGTGGACGTGGGTGCGGTGGTGGCGGACGCCCTCGCGCGGGGGAGGGCGCTCACGGCCGCGCGGGTGGGCTGGGTGCTCGGCTTACGACGGGAGGCCTGGCATGTGGAGGAGGGGGTCCTCGCGGCGCTCCAAGCGCGGCGCCCGGCCACCCCGAGCTACCTGGACGCCTCGCGTTCGCCGGGCCGCCTCGACCCCACCTGGAACCTGATCGTCCCGGCGCCGCTGGCCGGCGTGGCGGAGGAGGTGCCGTGATGCGCTCGCTCGACCAGCTCCAGCGTGCTGCCGCGGAGGCGGGGTTCCCGGCCGACGGCCTCGAGAAGGTCCTGAACCTCCTGCGCCTCCTCGACGGGTTTCGCGCCCACCCGTACCTGAAGCCGCGGCTCGCGCTCAAGGGCGGCACCGCCTTGAACCTGTTCGAGTTCGATGTCCCGCGCTTGTCCGTGGACATCGACCTCAACTACGTCGGCTCCCCCGACCGCGACACGATGCTGGCCGAGCGCCCAGAGGTCGAACGCGCGATCGAGGCAGTGTGTGGCCGGCTGGACCTGACCGTGAAGCGGGTGCCCTCCGAGCACGCCGGCGGGAAGTGGCGGCTCGGCTACCTCCGCGCCGCGGGCGGGACGGGGACGCTGGAACTCGACCTGAACTTCGTCCTGCGCGTGCCGCTGTGGCCCGTCGCGATCCGGGACTCCCGGTCGTTGGCGGGCGAGGCGGCTCGCGCCGTCCCACTCCTCGACGTTCACGAGCTCATCGCGGGAAAGCTGGCGGCCCTGTTC
>SXGT01760929.1_pt1 | contig 27656 bp, 28 predicted proteins | sample 3176221 | NCBI WGS metagenome assembly SXGT01 (sample SAMN11356862, study PRJNA531348) | freshwater metagenome | isolation source: freshwater sample F1-120 | place: China: Fuxian Lake, Yuxi | collected 2017-12-25
GCGGAGGTCGCCGGTTCAAGTCCGGTCAGGGTCGCCACGGCGACGAGCCCTCTCCTCGGAGGGGGCTTGTTCCGTATCGGGGTCGCGAGACCTCGAGGCTCTGTAGCTCAGTTGGTAGAGCGCACGACTGAAAATCGTGAGGTCACGGGATCGACGCCCGTCGGAGCCACCACAACTTCTCATCACCTGGCACCATGGCTCGCATGCCGGTGCAGCTCCACGACCTCCACGAGCTCGTGCAACTGCGTCGCGTGCGAGACCGCATCGACCGCGAGTATGCACAGCCGCTCGACGTCGAGCAGCTCGCGCGGGGCATCCACGTGTCGGCGGGCCATCTAAGCCGCCAGTTCAAGGCGGCGTTCGGCGAATCGCCCTACAGCTATCTCATGACCCGGCGCATCGAGCGCGCGATGTTCTTGCTGCGCGAGAGCGAGCTCAGCGTGACCGAGGTGAGCCTCGCCGTGGGCTGCCAGTCGCTCGGCACGTTCAGCACGAGGTTTCGCGAACTCGTGGGAGTGCCACCCAGCGAGTACCGGCAACGCGGAGTCAGCGCCACCGCGGGCATGCTGCCGTGCATCGCCAAGCAGGTGACGCGGCCGGTAAGGGTGCGGGCGACCGGCGAAGAGCATCCGGTCAGGAATCAAGAAGCGGCCACGCGCGCACAGGACTAGCGTGCTGGGCATGACGCTGACCATTCACTCCAGCTTTCTGCCGCACCTCGACCCCGAGGCCTCGCTCGCGTTCTACCGCGACGTGCTCGGCTGGGAGGTGCGCCTCGACGTCGGCTACGAGAACATGCGGTGGATCACCGTCGGCCCGGTCGGGCAACCGGACACGGCGATCGTGCTGCATCCGCCGACCGCGAGCGAGGGCTTGAGCGACGCCGATCGGGATGCCCTGCTCGAGCTCATCGCGAAAGGCAGCTACTTCGGGGTCAACCTCGCGACTGACGACCTCGACGCGACCTTCGCGGCACTCGAAGCCGCGGGTGCCGAGATCGTGCAAGAGCCCATCGACCAGGACTACGGCCTGCGCGATGCCGCTGTGCGCGACCCCGCCGGCAACATGATTCGCATCCAGCAGACACCCCACAGCAACTGAGCTCGACGACGGCAGGAGATGACGATGGCTGAGAAGAGAACGGGCGAGACCGACGGCTTCACTGCAGAAGAACGCGCGGCGATGAAGGAACGCGCGGAAGAGTTGCGCTCGCAGAAGGGTCGCACGAAGGGCGCCGCGAAGGCTGCCGCCGAACTGCAAGACCTGCTCGACGCGATCGCGAAGTTGCCCGACGACAACGACCGCGCGCTCGCCGAGCGCCTGCACGTCGTCATCACCGAGGCGGCCCCGCAGCTCGCGCCGAAGACCTGGTACGGCATGCCCGCGTACGCGCTCGACGGCAAGGTGCTGTGCTTCGTGCAGCCCGCGAGCAAGTTCGACACCCGCTACACGACGGTCGGATTCAACGACGTGGCGAAGCTCGACGACGGGCAGATGTGGCCGGCCTCGTTCGCCGTGCTCTCACTCGGCGCCGCCGAGCAGAAGAGGCTCACCGAGCTCGTGCAGCGCGCGGTCGGCGACTAGCGCCCACCCTCACCCCCGGATTGGGGATGCGCCGCCGATAGCGCCGGAAACGCGCGGGCACTAGACATTCACTGTGAAGCTGAATCCGCGTCGCCTGAGCGCGACCCTCGCTGCCCTCGCCCTCACCGGCGCTCTCGTCGCCGCCCCCCTTCCTGCCCTCGCCGAGACCATTGCGGTTGACGAGAGCACGCAGATTCCCGCCGAGACGCCCGCCGACAGCGCACCGGAGACGCCTGCCGAAGTCGCGCCGGAGACGCCCGCCGAGGTCGCACCGGAGACGCCTGCCGAGGATCCAACCCTCACCGCACCCGACGACGCTCCCGTCGAGACCCCTGTCGACCCGGCGCCCGAGGCGCCTTCCGCCGACGAGGCTCCCGCTGAACCCGCAGTGGATGCTCCCCTCGAGCCGCAAGAAGCCCCTGTCGCTCCGGCCGCCGTCGTCGACGGTCTCGGCTTCACCATCGACCGCGCCTGGATCGACCCCACGGTCGTCAATGGTTCGGGTCGCCCGTTCTTCTCGGCCACAATGAACTTTCCGCCGATTGATGCCGGCGTGCACACCGTGGCGCACGGTACCGCGCCCAGCGGACTCGCCACCGCGTCGCACTGCCAAATCGCGAGGCCTGCCGACGGCGTGACGGGTGTCACGTGCGAGTTTCTCGGCACGGTCACCCCGGGCGACTCGACCGTCACGATTCGCGTGCGCAGCGAGGGTGGTCACGACTACTCCGCCTCGGTGCCCGTGACGATGTGTCCGCTCACCGGCTGCAGCCCGCTGTTCGAGGTGACGGCCGTGCAGGCCGAGTCGATCGAGGTGTGCCCCGATGAGCAGCTCGCCGGCTCGTTCGTGTACGACTTCAACGTCGCGTGGAACGCGAGCGGCGCCGCCCTCGGTGAGGAGGCACCCGAAGGGCTCACGCTCGACGCTGGCTCAGTGCGTGATGGCGGCGCGTTCAGCATTGCGGGTGTCGTGAGCGAGCCGGGCGAGTACAGCATCCCGATCGTCGTGACAGATGAGTTTGGTGTCGAGCATTCGACCTCGGTGGCCGTCACCATCACCGAACCTGTTCCCGGAGTGTGCGGTGTGGCCCTCGAAGAAGAGGAAGAGCCAGGGCCGCAGCCGGAGGCAGCGCCCGAGCTGGCCCACACGGGCATCGATGCGACCTCGGGTGTGAACCTCGCGGCGTTCGCTCTCGTGCTCGTGCTCGCGGGCGCACTTGCCGCGCAACGCTCGGCACGCGAGCGGAGTGGCCTGAGCATTCGCTGAAACGCGAGAGCAGCATCCACCGCCAACAGGTGAAGTGTGCTTCACTAGTAGGTGGAGGGGAGTATCCCCGTTCCGCGTGACGTCGTCACTACACCCCGCCCGTGCGGGGTCGGCGCCACGGGCCCCGCTCACGTCGAGCGCGTGGCCGGGAAAGACCTCCTGAACCCTCACCGATTCAGGAGATCTGTCATGGATGTACCCCTGTGGCTGTGGCTCGCCGTGCTCGGCGTCATCATCGTCATGCTCGTTGTCGACCTCGTGGCGCACCGCAAGGCTCACGTCATCGGCGTGCGCGAGGCGGCACTCTGGTCGATCGTCTGGGTCAGTCTCGGCGTGGCCTTCGGCGTCTACCTCTGGGTGACGTTCGGGGCCGAGATCGGCCAGCAGTACTACGCCGGTTACCTCATCGAGAAGTCGCTCGCCGTCGACAATGTGTTCGTCTGGGCAATCATCTTCGCGTTCTTCGGTGTGCCTCGCGAATATCAGCACCGTGTGCTGTTTCTCGGCGTGCTCGGGGCTCTCGTGTTTCGCGGCATCTTCATCGCGCTTGGCGCCGTGCTCATCGACCAGTTTTCGTGGATCCTCTACGTGTTCGCCGCGTTCTTGCTCTACACGGGCTGGATGATGATTCGCCAGCGCAACCAGCACATGGATGTCGAGAACTCGAGGGTGCTGAAGCTCTTCAGGCGCTTCATCCCCATGACGGATGCGTTCTACGGCCAGCGTTTTCTCATTCGCAAGGCAGGAGTCATCCTCGCCACGCCGTTGCTCGCGGTGCTCGTGCTCGTCGAAGTCACCGACATCGTCTTTGCCGTCGACTCGATTCCCGCCATCTTCGGCGTGACCAGCGAACCGTTCATCGTGTTCACCGCCAACGCCTTCGCGATTCTGGGTCTGCGCGCGATGTACTTCTTGCTCGCCGACCTCGTGCACCGCTTCGTCTATCTCAAGCTGGGCTTGGCTTTCGTGCTCATCTGGGTGGGCATCAAGATGCTGCTGCTCGACGTCTACAAGATTCCGACCACGGTCTCGCTCGCCGTCGTCGCGCTCATCATCACGGTCTCGATCGTCGCAAGCCTGCACGTCACGCGCGGGCAGGGCCGGCACGAAGTGACGACTGCGAAGGCACCGCCGTTCAGGGTCACCACCGACGACGAGCTGGCCGAGGCCGAGCCTCTATGGAGGCGTCGCCGCAGCGACCGGGAGGTCAGCGCAGGTCGCTGAGCGCGGCGATGAGCTCTCCGACGGTGTGAGCAGCGTTCGAGGGGTGGCGCAGCGGCTGCTCCGGGTGCACCACGTAGTGGTTGCGCCGCCCCCGACGTTCGCGCTCGATGTAGCCGGTGGCCTCGAGGTCGTTGAGAATGCTGACGGCCGAGCGGCTCGTGACGCCGACCACCGAGGCGATCTGCTCGATGGTCGCATCGGGATCCTGCGCCACCTGCAGCAGCACGTGCGCGTGGTGGGTGAGAAAAGTCCAGCCGGCCATGACTTCATTGTCGCATCTGGTCGCGTCAATAGGTGAAGTACATTTCGTGTATTGTCCTACATGCATGAAACACACTTCACCTATCGCAAGGAATGCCCGTGGACTTCTCGCTCGCCGCTTCGACCCTGCTCAGCGCCCCCGTGCTGGCGTTTCTGCTCGGCGCTCTCGCCGTTGCCGTTCGCTCTGACCTCAAGATTCCTGAACCGCTGACGGCGGGCCTCTCGCTCTATCTGCTGCTCGCCATCGGGCTCAAGGGTGGCGTGGCGCTGCGCTCGACGGATCCCGCCGAGCTCGTGCTGCCGCTGCTGCTCGGCCTCGCGCTCGGGGTGCTCATTCCTGTTGCGGCGTTTGCGCTGCTGCGAGTGCTGACGCCCTACGGTCCGCTCGACCGTGGCGCGATCGCTGCCCACTACGGGTCGACCTCGCTCGTGACCTTCACCGCGGCGGTGGTCGCGCTCGGCTCACTGGGCATCGCCGTGCCGGGCTACGCCGCGACCCTGCTCACCGCTCTGGAGATTCCCGGCATCATCGTGGGGCTCATGCTCGCCCGCCGGGGCGCCGGTGGCTCGAGCTCGTGGCGGTCGACCGCGCACGAACTCATCACGGGCAGCTCGATCGTGTTGCTCGTCGGTGGACTCGCGATTGGTGCGGTCATCGGTGCTGACGGGTTCGAACCCATTGCGCCCCTCTTCACCGATGCCTTCCGCGGGGTGCTCGTGCTCTTCTTGCTCGCGCTGGGCATCCAAGCTGCACAACGCCTCGGTGCACTGCGACATGGAGGTGCGGGTCTCGTCGGATTCGCGATCGTCTTCCCGCTCGTCATCGTGAGCGCGGTGACCGCCCTCGGCGCGCTCGTCGGGCTCGGCGTCGGCGGCGCGGTGGTGCTGGGCATCCTGTGCGCGAGCGCGTCGTACATCGCCGCCCCGGCCGCGGTGCGCCTCGCCCTGCCCGAGGCGAACCTCGCCTTGCCGCTGACGGCGAGCTTGTCGGTCACCTTCCCCGTGAACCTGCTCGTGGGTATTCCGCTGAGTGTGGCGGTGGCGACGGCGTTGGGGTGAGGGCCGCCTGCCTGGTCGGCGGCATGCGCGTACCCGGCACGAACTTCGGCGGCACGAGCCTGGGCGTCTTCACCGACACTGTGCGCGCCCTGACGAACGACTTCTTTGTGCCCCTCACCGACATGGCCTACGTGTGGGAGCCGCCCGGATTCAACGCCTACAACCTGGGCGACCGCACGACCGGCCAGGTGCGCTACACGGCCACCCGCGCCGACCTGGTGTTCGGATCGAAATCGATTCTGCGCTCGTACGCCGAGGTCTACGCGCAAGACGACAGCCGGGAGAAGTTAGTGCACGACTTCGACGCCGCCTGGGCCAAGGTCATGAACGCCGAGTGCTTCGACCTGGTGGCCAGTTAGTCGGCGCTGCTACCGGCTGACGGATGCTCGCAGGCCGATGGGCGAGCATCTCGTCGTCGAGGGAAAGTGGGAAAACACGCGACCAGAATCATGCTGCCTGTAGCTCGGGACTCGATTGCTCGACTCTCGCTCAATGTGCATGCATGATTGGGCACCTTATCCTTCTGAAACCCGCAGAGGTAGAGGAGTCCACCCCCGAACAGGCACGAGCCGTGAGATCAGCGTCGAGATATCCACAGCAAGGTTCTCGCCCTTTGGCCAGGTCGGCGCCCTGCTCAAGTGCTACTTCACGAACCCGGCGGTCGATCGCAGGGCCGCAGCGACCTTCTGAAGCCCTGCTATCGGGTTCAAGTCCCCCGTGACTTTCGGTGGGAGATCAAGCACGTAAGAAAGTGAGGCTGCCTCCACATGTTGATACTCGAGGACATCGCTACGTCGCAGGACGGCAACGTTTGGGTCAGACATGTCGTAGGCGCGCACGAACCCAACCTCGAAATCGACTGCGAATGCAGGGTCGGTCGACATGGTCAGGTGGTCGTATCCGAAACCGGACCAGGCGCCGTACTCACGCACTCGGGCCAGCAAGACTGCTGCGACGTCGTCACGACCCACAACTCGCAACCTCGTGACTATCGACTCAACCAGAGTTGGCACCGCAACAGTGTTCTCGTGCGTTGGGCTCCTCTTCAACCCGACGCTAACGAGAAACAGCCTTGACTCGCGCATCCCTGCTGCACCATCGGAGTCTGCTTCTATCTGGTGAGTGCCCTGGATCTGGTGACTGGATGTAGTGCGAGTCGTCGTCTTGATCTCCACGCCGACGGACCCGAGGGTCAGGTCACGGAGCGAGCGTTGCCAACCAGCCCACCCCTCAACAACGACCGCAACATCCTCGTCCGAGGCGCCCTCCACAACCGCGGCCAGAACCAGAAGCTCACCGGCAACTCCAAGCAATGCGCTATCCGACAGCCATAACCTTTCGAAAAGGAGGGCGATGAGGGGTTCGGTCTCTGCAAGTGCGTGTGGAAGATCGGTATCGGCACCGGCTCTCAGTAGTTCGACGCAGATGAACGCTGCGACTTGATCGAAGTGACCCTGGGCGGGAAGAATGAGGCGGCTGGCCTCGAAGACTGGTTCACTTCCTTTTCTGGCATACCAAGGGCCGAACTGCAACGACTGCCGGATGACCGGAGAGGAAGGGCCCAGTTCGGGCCCCCGCAAGAAGATCTCGACTCGATCCTCGTAGGTCCGGGCCAGGCCCACGGTTCGGGCCTCAGTCAACCAGCGAACCTCCCGAGTCCCGGATCGTGACGGCCTCTTCATGGCTGTTACCGTGTTCAACGCGTCTTCGTACGAGAGCACCTGCCCGCCTTCCCGCGATTCCCGATCTAATCGCGTGTAGAACTTACATATGCGGCGAACTGGTCCGGGCCGCCAGCTGGAATACAGAGGCCTACGGCGATCGCCGGGTGGGTTTGGCCTGCTCTCTGATTCACATAAAAGAGAATCAGTCCGTCATCACCAGGGGGTCTCCAAGAGTCGAACCCCTCCCCCGCTTCGGGCACCTTCCGACCTCGATGGTCGTAGTCGAAGAACTCATCACCTCGATATCCCAGAGCACCAGCGTCCGGGTCATTCGAACCCCAGGTCGTCTTGATCACACCGCCTTCAACATCCTTGTCCGTCGTTGGAACAGAGAAAGGAAGTTCATCGAGCGGCGCAGGAGCAGTCGGGCCGTTCAAACCGCCGAATCGAATGCCGACCCAGAACCTCGGTACTTGAGTTCTCTTGAGTTCCAGGTCCACCATTGACCACCTGTCACCGTTCTGGTCATTGACGAACAGTCCTCTGACGTGCCGCGTGGTAGCGGCCTGCCATAAGCGCAAGTAGGCCGAAACCGAGTATGGGCAGTCCTTCACTACGGGAGTGGGAGTCGCGTCGGCGATTGGCGCCGGCGCGCGGTAAAGGGTCTGCCCCTCGGGCAACGGTTGAACCGCAGCAATCCGCTGTTCTAGCTGCGACCACATTTCGCCAATCTGGGATTCCCTCCCTGGCACATAAGACTCGTAAGTCAATCGATCGATGAGCTCGGCAGCCTGGACTAGATCTAGCGGGCTGTCCAGGATTCGACCGCGAACGCGCCCGCTGACACTCACCGAAGTAGAGGGGGCCGACCTGAACAGGTCAGTCACCATCCGCGCGTTCGGATCAGGGCGTTCCCCACTGTTGACAAAACGGATGAAAGGCTTCCGGCCGGGATGAAGTCCCTTGTTGTTCAAGTTCGCGATCTTCGCGGTCGCCATGAAGTCACGGCCCGCAAGCACAACTGGAGTTGGTGGAGGCGCATCGTCTTCCATTGCCTCTGCGATGACGTTACGAATCGCTTCGTCAACATCGTGGTAGGCCGCGAAGAGTCTCAACTGTTCAGGTGCCGCGAACACTCGACATAGCTCAATGTAGGTGCCGCGGTACCCAAACCACCGCTGCATCTGCATTTGCGTGTCTGCTGCCGGAGTACTTGAGTTCCGATGGAAGAGGGTTGTCGTCAGGCCTTCTAGCGTCAATCCCCGGGACATGACGTTTCCGGATACGAAGATGGTCGATATGTCTCGACCCGCGCGCCAACTTCCGTCCGGTTGTTCCACTGGAGCGAACTCCGGGCTGTCGTCTGCCCCTGGGTCACTATTGACAACTGCGACCCGCGTGCCAGGAATCACCTCAGTCTCTAGTGCCTGGCGAACAGTCTCCCAATCAGGTACGTGACCTGGGTTTCTCGTGCTGAACTCTTTCTGGATCTCCCCGGCAGATTCTGCAAACGAATCCCGCCACTTCTTCCAGTGGAATTCGTTCTCTCGAACGTCATTGACCAGAGCGGACGGCAGGAAGCCTCCCTCCTCCAAAAGCGACCGAGCCGCGGATGGATCGGCCCCTGCCCATAGGAGGACGTCTTCCGCAACGGTGAAGTGCTCACTCTTCACCGCCGACGGATGGATGAGCATTGTGTGAGGCTCCGGAGACCCACTGATTGCTTCGTCACGGGAATTGAACGCCGTGAATCTCGCCGTACTTGGCCCCAGGCGAGACGTGGAACGGGCTAGACGCACGGCACCAGCCACGAGATACGCACGTAGCGCGTCGGCGAGGTCGTGGGACGCCCGCCCCGTTGTCGGCTGACAGAGGCCTGCACCGCCCCCTCTCCTGTAGTAGACCTCTCCGCCCGTGTAGAAGGCAGCCAGCCCCAATGGCTCTGCATATGTGGACGACCTCCTGTTCAAGTCGCCGTGGTCGAGTGGGGTACGAAGCGTCAAGACGAAGTCTCTGGGGGACAGAGGGTTGTGCTCCTCCTGGAGGAAGTTCGCTTGAGGAGTTGCCGTGTATCCGATGTATGTGGTGAACAATTGGGTTGGCGACGCGCCCGTAGGCGGAGACCACAGATCGACTATCGACCTCGGGATCTGCTTGAGTTCACCGAAAAGAGGATCCTGAGAGGCCTCAACCTTCGCGTCGAGAATAGACGCGTCATCTGCTTCGTCGTCAAGGACGAGCATGTGGACCGGCTTCCCCGCTGCCTCGATTTCAGGGAAGAGGCTCTGGGTGAAGCTCTGCCTCAAAGCCTGAAGGTGGCTTGTGTTCTTCAGTGCGACGACAAGGATCGGCTGCCGGTGCTGTAGGTTCCTCGCCACTCGCGGCCGAGTCAATTGGTACCGAATGGACAGGGGAACGGCCTCCAGGGGCGGCGACTTCGGTAGCAGGAGGCGACGGGCCTGCACCGCAGTCTCTCCTGCGCGAGGAACATCGAGCTGGCGTCTGACCCGATCGAAGGTCTGTTGCCATAGAGAAACGCGAGTGCCCGCGAGGATTACAACAACGTCAACCCCCGCATCTAGAGAACGAGCCACAACTCCCAACATGGAGGCGGTCTTGCCGGACTGCACCGAGCCCATAACGAGTCCCTTGCGGGTCGAACCATGCCAACCCAAGCCCGGTAGGCCGGCCCCAAAAACGCCCTTGTCGACTATGTAAGCGCAGTCGGCGTCGAGCGCGAGCCGTGACGTAGGAGACTGCATCTCTAATGCCCCCGAGTAGCGAGCCCACCAGGAGTCAGGGGTCGGCAAGAACCCGGGGCTGTCGAAGACGACCTCTAGAGGGATATCACCGTTCGTCGTCACGCACTACCGCCGAGAGAGACTCCAGCCCCGACGTACCGAATCTCTGCCTGATCGCGGCGGAAGCTAGGGTTGCGTCGACGTCTAGAAGACTAGGTATCTCGAGCGCCACACGCGCAATGAACGCCCACTGAGTCTTAGTCTGTGTCTTCATTGGCCGAGCCCAGATGGAACTCTCTTCGCCTTGAGAAGCAGTATCGGAAGCAGCGTAGATTAGCTCTGAATTTTCGCTCAGGACCTCTTCGAAATCCTCACCAATTGCCAAGGACGCAGCCGCAAGCCCCACCAGCGAACCGACAAGTTGTAGCTCCTGCCACTTCTGCCCCGACCCCCCATCTTTGAACCTAGGCGACCAGAGTTCCTCATCGTAAGCTGCATGAAGTCTTGCCACATCGGCGACCCAGGAAAAAAGGTCACCAACCACCTCGGGCTGATTCAACCGTGAGGCCGGGTCCCTTTTCGTCTCCGCAAGAAGATTGTCGATGTGTCGAGCTGTGGACGGGAGATCTTTCCATTTTCCCAACTCAGGGTCAAAAGTGTCCCCTAGAAGGGTCGCCACAATCCATGAGAGAATCTTGGTTCTTCGGTATCTAGATTCCCCGAATCCGTATGAACTGAGAGTCTGGCCGAGATGCTGGACTCGCGGCCAAACTGGAGTCAGAGAAGGTGCGATGTCACCGACTACCGCACGAGGATCAGCGTCACCGGCCGCGACAAGAGTCGCCTTCGTGATCTCGAGTTCATGATAGATCGCGTTGCGAATCTCTTCAGCGTTTAGATGCATTCCCTGCTTGTTATAGAGATTAAAGACCTCGTGAATCTGACTTTGACTTGCCTCTTTGTAGATGATCACCGGAATGCGATAGGCAGGAGATCTCTCGAACAGGCGTTTGATGGTTAGCGACTCGTCCGCGGCATGGATCACTGAATCCTTGATTTGGGTGTAGTACTTGCCCTGCAACTCAGCAAGAGGTCCAATTAGGCCTCGAGAGTTGCTCCTCAGACGAAATGGAAAGTAGTAACGATCTTCGACCCCCGAGGTGACTTGCTCATGCTCCACCGCTTTCCACATTTTCTTGAAGCGCGGGTAGTCCTCACGAAAGGCCCTGAGCAGTGAACCATCGAGGGAGTGTCGAGCGTCCGCTGCTTCCACGCGATCAAGCGCGAGGGGATGGCAGCCGACAAAACGAAGGATGGCAGTCAATCGCTGTTTTCCATCAACAACCTCGAACGGCTGAAGCGGGTCTTTTGGCTGCAACAAGATCACGGAGGGAAGCGGGATGCCCCTCAGAATCGACTCAATCAGCATCTGTCGAGCTGGAGTTCCCCAAACATCGCCCCGCTGATACGAAGGGGTCAGGTTGAGTTCGCTGTCGGTGAAGTCCGATATCGGCCAGGTACTGGCAATTGCCGAGACTGGCTTCAGCGGCTCGACATCCTCAATTTCGGCCTCATCATCCCACGCTTCATTCCAGAGACGCGAAGCGGCCTCTCGCGTTCCTCCTTCTGCTTCAAAGGCTTCCCTGAACTTTGATTGCAGTCGAACCGCCTGCTCCAAACGTTCGTACAGGGCGCTGAGTGCGGGCAGCCGGAGTGTAGGTACTGACCCACTCCCATCAAGGAACTCAGGAGAACGTTCGAGCCCGAGTGAAAGTACGAGTTGGCCCGCGAACTCATCGGCGCTGTCGGTCGTCAAGTCGCGATCCAGGCTCAGCCATCCCTGCACGTCGGCGAGTCGACTCATCCAGCTTCCGGAGATGAAGTCGACATCAGACGAATCGAACGCTCCACTGGTCCGTTCGAGTCCAACAGGCGTATCGACCACTTCAGACAACGCTGACATGCGATCTGCAATGTCCGCTTGGAGTTGCTCCGCCGGATTGTCTGCAACGTCGTCCTCTACGTTGACGCTGCCATCTCCCATGCTCACTCCACTCTCCAAAGTCATGCTCACGCTGCTTCAACTTGTTCAACCGCAGCCGAGCGAACTGCGAGGCCGGCTACGAGCGACTGTGCTATCGCCTTTACAACTCGAGCATTCACGGCATTACCCAACGCCTTGTACGCAGCAAGATCGCTCTCAGGGAGGGTTACGCCGTGCAGGCTCTGCAAAGCCGCACATTCATGAGGAGTCATGTAGCGCCGCACGCCAACGATGTTCTTCCCAAGGATCGGAACCTGGGTGTGAGTCATCGCCACAAGACTTGGAGCTGTATTGGTTCGCTTCACACGAATGCCAGAAGCTCGCACCTGAAGCACGTAGTCGTCGATTCGTCGCCGACCGCCCTGCACGTTCCACTCGAACTTCCGCAGACTCTGAGGGAGTTCCCACGGTCGCCACTCATTCATCCAGTCGACGATCCATGACCGGTTTGACCAGAAAAACTGACGGTTCTGTCGGATGAAGGCCTGCTTCCATTTCGGGAACAAGTAGTCACCATCCCGGCGGGCGTAGCTAGGCAACAGGCTGGACTGTTCTTCTCGACTCAGGCCCTCGAGGGACTCACCGTAGCTTCCGCGAAAGGCGTCAAGTCCACGCGGACCACGTTCAGTCCAGATCGCAGGTGGCGTGCCCTCACTGCCAAAGGGGTAGTCCGCGCCGAACTCCATGGACCAGATAGGGAATGAGGGCAACTTGATTTCGCCTGACCGACGCAGGAAGTCGTCCCACATGTCGATTGCGCGGAGTGTTTGCTCGGGAATCACCCGGGTGGGAATCACTTGATCACTAAGCACGGTCTTGATTGAGGTAGTTCGATGAGTCGGCTTCGGCCACTCGAAGTCATCGAGGCCATCAAGTGACCCGACGAAGTACGCTCTCTCTCGGATTTGTGGGTCTCCGAACTGGTGAGGCGAGAGCTTGTGCCAGTCGACCGCGTAACCGAGCGCCTCCAGCTCACCGATCATTGTCCGAAGGGTCTCACCCTTCTTGTGCCTAAGAATGTTAGGGACGTTCTCGAGAATGAACCGCTGTGGCCGCTTCTCCCGCAAAATGTCAAGCACCTTGAAGAAGAGTTGCCCTTGGAGGGTGTGGCCGAAGCCGAGTTGCTCGCCTGCTTTCGAAAACGGCTGACACGGGAATCCCGCGGTAAGCACTTGATGGTCGGGGACTCTCTCGCCGATCAGTTCAGGACTGTCGAGTTTGTTGATGTCTGACCAGACAGTTGCGGTTGGGAAGTTCTTCGCGTAAAGCTCATTGAGGGTCGGCTCCCACTCGGCAGCGAACACGCCACGCCCACCAAGGCCCTGGAGGGCAACGTGAAATCCGCCGAGGCCGGCAAAGAGGTCAACGAAATCGAAACTTGGGACTTCTTCAGCCACCATGACCTCCCTTGATCTGTAGGTTCAATCTATAGGCGACCTCGGACACAACTCGTTGACTCGACCGCGAGTTGACATGAAGTCGATCACGTCGCTCTGTCAAGCAGTGAAGGCAGTAAATCGGTCGTGCAACCTCTGCGAGTCAGGGCGCTCCTGCACTCGTCGCGGCACATGGAGAATGCGCCCGGCCATTGCCTGGAGTCCATATTGGAGCATTGGGCCATCGACCTCGGCGAGCACGTCTTCGCGGACGTGGACCATGTAGTTGCCGTCAATACCAATGATCCGACGGTCGTATGCCGAGTGATGAATCTTGCAGAGCGATAGTCCGTTGTTCACGGCCGTAGTGCTGTTCGCATGGCTATCGAAAGTGATGTGCGCGGCGTCGAGCAGTTCGGGATGAGCGAGCGTGCACACGGCGCACTTCGCCTCGTACGCGTGCAACACTCGGCTTCGAAAGCTCTTCTGGTGGAGGCGAACTTTGACCACTCGCTCGGCGTACTGACGTTGCTGTGCCGTCAGTTCGAGCGGGTCATTGAACAGACGCATTGACTCATCAAGAACGACTTGGACATAGCCCGCTTCTGGATCATCGCTGACAATGTAAATCGGGTATCTGGGCAGGTAGAGAGTCGGCAGGATCTCTTGAAACAAGATCAACGGTTCGCCCAGGACGGCGGCGACGCGAAGCTTGAGATTTCTGCCACTCAATAGAGGGCGGTCAGGGAGGCGCTCGTACGAGTACTTCTGCACTGCACCATCGACGTCATCCGCATATTGGGTGCGAAGTGTCTTGGTGATGGATAGCGTCGCATCGAAACCTCTGGGGTTCCAGATGCCATTCTGCCGATCCATCAGTGCAATGGTTTGTCCGTTGTAGGAGTATCCGGTCCGCAGGAAGTCGCGAGTGAACTCGTATCCTCCGTACTCGACCTCTTGGCGCTCAAGCCAAGCGAAGATGTCCTGGCGGATCGCAGCCTGCTCGCTCGAACTCCACGTCATCTCGAGGGCTCCAACCCTTCATCGGTGCTCGTCACGGTCGCAATCTTCGGAGGAGCTCGCTAGTCTTCCGCGCAGCCAGCTCCCTCGCCGCGGTACATGCAGAGCGTGACATACCCCGCCCCCAAACGCGAGCATTCATAGCGAAACACTCGGCAGGGATTCTGACGCTCGACTGGTCAGGCGAGCGGGTCCACGGCCGTGAATGCGCACACCAGAACGAGTGGACAATCGCCTGGCGCATCTGAATAGACGCGGTTACTTCTCGTTGGCTTCTGGATTCGGTCACCCCCGCAACAGTATTCGGCAAGCGACATGAGACTGGGTCGCGTCGCTCACACGCGACCACCAGCCCGTCTCGCTGTAGCGGCGGCTCCCAGAGGCAGGGCGAGCCTGGACCGCATGGCTGCGATCAGAGCATCCACCGGCGATTACGGGTCCACTGCGGACAAGCGAGTTGTGGTGGAAGAGCGGGCGACCGAGGTGCGCGCCGAGTTGAAGCAGGCAAAAGGCGCCGCGAAGGCCGACGCCGAGCCCAACGTGCTGCTCGCTCGACGGCGAAGTGCTCTGCTCGGAGCCGCCGGCCAGCAAGTCCGACAGTCGCTACACCACGCTCGGGCTCAATGACACCGCGCAACTCGACCACGGCGCGATGTGGCCAGCGTCGTTCGCGGCGACGACCATCAGACCTGCAAAGGAGAAGCGCATCACCGACCTGGTTCGGCGCGGGGTCGGCGGGCTGCGTCGGGGCGACGCCACCCGCTCGCGCTCACAGCCCGAGCAACCTGTCGGTGTCGCCAAAGACCTCCAGGCCCGCCGCGTGCGCGGTGCCCTCGAGCAGGGTGCGACCCGACGCGTCGCGGTGGCGCAGGGTGATGCGAGCATCCAGTGTTTCTTCGACGCGCTGGTGCATCGCGTTGCGCAACGGAGCGTGCAGTAGCCCGCCGCGCACCCGCTCGGCCTCGAGTTCGAGCAGGCCGTCACGGCCCTCGATGCTCCAGCGCACGTGGGTGTCGTCGATCTCGAGGCGGCGTTCGCGGGCGCGGGTGTAGGTGGTCCAGCGATGCAGTTTGCCGCCGTGCCGCAGGCCGACGATGAACCCGCGAAACGACCCTCGCAGCCACGGAATGATCGCCACCGAACCGATGAAGCTTGCCCCCGTGTCAGAGCCGTCGGGCGCGTCGATGTGATTGCTCGCCATCCACACGTAGCCGGCCGGGAAGGCCTGGCCCCAGTCTTTCTCGATGTAGCCGCGGCCACCGTCGAAGCTGCGCCGTGTGCCCTCGACCTCGAGCTCGCCGGCCAGCTCGTGGCCGAACGACACGATGCCGTGAAAGCACTCCATGAACGGCACGAGCCCGTACCAGCCCATGATGCCCGGTTCGCGCAGGGTCACCGGCCAGGGGTCAAGATCGGTGGTGTACTGGATGCTCCCGCGCAGTTGAGGCAGGTCAAGCGTGACCCCGCTCGGGCCAAAGGTGTTGCCGCCGACGCGCACGTCGAATCGATCGCTCGACGCCTCAAAGTCGGCCGGATCAAAGCGGTGGTACCAGCTGCGCCCCGTCAGGCCGTCGAGCACCTGCACGAACGGTTCATCTTCGACGGTGACATGGTCGATTTCCGCGCGAAACACCCCCGGGATCACCGCCCACCTCTGCGAACGGTCGGCCGACACGAGCTTGATGTACCAGCCCTCGAAGTAGCCGCGCTCAACACCGCGCCCGTGAAAGGCCTCCGGGTGTCGCACGCCGCGCACGTAGTCCACCAGGGTTCGCATGGCGCCACCCTATGTGGGCGGTGTCGCGAGGCGCCATCGCTCCTCACCTCAAGAAGAGCGGACGTGTATGAATACAACTCATATCGTTCCGCGGTTGTGGAAGCAACTGGTGAAGACTCACTCTTGTAGGCCCGCGACGCCCCATAGCCACTGTCGCAGGCGCGTCGATAGCGTGACGAGGCGCACCGGCCGTCGGCACATCACTTATGACAGGAGCCATCCATGGCGAAAGCAGCGCAACCCGGGTGGTACGACGATGGCAGCGGTCGGCAACGCTGGTGGGATGGCCAGCAATGGTCCGACCGCTTTCAAGACCCGGAACCCATAAACAGTCCCGGCGACCTCATCGAGCACATCAAGGCCGACGCCGTCGCCGGCGCGCAGCCGCGCCCTGCTGCAAAGGGGATGAGCTATGTCGTGCTCCAGGTCGTTCTGAAAGAGAAGTTTTTCGGTTCGGGCTCAGGCAACCTGACCGAACTTGAGCACGCCATCAACACCCAGGCGGCGATGGGCTACCGCCTTCACACAATCACGACGGCCGCCTCTGGCAGCAAGGGCATGGGCGGCGGAGACCGCATTCAGGCGACGCTCGTGTTCGAGAAGCTCGTGTAGGCAAGTCTCGAGCGCGAAACGCACGTGTCGAGCGACACCGGGCTGAGGCGGGATTACAGTCAACCCATGACCACCGACGCAACGGAGCGCGGCCTCCCCCTCGAAGAGACGATCCACCGCGAGCGATCAGGCGGCGGGTTCGCCACGACGACCGACTACAGCCACCTCCCCGAGCTGTCGACTGAGCAAACGACCGCCGAAGTGCTCGCGGTGAGCGAGCTGTCGTTCGCTGAGTCGGGTGCAGCCGACGGCGACGACTGAGCGGCACAGCGACCGCCAGCACCGGCACTAATCTGAGTCGGTGATCGTCGGCCTCGGCACCCTGCTCAACATCGCCACCATCGTCGTCGGCGCCGGGCTCGGCGTACTCATCGGCAACCGCCTGCCCGATCGCACGAATCGTGTTGTCACCGACGCCCTCGGTCTCATCACGATCGTGCTCGGCGGGCTCAACCTCGTGGCACTCACCGACACCGAGTTCGTCGGAGCGGTCGGCGCCGCCGGCACCTTCCTCGTCGTCATCGGTGCGCTGCTCATCGGAAGCATCGTGGGGTCGCTCGCCGGCATCGAAGCGCGGCTCGAGCGGTTCGGCGGGTGGCTGCAGCGCCGGTTTACGCGCAGCAAAGGGCAGCTGAGTGAGAGCATCCACCCCGATGGCGCCCCGCTCGCCCTCACCGGGCGCGACCGCTTCATCACCGGCTTCGTCGACGCCTCGCTCGTGTTCGCAATCGGGCCGCTCGCCATACTCGGGGCCTTTCAAGACGGCACCGGTCAAGGCATCGACCAGCTGGCGCTGAAGTCGACGCTCGACGGTTTCGCCGCCGTCGCGTTCGCCGCGTCGCTCGGCTGGGGCGTCGCGTTCTCGGCGATTCCCGTCGGGCTGTGGCAGGGGCTGCTCACCGTGCTCGCCTTCTTTCTCGGCACCGTCATGTCGGGCGCCGCGATCGCCGCGCTTACCGCGACCGGCGGAGTGCTGCTGCTCGGTGTCGGCCTGCGCCTTCTCAACCTGAGGGCGGTCGCGGTGGCCGACATGCTGCCCGCGCTCGTCGCGGCTCCGCTGCTGACGATCGGCGTGCAAGCTCTGCTCGGCTGACCGAGCGTCACCACGAACGAGCTCGCCGCCTGGCTCATTGAGCAAGACACTGTCGCATTCTGTCGACCAGCCCGATACGGTGGACAGGCGCGCCTCAGCGGTGAGGTGACGCTGGCACGGTGGAGGAATGACATGACAGCTCAGGACGACGACGGTTACCACCCCGGCGCCCTGCGTCGCGGCGCCGAACTCTTCACCGACTCGTTCACGCGAAAGCTCTTCGACGAGCTCGCCGAGTGGGACCCACAATTCAGCGAGCTATTTCAAGTGTTCGTCTACGGCGGCATGTACGACCGCGAGGTGCTCGATCAGCGCACGCGCGAACTCGCCGCGGTCGCCGCGTGCGTCGTCGCCAACGCTCTACCCCAGTTGCGGTCGCACGCCTTCGCCTCGCTGCGCGCCGGCGCGACGGTGCGCGAAATCATGGAGATCGTCATGCAGATGACGGTCTACTGCGGCTGGCCCTACGTACTGCAGGCGATTCGCCACGTGAACTCGTTCATGCCCGAGCTCACCGCACTCGAGGCCGAACTGGCGCCAGCCGTCGACGACTCCCCGTCGGCCTGAGTCTCAGCAGTCGCAGCTGATCGCGTGCGCGACCGGCGCTGTCAGCGGGTCGGTCTCGCGGTGGATCGGGCCGTTCGCCCCCTCGACGGGGTAGCCCTCACGAGCCCAGTACTCGAAGCCGCCGAGCATCTCTTTCACCGGCACGCCGAGCGTCGCGAGTTCGAGCGCGCCCTTGGCTCCGCCGTTGCAGCCCGGCCCCCAGCAGTACACGACAACCGGGATGCCCTGCTGCAGCTCATCCAGGCGATCAGCCAACTCCTGCCGAGGAATGTGCAGCGCCCCGGCCGCGTGCCCTTGATCCCAGGCAGCTTGCCCGCGCACGTCGACAAGGTGGAAGGGCAGCCCGGCGTCGAGCGCCGCAGCAACATCGGAGGCGTCCGTTTCGAACGAGAGCTTCGCGGCGTAGTGGGCGGCAGTGGCCGCGGAGTCGGCGAAGGGGCCGAGGGGGTTGGTCATTCTGCGGGCTCCTCTCGAGCATCCACGGTGTTTTCGGTGAGGGCGTTGATGTATCGAATGAAGATGGCGATCCACGCGAAGATGATCGCGAACGCGACGAGCTCGTAGGCCGTGAGGTTGAAGTACTGCACCGGGTAGAAGAGCAGAGCGCCGCCGACGAGCGCGACGGCGAAGCCACCCGAGACGAGGAAGAACTGCCACGGCAGCCCTTTCAGCACCCACGGCGAGGCGATGAGCAGGGCGAGGAAGGCGAGCGCCATGCCGATGGCCGCCGTGTTGTGTAGCAGGATGCTGAACGAGACGGGGAAGATGCCCACGAACGCGAGCATGACCCCCATGACGACGAACACGATCGCGACGATGCGCGCGGCGCGAGGCTTCACGAGCACCCCCCGATCGACGAGCACCTGCAGATCACGCTGCAGGTAGAGCGCAAAGGTCGTCACGAAGAAGCCGGCGATGATGAGCGTGATGTTGAACAGGCTGCTCGAACGATCGCCGAAGGTGCCGAGCTGGCTGAAGTGGTACTCCCACCACTTGGGGTCGCTCGCCGTGGCCATCGCCGTGATCGTGCCGAAGGTCATGAACAGCACGAGCAGGCTCGACATCTTGGGAGTCGTGATCGACGACACCGAAAGGTAGATCCAGTAGGCGGCGAGCGCCGTCACGAGCGCCATCGCGCCGGTCGACACGAAGACGTCGAGCACCACGCCTTGAAAGCTGCGTTGCAGCAACAAGAACACGGCGATCGCGGCGAGTGAGGCGAGCACCGCGTGCACGAGCGCGACGGTGGTGGCGTCGACGATGAACTTCCACGAACGCAGTTCGAGTCGCCACTGCTGACCCTCGATCGAGCGGCTGCGCCAGTAGCCGACATAGGCCACGATGATGCCCGCGACGACGATGGCGCCCGCCGAGGCGACGCCGAGAGAGATGCCACCCCAGATCGGCGGATACGTGCCGGCGAACAGCAGCCCGCCCACGACGGCGGTGACGGCCGCCACTGCGATGGCGACGGCGAAGGCCTCCTGCTCGACATCGAGCAGAGTGCGCGCGGGACGAGGGGCGTTCATGCGGTCAGTCTGGCACCGAGTGGATGCTCGCCGCACGCCGGACCACGCGGAATCTCGCACAGCCTCGCGTGGTTGAGTAGTGACATGACCGAGTCTCTCGACCGCACCCTCGCCCCCGCCCCCGACACCATCACGATGTACGGCGCTGACTGGTGCCGCGACTGCCGTCGTACCGAGGCGCTGCTCAACGACCTCGGCGTCGAGTGGACGAAGATCGACGTCGAGGCCTCCGCCGACGCCGCCGCTCAGGCGCAGGCCATCAGCGGCCGCATGAACATTCCCGTCGTCGTCTTCGCCGACGGCTCGCACCTCGTCGAGCCCAGCGACGACGACGTGCGCGCCAAGCTCGGCGTCTAGCCGAGCTTCACCAGCACAGCGCTCGGCGTCTAGCCGAGCTTCACCAGCACAGCGCTCGGCGTCTAACCCCCGCCCGCCTACCGGCCGACGCGCTCGCCGAGGTGCCGTTGAAAGAAGCGGTCGATGCGACCCCAGGCGTCGGCCGCCTCCACAGGTCGATGGCCTGAACCCATCATCGGGCGCATCATGACCCGCACGAGCGCCGGACCAGCAGCGCGCTCGTTGAGAAAGGCGTGCCCGGCCTCGGGGTACTCGACCACGTCGTGGTCGATGCCGCGCGCGTCAAGGGCAGCCTCCATGCTCGCGGCCGCGGCCGGCAGGGTTCGGTCGCGACCGCCGAAGCTCCCCACGATGGGGCACGCACCGTCGAGCGCGTCGTCGAGGTCGGCCGGGAGCATCCCGTAATTGACGGATGCTGCGCCATAGCCACCCGTGCCCGCGAGCAGCAGCGCAAACCCACCGCCCATGCAGAAGCCGACGACTCCCACGCTGTCGCCGGTGTCATCGCGCTCGATGAGCAGCCGCCTGGCGGCCTCGATGTCGTCGAAGGCGGCACCCGAACCTGAGCGCAGCGCTCGGAACGTCGCGACAAGGCAGCGTCGTGCGCCGCCGCGGCTGAACAGGTTCGGCATGAGCACGGCATAGCCGAGGCCGACGAGTCGCTCGAGATGATCGCGCATCGCGTCATCGATGCCGAAGACCTCGTGCACGACGACGAGGGGAACATGCGGGCCTGAGCCCTCCGGTATGCCGAGCACGCCGTGCAGCTCGCCCCCGCGCGGATCACCCGGCTGCGGAATCGTGATCTCGACGAGAGTCATGCGCTGACACTACGCCCGGCTGGTGGCCCTCAGCGTCGAGCCTTCTTCGCCGCGATGAGGTCTTTCTCGTCGATGGGCGCGAGGCCGCGGTCACGCAGGTCGGCGTAGTACGCACGCGCTTCCTCCTGCCGCTCGTGCTCGACGCCCGTCGCGATCTCAGCGCGCAGGTGCTCGGGCGCGAGCCCAAACGCCTCCGTGAGGGCGAGCGCGTGCGGGCGCAAGCGGGGCAGCAGGCGATCGTCGATGTAGTCGGTGATTGCGAGCGCGCGGTGGTCGCTGAGTCGGCCGTGAATGACGTACCAGGCCAGGTTCTTTTCGATCATCGTGAACCCGAACAGGTCGCGCAGCCACGTGAGCACCTGACGAGTGCCCTCGTGCTCGATGCCCTCGACCGCGTCGGTGAAGGCTTCCCACTGCAACAGCTCGGCGTGCGCGTGGGCGGTTTCGATGAGCGCGTTCTGGTGGCGGTTGAAGAGGGCAGCAGCGTCAGACTTCGAGAGCTTGGATGCTGGGCGCAACTTGCCCGCGATCTCTTCGACCATCGTCTCCACGCGGTCGGTGAGCAACTGCCGCTGCGAAGCGGTGTCGCGCACGTAGCCGATCGAACGTGCGGTCGAACCGAAGTCGACCACCGACTGGGCGAGGCGCCGCAGGCCCGAGCGGTTGACGGCGGCCTCTTCGACTTGACCGGCGACGAAGTGGGCGAGTGCCCCCGCATCGGCTGAGGCGAACTTCTTCGAGTAGTCGCTGAGCAGGCGCTTGGCCACGAGCTGCAGCAGCACGTTGTTGTCACCTTCGAAGGTGACGTAGATGTCGAGGTCGGCGCGCAACTGCGCGAGACGGTTCTCGGCCAGGAAGCCTTGGCCGCCGCAGGCCTCACGCGCCTCTTGCAGAATGTCGAGCGCGGCCCAGGTGCTCAGCGGCTTGAGCGCGGCGGCGAGCGTCTCGAGATCTTCGCGGTCAGCGTCGGTGTCGGCAGCGCCCGAGAACACGGCGTCGAACTTGTCAAGAAAGACCTCGTGCGCGAACGACATGGCATAGGTCTGCGCGAGACGGGGCAGCAGTCGACGCTGGTGACGCTGGTAGTCGAGCAGCACGACCTCGTCATCGCCCCCGCCGCCGAACTGCCGGCGCTCGCTGCCGTAGCGCAGCGCGATGGTGAGAGCGAGCTTGCTCGCGACGACCGCGGCGCCGTCGAGTGACACGCGACCCTGCACGAGGGTGCCGAGCATCGTGAAGAAGCGACGGCCGGGGCTTGCGATGGGCGAGGTGTACACCCCGTGCTCGTCGACATTGCCGTAGCGGTTGAGCAGGTTCGTGCGCGGCACCCGCACGTTGGTGAAGTGCAGTCGGCCGTTGTCGATGCCGTTGAGCCCACCCTTGAGTCCGTCGTCTTCACCGCCGACGCCGGGCACGAACGCGCCCTGGTCGTCGCGGATCGGCACGAAGAAGGCGTGCACACCGTGGTTGACGCCGCGCGTGATGAGCTGCGCGAAGACGACAGCGGCCTTGCCGTGCAGGGCGGCGTTGCCGAGGTAGTCCTTCCACGCGGCGCGGAAGGGCGTATGGATGACCCACTCATCGGTCGCGGAATCGTAGGTCGCCGTCGTTCCGACCGCCGAGACGTCGCTGCCGTGACCCGTCTCGGTCATGGCGAAGGCGCCCGGCAGCTCAAGGCTCATGGCATCGGGCAACCACTGCTGGTGGTGCTGCTCGGTGCCGAGGTGCTGAATGGCGGCGGCGAAGAGACCCCACTGCACGCCCGACTTGATCTGCAGGCTCGGGTCGGCGAGCACGAGCTCTTCGAACCCGGCGATGTTGCCACCGTTGTCTTCCTGGCCCCCGACGCTCTTCGGAAAAGCCCGGTGCACAGCGCCTTCGTCGACGAGCAGCTTCAGCTGGCCGAGCACTCGCTCGCGGTGGGCATCCATGCCCAGTGAAGGGTCGCGCTGCATCTCCGGCTTCGCCGCCATGGCGCGCGAGGCGCGGCGTGCGTCGGCCCAGCGTCCCAGCAGAAGTTCGCCCAGTGCGGCGACGTCGATCTCGGGTGCGGCATCGCCGGGGGCAGTCGCGGGGGTCTCAGCGACGTGAGTGCTGGCGGGCGATGCGTCGAGAGTGGTCATGGTGTCACGGTAGGTCGGCGCGCGGCTGGCGCCGATTCTCTCGTGTGCGGGCGACGAAGGCGAGTGGATGCTCCGCGCGGCTGTTGTGGAGCATCCACAGTTGCTGGGCAGATGCTTAGTGGATTGCCCCTCCTGCAAGAATGGACTCATGGCCACCGTGAACCTCACCGCTACTGACTTCGAGCAGACCGTCACCGCCCCGGGCATCACCCTCGTCGACGTCTGGGCCGAGTGGTGCGGGCCCTGCCGACAGTTCGGCCCGATCTTTGAGTCGGCCTCAGAGCAGCACGCCGACGTCACCTTCGGCAAGGTCGACACCGAGGCCGAGCAGCAACTCGCGGCCATGGCCAACATTCGCTCGATTCCGACCCTCATGGCGTTTCGCGACGGCATTCTGGTCTTCTCGCAGCCGGGTGCGCTGCCCGCACCGGCGCTCGAGCAGGTCATCACCGCGGTGAAGGGACTCGACATGGACGACGTGCGCAAGCAGGTCGCCGCCGCGCAGGCCGAAGCAGGCTCAGCAAGCTCCTAGGTCGCGCAAGGCCGGAGCAGTGCCGGCGCAGGAGTAGCGTCAGCGCGTGACCTCACCTCGCACGCGCTGGATCGGGCTGTTCATCATCAGCCTCGCCGTCTCGCTCATCATCGTCGACTCGACGATCGTCAATGTCGCCGTACCGTCGATCGTCGACGAACTCGGCATCACCTCGACCGAAGTGCAGTGGGTGCAAGAGAGTTACACCCTCGTCTTCGCCGCCCTGCTGCTCGTCTTCGGCACGCTCGGCGACCGCTTCGGGCGACGCCGCATGCTCGTCATCGGCACCGTCATCTTCATGCTCGCCTCGGTGGGTGCCGCCCTCGCCGATTCGGGCTCGACCCTCATTCTCGCCCGCGTCGTGCAGGGTGTCGGTGGGGCCATGATCTTGCCTTCGACACTCTCGACGCTCAACGCGACCTTCCACGGCCGTGAGCGGGGCATCGCCTTTGCCATGTGGGGCTCGACGATCGGCGGCATGGCCGCGGTCGGCCCACTGCTCGGCGGCTGGCTCACGACCGCGTACTCGTGGCGATGGGCCTTCGGCATCAACGTGCCGCTCGGCATCATCATCCTTGTGGGGCTCATGCTCTTCGTGGTCGCGACGAAGGATGAGCATCCACAGGCCATCGACTGGGTGGGCGCGGTGCTCTCGGTCATCACGAGCGCTGCCCTCGTCTTCGGACTCATCGAGGGCCGTAGCTACGGCTGGTGGCTCGCGACCGACGGGCTCACGCTCGGCGACTGGGTGTGGCCGTTCGACCTCAGCCCCGTGCCCATCGCGTTCGCGATCTCGATCGTCGCTGGCATCGCCTTCGTGCAGTGGGGGTTGCGTCGAGAGCGGGCAGGCAAGTCGACCATGCTCGCGTTCTCACTCCTGCGCATTGGCTCGTTCCGCAACGGCAACGTCGCTGCCCTCATCGTCTCGATGGGCGAGTTCGGCATCATCTTGTCGCTGCCGCTCTGGCTGCAGAATGTGCTCGGCTACGACGCGTTGCAGACCGGCACGATCTTGCTCGCACTCGCGGGCGGATCCTTCCTCGCGAGCGGCATCGGTGGTGCGCTCAGCGGTCGCGTCACCGCAGTTGCCACCGTGCGCGCGGGCATCGCGGCCGAGATCATCGGCCTCGTGCTCATCGGTGCCGTCATTGCCGTCGACACTCCGTGGTGGTCGATCGCGCTCGGGCTGCTCGTCTACGGCGTCGGCGTCGGCCTCGCGACCGCGCAACTGACGGGCGTCGTGCTGCAGGATGTTCCGGTCACGTCGAGCGGCCAGGCTTCGGGCACGCAGTCGACGGCACGCCAGATCGGCTCGGCGCTCGGCATCGCGGTGCTCGGCACGGTGCTCTTCACCTCGCTGGGCAGCGCCCTCGACAGTCGACTCGACGCCGCGGGGTTGCCCGCCGACGCTCGCGAGGGCATCGTGTCGGCCGTGGTCGACAGCGCAGGTTCGGCGATTCCCGGGCTCGAGGCGCAATCGCCCGACGTCGCAGCCGAAGCTCGCCAGGCGTTCAGCGATGCCACCCGGTGGGCAGCATTCACGGCGGCAGGGTTTTTGTCGATCGGTTTGCTCGCGACGTTGAGGCTCACGGCTCCTGTGCCGGGTGCCGCTGCTGGCCGACGCGACGAGACCGCGGGCGAGGCGGCGGCCCCAGACGCCACCGAGGGCGGCCCCGCTACTTAGAGCTCGGCGCGGTTGCGAAAGAAGCGCTTGACGCGCTCGCTCACGCTGGCGGGCGGCGGTTCGTTGTAGCGGTCGACGTATTCCTGACCAGACATGCTCTGAATGCGCAGCATGATCGCGTCGGTCGCCGTGCGCCGGGCACGGCCTGATTCGGCGGGTCCGTAGGCGCTGACGTCCATCGGCTCGCCGAACTCGATGGTCACCTTCGCGCGGCGAATGCGGTTCGAGCCGACCGGTTGCAGGTTCTGCGTGCCCGTGAGTGCAACAGGCACGACCGGCACTCCGGCAGTGAGCGCGAGCCACGCGACGCCCGTCTTGCCGCGGTACAGCTTGCCGTCGCGCGATCGAGTGCCTTCGGGGTAGATCGAGAACGCCTGCCCGCCCTGCAGCTTCGCGAGCCCCGCGTCGAGGGCCTCTTGCGCGGCTTGCCCGGCACCTCGGCGCACGGGAATCGCGCCCACTCCGGTGAAGAATCCGCGGGAGATCGCGCCTTTGATGCCGGTGCCCGTGAAGTACTCCTCTTTCGCGAGAAAGCTGACGGGGCGCCGCGAGAGCAGGCTGATGACGATCGAGTCGATGAACGAGAGGTGGTTGCTCGCGACGAGCACCGGCCCCTTCTTGGGTACGTTCTCGCGACCGATGACGACGGGTCGAAAGACGATCTTCGCGATCGGCCCGAGAAAGGCACGTGCGAGGAAGGTCAGCATCGACTCATCGTGTCACGGAATCTATGCCCGCGCAGGAATGGTCACGCCGACCACCGGTAGAGCACGTGCTCGCGCAGCGCGCTCTCCACCGGCACGCGCGGATGGTCGAAATTTCCGGCGGGCTCACGCGTCATGCCGATGCGCTGCATGACGGCGATCGACGGTGCATTGAGCACTGACGTGAACGAGAGCACCTCGTCGATGCCGAACTCGGTGTGAGCGGCGTCGAGCACGCGTCGCGCCGAAGTCGAGGCGGCACCGCGGCCCCACGCCCAGCTCGCAAGCCGCCATCCGATTTCGACTGCTGGTGTGAATGGCGCCTCGAAGGTCGCGGTCGAGAGCCCGACGAATCCGGCGAAGCGCCCGTCGACGTCGAGCGCCCAGAGTCCGTAGCCGTAGCGCTCGTGGTGGTCGACGATGCGATCGACCATCGCGTCGCTCTCCGCTCGCGAGAGCGTCGCAGGAAAGTAGCGCATGACCTCGGGGTCGGCGTTGAGATCGGCGAACGGTTCGCGGTCGCCCTCGCGCCACGCCCGCAGTCGCACTGCCGCGTCGTCGCTCGAGGCGATGCGCTGCGGCGGCTCGCGGTGCAACGGTTTCGGCGTTGCCGACTCAGTAGTGATCATCGGGCGGTGGCGGGTCGAACTCATCGGCGGGCGGCTCATCGAACGGCGGCACGTCGTCAGGGCCGCTGAACCCGGAAGTTGCCGTGCGACCCGTTGCACCTCGGCTGCGCGCGGATGGCGTCGACGCCGCGGTCGGGTCGATCGGTGCGGGTTCTTCACCGCGCACGATCGCGAGCACGGCTTCGCCGAACCGCTCGAGCTTTGCGGCACCCACGCCGCTCACTTCGCCGAGCTGGTCGAGAGTCTTCGGTTCGGTGAGCGCGATGCCGCGCAGGGTCGCGTCACCGAAGACGATGTACGCGGGGGCCTCGAGCGCTTTCGCTGTGGATGCTCGCCAAGCTCGCAACCTCTCGAACAGCCCCGCGGCCGTCGTCGGCAGGTCGCTCGGCGCCGAGCGCTTCGACCCGCGGCTCGCCCGCACCACCTCTTTGCGCAAGCGCACGGGGCGTTGCCCGCGCAGCACGTCGGCACTCGCCTCGGTAATGCCGAGCGTGCCGTACTCGCCTTGCACCGCGAGCAGTCCTTGCGCGAGCAGTTGCCGCACGGCGCTACGCCACTCTTGCTCGCTGAACTCGGTGCCGATGCCAAACGTGCTGAGTTCGGCATGCCCGAGCTGCTCAACGCGCGGGGTGCGCTTGCCGAGCACGATGTCAATGAGGTGCCCCGCGCCGTAGCGCTGGTTGCGCTCGCGGTCGAGGCGCACGATGGTCGACAGTAGCTTTTGCGCTGGCACCGTGCCATCGACGCTCTCCGGCGGCGAGAGGCACGTGTCGCAGTTGCCGCAGCGCCCGCCGGGCAGGCTTTGGCCGAAGTACTCGAGCAGTTGCGCACGCCGGCACTCGACGGTTTCGCAGAGGGCGAGCATGGCATCCAGCAGTTGCCCCATGCGGCGCTTGTAGGCGGGGTTGCCCTCGCTGCGTTCGATCATCTGGCGCAGCTGCACGACGTCTTGCAGGCCGTAGGCGAGCCAGGCGGTCGAGGGAAGGCC
>SXGT01556250.1_pt1 | contig 27649 bp, 22 predicted proteins | sample 3176221 | NCBI WGS metagenome assembly SXGT01 (sample SAMN11356862, study PRJNA531348) | freshwater metagenome | isolation source: freshwater sample F1-120 | place: China: Fuxian Lake, Yuxi | collected 2017-12-25
AAACATCTCGTCCCATTTGTGAATGAAGGTAGGAAGATGAAGGTAGGAAGTTAGGGAAGTAGGAGAGGAAGTAAAAAGTTACGTATAGTTTAATACGATCTTTCAATTTTTACTCGAAAGTTTTAATAAATACCCGAAGGTATTTATCTATTCTTATTCATCGTTACAGATCTCACTGGTCAACAGTCGCAACGATTGACATTGGTACAGCAGAATATGCAAAACGAGTAGCTCCAATTACCAGTTGAATTACCCCCATAACTCCAATGTCAACACCTTGGTTGACGCAATCCTTGTTTCGAATAACTACAGCAAGAAAAAAATTTCAAAGGCGAAAACAACTGGAATTGTCAGCAAAAATGGATTCATTCCCTCAATCATAGTCACAAAGAAAAGAACCAAGAGATGAAATCCCATAACAGAAAAACTTGTCAATGCAGTAACCTTTAACCAAGTACTCAAAGACACTTCTCCATGTTCACTTTGACACAGATGATCCTCATCTTGGAATGCATAAAAGACTGTTGGAATTTCCAAAGCGAAAATAAACAACGAGGAGCAGAGAAACGAGACAATCAACATTTGAGGACTAACAGACATTTTGGAGTGAAAGTTGAAAAGGAGAGAAGGAAACAAGTTACTTTTCTTTCTTAACTCTTTCACGAACTCAATTTTCTCTGAGTTACAATTATTCGGTAGTTATCGTAATAACTTCATCTGCTAAATATTCTATTTCATTTAAATTTCCATCAATTATTGTTATTTTACTATAGCCTAAATCTCGAGGAGTGTAATTACGATTGTGAAAATCATAGTGAGGTCCAAGATATTCTAAAAAAACACTTGTAATATCGTTACCAGATTGATCATATACATTTAATGATACCCTATCTTTAATAACGTCTTTTAGATGAATCCTATATTTTTTCCCCTTATGAAAATACTCTATTTCAAACACGTCGTGTGTAATGTAACAAGACGTTTTGATTTTTCGAACATATTCATCATAAATTCCATCCCATTGAATTTTAAGTACAGTTTGAAAAGTTTTGTACCAAGAATTCATAAATCCTGGAGAATGTTCATGTATAACTTTATGAATCTGTGATATCTTTTTTGATTTTTCGCTTACACGAGCACAAAAATAACCTAAAGAAAACAAAACTATATATCCCCACATTTATGGTGAAAATTGAATCCTTTAACTCATAATTATTATTGTCAAAATGGCTTTTAAGTTTTTACGTGAGTCACAAGGTTTAAGAAGCGAAAATACATTTGACAATATTCATCAAGCTATTATTGAATATTGTTCATATGAACGACAAACCCTTCTTGAAAATATTCTTACAGATTTTAATAACCAGTGCAACGATGTAAAATCTATGCAAATTTTAGAAGAAATTATTGGTTACTACCAGCAAAGTAGTCCTGCCACTACCCCTGGTATCTGTGTCAAAAAAGTATGTAAACCACATCTTACAGTAAATTCGCCGATGTCTCATTTTTCACCTTCTTCTCAGCGCTCTTCACTTACTTCACCTGCCTCACATGCTTCACACACCTCATTTTCTCCATTAACTTCTCATCCTTCTCATCCTACACATTCTAGTCATTCTACACATCCTACACAGTCTACACAGCCTACTCAACCATTGTTGTGTACATCTATTATTAAATCAGGAATGCGTAAAGGTCAAAGTTGTGGAATTAAAGTCCATGCCGATGGTTTATGCAAACGACACCAACCAAAAGTATGTGTCGAGAGTTCTGGAAACGCAGGTATTTCTCCGACCAATGGAGCAGAGGAAAAATGTCCTGCACTTTTAAAGGTAGGAGTTCGAAAAGGTCAAATCTGTGGGGCATGTGTACCAAATGGAGAAATTTATTGCGGTAAACATAAAGTAGTTAAATGCATGTTTAAACTTGAAAACGGGGATTATTGTGGTAGGAGTATTTCTTTACACTCAACTTCTCAAACTCACTGTCGAATTCATGTTAAGAATGAATTAAGTTTAGATACAAGGAAATTTGTTACCTCTCTAAATCGATTTGGTAACATGGAACATAAATACTCAGGATTAGTCTTTGAAAATAAGAAAGTGGTTGGAGCACAACATCCAACCGGAACAATAGTATCAAATCTTAATGATGATGATTTGGAATGTGTTATCACTTATGGATTGCCGATTGATCCATGTTTCTCTTCGCAAATGTCAGATTATTTAAACAAAAGGAAACGTAAAGAAAGTAAATCAAATGACTCATCAGAACAGTAGTAGTATCAACAGTAGTATCAACAGTAGTAGTAGTGGTAGAAACGAGGCAGGAAGTACAACAATCTCGTGGAAAAATCGTCTTCAAGAGTTCTGTCATCAACGTGGATGGAATTTACCTGTTTATACAACTCGTCAAAACAGCGATAGAATGTGGATATCAACTGTTGCAGTTAATAATATTTCTGTTAGCGGCGAAGCTTTCCAGAGAAAGGTCGATAGTGAAAAATCAGCTTCATTCAAACTTTTAAGTTTACTCGCCAATTTAAATGAGGATGTAATTGCTGAAGATACTGAAGAGTTGTATATTACTGATATGCCTGAATTGAACCGTTTATTCTCTGAAATTATGAGAAGTGCTGGCTTTAATGAAAGTTTACTTTCCTCATCAGTTCCTTCGTCATCCTCGTCAGATCCCTCGTCAGATCCCTCGTCAGATCCCTTGTCAGATCCTTCCTCGGGAAACAGGATCGAAACAATTCTTCAAAGACAACTAACTTTTTCGACGAATATCTTTGATGAAACTTTTCTGAACCATCTAACTTTATTAGTTCGAGGTAAAAACGTTGAGATTACGAATGTAACTGACTATAAATCAGATGATGCGCCAGTTGTACTTTACCTTTTAGATGATATTGATTCAATTACCTCCAATTTTATAAACATTAATTTAGTAGAAGTGACTATTCCGCGATTAGATCATCGCGAATCATTTCAAGCAATGATTTTACTTTCCATGTGTATGGAACTTGGTGCAGATTCTTGTTCAATTATTGGAGTTCCTGCTGGTCAAGTAAATCGAGTTATTTTAACGTAGTACTTCAAGGATAATATCTCTCGGGATATTATCGCATAGACGCCTTGTCTGTTCTTTCAATAAGACCTTTACTGTCCATCCATTCACGAATCGATGTACATAATCCTTTAGCGCCATCTTTAGTAAGCCTAAACAAACGTCGTAATTCTATTTCTTTCATCTCTCCGATGTTTTCAAGTTCGATGTATTCATTCTTCATTAAGATTTTACGAATATCTTCAAGGTTCTTGCTTTTATCTGCTCCATTATCCGAATCTAAACCGAACGAATACGCAATACCAGCTAATTTTCCAATTGTCAATGTACCAATACCACACTTCTCTCCACGAATACTCTTTCGTTTATCATTTCCAGTGACTGTTTTTGCCTTTCGTACATCTCGAATCCAAAATCCATGTTTCCAACCATCTTTACCTTGAATAAGGTTATCGTTAACAATACCGTAATATCCATAAGGATTATTTTCTAAATCTCCAACAACTTGCTTCTTACTTCTTTCGATACCATTTTGAATTTCTTCATCGTCACTGCAGTCACGCCATAAACCTGTAACAGGGTCTTTACAGTGTATTGAACCTTCAATAAGTGTAGTTGCAATCATACCATTTTCTAACGTAAAGATATTTGCCTTATTTAAATCAAGTACCCATTTTCGGAACTCTTTACCGTCATCCATCTTCAATTCTTGTTGTTCAGTATCAATAACGATTTGAAGAAAGAGATTTTTAACTTCCATAGTTAATCTGCTCCAATAAAGTAAAACTTCTTGATAATTTCCTTGACGAGATGCTTGATAAATGTAGTCAATAAAATCACTACTCTTTTCCAATTGAACTTGACGAGTATACTCGTCGAATGGTACAGAAGATCGAATTGCAGGATGTGCTGTATAATAAGACGCTAAAGAATTTGACGGTCTTTCCATAGAATCAACAATGAAATAGATATCGTTACTTTCACGAAGGTAATTCTTAAATCCAAATTTATTATAAATTGGTATAGACTGATCAATAATTGTTTTAAGGGTTTTCAACACAACAAAATGTTCGTACTTGTCAAATAGTTTGTAGATTTCAGTTAAAGTTAATGAAAAAACTGTCTTATATACCTTTTTGATTTGTTGGATAATTGAAGCAATCTCTTCTTCAGAATAATAATTATTGAATGATGTATGATCAATTAATTGAACAGGGGTATCAAAGTTTTCAACACCTTCGCACTTATAAGCACATGTAAGGTACTCACATTCACGAGTGCCATCAACACCTTGCATATTAATTAGCCTATTGTTACCACAATCGTAAGATATTTGTTTCAAAAAGCGTTCTCCTCTCTTAATACGGAGATCTTTGTCTTCTGAAAGTTTGTACATAATAATATCAATACTTTCTTGAGGGTTTTCTAATGGAACACTTGCGTAATGATGAATTTTAACAATAAATTCCTTACCTTCATTCTTGTATATCTTATCTATTTCTTCATGCGACCGATAACGAATACCACGACCGATTGCTTGATCTGTAGGAGAATAGTTCCAATAAGGTGTATGAATGCCAATATCTTCAACATTATAAAATGAAAGACCTTCACCCGCCGTACGACTTCCTAAAATGACTTGAATATATTCACCTCTCGCATTTTTAGGATGATTTACAGTGCGTTGTACATCTGCAATAATACCGCCTTCGTCAAGTGTCTCATTTGTAAGAAGAACATACCTTTTTCCAGGAGTATCTTCAACACCTTTTACACTTCGACTATAACCAAAAAGTTCAAGAATTCGAGCAAAAATTATTAAACCACTACCTCCTACGAATGCATTGTAAATAAAAGTATTGCCTCCTTTGCGTTTAGTTTGGTCGATGATATTTGCAATTGTTTTAGCGTATTTACTTGAAAAGTAACTCAACTTCTGCAAGGCTGTTTCATCGTCATCCGCAGGAGTTCTGATAGCATTGCGAAGTTCAACTGATAAACTAGGGATGTCAAAAGAACGAGAGCCTCGTTGAGCTCGAGATTTCTTTGAGGCATTCAATAATGCTTCAGACATTTTAGTTACAGGAATGGTGTATTTTTTAAATCCCTTTTCGCCATATGATCCATCAGGAAAAACAAAGTTAATTGCTTGCTGTGAAGCACTGTACACACCCCCTTCTTTGGCGCTAGTTTCTCCGGTATCACTTGCGTACGCATTTCTATAAGCTTTGGCTTGAAATGGAGACATTTGACATACATCAAGTTTAAAGATCTTCAACCCCTCGATAAATTCTCCAATAAATTTTCGATTAATAGTTGAGGGTGTAGTACGTAGAGTTGAAATAACACCTTTAAGATATCCTTTCAATTCATCTTCATGTTTAATCTCAGTTCCATTATTTGTGTATACTTGATCAAAAGCATCACCACTCGGTAATTGTTTATCAAGTGGGAGAATAAGATTAGCTAAATCAGCAATTTCATTCCACCTATCTTTCATTGGTGTAGCAGACATAAGTAAAATTTTACAGTTTTCCACACTGTGAAAGAAAAGATGAAATGCAGAGTTAACACGTGAAGTTGACGCCTTTTTATCTGGTTGAATACGAAGATTATGTGCTTCATCGACAATAATTATCCTATTAGAATACTGTTCGCGAAGACGTTGAGCAGTAGCACCTCCAGCTTTTGAGTCATTTTCAACTCCGTTTCCAAATGCATCAAATGTAATAAAAGAATAGACTTTCTTAATTTTACTTTTAATAGCTCGATGAAGTTCCTTTTGAGTTAATTCCCTGTATTTTTCAGGGTAATACTTCTCTCCAGTTATATTCAAAATTTCAGTGATAAAGCTTTCAATAAATTTTTGACTCGGAACTGCAATAACAGCGCCAACAAATCCATTTCCGAGATTATTTTCAACTGTAAGAACTGCAAGAGCAGTTTTACCTAAACCCATTGAATGAATAATAATTTGATTATCATACAAGGTATGATAAGATGCATACCTTCCAGCATAAATCTGCTGTGGTTGTGCGTGAAAATTTCCATCAATAATACGAGGTTTTCTTAAATCTGGTACTAATTGGTTAAATTCTTTCTTTTGGTAAACTCCTCCATAAAATCCTTGAGGAAACAATTCAAACAAGTTATCTTTCCTTGTTTCTATCGAAGGGTATGCTGGTAAAAAATTATTAATACTTACGGTATTATTTGTATCGATTAGTTCCATTTTGAAAGATTAGAGAAAATTTTGTGGTAATAAAAAATAAACTACTTATTGAAAAGATGGCACTTTCAGGCGATCACGTTCAACAAATTTTACTCGATAGTACATATCGTAATCGTAAAACATTTCCTCTCCCTACAGAATTTGAATCAACGGTAAAATCAGATAATTCTCCCTATCCGAATGATCCTGTAGGAGTTGGTTATATTGTTCATTCCGATACTGTCGGATTAGCTGGGTATGACAATACTACAAGTCCGAATCGAATTAACCTTACAACAGGAATATCTGATTACGATAATAAAATTTTAGGAAAACATATTGAAATTTTAAATCCTTTGACTTTCGCTGTTAAAGGAGTCTCAATTGTAGCAGGATTTTCAAATGATATACCTCATTCTTATATTTATACTTACAATCCTATACCAGGAGTACTTCCAGGAGATCTTGTGTTTATTCGTCAAATTTCTGCAACACCTTTAGTTCGACTTCGACCGTTAGCTGTTGTACTTGCAGGAGAGAATTCATTTCAATGTCTAGGAGGTTCTAATAAGAGTAACGCGTATAAGGGAATGTACATTCGAAAAGTTAATGGAACTCTTGGAAGTGATCATCGGGTTTTATCATACGACGTTTCAACTTCACCTCCAACAATTACCTTTTCTCCAGGAGTTGAAGTTGGAGGGTATGCTCCAACAGATTTTATTGAAGTATACAATGTTCAAGACAATGAGTGTGGATTATCAACAATCGGATCTGTCGCAAATCGAGGAACACCTGTAAATCATGAAATCAGGCTAGAATGGCTTCGGATACCTCGACATCCTTTATACGTAAACAATTTAACTGATTCGATAGCAAGTCTTCCTATTAATGTCAATAGTTTTTCATATCTGATTGTTGAATTTAAAAATAAATCGCATGGTTCTTCTGGTGTTATTCAAAGTAATAACAAATCAATCAAAAAGGCACAGTTTCTCGTACCTATTGAAGATTTGAGTACAGGTATTGGTAAATTTTACACTCTTCGTTCACAATCGAGTATTATTGTCAATTATAACCCGAATGATACCATTTACTTTAGTGTAAAGACGCCAACAGGGTTACATATTTGCTTTGATCCTGAAGATGAAGATCCAAATTCTTTAATGCTTCCGAATCCTGATATGCAAGTTTCGGCTCTGTTTTCTATTCGACGTTTACTCATGTAATTAATATCTCAAGAGATATTAATTTGTATATATTTCTATCCCGAAGGATATTATTCTTAATCGTCAAAATCAAAATCTGCTGATCCTGGAGTTCCGATAGAATCCGGCGTGTTATTTCCACTACCACTTCCAACAGAGTTGATCGGTGACAATTCATTCCTATCTTCATTGTCAGCATCAGCACCAAGAGAAACAAGCGAAGCAAAAGAAGTATCGATGGTCAATTGATGCATGTTCCTGAACTTTTGAATTGTGGTGCTCGGAGATTTAATAGTCACATCTTCAAGTGTTGACATATCTACACCATTCTCAAAACATTCCATTTCAAATTCGGCATTCAATGCTTCAATACTCGTTCCGAGATGAATACCAAGACCTCCATCCATGCGATGTTGTTTGGCTGGAGAAATTCCATCGCCTCCGTAAACAAACTGTACAATACGTCCTTTAGTAGTTCGAATTGTTCCGTCGTATTCAATCTTCAAATTTTTCATAAACTCTGAAATTCGACGCTGAAAGTATCCTACCTTACCAGTTGTTGTTGAAGTATTAGTTGTACCCTCTCGACTACCGCTTGCATGTGACCAAAACTCTTGAGGATTCAATCCACAAAAGAAGGAATGACGAACAAACCCTCGAGATTCGTACTTTTGTTCAAGAGTCCATGTTTCCGGATCGTAGTGAGGAAGTGTACGATTTCCTTCGAGACAAGTTTCTTCCATTCGTTCACCTCCGACAGACTGTTGTCCAAGAGCTGCAATAATCTGAGTAGCATTGTTCAAAGAACCCTTCGAGCCAGATAAAATCAATGGTAGAAACCTATTACTTGCCGGAATCGACTCCTTTGCTAAACGTTGTCCCATATCACGCGCTGCGTTAAGAGCTGACGTAACTTTCATTTCCGCGATACGAGGATTCTTCTGAGTTGTTTCCGCAATTTGGGCACGGAAGTAACACTTCTCCATGTGTTCAGTGGCAGTAGGAATCATACCTGTTTTCGGATCATAACTCGTTGGAATACAGTCTTGTACTCCAACGCTGACACCCTCGTCTCGAATCCAGTTGTTTACAGTGTGCTGAATCTTAGTCAAAAAGTCAATCGCATGCACGCCATGAAGATAATGATGTACAGCTCCAGCCTTTGGACCAATTGAAGACTTATCAAGTGAACCCTCAACAATGACACCGTTTCGGATTTTAAGATAAGGTTCACTTGGATACGCCTTATTGTGCAGAATGTAATTGAACGTTGGCGGAAAACACATTGAAAGGATTCCTCGACCGGTAAAAAGAAAAGGATGATATCCATACTTTTGCGGTTTGCCTGGAAAGATTTCAGTGTACATTCGAGAGATTTGATTGAAACGATTGATATCGAGTTGTGCTGATGTACAAATATCAAAAAATCGTTCACGCTTGATTTCAACCCAGCCTTGCGTCATAAGATACGAACCGACAAGACAATCTTGTACAACTCCCATAATTGGACGAGAAGACTGACCACTTACAATGTTCTTACCCGCAGACAGTAATTCTTGATATTCTGCCTTCGCTTCAATGGTTTGAGGAAAGTGCAAGTTGGTTTCATCACCATCATAGTCCATGTTCATCGGAGTGGTAAAATTCAATGGAGTTCGAATAGTTCGTCCATGTGGCATGATCTTGGCTCGACCACCAATTAGACTTCCGACATGAAGACTCGGTTGACGGTTAATAACAATCCAATCCCCGTTTTGAATGTGACGGTGTACCTTATCGCCAATTTGAAGTTTGAATTCTCGAGGACGTCCGATATCAGCGTACACTTCTTCTCCTCCTGAGTTTCGAACAATTCGGTCGCCATTTCGTAGCTGTGAGATGTCAGAAATTTTAACTTCAATCTCCTTTTCATCTTCCTTGCTAACTTTACGGTAAACCCTATCGCCAAAAAAGAGAGGAGTTGAGCGAGTTTTTTGAACCAAGCGCATGATGATTGTACTTTTTTCACCCAAAGCATCAGTTCGAACAATGTATTCGACTTGCTTCGTATCGACAAATTCTTGAAGTCGAGAAATGTTATACTTGCATGCTACTTCCGGAACAGTAACAACTGTGCTAATACAAAGAGGTACGCCAATTTCATCAGCCTTAAGCGTTGGATCTCCGCCAACTACAGTTCGAGCACTGTAATTGGTACGCTTTGCTAGCAAATTGCCTCGGAAAAGACCTCCCTTTCCTGCCATACGTTCTTTGATACCTTTCTTGGGTCGACCATTTGGCTGTTTAACACGCCCCTTACTATTGTCAAAAAGAACAGACAAATAAAAAGCAAGACTTCGAACTTCCTTAGCTCGATCTTCATCTGTCAAAGCCAAGGGGATAGCGGTATTTTTCTTACAAATGTTACGGTAGATACTTGTAAGATCGTCTTCACACTTATCACCATTTGTAATAACGTATGGTCGAGAACAAGTCGGTAACACAGGAATAATACTCAGAATCAAATTGGCTGGACGCATTCGATGAGGATTGAATCCAAACAGAAAAACATCTTCGTCAAGAATACCCTTAAAAACACGTTCGATTTCTTGAATAGATACTTCAATACTGTTCTCCTTACTCTTCTTTTCGGCAAGAAGCTTGTAAAACATCATAACCTTTGGATCAACTCGAGGGTTATTGACGTAAAATTTCGGAAACTGCGAACCGCAATTCCAACAAATTTCAACCTTGTTGACTGCTTCTACAATCGCGTTATACCGCTTCATCCCCTTCAAATTGGACAGGTTCAAAAGATTCAACTTATCAGCCGAGAAAGCAAGTCGTGAACACTTGAAACAAAAGCACTTCAAGAAATTCAACACTATTTTGAGACTGTATGGCAGAGGATGGATGATGTGTTCGTTCAAAACAATGTGACCAAAATGACCCGGACAGTCAGTCATAGTTTTAGAGCATGTCGGGCAAATAATGTCATCCTCGATAGGACCCATACGAGGGTCATAAAGAGTATTTGTCAAATCATTTGCCTTTTTTGCCTTTTCATACTTGATTTCGCAAACTGAAAGGTTAAGAACGTCAGCGGCAGAAAGAATGCCAAAATCGATACCGTGGAGACTCATTTTAAAAATTTTACCAATAAATATGTTTTGGTTTTCAATTTTTGAGTCACTTTCTTTGAAGAAAAAGCTTTCAAAAAAATATGTGCACTTTAAAAAATAAGTAAGATTAATAAAATGCCAAGAGAATACAGTGACATTGATACATATTTTTTGTCTATTAGCGACGAAATAGAAAGCGCACCTAATCAAAGGCTTTTAGAGATTGCACAGGAATTAAAGGAAGTGTACGATTACAGTTTAGATTATTATCCTACCCCTAATGATCAAGAAGCGATAGAAAATTTTAGGGACTATATTACTTTTACAATTGAAGCAATAGTTGAAGAAGGAGATGACACTGATAATGACGATGACGACTACGATGAGGACAATGACGAACTTGTAGATGAAATTGATGTGGAAGGTACGGAAGGTACAGAAGGTACATCTATACTAGAAGAAAATGTGGAAAATGTTTCTGCAGACGAAATTCTCGGTTCTACTCCGAATAAATTGCTCACGATGTATAATATGTGGGTTAAACAAGGAGTTAAACCTGTGGTTAAACCTGGAAGTGTTAAAGATAATGAAAGATTTATGGAATGGATGATTGCTCGAAATACTCAAAAGTCATCTGGAGAAGTCTGCTCTCTTCGTGATTTTGCGAATCCGAAAGGATGTAAAGATGGTTACGTTTGTGATATTGGTTCGAATAAATGCATTAAAAAGGTAAGTGGTCAACTTGTCGAAGTTTATGAAGATATTGAATTGACTGGAACTCAAGCAGAACTTCAAGCATGGAAAAAAGAATTAGCTAAATACAAACAGTCTTTAATTATTCGTAAAGATGGAAATAATGATATTATAATTCCCCCATGTAATGTCTTAGTCGACGGAAAAGAATACAAGGGTTGTGACAATGATGAATATTGTAATCTCGGAACTGCTAAATGTGTTAAGGTAAAGGATAGTTCTTCTGCTGAAGCCACAATCAATGGTCATAAAATTTTTGGAACAGCCGAAGCCGTTCGAAATTTTGTAAAAAAAGTTCAAGAACGCACTAAATCAAATGGAATAATTGAAAATATTATTTACAATGAAAAAGTAATGTATTCTCGTGAAGAACTCGAATCAAAAACCAAACCTGAACTTAAAAATATAGCAGTTGCTGAAGGTATTTACATCAAAAGTACAGCCTTAAAACAACAAATGATTGAAGCGTTATTAGCATCTTCAGCGAGAACTTCCTCCCCGAAACGAGGAAGTTCTCCTGCTCGTGTCTCTTCTCCTGTTCGTTCTTCTTCACCTACTCCGAAACGTGTATCCCCTAAAATTTCAAACTTTAACCAAGGTTTACCTTATACTCAAGCTGAACTTGAGAATATGACTGTTAAAGTTATGAAAGAGTTAGCCTCAAAGGCTAAAATAACAATTTCTTCTAAAATCACAAAGAAAGCTGATATTATTGCACATTTACTTTCTGAAGGTATACGCAAAGAAGGAGAAGTCGATTCGCCTATTCAAAATTCTCCTAAGCGAGTCTCTCCTGCTCGAGCTCCTTCTCCTATTCGTGTCTCTTCTCCTAAGCGAGTTCCTTCCCCTGTTCGGGTCTCCTCTAATGTAGTACCTTACACCGAAAAAGAACTCAGTAGTATGACTATTCCACAAATTAAGAAGTTAGCTTCAGATGCTGGTACATCAATTCCTTCTACGTACAAGTTGAAGGCTGCTATTATTGCTTATCTACTCTCGGTAGGAATTTCCAAGACTGTTTCTTCACCGCAAGCCCCTTCTCCTGTTCGTGTCTCTTCTCCTGTTCGTGTCTCTTCCCCGAAGCGTGTCTCTCCTCAAAGAGTCTCTCCTCAAAGAGTCTCTCCTGTTCGTGTCTCTTCCCCGAAGCGTGTATCTCCTAAGCGAGTCTCCCCTAAGCGAGTCTCCCCTGCTCGTGTCTCTTCTCAAAGAGTCTCATCTGATTTAGTACCTTACACTGAACAAGAGCTGTCAGGTATGACTGTAAAAAATCTTAAGGAATTAGCATCTACAGCAAATATCTCAGTTCCTTCTAAATTATTAAAAGCTGGGGTTGTTGCACTTTTACTTGAGAAAGGACTTAGTAAAGCTGGCACAGTATCCCCCCTTGTACGAGTCTCTTCTCCGAAACGTGTCTCTCCTCAACGAGCTCCTTCTCCTAAGCGAGTCTCCCCTGCTCGAGCTCCTTCCCCTGTACGAGTCTCTTCCCCGAAGCGAGTCTCTCCGAAACCGACGAGGGTAACTGATGAAGAAGAAAAGGATAGTAAGCCTGAAAAACCGACAATTGCTTCGGTAAACAAACTTTCTCGTGGCACAGATGATAATCAGATTGCGTCTCTTCGAATCCGGCTTGAGAGATGTGCAACTCTTTTAGTATAATAAATAAAGATTTATTATATAAAATGTCTCGTCTTCTTAATTTTACTCCATCTCCAAAAGATCAAAGAGATTATGTTTTCTCAATATCATCTCCGTTATCATCCTCTCCCTCTTCCTCTCCTTCTCCCTCTTCTGTAGATTTATCAAAAGAGTTTACAACTATTAAAGACCAAGGAAATGTGGGTTCTTGTACAGCATTTGCAAGTATAGCTTTGCTCGAATACAATCATAAAAAATTTACTCAAAGTAATTTGAATGATATTTTTAGTGAGAGATTTACATATTATACCACAAGGGCAGATATAGCTCAATGGGATCCAAAAGATGATAGCGGAGCATATTTAAGAGATACTTTAAAATCTCTTAATCGTTTCGGTTCTTGTCTCGAATCGTCATTTCCTTATCTTACAAATGGTATTTGTAATTTTTCAGAAAAACCTTCAAAAAATGCTTCCGAAGAAGCATTAAGGTATCAGGCATTAAAATATGCTAATATTACTACTGGAACTACATTATCATCTCGGCAAGTAGCATTGAATACGTTAAAAGCGTGTTTACAAAAAGGAATACCATTTGTCGGTGGTTTTACTTGTTATTCAAATTTATATGAAGGAGAAAGAGGAAATATTCTTGTTCCAGAAAGCAAGGATATTATAATTGGAGGACATGCTGTATGTTTTGTTGGATATGATGATGACAAAAACGTATTCAAGTTTAAAAATTCATGGGGTAATTCATGGGGAGATGACGGATATGGTTATTTGCCTTACTATTATTTGTTAACAGGTAATTTAACAGATTTATGGGTAATTTATACTCAAGAAAATAATAATGTCTCTATTGGTATGCCTCAAAAATATCAAGATATCTTAGATCAAGCAATCGCAAACGGTCTCTTTGAAATAAGTGAAAATCGTATTCCATTAATTCCTGCAACTGGATTAACTGAGAGTAGCAAAGCATCTTTACGAAGCTTTTTCAACCGGATTATCATCATGAAAAGACAAGTGAAGTAACACTCACCGCACTATCATTTTCGAGACTACATGCCATTTTGGCATATTTATCAGCGATTTCGTTATACAAAACTCCTGTGTGAGCTGGAACATATTTGTAATGTACAATTCGATCTTTCATTAGGTCGTGAATTTGTTGAATCATGTCTAAATTTTTCTTGCTGGTATATCCATTTGATAGGACATTAATTGAATATTGTGAATCAGTATAAATCAAAATATTTCCTGATGTATTTTGAAGAGCAAGTCGAATGCCAAGCAACTCTCCTCGATTGTTAGTTTGTTCGCTATCTACATTTGTTTTTGCAAAAAAGACAGATTTATTTTCAATAACAACAGCTGATCCTCCAGAGTTGTTATTCATGTAACTACCATCTGTATAAACTGTATATTCATACTTCACTTCTTGATTTTCTTGACCAATAAAATTTTCAGCTTCTTCACGGGTAGAAAAACTCTTAAAGATAGCACCGCTATATCTCTTTGTTTGTGTTTGACATTCTGTCCATGATCGATAAATTCCTGGTACCTTACCTTTCTTGACAGCGTAAAATTTTGATGACATTGTCGAAGGCTTTGATGCTGATGTTGAATTCTTTGATGTTGAGAACGTTATTGACGACATTTATTGACTGAATAAAGTTTCAATAACATTCAATTTTTTGATCCCGTTAACAACTGAATGTAAAAATTGAACTCTTATTTTTACATTTTGAATACTTAAAATGTCTTTTCCTTTATATGATATCTTTGCTAAACAAGCATTGGAATTTTCTTCGAGTTTAAATGATAATGACTTGAAGAAAATTATTGATGATATTAAGATTCTTGACCAAGATGGGATTAACAATTTATACTTGATTATCCGATATGCAGCAAAGTTGGAAAATGATGAAAAGGTCTATAATGCCAAATTTAACCGAAAGGGTGTAGTATTTAATCTCGAATCAATGCCTGAATTGCTTCAAAAAACTATTTATGCTTTTGTTCAAAAGCATATTCAAGAAAATCAAACATCTTCCTTTCCTGTTGACATCGTATTTGAATAAATATTTTAATAACCCTTAGGTTATTAAGAAATATCATCGGATGTATTTTCGAGTTTTTCAAGTCTTTCAATCTCGTCTAACCAATACAAAGCCGTTTTCGCCTTGTTTATCATCTTAACGCATTTATTTTTTTTTCCTACCCAAAGTTGACCGTGAAGATATTCTAATCTCTCCTTTGAACTATTCATATTCGCCAAAGTTTCAAATAATTTCAAACTCATAATTTTTTGAGTTTCTAAAGGGTTTTGGAAATCAATCAGAATTTCTACACTAATCTATTTTAATAACCCAAGGGTTATTAAGAAATAAGGTTTTCACGCCTTTCAAGATTCAATAGTTTCTTAAACTTTTCAAATTCTTCAGCAAATCTTAAAGCTTCGTGTGCACTTTTTTCTAACATAAGTTTGGCACTTTTTAACTCCAAAAAAATTTGTAGTTTATTGTGAAAATATTCCAATCGTTCCTTTGAACCAGCCAAATTCGCGACATAAGCTTCAAAACCTTCAAACTTAGGAGATACAATGATTCCTTGAGAAGCCAAAGGTTTTTGATAATCGAGCAAACCGTTTGTTTCGAGATAAATTAATTTCTCAAACATCGCAATGTGAGTAACAGTATCTTGAATATCAGCAGCATCCAAAGATTCTTTACAATCAGCTTTGATAACACTGAAATAAATAGTATCAATTTGATCAGGAGTAAGAGACATTTATTACAATTGAGTTGAGAAGCTTGAATTCACTTTTGTTTATTTTCCTGAACAAATATGTTTTGTCGGTTTGTTGTTTTGCTCAATTTTTTCCGTGGAAAAAATTGAGCAAAACCAAAAAAGTCTGTGAAGTTATTAAATGACTTCCGATTTCTGTGCTACTATTCTGCAAAAAACCAAACTTGCCGTTGACCGAACCCTTTGCGGTGATGTCGCTAAAGTAGTATCAGTTCGCAATCCTGACGAAGAAGTTGAGGTTCGCTTTGGTTATATTCTTGATGGAAAGAATTATGGTGGTCTATACGGTAGTGAAAATGAAAATCCTCGTCAAATGTGGTATCGTCTAATTGAACTCTTGAGTAACAGTAGTCTGTATGTTGCGTCTGAAGTTGAAAAAACTCTCTCTGAATCTTTTGGAAATACCCGTAAGATTACAAGTTTAGATGCGCCTATTCCTCCGATTTATCAAGAAAAGAAGCGAATTCAAACCATTGATATTCTTACCTTTTATGTTGGAGGAACTGAGTACTCAGTTCGTTTGAATCGTGCGTCTGAAAAAGTCAAACCAGCTATTGTTAAGGGAGATCCGGATTTTTCACGACTTCGTACACGTATTGCTTTTACTTCAAAAGATAAGTCACATCGCATTGATCTTACCTATGTCTCTTCTCCTGACGGAAATTCGAAGGGAATTTATGAAGTTGAAATCGAATATCTTCGAGCTTTGAAAGATGCTTCGGATAAGCCTGATTTGAAAGCTTTTTTTGATCCGATTAAACTGGTAACATACGTCATCAAAGGTGATAAGGAAATGGTTTCTACTGTTGAACATGGCAAGGCTATTCAAACTTACAATTCCTTGTTTGCGAAGGAAGCCCGATTCGATCCAACTAAGTTGTATAAGCGTGCTCTTCCTCAACCAATCAATCTGAAACGTCCAATGATTTCCCGAATGAGTGGTTATGCTGTTACCAATAAGCTCAACGGTAGTCGTATGGTTGGTGTTGTTATTGGAACTGATGTTTTTGCTATTAACATGGTTAGCAATGTTATCAAGATTGCTGAAGGTATTGCCATTGGATTTGATCGAACAGTTTTTGACGCTGAGTATTTTAAGGGTGTTCTGTACGTTTTTGACATTCTTTTCGATAAGAGTGTTGATGTGCGTGGTTCGAATCTTGATGTTCGGTTGCATCAAGCCTCCAAAGTTGTTGAACTCATTAACATTCCAAATCTCAAGATGAAGATGTTCCGTATGTCTGGAAAACTTGATATGGATGTGAAAGAACTTCTTGATTACAATAACACTCTTCCTGAAGATGACAACGATGGGCTAATTTTCTCTCCGATTACTATTCCATATTTTAATGATGGAATTTATAAGTGGAAGCCTCCTTCAATGTTGACCATTGACTTTACTGCAAGCAAAATTGGAAATGATAAGTGGACTTTGCAAGTTAAGGATAAAAATGACAAACTTGTTACATTTTCTCCTTCAGGTTTTAACGGTGTTATTCAAAGTTCACTTGAGTTGACTGGAGTTGGAGAATACAAATGGACTGGTAATACTTTTGAACTAGTTCGCCCTCGTCCAGACAAAGATACACCGAATTTTATCACCACCGCTCAAGATGTTTGGGATGATATCCGCAATCCAATCACTGAAGAAGAGCTTCCTAGTTTGTTCTTACTTGAAGAAGATCGAGATGCGATTCGAAAGTATCACAACAGTATTAAGCGAGATTTGATCATGTTGTTGAGTGAAGGTGACAAGTTAGTTCTTGATCTTGGTGCTGGAAAAGGAGGTGATCTTGGTAAATATCAGGCTGCTAAAATTAAGAGTCTTATTGCCGTTGAACCGAATCCCGTTTTTGCAGCTGAACTTGAAGTTCGTGCCGAAAACATGCGTAGTAAGCGCCAACTTGGATACTCTCTTGAAGTAGTTCATACTCAAGCTCAAGATAGCGCTGTTATTGGACAAGCACTCAAAGGTAAAAAGGTTGATGCTGCTTCTATGTTCTTTTCATTGTCATTCTTTTTTGAGAACAATCTATCTCTAATCGATCTTGTTCGAACTCTCCATGAATCGGTTGAAAAGAATGGTTACTTTATCGGAACAACTATTGATGGAGAGGCAGTTCGAGAAATCTTGAAAGGAAAGGATGAAGTTACCTTTGGTCCTGTGACTATTCGAAAGAAGTACAAAGATTTTTCTGGACAAATTGAGTTTGGAAAGGCAATTGACTATATTTACACTGATAGCGCCACTGTAATTGATACTCAGCGTGAATATCTTGTCGACTGGGCTCTTTTTGTTAAACGACTCGCGGAAAAGGGTTTTGTTCTTACTTCGAGTGAATTGTTTAAGCCTGTAACTTGGCTTTCTACTGAGGAAAATCAAGTTTCTGGACTGTACCGAAGTTTTGTGTTCAAACGATTGGATGGTTATGGCGTGCGTGAAAAGACTATCGAAACTCCTACTAAGAGGGTTCATCTTCGAGCTTTGCCGAATGGAACCTCAGCTGTTTTGAAGTCGACTCTTGTTGACGAATTGCCATCTTATAAGCTAGTCCGAACAGGTACAATTGGCGATGGTGATTGTTTCTTTTATTCTGTTATGCAAGCGACTGTTCCTGGTTACAAGAACCTTACAAAGGAAAAACAAGTACAGCTTGTATCGCAATATCGTCAAGGATTGAATGTTTCTCAAGAAGAGTGGGCAACTATTTGGAATGGAAATTTTTCTCGTGTCGGTCAAGCTGAATTTCCTGGTTTTGATACACGATTTTGGAACTATCTTAACGATGATATTAGTGGTTTTATGGCTCGTCGAAACAATATTGAAAATGCTGTTGGTAAGTACGGTATTGAGAATTTCCTTCGACAAATGGGAGAGAGGAAGTATGCCAATTTGAACTTAAAGGCTTTTGTTGTTGAAATTAAGAAGGAGTTTCCTCGCTATATCCGAAACGAAAATTATCGCGAGAAAGCTCTTGAACAGCTCAATGACATTATCCAACTCTCGATCGACCAAGCATACCAGTCTTTTATCTCTCTTGTTAAGACTTGTGGACAATGGGTGGGACAAGAAGTTCTTGAAATTGTTGGTAAGAATAAGAACATTGATATCTACATTTTGAATGATGTTAATGGTTCTCCGTATCCAACGGAATGTAAACATATTAAGAATAGGAAGTCCATTATTCTTCTTTTCCAAGGTGGAAATCACTACGAATGTGTTGGACGACAACTTGAAAATGGTACTATCCAACGAGAATTTGAACCGAATGATCCTCTCATTCGACTTATTCAGGAAAAGATTTGTTAACACGAACTGGGTTAACACGAACTGGGTTAAGAAGGAATTAGTATACAAATAATACCTCATGAGGTATTATCATCAATAACATACTTTACTGTAAAAAAAATCATCGTCTTTACCATCAATTTTTATCCTATCGCCTACGTTCAGTCCCGATTTGAACTCAATTGGAGTTACACGCGCTGGGTCGTCATAATACTGATATATCTGATAATATACCTTAGGGTCAATCTTAGCTGGATCTGTCCATGATTCTACGACATATTTTTCTTCAGTATTTATTCCTGTTAAAATTCCTATAACCTTCCACCCATTCCTAAAAGTTGATCCGAGTTTTCGTGGTTTATGAAAAGCTTTATTAATTAGATTGACTAGAGGTATGAGAAATACTACACATATTACAAATATTACTACTAAGTTGAAGTTCATTTAGTAGTGGTAATAATAAATTTTTTATGATCGAAAACGTCGAAGATAATTTTCAACATATGGTTTATACGCTGGATTTTTACTTAGTACAGATGGAATATATTGTTCCAACACATCATAATGAACGGTATAAGGAATCGTAATCAAAGTATATCCGTTCTTTTGGAGAAGACTTGCTTTGAGTTTATCCCGTTTAAGCTGTTTATTAAATTCTTCTTCGGTATGAAAATGGTTTACATGTTTATAATGTTGTTCTCCATTTCTTTCAATGCACAATTTCATATCTTGATTCATTAGATCACATTCCATATTTCTCCCAGTTTCATGATTTCTTAGAAAGTCTGGTCTCATTGATGGGAAAGGACGTCCAAAGATGTCTTCAACAATTTCCCTACATTTGTCTTCAGTTTTCTTTGAATTTCGTTTCTTCTTTGGTTTAATTTCAGTTGAGAAGATATCATCCATGTAGTCTCGCAATTTACCAGCTCTACCTTTTTTTGGTTTCCATCCCATTATCCAACAAATAAGCATAAAAATAATGCTTCCGATTACTAATATTGCAAAACCGTTAGCTTGCCACCAGTCTGTGATATTTTTAAGCATTTTAGTAATAATGAATATTTTTCTTTTCGTACTTAAAAATGTCTGATATTCGAAATCGTATACTTGAAGAAAATCGAATAGGAAAATTAAAACTTCTCATAGTTGAGCTAAATCAAACACTTTCAGATAATGATAGGATTTCTGGGTATTCAACTTATACACTTGCTAATATAGAAGATCTTCGAAAATTAGCTTTAGCAAAGTTGAGTAAAGGAACTGTTAAAGGAACTGTTAAAGGAACTATCAATGATATTAGTAGAACTTCCGGAAAAGAAGTTAATGGAAGTATGACTGTTAAAGAGCTAAAGGCTATAGCTTTGGAAAGGGGTATTTATATTCGTTCAAAGGCTCTAAAGGATGAAATACTTCAAACATTAAATGCAGTGGTAACATCAGTTAGTTCTCAGCCCTCGCGGTCTTCCCAGTCTTCTCAGCCCTCTCAGTCTTCCCAGTCTTCTCAGCCCTCTCAGTCTTCCCAGTCTTCTCAACCCTTATCTCCTGATGTATGTCTAACTAATAAACCTGTGAATAATACTTATACACGTCCGATTGATGATTACAATAATCTTCAATTAACGGGGTTTCAAGCAGATTCCATTAAGTCTTGTCTTGTGAATTTAACACCAAATAATTTTAAAACTGGAGGAAAAGGTTCATACGGAGTTACATTCGTTGATCAATATAAGGGTTCTTCGGCAGTTTTTAAGGTTGTTAAATTTCCAAACAACTTAGGAATCGAAGGATTCAAATGGGAATGTGTTCTTTCTAAACGAGCCTCTATGTTGGGTGTCGGTCCCGAAGTTCTTGAAACAAGTATTTGTTATAAAGGTAAAGTCCCTAAATTTGGCGTTTTAGTACTCGGAAAATGTGGTCCTGTCAAAATCACCTACGAATTAACAAAGGCTGACTGTAAACAAATTTATGAGTCACTTGTCAAATTACATGAAAATGGTATTTCGCATCGAGATACTGGTATACGTAACATTATGCGTAGTGGAGATAAATTAGTTATAATTGACTACGGTTTATCATTAGGGTTCTCAGGACCTGTTCCAGAAGAATATAAAATATGGGATCATGCTTATTTATCTTACGATAGTTCAAGTTATCATGAATATCTCAAGACTAAATTACCAAAATCGTCTATGCAAACAATTGCAAAACTTCAAGATGATATCGCACTTGAATCTTTAACAGTTCAATATATGCCTATAGAAATGATTCGAACTCTTGGAGCTGAAAAAGCGGCAATGTATTTTAATAATGCGACTACAACAGAAAAAGCCATAATAATAGACAGAAAGTTCCACCAACGATTGAAACGTGAGGGTATTCCTTTTTAATGAGCCTTCGTCCTCTCCTACTGCCATTCATGCACATTCATCTTTAATCTTATTTCTGGGGAAATAGCATTACGAATAACTGTCCAATCCTTTGTTGGACATCTATCTTTCAATAGCAAAAGAAGTCCGAGTGGCATTAACTGATAGTTTGGATAAGGATAATCCTTGAAGTCTTTATGGTCTGTAAATTTGGCAAACCCATAGTCTATAGCAAAAAACTTTCCATCTTTCTCCATGATATTTAATGGATTTGGATCATTAATCATTATTCCGATACTATCAAGTTTTTTATAAAGTAATAAGACTTGATTTTGTTGTTCATTTGTTAGCTTTCCATTCTGAGCTTTAACAATATCTAATAATGTCTGGTTTAAAATATCCATTACAATATACTTCTCTTCGGAATTATATTCAATAACACGCGGAGATATTCCTTGTTTAGAAGCAAGATACTGGTAGAAAGCTTCTTTTTCAAGTGTTTTTGCACTCTTTGTTTTTCGGAACGTTTTCATAGCGTATTTTCTACCCTTTTTGTCAACAACAAGGTAAACTGTTCCCTCTTTTCCAGGCTTTCCGAGTTGAGATAAACGAATATATCCGGTAGTAACTCCTTCGTTTTTTAACAATAAAAATTCCTCGGTATATTCTTTTTGAATATTTCTAGAAATACGAACACTATTTTGTGGTAATAGATCTTTTAAAGTGGCTTGTCGAGGAACTTGCCGAGGAACTTGACAAGTGACTTCTAATTTTTTTTCAGGCAATGGTTCTGTTTTCTTTTCACGAGTTTCACGGTTCTCACGAGTTTCACGGTTCTCACGAGTTTCACGGTTCTCACGAGTTTCACGGTTCTCACGAGTTTCACGATCCCTTAATTTCTCATTAATAAAAAGTATTAATGCTTCTTTCGTTAATTTAGTGTAACCTGTATATCCTCTTTCTTTAGCAATTGTCCGTAATTCAAGAACTGTCATTTTATGGGAGACTTCGAAATTATTCCCAGCGTAATTAGAGTATTTTACACTTTGTTCGCTCATTTACTTCTTGAATTTCTCCTTTAGTAGAAGTATACCATTCTCGATAATCGTAGATAATATCGATTAATCCTTCCAAATCGCAATCAAATTTATTTTCAAGTCTTTCGATTAAACTTTCAAGATGTAATGAATTGTCTAACAGGGCTAAACTCATCAAAATTATTATTGCTTGTGTAAGATTGTAATTTTGCTTATGAATAAACCAAGATTCGATATCTTGTTTTCTTATACATCGAAGAAAACATTTATGTTTAGCAAGCTTCACCATATCTTCACTGCAACCACACATTTTCGATATACGTTTATAAGCTTCGGGAAATGACTCCATTTTATAAAGAATTCAATATTTAATACCTCTCAAAGTAGTTTATTCAAATACCTTAGTATATTAAACATTAGTACTAAGATAAAAAATGCGCGAATTCCCTGTTAAATTTAATCCAGGTAATCTTTCCCAATTTCAACAGTTTAAATATGAAAGAGATATTTGTTATCTTCGAGAAGCAATTTATGAGCACTATCTGAATGAAAAAACAGAAGTAAAAGGTGAATACTATCCTTATGAAACTCCTTTTGATCTTCAAAAGTTTATATTAGCACGTAACCCTCCACGAATTGATGAGATGGTTAAAACCATCTGCACTGAACTTGAAAAATTTGGATGGATTGCAACTATCGGTCATGCTAATAGTGCGATGTGGGTATATCCTAAATCTGGACGTGTACCAAAGTCTTTACCTGAGTGGTAAGTAGTGGTAAGTAGTGGTAAGTAGTGATAATAATTCCTCAAGTGGAATTATTAATCGATAAATTCATCAGGGGGTTCAATCACTGGGAGATTTTCATCTTCCTCTCGACTGATATTCTTCATTGACCCGATACAGTTAATTTCATTTGTCTTATACTTCACCGTAACAATTTGAAATCGGACAATATCTCCAACAGAGTATGAATGGATGCCATTTGTGAAAACTTTACGTGCAGAATCATACTTATAACCAGTAGGAAGATTGATTGGTTGAACTACAATCTTAACAAGTCCTTCTGATTCAATGATAATTCCCAATGGAAGAATAAGACTAATTGCTCCATTGTAAACAGCTCCAATAGATGGATTGAATGCAATTGCACGATAAATAATGCTTGCTTGTACCATTCCATCTTCCAATTTTGGATATTCACATTTGACAAGATCTTCTACCTCAAGAATAGCTCCATTTACTTGCGAAACAGTACGTGTCTTCGTCTTTTTTACGATTTCAAGAAACTTACGTTTCCATTCCTTTGACAAACAATTCGGAGGAATGACAAATGTATTCATGAAAATATGAGAAGAAAACATGGTAGGAAGGAAGGAAATGACAGTGTTGCAGTACATTTCAAGACTTATTTAATTCTATTTTTCACTTTTTTCCACTCGAGTTCAACTTCCATTCGAGTTTAGCTCGAGCCTCTGCCTGCCTTTTTGAAATCTTTGGATTTGCTGTCATCATTTCAATCACCCGTCTATCTTTATATTTTTGTAAACTTTCCTTCGACTCCTTCCCGTCTTTCAGTTCCTTCGGTTCTGAGTTGGAAGAGTTCGAAGACACAAAAGAATCTTCGACTTTAAGGTATTCAAGTAAATTGTTTTTATCAAGAGTAATATTTATCCCTTCTCTGAGGGCTTTTATACATGCACTCTTACCTTGTTGAATCTTGTTAGCATAAAATGCGACGATTCCCATTAAATGCCATCGTGTATAAGAATAATCTTGTCGTACATCTTTGGTAATATCAGAAGGTGCATTAAGCTGACATGCTAGATCTACAATACAACATGACATCTTAAATGCTTTAACCAACCGACAATATTCGGAAAGCATGAGCAAAGAAGATACTCGATGAGAGAGTTGAAACGCATTTAAGAACTTAATAATAGCTGTATTTGTATCTTGATCCTGTAACGCTTGAGTACCCTCTTTCAAAAACTCGTCATGAATCTCACTAATTTCTGTAGGCATATCTTCGGCTTCAAATCTTTCAGTGTCTTTCACTCCTTCCTTATCTTTGTAAAAATTAAGATTTTGTTGATGAAATTCTAAGTCTTTTCCAGTTGCTTGCGCTATCTGTAAAGCTTTCAATCCCTCTGAATACCTACCGACGTAAAAAGCCACAACTGATAATTGTTGCCATCGTTCATAGGTATAGTCATTTTCTGACACAAATAAAATGTTATCAGAAGGAAATTCAAGTTCACATGCCGCCTTTAAAAATGTGTATGCTAAAACAAAGTCTTGCTTATCACGGTAGATTTTACCAAGAGCAATTAATGGTTCTGCTCGAAAATCTATCATTGCTGCCTTAAAATAATTAACAATAGCTAAATCGACATCATGCTGTTTGACAAGAGCGATTTCAGCTGATCGGAGATAAGAATGAAATCGCTCTTCCCAAAATCCTTCAACTATTTCTGCACGCTTTTGATACCAATTATATGCTTCATCGTTTTCATTTAAACAGGACAAAGTTTGAGCGAGGTAAAACATATCACGCGAATCATTAAATTGTTGCACATCGGCAAGTAAAAATTCTTTATCACGTTTAAAACGTTTTAAAGTTTTATCATCATCGTCATTTCGATTCTGGAATAAAATTACATCTTCCGAAATTGTTGGACGATTGATATTTGTATCTCCATCTGAAGGACCGAGATATTCATGTACTCGCTTTTTATACCGCCATCCGCACTTTGGTTTGATTAATCGAGTATTCAAATATTTATTGATATAAGTTCCTGTCAACCATTTTTGTCGAATCATAAAAGCGTTTTCTCGAAATGGTAAAAAGCGCACACACTCTTCAAGAAACTTATCCCCCGATTGTAATTCGTCATTGCAATCAAGTAGAAGAAAGAAGTTATACTCTTGGGAAACTGAGTCGGCAAAATCGAGTAGCTCATTCCGAGATTTAGAGAAATCAACGAATTCTCCTTGTTTAAGATGAAAAGGAACTTTTTGCTCTTCACACCAGTTTGCAACTATTTCAAGAGTGTTATCTGTACTTCCAGTGTCAAAAACAATTATTCCGCTAACAACATTTTCAATACTTTTTAGAGTGACCATTATCCTCTGACTTTCATTTCGTAACATCATTGTTCCCGCAATTTTTGCTACCGATCGCAAAGGATTCATCATCGGTGTCGTCTGTACTGTCGGTGTCGTCTGTACTGTCGGTGTCGTCTGTACTGTCGGTGTCGTCTGTACTGTCGGTGTCGTCTGTACTGTATACACATCCATTGATACTTCTTCTATTTCCGTCATTCTTTTCTACTTCGAGGTTTACCTTTAAAATGGTATATTCCTCGATAGTTTTCAAATGATTTTTCCGATATTCGATAAATTCATCAATAAGATCAGTAATCTCGATAAATTTATCGTAAATCTTCACTGAATCTCTACCTAATGCACAAGTAATAACTTCATTGTTACTTTGTTTCCATTTTAAAATCCATTGGTGTAAACTCATTTATTCTTTTCTTGAAAAGAATAAGCATTTAGGTGAAGTGTACGAGTGTACGAGTGTACGAGTGTACGAGTGTACGATCTTTTACGCCGGACGATATCTTGCTAAAAGAAGTTCAATCTCAGCTTCAATCTCAGCAAGAGCTACAGGATCTTCTGTTTCCATTCTGAGAAATGTCAACGAACGAAGAACTTGATAATCGTCATTGTTTTCAGGAGTTCGATCAAGAAGGGTGGATGTTTCTTCTTCAGGGTAAAAACTTCGGAGAGATTGAGATGCCATTTATTCTTCTCAAAGAATAAATTTTTTTTATAATTTTTATATCCTCATATTGCGTTTTCTCGGGCAACCCATGAGACAGAGAATGCAGGTACTAAATTAATAGTTGAACTCCAGTTATCTTCTTTTCGTAGAACTAGAAATGGAGTTGCCGTATCTAAACCTCTCATAAATATAGAATACCTTACCGGAGTTGTTCCACCACCTGGGAAAGTAGTTGCTTCCGATAAGTAATGCCTTGCAAGAGAATCAACCAAATTGTTCGCTGGTAGAGAATTCGTTGTAAACGGAGGGGCTACAAATAACAAATTGTCTAAATGAATTTGTATTTCAGGTCCCGGAGTCGTAACATCAAACACAAATGAATATGTTGATAAAGTAACATTTCTCCCAACTCGTGACAATGAAAATTGTAAAGATATCGGTTGACTTACAATAACAGTTGGACTAACTCCGGTAATTAAGGTTGAAGTTGTGTTCGCAAAAGAATTATGAATACGATTACCATTTAGATTTGTAGTTATAACGTTTGTAGCTGTAACGTTTGTACCTGTTACAGTTGTAGTTGTTAAACTTGGAATATTGACAATATTTGACTGATTAACTGTTAAAGCATTTGTCTTGAATTGAGGTCCTGTTGAAGTTGCACCAATAGTAAATGTACCATCTGTAAGATGACCAATAGTAAAACCATTTATTCCATTATCATATACATCAAAACACACGCCATTATTACTTTGTAAAACCCTTCGAATAAAACCTGATGCAGTTGTATTGATACTGTTAATTGACGTTGGAGATGTACCTGTAGATTGTACAAATAATTGATCTACTCCAGGAATAGTTGCAGATGTTGGACTTATTCCCAATCGTCCTCGTAACCCGCTACCATTTGTATTCATTTTGTACATTGTTGTACCGCCATTAAGAAATGTGATTTCGCCAATATTTGATACACCCATACCGACTTGATTGAAGGCTGTAAATGAATAAGGAGGTACCGAACCACCTTGTCGCGCGGATAAAAATTGCCCTCCTGTACAAATTATATTTCCTGTTGCACTAATACCTCCTGAAATTAGATGCAATGTTACATTAGTAGTACCTGTAAGCGTAAGTGTTCCTCCTGTTGATATGAAAGATGACGATCCAGCCGGTCCCGTAGGTCCTGTTGCTCCCGTACTTCCTGTCGGTCCTGTAGCTCCTGTATTAGTAGCTGATCCAGGTATACCTTGAATTCCTTGAGGACCAGTTTCACCTGTAGGTCCTGTCGGTCCCGTTGCTCCCGTACTTCCTGTCGGTCCTGTAGCTCCTGTATTAGTAGCTGATCCAGGTATACCTTGAATTCCTTGAGGACCAG
>SXGT01059621.1_pt1 | contig 27648 bp, 19 predicted proteins | sample 3176221 | NCBI WGS metagenome assembly SXGT01 (sample SAMN11356862, study PRJNA531348) | freshwater metagenome | isolation source: freshwater sample F1-120 | place: China: Fuxian Lake, Yuxi | collected 2017-12-25
ATCGTCGTCGTCGTCATCGTCGTCGAGGTCGTCATCGTCGAGGTCTTCGTCGTCGAAGTCTTCATCATCGAAGTCTTCATCATCGAAGTCTTCGTCGTCGAAGTCGTCGTCGTCGAGATCGTCATCGTCGAGATCGTCATCGTCGAGGTCGTCGTCGTCGAGATCATCGTCGTCGAGTTCGTCGTCCTCCTCTGCAGGCTTCTCTTCGCCTTTCTTCTCCTCGTCCTCCTCATCCTCGTCATCATCGTCGGCGCTCTCCTCGTCGGCCTTGCGACGACGTCCGGCCACGGTGACGAAATTTTCTTCGGCAGCGTCCCACCAGGGGGCGTCAAGTTCCACGTCGACTGACAACGGCTTCCGGAGTTTCCCAACGTACATTCCGTGTTCCTCGATGTTGGAGAAAGGTGCAGCCGGCAAGCTTGCGTGCCCGCCGACCCTCAGGTCTCATATTCGGTCAAATCGTAGTCATTAGGTAGTAAAGTTTTCAAGCCTTGTCAAGCATTTCAGGCCGGTTTTCCGTACGGATTTTTTCGCCCTGCGAAATGACCATCCTGACGGGCAGATTAAGCTGCCTGGACCAGCTAACGGGCCCTAGCCATTCAGCTCGACGGATTCCTCCCAATGGTCGTAAAGCCCTTTGAGCTTTGTCTTTGCGTCTTCGAACGCCTGCATGATTTCCTGGACCTTGCCGCCGACGCGGTACAGGTCCGGCGATGCAAGGGTTGCTTCAAGCTCTCTCACCTGCGTTTCAGTGGCCGCGATCTCAACCTCCAGGTCCGCGACCTTGCGATAAGGGAAGAGACGTTTGCGCTTCGTCGGCTTGTTGGATCGTTGGTCTTCGGAGGGCGTTTCTCTTGGCATTGGCTCGGCCTTGGCAGGCGTTTGCAGGAGCCGCATGCGCTCGTACATGTCGTAATTGCCGTAGATGATCTGCACTTTGCCGTCATCCTCGAAAACCAAAAGGAGATCGACGACGCGGTTAAGGAAGTAGCGGTCATGGCTGACAACGATGGCAGTGCCGTCGAAATCGAGCATGGCCTGTTCGAGCGCATCGCAGGCCCAGAGATCGAGATGATGGGTCGGCTCGTCGAGGATGAGGACATTGACGCCATCGGCGACGAGCTTCGCCAGTGCCGCCCGGCTCCGTTCGCCTCCAGACAGCTTGTCCACCGTTTGATAGACCTGTTCGCCGACGAGCCCGAATCGGCCGAGCAAATCGCGCATGGCTTGTTCGCTGGCGTCGGGGTTGTCTCCAGGCCAGACAGCACGAATCACCGTTTTGGCGCCGTCGAGCGCCTTGAGGTGCTGATCGTAATAACCGAATTCAACGAGATGCCCCTGCTGGACGGCGCCACGATCGGGCTTCTCCTGGCCGAGCAAGATTTTGAGGAGCGTCGTCTTCCCGCATCCGTTCGGCCCCATGATGCCGAGACGCTGCCCGCGTTTGACCGTGAAAGTGAGATCGGTGAACAAGGGACGATCGTACGCTTTCGACAGCCCTTCGGCCTGCAACACGATGTCGCCCGTGCGCCTCACTTCGCCGAAATGCATGCGCGGCGTGTCGATCCAGACCGGGCGCTCGACTCTCTCGACGCGATCGAGCTGTTTTTGCCGCGAGGCAGCTTGCTTGTGCAGCTGGCCGTAATGAACACGGCGAATGTATTCCTCTTGTTTCTCGATGTATTCCTTCTGGGCCTCGTACTGTTTCATCTGTTGTTCGTAGCGTTCGCGGCGGAGGCGCCAGTAAGCGTCGTAGTTGCCGGGGTAGCTATCAATACGCCTCGAACTCATCTCGAAGACCTTGGTCACGACCCGATTGAGAAAGTAGCGATCATGGCTGACGATCAGCATGGCTTCCGGTTGTTTGACGAGATGATCTTCAAGCCAGCGCGTGGCGCCGATGTCGAGGTGGTTGCTCGGCTCGTCGAGCAGCATGACATCCGGGGATGATAGTAGCAGTTTGGCAAGCATCAGGCGGCTCTGCTGGCCGCCCGAGAAGGTATCGACGGAGCGGTCGTAATCTTCTTTGCGAAAGCCGAGGCCGTCGAGTATCGATTCAACGTGATGATCGACGTTGTAGGCATCGTGAAAGCGCAACGTCTCGTTGAGCCGTTCGAAACGCTCGCCGAGCGATTTCTTCTGTGCTTCGTCGGTAGCGTTGGCAAGGGCCTCGGCCGTGCGAACGAGGTCGTCATGAGCGGAGACAAGCTCTTGCAAGGCAGTGCGGGCTTCGCTGAACAAGGTTTGGCCCGGAGCAAATTCAGGCTGCTGGCGCAGAAGCGAGACGCGAGCGCCAGCGTGCAGCCGGACGTCGCCTGTGTCGGGTCGGTCGAGCCCGGCGAGGATGCGCATGAGCGTCGTCTTGCCGACGCCGTTGGGACCTACGAGCCCGACCCGCTGGCCGGTGTAAAGCTCGAACGCCAATTCCTGAAAAAGGGGCTCGGCGTCGAAGCCGCGCGACAGTTGCGTGCAACTCAATAACAACATGCAGAGTATTGTAAAACGATGAGCGCGAAACGGACAAGCGGAGTTCTTCAGGCACTGACAGCGTACCATTCTTGTGGTTCGTTGCGATTGCCGCGTCGCCAGCAGCTTATTTCGCCGCCACCTTCAAGAACAGGTCGCTCCAGCGAGGATTCGCTGCCAGGGCTTTCGATTGCGTGAAGTAATCGACCGCGGTGTCGCGCTGGCCGTCGAACCAGGATAGATATCCCAGCAAGAAGAGAGGGTCAGCATCCTTGGGGCGGAGCAATTGCGCCTTTTCGAGGCGATTGCGATGGTCCTTCCAGAGGTCGTCCTTGTCGGTGTACAATTCCTTCCGGGGATGGAAATTCGACGTTGGCCAGGTCGGCTGATTGCGAAGGGCCTCTTGCAGGACCTCGGCGGCTTCCTGGTACTTGCCCATCGCGATCAGGGCTTGTCCTTGAAAGAAGAGCGCACGCGGCGCCCCGGGAATTGCTTCGTCCGACTGGCGAAACCGCAGGAGCGCCAGGCCGTACTCGCCGTTCTTGAACGCCGTGATTCCCTGGTCGAGGAATTTCTGTCCCTCCGGCAGGTCCTCCAGTTTCGGTCGCGGCAGGGCCGGGGGCCTGGCCTGGTTGGCGGCAACCTGGACTTTGCGTTCATCCGCTCGCGCGACGTCCGCATCGCGGGCCGGTTTTTCCCCTTTCGCAACCCCGTTTTTTTTGCCCCAGAGCTTATCGGGCGATTCAACATCAAGGTCGATGCCGGACAAATCCACCGAACGTCGTGCCTCCACAATCACGGCCGGCGTGACGACGGTCACGCTGACTCGCTGTTCGACCGCGCCATAAACGCGCGGGCCATAGCTGTAATAGCCGGGATAGTAGGGGAGATAGGCTGGGCCGACTTGTCGATAGCCGAACGGCGTGGGTGTCACTGGCAGGATGACCGTATACGGATCTCCGAGCGGCCAGAAGCCGTCGATGCGTAGTCGCCGACCGCCGATGTGGAAACTGACGCCGTCGCGGGCAACGACGGGCAGTCCGAATACCGGAAAGAACTGAGCGGAAACGTCCGGCGCCATGGTGGCGCCAACGAGCAGGGCAATAATCCAACGAGTCCGTGTCATGGTCGGGGTCCTCGCCCGGGACGGGAGTAACTTGACGGATATTATAACCTACCAGACCCCAACAACGCCAGCTTTTTTTGGCAACCAACCCGGAGCGCTAGCGGCGGGGCGCCAAACCGAGGCACTCGCGCTGTGGCGGGGTGGATTGCATCAAGAAAGCGTAAACGGCGGCAGTCGCATGATCTCGCCCCCCTTGAGGGCGGATTCGTGGGCGAGTATGCCCACGCAAGTCCAGTTGGCCGACTGCACCGCGTTCGGGAATGGATCGCGTTCCTTGATGAGCGCATCCACGAATTCGTGTACCAGGTGTGGGTGCGAACCGCCATGTCCGCCGCCCTGCACGAACGACAGGTGGGCGTGTTCGCCGGCGTCGTAAACCCCCTTGGTCGTGAAGCGACGGATCGGTTCCGGCAGCAAATGGGCGTAATCGGGCACTTTGACGCGCTGCGGGATTTCCGGCTCCGGCTTCTTGGCGGTGTGGATCACCGGTTCCTCGCCCTCGATCAAGGGCCATTCGAAGGCCTTCTTCGAGCCGTACACGTCGATGCTTTCGCGGTATTGCCGAGCGACGTCAAAGAGCGAACGGATGATGCGTGCGCTCACATCACTGTTGCGAAACTTGATGTGGCATGTCTCCACGGCGAATGGCGAGTTGTATTTCGAAATCAGCTCCGCGCGGATGGTGCCGGAGCCGAAGCAAGAGACGTATTCCGCCTCCGCCTTGGTTAGCGCAAGGCACGGACCGACGCAGTGGGTTGCATAGTGCATCGGCGGGAGGCCGGGCCAGTAGTTCGGCCAGCCGTCCATGTCTTGCTGATGGCTCGCCTGAATATACTGCAATTTGCCGAGTTCGCCCTTTTGATAGAGCTCGCGCACGAACAGAAATTCGCGGGCATAAACGACCGTCTCCGCCATCATGTACTTGAGCCCCGTCTTCTTGACGAGTTCAACGATCTGCTGGCAATCCGCCACGCTGGTCGCCATCGGCACCGTACACATCACGTGTTTGCCTGCCTTGAGAGAAGCAATCGATTGCGGGCCATGGTCCGGAATTGGCGAGTTGATGTGGACGAAGTCAACCTCCTTGTCGGCAAGCACGTCCTCAAATTTCGTGTAACGCTTGGCCACGCCGAACGCGTCGCCGACTTCGTGCAGCTTCTTATCGGTCCGCTGGCAGATGGCGTACATATTGGCTTGCGGGTGCTTCTGGTAAATCGGAATAAACTCAGCCCCGAAGCCGAGGCCGACGATGGCGACATTCACTTTTTGCTTGGCCACGATGAAAGCTCCCTGTGCTAGTGAGTTGGTCGATTGATGGAATAGCATAAGGAGGCGCCGGCTGGAATGCACCCATTTTTGCCAAAAAAACAACCCCGACTCATCGCCGGGGTCTGCTGAAATTGGATTCAAAAACGAGTGCCATGGCATGAGGTGTCACGCCTGCAATCGGATCGGCACCTGTTTCGGCTTCAAAGCCTCCTGTTTTGGCAGATGCACGACGAGGACGCCGTTCTTGAATTCAGCCTCGATGCGGGTCGAATCGATGCTCTCGTGTACCTGAAACACGCGGTAGTAATCGCCGACGTCGTATTCCCCGAAGATCAGGTGGCCGCTCCGGTCGCCCGGCGCGACCTTGCCGCGCAGGGTCAGTTCACCGTTCTCGTAACGCAAATCGATATCGTGTGGCAAGGCGCCGGGCATGTCGGCATAGATCAGCAGTTCCTTGTCGTTTTCCACAATATCGACACGCGGCGTGAAGAAACGGTCGCCGCGCGTCTCCTCGGCACGCGGGTTGGCGCCGTTCGGGATCGTGGTTGGGGTGTCTTTGGTCATGGGTTTACCTCCGTAATTTGTGTGGTTGGTTACAAATTCAGGATCGCCAGCAATCATGCCTTGATTTCGATCTTGCGAGGCTTGGCCGCCGCATGCTTCGGCAGGCGGACTTTCAGTACGCCGTTCTCGAAACGAGCTTCGACTGCGTTTTCATCGACGGGGAAGGGGAGTGAAACCGTACGGGTGAAATTCCCGTAGCCGCGCTCCTGCCGATGGTAGACCCCCTTCTCGACCGTGGGCGCCTTGCGCGCTCCTTTGACGGTGAATTGATTCTGCCCCGTAACGAAGAGCTCCAGTTCGGATAGCTCCAGGCCGGGCAACTCGGCTTCGAGGTGCAGGGCGTTTTCCTCCTCCCACAGATTCAGGGCGGGGAACTCGCCAAGGCCGAAAGGGTGATGGCCCCAGCGATCGAAAACGCGGTTGACCTCGTGCTGCATCTCGCCGAGCGATCGCCAAACGGGATTCATGGTCCAGCGTGTGAAAAACATGCAAGCACCTCCGTTATTGAAATGGGTATGACGCGCGCAAACTCTGCGCAGTTTTGAGACCACTTTTTTCCAAGTATTTGAGAAATACAAATGCGGCGACAGAGCAGAACAGGCGTCGTCGCTCCACACCTTGGATGCAACCAGTATGCCAATTCGTTTGCATTTGCTGGCAGCCGAAATCTCGAAGCGTAAGTAATTGAAATGACGTAGGTTGCGATGACCAATTCCGATGACGCTTCACGCTGACGGGTGGGCGAAACTCCCGTCAAAATGGCAGTCGTGGGCGTTCTGTGCGTTTCTGTGCCTTTTCGGCTCGGTGTTGGCATAAGATACTGCATGCCGTCCGAAGTGATACCAGTGCTCCGTCAATCGTCGGGTGAGGGGGCCGGCCATCGTAGACCGCACACTCCGTGTGCGGAGTCCAGCACACGGAGTGCGCCGCTTACATTCCCAATCCATCACTCCACACGTGACAGCGCACGAGCCCGAATGGTTAGCGAGGGAAGGAGTAGCGTCTCCCTCGCTTACGCTTCAGGCTAGTAGGTCGCATCCATTAAAGGTCTCAATTCGGGTCGCGTGTAGCATAGAGTAAAGGTTCGGGCAAGAATTCAGGTCCGCTATCAGTAAGCGAGTCGATGGCCACGGGTAGGTGTGTTAGACTCGCAAGCGGCTTGCAGCTCAGCGCACGGGTTTGTCGAATGAGTGACCATGGTTGTCGGAGTGCCCCCCAATGAATCCCATTATTTTTGCGCTCCGCCATCCGATAGCGGTCATGGTCCTGATGGTTAGTATTGTCGTTGGGAGTGGCCTGGCGTTTTGGCGCATGAAGATTGATATCTTTCCGCAGCTCAACTTGCCGGTCGTCTACGTCTGCCAACCCTACGGCGGAATGGACCCCGCCCAGATGGAAGGCCTGCTCACCAACTATTACGAGTATCACTTTCTCTACATCGGCGGCATTCACCACGTCGAGTCGAAGAACATCCAAGGTGTCGCGATGATGAAACTCTACTTTCATCCAGGCACTGACATGGCCCAGGCGATGGCCGAGACGATTCAATACGTCAACCGGTCGCGTGCATTCATGCCGCCGGGGACGGTGCCGCCTTTCGTCATGCGTTTCGACACCGGGAGCGTTCCGGTCGGCTACCTGGTGTTGTCGAGCGAAACGCGCACAGTCGGCGAGATTCAGGACCAGGCGCTCTTCAAGGTTCGCCCGATGTTCTCCCACCTACCCGGCGTCTCCGCGCCACCGCCTTTCGGAGGCAGCGCCCGCACGGTCGTCTTGCGTGCCGACCCCGATCGGCTCCGCGCCTACAACGCCTCGCCTGATGAGGTCATCGCCGCCTTGATGTCGGGCAATACCGTGAGCCCTTCCGGAAACATCCGCGCCAAGGATCGGATGCCAATGGTCGTTTCCAACGTGATGGTGAAACACCCGAGCGAGCTTGGCAAGATTCCGCTGCGGCCGGGCTCCAATGTCTACCTGCGCGACCTCGGCGTCATCGAGGACAGCCATGACGTCACGCCCGGCTACGCCGTTGTCAACGGCCGGCGTGCGGTATACATCCTCGTGACCAAGCGCTCCGACGCATCGACTCTATCCGTCGTCAATGCCGTTCGCGCCAATTTGAAGAAGATGCACAACGCACTGCCCAAGGAAATCCGGGACGACGTCACGGTCAGCTTCGAGTTCGATCAGTCCCCGTACGTGACGCGTTCCATGTGGACTGTCGGCATCGAAGGTGCGCTCGGCGCTGCACTCACGGGCCTGATGGTGTTCTTGTTCCTGCGCGATTGGCGCAGCGTCATTGTCGTCGTCCTCAACATCCCGCTGGCGCTGCTGGGCTCGATCATCGCGCTGTGGTTGTGCGGGCAGTCCATCAATTTGATGACCCTCGGCGGACTCGCGCTTTCTGTCGGCATCCTGGTCGATGAGGCAACCGTCGAGGTCGAGAATATTCACACGCAGATGTCAGTGACGCAATCGATTGCCAGGGCAGTCCGGCTGGGAAATGCGGAAACGGCGGTGCCACGCCTGCTCGCCATGTTATGCATCCTGGCGGTGTTTCTGCCGGCGTTCTTCATGCAGGGCTCGGCGCAGGCATTATTTGTGCCGCTGTCGCTGGCGGTCGGATTTTCCATGGTCGCGTCGTACGTACTTTCCAGCACGTTCGTTCCGGTGATGTCGGTCTGGCTCTTGCGACATCACGAAGCGTCGGCAAGTGCCTCGCCTGGTTTCTTCGCGAACCTTCAGGTACGGTACAACGATGTCCTGGGCGCGGCCCTGGGCATGCGTTGGCTGGTGATGGGCGGCTATGGAATCGTGGCGGCCGTCGTCATCTGGTTTGCAGGAAGCCAGCTCGGGGCCGAGATTTTTCCGACAGTCGATGCCGGGCAGTTTCAACTCCGCCTGCGCGCTCCGACCGGTACGCGCATCGAGCGCACCGAGCAAATCGCTGTCAAGGCGCTCGACCTCATCAAGGAAAAGGTCGGTCCAGAGAATGTCAGTATCACGGTCGGCTACGTCGGCGCCGTCCCTTCCACCTATCCCATCAATAGCGTCTACCAGTGGATGAGCGGCCCCGAGGAGGCGATTTTGCGCATCGCCTTGAAGCCCGGCAGCGGCCAGGTCACGGAACGCTTGAAGGAAGATCTGCGCAACGAACTTCCGGAGCAACTCGAAGCCTGGCTACGGCCGATCCTGACCGCCGAAAAGTTCACGCCCGAACAAATCGATGAGCGCATTCGCGGCCTGAAGCTGTCCTTTGAACCTGCGGACATTGTGAATCAGGTGATGAGCTTCGGCGCTGCCACTCCGGTCGAGGTTGTGATTAGCAGTCCGAATTATGACGACAATCTGGCCTTCGCGGGCAAGATCAAGGCGGAGCTGGAGAAAATCTCGTCGCTGCGCGATGTGCAATACGCTCAACCGATCGATTACCCGACCATCGAAGTGACGGTGGATCGTGAAATGGCCGCGCGCGGCGGTGCGACGGCCGAGGACGTGGCCCGGTCCATGGTGGCCGCGACGTCGTCCAGCCGTTTTGTCGTACCGAACTACTGGCGCGATCCCAAGTCCGGCGTCGGCTATCAGGTGCAGGTCGAAGTCCCGATCGAACGGATGAATTCGCCCCGGCAGGTTGGCCTGGTCCCCATCAAGTCCTCGAACGGCAAACTTCTGTTGCAGGACATTGCCACCATCAAAGAGAGCAAGATGCCTGGCGGCTACGACCGCTATAACATGCGTCGGCTCGTCACCATCATGGCCAACATCCACGGGGAGGATTTGGCACGAGTATCCGTCAGGATCACGAAAGCTATCAAGGCAGCCGGCGAAAAGCCGCGTGCGGATATGGAGATCGACGTCCGCGGTCAGATCGAGCCGATGTGGGAGATGTTCCAGGGGCTTGCCGTCGGTCTGGGCCTGGCCGTGTTGGCGATATTTCTCCTGCTGACGGCCTATTTTCAATCGATCCGCCTGGCGCTGACCGTCGTCGCGACGGCCCCGGCGGTTGTGGCGGGCGTGATCCTCGCGTTGCTGGCAACGGGAACGACGCTCAATATTCAGTCATTCATGGGCGCGATCATGGCCATCGGCGTGGCGACGGCCAATGCCATCCTTCTGGTTACCTTCGCTGAAAAGGCGCGCAAGCGAGGAGTCTCGGCAGTTCAGGCAGCCCTCGATGGGGCCCAACATCGCCTCAGGCCGATCCTGATGACCAGCTTTGCCATGATCGCCGGCATGGTCCCGATGGCGCTGGCGCTGGGTGAAGGCGGACAACAGGTCGCGCCGCTAGGACGAGCGGTTATCGGTGGTTTGATCGCGGCGACTTTCACGACCCTGATTATCTTGCCGTCGATCTTCGCTGTCATGCAGGGTAGGGCGTCCGTTGCATCCGTCTCATTGGACCCCGACGATCCGGAGAGCCGACACTACGAAGGCGCCAAGGCGTGAGAAACGTTTCAACACGAGGTGGATCATGAAATTCCATGGGTACATGGTGTGCGCCGCCTTGGCGGCCTTCAACCTGGCGGGTTGCACGACTCCGAGCGGGATTGCCAAGCAGGCCGATGGCTCCGTCAAGACGGACACGCCGAAAAAGAAGCTGCTGCGACGCGTCATCGAACAACCGGCGACTGTTGAGGCGTTCGAGGAAACCCCGCTCCTGGCCCGCATCCCCGGCTACGTGGCCAAGGTTGCCAAGGACATCGGCGACGAGGTGAAGCGTGGCGAAACGCTTGCCGAGATTTCGGTTCCGGAGTTGATCCAGGAGCATGCCCAGAAAAAGGCTCTCGTCGTACAGTCCAAAGCCGAAGTCGAACAGGCCAAGGCGCAAGTCGGCGAGGCCGATGCCGCCATTGCGCGTGTCGACGCACAGACGGAGCGCTGGGAAGGGGAGTATGCCCGTGTCGAAGGTTTGTACAAGAACAAGGTCGTCGAGAAGCAAATCCTGGACGAGACGCTGTTTCAACTCAAGGCGGCCAAGGCCTCGCAACAGGAGGCCAAGGCGAAGAAGAACAAGGCGAATGCCGACGTCGCCGCGGCCAACGCGCGCGTGCTGGTCGCCGAAGCGGACGAGGGGCGAGTCAAGGCGCTGGCGGACTATCGTTGGATCGTCGCCCCCTTCCAGGGAGTAGTGACGCGCCGCAATATCCACACGGGATCTTTTCTGCAACCCAACGCCAGCGGCGGACCGGGCGTACTTTTCGTGGTCGCCCGAGTCGATACCTTGCGCATCATTGCCGAAGTCCCGGAAGCCGATGCGCGCTACATCACCGACAAGCTCAAACTCAAGATTCAGGTGCCCGCACTCAAGGGGGAGGCCTTCGACGGCGAGGTCGCACGCACCAGCCGTACGCTGGATGCGAAGTCGCGTACGCTGCGTGTCGAGATTGATCATGCGAACAAGGGGGACAAGCTACGCCCCGGGATGTTTGCTAACCTGATCATTTCCGTGGACCTTCCTGATCTCTACACGCTCCCCGCGAATGCCGTTTTCACTCACGCGGATCAGCCTTGCTGCTGGCGCGTCGTCGAGGGCAAAGCCGTCCGAACCATGCTGAAAGTCGCGATGCGGGACAGCCAGTTTGTGCAGGTTCTCGACATGAAAGCAGGCGACGGTCCCTGGCACGCGATAACGGGGACCGAAGAAGTTGCGGTCACGAACCTCGGCGCCATCGCCGAAGGCAAGGAAGTTCGCGTCGATCGAAAATAAACTTTTCCGGTTGGGCAATGTGGGTGGCCTTTCGGCAGGCGACTTCCTCTCCTTTGACTGTACTCACAATCTTGCCAAATCCGATTCTAACTACGATCGGGAAACTCGACACCAGACGAGTTTGCGTTGCCAGCTCCAGAATCGGCACCTTCGGGCAGACCGGCAATACTTCGGACTGAAAGGTACGGAATGGAGTCCGTCCGCATACCGCTGGCCCTCGGCGTCGCATTCTTGTTCGGCGTCGCATCGGATGCGTTCACTCAGCAGAGCCGTGACGCCATTCGGCCTCTCGAAATCACCACTCCCGATCCGCCGGTGGTCTGGTCACCGCCAGTTCCCGGCGGCAAGGGGCTGCCGATCAACCTGCCGACGGCCCTACGCCTGGTAGATGCCAGGTCCCTGGACATCGCCATCGCGGCTCAGCGCATTCAGCAGGCCAACGCACAGTTCAATCAAGCCAGGTACGCGTGGCTGCCAACTATCACGCTCGGGTCCGACTACCTGCGGCACGACGGACGCTCGCAGGACGTGGCCGGGGCGGTCATCAAGCCGAGCCGATCCTCTTTCATGACCGGCGCCGGCGTCAACGCAATCTTCAGTCCCAGCGATGCTATTTACGCCCCGCTTGCTGCCAGGCAGGTGCAGCGAGCCCGTGCCGCGGATCGCGATACGGCGGCGAATAACAGCACGCTGGCCGTGGCCGAGGCGTATTTTTCGGTGCAACAGGCGCGCGGCGAATACGTCGGCGCGGAGGTGGCAGCGAAACACGCTCAGGAGCTTGTCCGTCGCGCCGAAAAGCTCGCGCAGGGGCTGATTCCTCCTGTCGAGGTCGTGCGTGCGCGCACCGAATGGGCACGTCGAAAGCAGGTCGTCCATCGGACTCAGGAGGCGTGGCAAATCGCCAGCGCCGAGCTGATACGGGTGTTGAGGCTCGACCCCTCTGCGCAGATCGATCCGGTTGAGCCGCCCCATCTCCGCGTTCACCTGATTGCGCCGGAGGACCCCCTCGATGTGTTGATACCCGCTGGCCTGTGCCATCGCCCGGAATTGGCTTCGCAGCAAGCCCTGGTCGAAGCGACGCTTCAGCGCCTGCGCCAGGAGCGCGTCCGGCCGCTCATCCCCAGCGTCGTTCTCCGCGGCACCGGGACGAATCCGCCGGCGTCCTTGTCCGGCGGTGTCTTCGGCGGTGGCAATGACTCGGTCGGCATGTACGGACCGCGCGGGGATTTCGAGTTACAGGTCGTCTGGGAGTTTCAAAACCTTATGTTCGGTAACCGGGCCCGGATCAAGGAACGCCAGGCGGAAAACCAGGTCGCACTTCTGGAGATGTTTCGCTTGCAAGATCGTGTCGCTGCCGAGGTCGCCCAGGCCTACGCTCAGGCGAAGTCAGCTGCCAATCGGCTTGCCGATGCCGAAGGGGGGCTCAAGGATGCGGTCGAGTCGGTCGACAAGAATTTTCAAGGGCTGAGCCAAACGCGTCGCGCAGGGGAATTGACGATCTTGCTGATTCGTCCGCAGGAAGTGATCGCGTCCATTCAGACGCTTGGGCAGGCCTATGGGGATTTCTACGGCGCGATTGCCGACCACAACCGCGCCCAATTTCGCCTCTATCGCGCGCTGGGGTATCCCGGCGATTGGATCGCGGGACAAGCCCCGGCCAACGCTCCACCGACGACTTCCGTGGCGCCGCAGCGATGAACGCGAAGCAATTAAGCCAATTCCCTTTTGTCAACTACGAGCCGCGACCGTCAGGGAGCGGGAACTAGCATTTGCCAACGCTCCCTGACAGTCGCGGCCCGTTTACGAACTCTTCATTCAGGATGTTATTGGTCCGAATGATCCTAGGCCGGGCATCCGCCTTCCGTTCACACAGCCACGGGCCAAAATCGCCCCGAAAGGCGCTTGCTCTGCGCCTGGCTAGCCGTTAGACTCCACGTTGGACGCGTCAATGAAGCGTCGCACGTCGAACGACTGCGACAGGAGGCCGGTGATGTTGCGAATCCTCGGATCGCCCAAGCGTTTGTGCGACGGCGTTACCCGCCGTGAGCTCCTGCTTGCAGGCAGCCTGGGTCTTGGTGGACTCACGGTCGCCAATGCATCCACGTTTGCCGCGCCGCGTCAGAATGCTGCTCCGCGCGACAGCAGTTTTGGCAAGGCCAAGAATGTCATTCTGCTTTATCTCTTCGGAGGTCCGAGCCATGTCGACATGCTCGACATGAAACCGAACGCTCCGGCGGAAGTACGCGGGGCATTTCGCCCGATCCGCTCGCGTCTGCCAGGATGCGACGTCAACGAGCATCTGCCGCGGCTGGCTCAGGTAATGGACCGGGTGACGGTGGTGCGCTCGCTCAATCATCCGTGGAATTTTCATGGCATGATGTGGGCGACGACTGGCATCCCCGAGAGCAACGTGCCTATTGAGGAATCGCAACGTAATGCATTGCACTGGCCGTACCTCGGCTCGGTGTACCATTATTTCGATCGCCAGCGCCATGGTCCGAAACCAGCCGGGGCAATCCCCGATAACGTGATCCTGCCATTCCTGTTGAGCAGCCGCCGTCCGGCGGAGCAGTATGCTCGTCCTCACGGTGCATTCCTGGGGAACGCCTACGATCCGCTCTGGACGGAGTTTCGGGGTCAGGCCACGCGCAGCATGATTCGCAGCTCGTTCGGCCCGCCGGCGGAGATCTTCGATCCGTACCTGGGCGTCACGCCGGAGAGTCGATTCGAGATCGCGCCGGAGGCCGAATTGCCCGCGGATATCACGCTCGATCGTTTGCAACAGCGTCGATCGCTGCTTGAACAGTTTGACCAGAGCCGCCGGCTGCTGGATCAAAGTCCCGCCGTCCAGACCATGGACCGGCAGCGTGCCCTGGCGTTTTCGCTGCTCAATTCGACAGGCGTTCGCACGGCTCTGGACCTTGGCCGCGAGTCCTCTCGTCTGCGCGAGGCCTATGGAATGACGCTTTTCGGCCAGGGGACTCTGCAAGCCAGGCGGCTGGTGGAAGCCGGCTGCCGATTCGTTACCGTGATCTGGGACGAGGTCGGTCAACTCAACGCTGGCTGGGATACGCACGTCGATCAGCACAACCGCCTGCAAAACGATTTGCTGCCCGGCCTCGATCTGGCGTTCTCCGCGCTGATTCAGGACCTGGAAGCACGCGGCATGTTAGACGAAACGTTGGTGCTCGTCATGAGCGAAATGGGGCGCACGCCCCGTCTGGAAGGCAACGGCCGCGGACACTGGGGCAGGGCGTACACGAACTTTTTCGCCGGCGGTGGCATGGCGCGCGGCGCCGTCGTCGGCCGGACCGACGCCCTCGGCGCCGTACCGACCGATCGGCCGCTGTCCGCCAAGGATGTGCTGGCGACCATCTATCACCTGCTTGGCATCGATCCGCATGCCCCTGTGACGGACCGCTTCAATCGCCCCGCGGCGCTGGTGCCGTACGGCGAGGTTGTCAGAGAAATGTTGGCGTAGGATCCTACTTTGGAGCCTGGAGCGTCGGTGAAGGCCGGCCGCAAACCGCCGCCTACAGGGCCGGCTCGGGATCGCCTGGTCATTCCATGAGTGCGACTATTTCGCTAACGGGCAAAGTAGCCATTGTCACCGGCGGCGGCCGCGGCATTGGCAAAGCCATCGCGCGCCGGCTGGCCGAGGCGGGCGCAAGTGTGGTCATTGCCAGCCGCAAGTTGGAGGTTCTCGAAACCACCGCCGCCGAGTTTGCCTCCTTGCCTGGAAGGGTTCTCCCCATCGCGTGCCATGTCGGGCATGCCGATCAGGTCGAAAAACTCGTTCGTGAGACCGAGCAGCAACTCGGGCCCGTGGACATCTTGGTCAACAACAGTGCCACCAACGTCCATCAGGGCTCGTCCCTCGACATCACCGACGAAATGCTCGACAAGATGGTTGACATCAACGTCAAGTCCGGGCTGCGCCTGGTTCGGCACATCGTACCCGCGATGATCGAACGAAAAAGCGGTGGCTCGATCATCAATATCGCATCGATTGCTGGGCTGCAACCTCAGCCAGGCAGCTTGCTTTACAGCTTCACGAAGGCCGGGCTGATCATGATCACTCGCAGCCTGGCCCGTGAGTTTGGCCCGCAGGGAGTGCGCGTCAACGCCATAGCGCCTGGATTGGTACAAACGGATTTCAGCGCTTTCTTCTGGAAGGACGAGCAATTCGTTCGCCACCTGGAGGCGACGCAGCCCATCCCTCGCGTCGGCCAGCCGGAGGAAATTGGCGGGTTGGCCCTGTTTCTCGCTTCGGATGAAGCCGCGTTCGTGACGGGGCAAGTGTTCGTGGTTGACGGCGGCGCGACGGCGTAGCGCATTTCAATTGTTTCCTGAATCAAATTGTTGACTGTGCGACCGGAATCGTTACAGTGCAGAGGACAACGCGTATTGTGACGGTTCCGGGTGTGCCCCTGAGGGAAAGTAGCAAGTCACTTGAAGGAGTGTTGCCCATGGGTTTCGTGCATCCCGAAAGGGCTGACGTCTTCGTCAGCTATGCCCGCGTGGATGACAAGCCGGCGACGGGTGTTGAGGTTGGCTGGGTTACAACTCTGGTTCGGTCGCTCGAAAGCAGCCTGGCGCGGAAACTGGGCCGGGCCGATTACTCTTCGCTATGGACCGACAATCAGCTTGCCGCCGGTGCGCGCCTGACCCCGGACCTGGAGGCTGGGGTTCGCAGCAGTGCGACTATCTTGATGTTGCTCTCCCCAGGCTATCTGGCATCTCACTGGTGCATGGCCGAGATGGCAGCATTTCTGGATGAAGACGCGCGCCGACCCAAGGGAAAGCATCGGCGCGTCTACGCTATCGAGTGCGATCGCCTTGAACCCCCGGCGCTCCTCAAAGATATTCTTCGGACTCGGTTCTGGGAGGAGGACCCCGATTCCAAACGGCCACGCCTGCTTGGTTTTCCGGTGCCCGATCCGAAGGCGGACAAACGCTATTACAATAAGGTTGACGACCTTGCCGTCGATATTGCGTCCGAGCTTCAACTCCAGAAAAGCGAGTTTCCAGCGCCGGGCGTGCCGGCCGCTGGAATCGCACCGGCGAATCCCGCTCCCTCGAAGCCAGCCAGCGGCCTATCGATTTTCCTGTCGGAAACGACGGACGACCTGGAGGATCAACGCGATGAGGTCAAGCGTTTCCTGATCCAGGCTGGCCATCGCATCCTGCCGGAGCGGCAGCTTCCCCAGGACCTCATGGAATTTGAAGAGCGGGTCCAAGCCGACCTGAGCGGGTCGATTCTTTTTGTTCAGCTTCTCAGCGAGGTCTCCGGTCGAAAATTCGCGGATACCGAGAAACGCTTTCCTGCGGTCCAGCGCGACCTTGCTGCTGGCATGAGTAGATCCATTCTGCAATGGCGTAGTCCTGTGGTGGATTTGGCCCGGGTAGCGGCTGGTCCGCATCGCGAACTCCTGGATGGGCCTGAGGTCATGAAGGTGGGCCTGGAAGAATTCAAGGCCGCCATTCTCACCCGGGTGAAGAAACTGACTGCCCCGCCTCCTCCCCCCGTCGTCAAGGGGGATGCCAACTGCTTTATTTTTGTGAATGCCAGCGACGACGATCTGCCCCTGGCAAAGACCATCAAGGCGGAACTGGATCGTCGCAATGTTGGCAACGCCTTACCGTTGCGCAGTGGCAAAGTGTCGCAAGATCGCGCGGATTTTGAACAGAACTTGCGTGAATGCGACGGCCTGCTGGTGGTTTTTGGCCAATCCGAGCCGCACTGGGTTCGTTCTCAATTGCTGCAGTCCCGCAAGATCCTCAGTCAGCGTGAGTCTCCCCTGACGGCAATTGGCGTGTACGAAGGGCCCCCAACCAAGGCTGACGACGCTCTCGGCGGATTCAGTCTGCCGAACCTCAAAGTCCTTCGCGGCGACTCCGGAGCAGGGGCTGAGGTCATTGGACATTTCATCGAGACGGTACTCACGAGGTCTACACCATGAGTACGATGCAATCGATGCTGCGTCTGGCCTGTCCCTATCCGGGCCTTCGGCCGTACCTCCGCGATGAGTCGGATATTTTCTTTGGCCGCGAAGAACAGGTCGACGAAATTCTGGAGAGGCTTGCCCATCAAAGGTTTCTGGCGCTGGTCGGCACGTCCGGGTGCGGCAAGTCATCGCTGGCGCGCGCGGGGATCACGCCGGCGCTGGAGACCGGCCTGATGGCCAAGGCCGGCTTCCGCTGGCGTGTGGCGACCATGCGCCCGGGTGAGCAACCGCTGAACAACCTGTTGGATGCTCTCCTTGAGCCAGGCGTACTTGGACCTTGCCGGGGCGCGGGAGTTCAATCAGCCGCCGCCGCGGCCGACGACGCTCGTATTCGTGTCGAGGCTCGCCCGTTCGTGCTCGCCTCGTTGCGGCGCGGGCCGCTGGGGTTGACGGAAGTTCTGTGCGAATCATTGATTCCCGGCGCCGGCCCAGCACTTCCAGAAAAAGAAAACCTGCTCCTGATCGTGGACCAATTCGAAGAGATCTTTCGCTTTGCGCGTGAGGGAAACCGGGACGAAGCAGAGGCGTTCGTCGCCACCCTCCTCGCGACGGTGCGCGCGGACCTGCCCGTCTACGTCGTCCTGACGATGCGCTCCGACTATCTCGGCGATTGTGCCATCTTCACCGGCCTGCCCGAGATGCTCAACGATAGCCAGTATTTGACGCCACGCCTCACCTGGGAACAGCGCCGTGCAGCCATCGAAGGGCCTGCCCGTGTATGCGGCGATAAGGTGGAACCCACGCTGGTCGGACGCCTGCTCAACGACATGGGCGCCGAACCGGATGAATTGCCGCTGATGCAGCACGTTCTCATGCGGCTCTGGACGCTTGCCGACGAAGCAAGCAAAGCCAAAGGGCTCCCTCCGGGCGCAGGCGGCCGACTGCTGCGGCTCGATGATTATGAGAAACTGGGTGGCCTCGCGAAATGCCTTGACCACCATGCCGAGGTAATCTTCGCCACGCTGACCGAAGGGCAGAAGCTCATCGCGGAGAAGCTGTTTCGTTGCCTGAGTGAACGGGATGTCAGTCGAACGCAAGCCCGCCATCGCGACATCCGGCGACCGACCAAACTGGCAGTAGTCGCGGCCCTGGCGAATGGATCGGACAAGCCGGCTGAGCAACTCGTATTCGAGGAACAGGTCGCAAGTGTCGTCACGCTCTTCGGCCAGGAGGGGGTGAATTTCCTCACCATGACTCCGGAGAAGCTGATCGATGTCAGCCACGAGAGCCTCATTCGCCGCTGGGAACGCTTGCAGAAATGGGTTTCCGCAGAATCGCGCTCGGCCGAGACTTACCGCCGGCTCGTGGATCGAGCCCAGACCAGGGAAAGGGGCGACTCGGAGCAATATCTGGATGCGGCACTGCTTCGATTCTATCTGGCCTGGAAGCAGGAACAGAAGCCTACCGAACCGTGGGCGGAGCGGTATGGCGGCCACTTTCGCCTGGCGATGGATTACCTTGCCAAGAGCGACCAGGCGGAAACCGAACGCGTTGCCGCCGAACGTGCGCAAGCCCAGGCAGAAGCCAGGGAACAGCAGCAAAAGCGGGATCGCGAGAAAAAGCTGAAATCCATGGGAGTGTTGCTGGGCGTGGCCAGTGTGCTACTCTTGCTCGCAATCGGGGCCTTTCTGGTCGCCTACCGACAGGCAGCCATCGCTGGGACCCAAAGGAACAACGCGGAGATCGAGAAGGCCAATGCTCTCAAGCACAAAAGAGACGCTGAATCGGAAACAAAAATTGCCAAACGCGAAACCCGGATTTCGAACCTCCTGCGCCTCGCAGCGTTAGCAGAGAATCGCCAGGCGGTCAGTCCGCAGCAAAGTGTCTTGCTGGGCGTCGAGGCATTCAAGCACCTTGCAGAGTCGGAAGAAGGCCAGACGAACGAAGATGCCGAACGGATCGCAGACGCGGCCCAGACTGCGGAGGAAACGTTGCGCAAAACCCTCGCCAACATCGGCGGCAAAGGGTATTGCGCCGATCAGGCGAAAATCACTCACCTTGCGACTTCCGAAGACGGCGAAGGAAAACTGCGCTGGCTGGCTACTGCGGGTGACGACGGATCGCTCGTGCTTTGGGACATGCAACCCAAAGTGGGACCGGTTTCCCACCGACGCTTGAGCTTTGGGATTCATTACCCGATCACATGGCTCAAGATCTCTCCCGACGGTCGCTGGCTCGTCGCGCAGAGCGGTTCGGCCCACCTGCTGACCCTTTGGGATCTTCATGACGTTGGTCTCGATTGCCGTGTGTTGCCTTCCTATGGAAACGTTCAGATAAGCCCTGAAGGACGCTGGTTGGTGACCCACACGGGAGTTCAGGCGCAAAAGGGAGCAATTGGAAGGGCCAAGCTCGTTGACCTGCGGCAAAACAATCCGTTGCGGGTGGCGATCGAGATTCTTTTTGAGGAGGACCTGGTTCAGCCCGTTCATGTGGTGTTCTCGCAGAAAGGCCATGCGGTTGCGTTACTCAACGCCGACGGGGCGGTCGATCTCTGTGATCTCAAATCTTTGCCGCCCGGTGAGGGTACGATCCGGGCAGAAAGATTGAAGGGCGAGGCATCCACGGCCCGTTCCGTTGCGTTCAGCAACGACAGTTCCAAGGTCACCGCTTTCCTTTCCAATGGTATGGCGAGAACCTGGCAGGACACTGCCGATGGCTGGAGGAACCTGGGTGCCGACAAGGATCTGACTGCTACATTCAAGGAACGGAATAGTGGCGTACTTTCTGTCAACGTCGCTGCTGACGCTCAGGGCGCCTTGGCGGTCGTATCGCGGCGAACCAGTTCCGGGAAAGCGCCCGTGAATCAGGCGGCTAACGCGCCGGTCGATTTGCCTTCGATCATGTTTCCTGGCCAGTCCGTCCGGGCAAAGTCTGTTGCACTGCTTTTTGGCATGCAATCCAATTTGTTTCCCAAGCCATTGGCGCAACTTGAGGACCAGGATGAGGCCATCGATTGGACGCAGCCTATTCAGACCGACCTGGAAAACAATTGGCTGGTGGCGAAGTGCTTTGCTGAAAACCAGGGCCTGCGCATCTGGAATTTGAAAGACACCCATGTCGTCAAGCCGGCGACGGCCATCGTGCCGGCCGAAGGTGTGGCAAAGGCAGCCTTGAGTTCGAATGGCCGCTGGTTGGTGACCAGCAGCGGGCCGGAGAACTTTGTTCGGCTCTGGGATTTGTGGGCGCAAGGGTATTCTTCGACCCCGAAGGTTCTGCGTGGCCACGATGGTGTTGTTTCGACCTTCGCACTCAGCCAGACCAACAAATGGCTGATCACGGGTGGGATCGACGGCACGATCCGAGTCTGGGATCTGGGGGCACTCAGCACGAGCGCAGAGCCGACGATTCTGCGCAACCGCGCGGCGCAGCCCACCATGGTTGTCACGCCGGACCGCCGCTGGCTTGCCCTTTCCGATTCCCACGGAGGCGTCGGGGTGTGGGACTTACACCATGCCGACTACCAGCGTAGACCCCATTTTCGCTTGCCTTGCTTCAATACAGATCAGTTCCCTGTCCTGAAAATGAGCCGGGACGGCCGCTTCCTGGCAACCTTTGGAAGTTCGACCGGCTGGTTTGCTTCGTCTTCGTTCCCAGGTACGGTCTTGGGCTTGTTGGGTATTGCCGTCAAGACTTCCCCGCAGGACAAGGCCGTCCTTTGGCGAATGGATGGGGAGGTTGATCGGAAGCCTTTCTGTGAACTACACGACCTGCGCGGCACCGTTCGGCATTTCTCAGTGAGTGCGGACGGCGGCTGGATTGTGGCCGAGCTGGAGCAGGTTGTCGACAACCAGCCGAGGCGGTCGGTGAAGGCCTGGAGCTTGGCAGGCAGCCGAGTAACTCTGGCGGGTGTCAAGATTGCCAAGAGCGTGGATTTGCCTCTCCCCGAATTCTCGTGGGGCTTTGTGGTCGGCGGAAAATACTTGTTGACGGATTCAGGCTACAGATTCAGGCTGTGGGACGTCACTTCAGACAAGGCGAAGGAGATCAAACCAGCATTCGGCGCCCAGGCAAGTTTTAAAACCGACGATGTGATCGACGCGCATTTGAGCCCCGGTGGGGAAAAGCTGATTGTCATGCTCAAGAATGGTTCGGGCAAACTCTACGATCTAACAGCGATAGCGGCCGGCAGGATGGTGGAAAAGGATCTGGATCGGCTGGGGCAACTCTATTTCTTCGGGGCCAAGGACCGCTGGGTCGTGGGGACAGTAAAAGCAAACACCGAGGGCTCGCATGAGAAGACTTTTGTCTGGGACCTCGCCAGCTCGGACGTGCACATTCGGCCCCTGCAGGAAGAGAATCGAACGCGGTCCTTTTTCACAAAAGCCTGGCGGCCGATTCATAGCCCCGACAGGCGTTGGCTTGTGACGTATAACCCGCGCGGCGAATCGATTCTGTGGGACCTGAGTCCGAAGAAATCCGTACTTGACGACAAAGATTGGCGAGACAGTTTCGATTACACCGTACTTCCGAAAGGCACCTCCTGGGTGCAGTTTACGCGGGACTCCACCAGAATAGTCACCATCGTCAGCGGATACATTGAGGTGCGCAATCTGGCCGTGCCAGGCGCTCCACTCGTGGCGAAGCGACAGGACAAGAATTTTCGCGGCATGCTCCGCGATGCGGCCATCAGCCCCGACCAGCGCACTCTGGCTCTGCTCGGTGAAGACAACCTCATCCGTGTTTTTGATCTCCGTGCAGATGAAGATCGTGTACGGCCCACGTTGCTGGCGAACGGCCCTGTGACATTTCAACCGACCGATCTCTTCTTGAGCGCCAATGGCCGCCGCGTGATTTCCGTGGATGAGTCGAATGACACGCTGCGGATCTCACGAGTGCCGATCAAGGAGTTGATGAGAATAGCCGAGACGACCGTCGGACGAAACCTGAGCGCCGACGAATGGGCCCAACTACGGTTGCCCGGCGACTACCGCCCTACGTTTCTTTCCTTCAATCAGCGTATCGACGCGCCGACTCCAAGCCCGGTGCCGGAGTTCGTGGAGCCCAAGGCAGTCGCCACCGACAAAACGTTGTACAAGGCGAAGCAATTGGCCGACATCCCGTTGCTTGAAGTTTCCGGACAGCTCACCGCGAACGATCCAATCGATCCGGTACGGAAGGCACGGCAAAAGCCATACTCGGTCAAGTTGAAGGCACGCAATACCTACGTCATCGAGATGCAAAGCTTGGCTATTGATTCCTTCTTGCGTCTTGAAGGACGCGACGGCACCGTGCTGGAAGTGGACGATGACGGCGGCGGTTTCCCCAATGCGCGGATCACCTTTTATTGCCCGAAAGACGACGATTACAAGATCATCGCAAGTTCCTTCGGGCCCGCTATTGGAAAGTTTGTCCTGAGCGTACGTGAGACGGCCCATGGAAGAGCCATGTCCAAGGTCTCGGACCATTTGCCATTAAGGGAGGGCAAACACGAATTGCGCAGTCGGCTCACCGCCGATGACTTTGAGGACACTGAGTGGCGTGGCAGTCCCAGCAAGGTCTTTACCGTACACTTGACCGACGGAGATGTGTGTCAGGTCGATCTCGTGGCTGGCGCATTTGAGGGCTACCTGAGGCTCGAAGACGCGGCCGGCAACAAGCTTGACGAGGGAAAAAAAGTCGGCCAGGCGAACCCGCGCATCATCATGAATTGTACCCGCACCGGGATTTATCGCATTGTGGTCGTGAGCCGAGATAAGCTCGCTGGCGAATTCAAGTTAAGCGTCCGCGCCCGGTAGCCCGAATGGGAGGCACCACTCGATCCCTGCGGGGGCGCCAGGCTAATTTGTCAGGAATCTTCAATTCACGGCGAGGCTTCGAATCGCGGTCCCCGGTCGGGGCCATCTGTGCAACTCTCGGTATTCGACTTGTCGTGAGCCTCGTGCCGTAAACTGCTACGCTACTTTGCTTTACACGGGTGGCTAACTCTGACATGGAAGCGGGGAGCGTTTTGCCCGGAAAAAAACTTCATGGCAAGAACGCTTCTGAAGTACGGACTGGGGACTTGGCTATTCGCCGTTCCGCCAATCGGAGTTGCGTTCGCACCCTGGCACGCATAAAATGAAGTGGCATTTCGTAAGTGCTATCGACAATAGCAACGCAATCAAGTGTAAGGGGAAATTGCCAATATATGGGACCGGGATTGGTGCTCTCGGCCCGTAGGAGGTAGGACGATGACACGTTTGGGCCTTGTCGTTTTCGTCGGTTCACTGGTGTGTCTTGGTGCCTACACCAGTCCCTCGCTGGGGCAGAAATCTGTTCGAGCGGTACCAGCCGTGGACAAGGACGCGTCGGCCAAATTCGAGACCGCTACTTTCGCCCTCGGCTGATTTTGGCATCCGGAATCTCAGTTTGGGATTCTCCCAGGCGTTCTCCGTACCCGCGTCGGCTACACCGGTGGTACGTTGAAGAATCCGACCTATTACCGACTCGGCGATCATACCGAGACTTTGCAGGTCGATTTCGATCCGGCCCAGACTTCCTACGAAAAGCTTCTGGAAGTCTACTGGACTGTGCCGAATACGTGCGCGACGCCGAACAATCGGCAATACATGTCCGCTGTTTTTTACGCCAACGATGCGCAGAAAAAGCTCGCCTTGGAGAGTCGCGACAAGGCCTTCGCCAGGAGCAAGCCTCGATTGCCGGTATACATCGTCCCGTTGCGGGATTTCTATCTTGCGGAGGGATATCATCAGAAATACGCTTTGAAACAGTTTCCGCCACTGCTGCAGGAGCTGGCTCAGATCTATCCCAAGGAAAAGGATTTTCTGAAATCGACGGCCGCGGCTCGTATCAACGGATACCTGGGAGGCTACGGGACGCTTGCGCAGCTCGAACGAGAAATCGACGGTTTTGGCCTCACCCCACAGGGCCGTAATTTACTTCTGAATGTGGTTAAGCGGTATGGTAAGTAATGGCGGGATGCCTGTCGCGTGGCAAGTCAGCATGCGTTTTTAGAGTCTTGCTTCTGCACTTCTCCGCAAGATCTGCGAAGCTTGCTGGTCGAAAAATGCGAATCACGAAAGTACGAAAAACCGAAAGGGGAGAAATGTTGGCTAGAACAGTTCGCTTCAGCCCTTCAGATTCTCACTTTCGTGTTTTCTTGTCTTCGTGATTCGCATTGGGTTGCGGCTCAGGCGCGTCACGAGGAAACATGCGCGCAGATTCTGGCAGACGAGTGCGTCCTCGAATCGATGAATGAAAACTCGAAGAGCCACGCCATCCAAACTGCATCAGGGATACTTGCGCGGTCGATCTCAGAAGTGCAAACATGCGCTGGGTAGGTCTATTCTTGGCTTGCCGAATTGCATCGGGTGGTGGGCAGTCGCTGGCCTTTCAATTCTTGAAATTCGCGTTCCGTGATGGCCTGAAACTTGACGCGATCGCCGGTTCGCAAAGGAAAGTACGCATCGCGCACGTCTACGAGCTGGAGAGGCGTACGGCCGACGATGTTCCAACCGCCGGGGCGAGTCTCGGTGTAGATGCCGGTTTGCCGGCCGGTGAGCCCAACACTTCCTTCGTCCACTTTCAAACGCGGTGACTCCAATCTCGGGACGCCCGCGAGTGCCGGTGGTAGGTAACCTAGGTAGGGGAATCCCGGACAAAAGCCGATGGCGTAGACGGTGAATAGGGCGCTGCTGTGCATTTCGACGACTGCGGCGTGCGCCAGGCCAGTGTGCCGTTCAATCCGCTCAAAATCAAGACCCCGCTCGTAGCAGCAGGGTATCACGTGCAGGCGACCGATGGTGTGGGCCGCGTCGTCATTGAGGGGAATCGCGTCCAGCCAATCGGCGACCTGAGTGAAATCCACCGCTTCGATGTCGTAGTAAGCCGCGACACTTTTGTAGGCTTGAACGACATCAACACACCAGGCTGGCATCGCCCGACGCACCGCGTCGGCCAGACGCATTGCCTCGGGCTCGTCATGGCAGTAAACCAGGGCGGCTTGATCGCCGAGCGGTTCGATTCGCATCGCTCGTCCTTCGCTGCTACACTTTTCGCAACGGCGGGTCGGCCGGCTGAAACGGGGTGATCTCGACCGGAACGCGGAAGCTCTGGTGGCAGCGATTGCAGCTCTTGGCCACCGTTTGCAGACTTGCCTTGCTTCGCTCCACGTCTTTTTTCGCCAGCACTTGCGCGAGCTGGGCTGCCTGGCGGCGCAGGTCCATCGCCTGCTCAAACCAGATCGGCTGCCCCTGCATTTTGGGTGGACGCAGCATCAGCAGGTTTGCCGATTCTGCGATCAGCAGCGCCTGCCCGCGGGCGAAGGTCCAGCTTGAATCGTCGATGGGCGTTTTGCCCAGATTGCGTTCGATGCCGCGGAAATTCGGATGAGTTAGGCCTTCCATGATGAGCCGCGTCTCGGCCACGGGTTCCAGCTTGGGGACGACCCTGCCGCCGCCGGTATTCTTTCCGAGGCTGGGAACGATTGCAGCCGTGAGGAGAACAACGCAGGCGAGCGTCCAACGTCGATGAGCGGTCATGTGCGTTTCTCCGCTTGAGGGCTGGCGACCTGGACTTGAACTTCGTCGCCGACGACGCGAACTTGATGGCAGCCAATCTTGATGCGCGGGTTGTCGGCCCAGACGCCGTCGGTAACGCGAAATCGCCAGGCATGCCAGGGACAGGTGACGATTCCGTCGGCGAGGTAGCCGCCGCTTAGCGATGCCCCCATGTGCGGGCAGGTGTCGTCGATTGCGAAGGGTTGACCGTCAATCAAGAAAAGGGCCACCATCTTGTGGCCAATTGCGACGGTCTTGCCTTCGCCGTTCTTGAGGTCGGCCAACTTGCACACGGTGTGGAACTCGCTCATGCATGCCTCGCAGGTGGAACACGATGATCCGGACGCTCTTCATTGTACATGAAAACGCAAAAGGCGGGGGTGATCCCCGCCGTGGGGCACGATGCTAACGTGTCCCTTTCCACAGTTCGATGAAACCTGGCCTGGCAATGGTCTATTTCGCGTCCTTTGCAGGCTTGCGCTTCACGACGATCACGCTGTAGGTATTTCCTTCAAACGAAGTCGGGCGTGCCTTTTTGCTTTCGTCGAGGCAGATCCGGATTTGACCTTTCTCCATGGCGTAGATACCCGGTTCCTTGGTTCCTTTGTCCTTGCCGATCAGGTGGGTGAAGTCGATTGTCTTGGGATTCTTGGTGGGATCCAAAACGAACTGGTATTGCGCAATGGCCTTTCCCTTTTCGTTGACCGTGAAAACGTCTTTTTGAACGACGACTTCGAGGTCGCCGAGTTCCGCGGCCGGCACCGCCTTGCCTTCCTCCAAAAGCGAGGCAACGATCCAGGCTCCTTGGAGGCGGTCCAGGTCGCTGGCCGGGTCGCCTGCAGAAGCAAGAAACAATCCACTCGTGAAAAGCACGGCGGTCGCAAGTAGAGTTTTCACGGGAATGTTCCTCTTTCACGGAATAGAGTTTTGTAACGTCTTCCTTCGTCTGCTTTCGGATGATACGTGATTTCTTTTGGGGCGCCAAGCCGCCGATGAAGCGAAACGCGGGCGAAGCTCCGCTGCAATCCCTACAGATTCTCTGGGCTCCGCCGTTGCTGAGATGGAGGAATGCAAATACACTACCAACGAAGTACGATTTACAGCCATTCCCCGGTTCAGCACCATTCTTCAAAGGAGAAGTTCATGGCATATACCCTGCCGACCCTTGCGTATGCAACCAACGCCCTGGAACCGTTCATCGACACGATGACGATGGAGATCCACCACGGCCGACATCACAAGGCGTACGTGGACAACGTCAACAAGGCCCTCGAAGGACAGGCGGCGCTCGCGGACAAGCCGATCGAGCAACTCCTGCGTGAAATCAGCCAGGTGCCGGAGGGGATTCGGCAAGCCGTCATCAACAACGGCGGCGGGCATGCGAATCACTCGATGTTTTGGGAGATCATGGCAGGGGGCGCCGGCGGCGATCCGAGCGGCCCGCTGGCCGACGACATCAAGGCGACCTTTACCGACTTCGCCACGTTCAAGGCACAAATCAAGGACGCCGGCATCAAGCGCTTTGGCAGCGGCTGGGCGTGGCTCGTTCTCGCGGACGGCAAGCTGAAGATTCTGTCGAGCGCCAATCAGGATAGCCCCTACATGACCGGCCAGTCCCCGATCATGGGCGTCGACGTTTGGGAGCACGCGTACTACCTGAAGTACCAGAACAAGCGTCCTGATTATCTGGATGCGTGGTGGAGCGTGGTGAACTGGAAAGCCGTCGGCGACCGATATGCCAAGGCAAAAGCTGGCAAGCTGTAGTATGTGTTTGCGTTTGGCGCTCGCAGCGGTAGTGCGAGCGCCGAACGTAAAGTGCTTGAGTGGAGTCGAAGGGCTAAAAATATTTTACCCCGAGCGCCAAGAAAAAGCCCATTCCCGCCAAGGTTTGCGGCATTCGGCGTTTTCCCGCCTTCGCTCCATCGTCCTAAAATCCGATACAAATCCGATACAGGGTTTTACGTCAATTAACCTATTCATTGCCTGGGCGGATCAAACCCCTTATCTCGG
>SXGT01943977.1_pt1 | contig 27634 bp, 20 predicted proteins | sample 3176221 | NCBI WGS metagenome assembly SXGT01 (sample SAMN11356862, study PRJNA531348) | freshwater metagenome | isolation source: freshwater sample F1-120 | place: China: Fuxian Lake, Yuxi | collected 2017-12-25
GCCTATTCGAGCCGCAACCGTTCCGCCTCCTGCCGCATCCCGTACGGCACCGGCGAGAAGGCCAAGCGGGTCGAATGCCGCTTTCCCGACCCGCTCGCCAACCCGTATCTCGCTTATGCGGCGCTGGTGATGGCGGGCCTGGACGGCATTCAGAACCGAATTCATCCGGGCGAGGCGATGGACAAGAATCTCTACGATCTGCCGCCGGCCGAGCTGGTCAACGTGCCGACCGTGGCGGGCTCGCTCCGCGAGGCGCTCATTGCCCTGCAGAACGACCGCGCCTTCCTGACCCGCGGCGACGTGTTCTCGGACGATCAGATCGACGCCTATATCGAGCTCAAGTGGGAAGAGCAGATGCGCTGGGAAACGACCCCGAGCCCGGTCGAATACGACATGTACTACAGCTCGTAAGCGCCTCGCGAGACACCCGCACTCCGTTCGGGCTGAGCTTGTCGAAGCCCTCCCTCTTCTTGTTCCTACACCGTGTGGGAAGAAGAAGAGGCCTTCGACAGGCTCAGGCCGAACGGCGTCTTGGGGCTAGGCGGGAGAGATCTGGTCGCGTTGCGGTGCAGCCTTCCGCCCCCACGGCACCCTGCCCCCTTCGTCGCGCTTGCGGCCGACCAGCACGTCGAAGCCGATCTGCACGGCGAGCAGCATGTAGATGACGGGCTGCCAGGCGATGCCGACGAACAGCGCGCCGACCAGGTAGATGAGCTGCGCATTCTGGAGCGCCGTGGCGAGCGGTGCGATCCAGGCCTCGTCGGCTTCGGCGCCGCGATAGCGCCGGCGCAGCACTTCCATGCGGAACAGCGCGATGGCGTGCATGCCCAGGAATAGGAGCAGGCCGGGAAAGCCCTGCTCGCCGAGCATCTCGAAATAGCTGGAATGGTAGGCGCGCGCCTTGTCTTCCACGGTCGCGGTGCTGACCACCTCGACCGAGCCGGCCGTCGCGGTGGTGACCAGGTCCATGCGCAGCCGGTTCTGCTTATAAGCCTCGAAGCCGCCGCCGAGTGGGTTCTCCCCGGCGTAGGTCCAGGTCCATTCCCAGACGGCCAGCCGGGTGGAGGCGGACATGTCGCCCTGATAGCCCTTGATGGTGCCCATCCGATCGGTGAAAGTGTCGGGCAGCAGCGGCACGGCGACGGCGAGCCCGGCCGCGACCAGGGCCATGTAGCCGAAGCGGTTCTTGACGTCCCGGAGCATCAGGATGCCGAGCGCGCCGATGCAGATGAGGCCGGTGCGAGCGGCGGTGCCGACCGGGATCAGCAGGCACGCAAAGATGAGGTTGTAGGCGAACAGCTTCACCCGCCAGTCGCGCGGGAACACCGTTCCGTACCGGGCGAGCCAGAGGATGACGGGCACGAGCGCGATGGCGACGGTGGAAATGGTGCTGCCTTCGTACAGGCCGCTGTTGTTGTCGACCATCAGGTTGAGCGCGCCGTAGCCGCCGCCCGAGGCCGCCGTCTTGATTCCGCCGACGATGATGATGGCAGCGGCGGACAGCGTCATGAACAGCAGATAGGTCTCGATGCGCAGCTTGGTGCGGAGCGTCAACGGCAGGAAAATCGCCCATGACATCGACTTCCACACCCACTCCCACTTGCCCAGCGCCTCGGTGTGGAAATCGGCATAAAGCGTGGTCGCGCCGGCGTAGAGGAGGAGGGCCAGCATCAGCCCCTGCCGGGCCGTGAACTTGATGCCGCGCTTGTCGTCGACGAGCAGCCAGCCGCCGATCGCCAGTCCGGCGACGATCATCGACACGGGCACCGCGTTGAGAAGATAATAGCTGATCCGCTGGGGCGAGACGATGTCGATATAGGCGTAGGCGCAGACCAGCAGGAACGGCCGCTTGAGGCCGAGCCCGATCAGCGCGAGCAGGAAGCCGACACAGGCAAGGTCGCGCACCCGCTCAGCCCTTGCGCAGCTTGGCGGCGGCGCGCCGGTCGGGCCTGGCGGGCGGCGGCGGCGCAGGCGCGGCGGCATCGTCCAGATCAGGCCGGGTGAGCACGCGCCAGGCGGTGAGAAGAAGAAGGCCGTGCGAGAGCGCCAGGGCGAAATTGTCGATCATGAAGGCCAGGCTCCCGCGGCGCTTGGCCATGCTCTAAGCTGCGCCGGTTGACGCGGCGTTAAGCCTGGCGTGCAATGAGTCCAAGCCCATGCGCATCCTGCACATTCTCGATCACAGCCTGCCGATGCACAGCGGCTACACCTTTCGCACGCGCGCGATCGTGAAAGCGCAGCAGGCGCAGGGCTGGGACGTGGCATGCGTGACGGGGGCGCGGCACACGGCGGACGGTCCGGCCGAAGAGGAAGTGGACGGCATCCGCTTTTTCCGCACGCCGCGGCCGGCGCAAAGCCCTTCCCCGATCCGCGAATGGCGGGAGATCAAGGCGTTGGAGCAGCGGGTGGACGCGCTTGTCCGCCAGTGGCGGCCGGACCAGCTCCACGCCCATTCCCCCGTGCTGAACGCGCTCGCGGCCTTGCCCGTGGCCAGGCGGCACGGGCTGCCGCTGCTCTACGAGATCCGCGCCTTTTGGGAGGATGCGGCGGTCGGCAACGGAACGGGCAGCGAAGGCTCCGCGCGTTACCGGCTGACCCGTGCACTGGAGACCTACGCGGCGCGCAAGGCCGACGGGGTGGCCGTGATCTGCGAGGGTCTGCGGCGCGACTTGGTCGCGCGCGGCATTGCGGCGGAGAAGATCATCGTCTCTCCCAACGGCGTCGATCTCAACCTGTTCGGCAACCCGCTCGACCCCGATCCGGCCTTTGCCGCGCGGCTGGGGCTGGAGGGTGCGGACGTGGTCGGCTTCATCGGCTCCTTCTACGATTATGAAGGGCTCGACGACCTGATCGCGGCGATGCCGCTGCTGATCGAGCGCCGCCCCCGCGCGCATCTGCTGTTGGTGGGCGGCGGCCCGATGGAGACGGCGCTAAAGGCGCAGGCCGAGGCTTCTCCGGCCGCGAACCGCATCCGCTTCGTCGGGCGCGTTCCACATCACGAGGTGGACCTCTATTATAGCCTGATCGACGTGCTCGCTTACCCGCGAAAGGCGATGCGACTGACCGAGCTGGTGACGCCGCTGAAGCCGCTCGAGGCGATGGCGCAGCGCAAGCTGGTCGCCGCATCGGACGTGGGCGGGCATCGCGAGCTGATCGAGGATGGCGTGACCGGGACGCTGTTCCCGGCCGGCGATCCGGCTGCGATCGCGGCTGCGCTGGATCGCCTGTTCGCGGATCGGTCGGGCTGGGAGTCCCGCCGTGAGACAGCCCGGCGCTTCGTCGAGAAAGAACGTAACTGGTCGTCAAACATTGCCCGTTACGTCCCCGCTTACCAAAGAATGACCGGCAAGGCGCTCACCCATGGCTGACAAGACCACCACCAAGGCACGGCCCGGCAGCGCGCTCGATCTGCCGATGGCGCTGTTCGCGGCGGGCGCTGTCGCCTTTGCCGCTTATGCGATGCCGGCCGATCTGTTCGGATCGCTGGTGTCGGCGGCCGGCCTGCCAGCTGTTCTACCCGCCGCTCAGCCGCCGCTCGGCGGCACCGCGCGGCTCGCTTTCGTGCTCGGTTCGACCCTGGTCGCCTTTGCCGCGGTCTGGGGGCTGCTGCGTGCACTCGGCAGGCCGAAAAAGGCGAGGCCGGTTGCGGAAGCGCCGGTCGAGCCGGCGCGGCTGCGGCGGGCCGGCATCCTGGAGGACACGCCCCCCGCCCGCGCGGCCAGCGACCTTGCCGTGCCGCTCGGGTCGGTCGAGGTCGAGCAGCGCGAGGCCGCGGCCGACATCAGCGAAGTCGAGAATGTGGATTTCGACGCGGTCTGGCAGCGGCCCGCGCCGTCCTTCCTGCAGCAACCTGCGCCCGAGGTGCCCGCGTCTGACGACCCGCCGCAGACGGACCCGGAGCCTGAGCCCCTGCAAGCGGAGGTGCCGTTCTGGGTGCCTGAGGAGGAAACCGCTTCCGACGAAGTCGAGCAGCGGGACGGGGCACAGGAGGTGGTGGCCTTCTGGCCGGTCGAGACCGCGCCTGAGGCGGCGCAACCCGCATCAGCCGAGCCGTCCTTGGACCAGCTCGCCAATCGGCTCGAGGGCGGACTCATTCGCCGCAAGCGCGACGGCGTACGGCGCCGGCCAAGCCCGGCGGTCGACGACCGGCTTCGCGGCGCGCTCGACGATCTCACCCGGATGTCGCGCCGCCGCTGATCAGCGCGCCCAGCTCACGATCTTGACCAGGGAGCCGGGCTGCAGCGTCTGGCCCGGCTCGAGCCCGTTCAGCGCCAGGAACAGCGGCAGCGGCTGATCGCTCGCCATCAGGGCGGCGAAACGCTCGGCGCTGTCGCCGGCGCGCACCGGCACGGACCGGATCACGCGCGGGCGCAGTTGCGCCGCCTCGGCAGGCGAGATCAGCCGGAACGAGCTGAACAGGTCGCCGAGCGCGCCTGCCGCGGCCGAATCCGGGCTCGACATGGTGATGAAATGGAAGGCCGCGCCGCCTGGCGCCGCGTAGGCCGCGACCGTCAGATCGACTGCACCCTGCCGGCCCGCCACCCGCGCCGGCACGACCAGTGCGGGCAAGCCATTCACGACCGCGCGCTCGGCCGCCCCCAGCTCGGCCCGGGCATTGCCGAGCAGCTGGCTGAGCACTTCCGAGACATAGTCTTCGAGACTGGCCGGGCCGAGCTGGCCGCCGGCGAACTGACCGCGCAGCCCGTCCGGCCCTTCGAGCAGGATCGCCTGCGGGCTGTTGGTAAGGGTAAAGCCGGGCGGCGCATCGAAGCCGATGCGCATCACCGGATGGGCGAAGCGACGGCCAAGGACGAAGCCCTGCGCCGGATCGTCGCCGTAGAGAAGGCCGTCCAGCTCGGCCAGATAGGGCCGCTCGCGCTCGGGCAGCTGATCGTCGGCAACGCCCGTCGCCGCCGCCGTGTCGCGGGCGCGCTGGATGCGGTTCTCGGTGAGCGGGTGGGTGCGCGCGAATTCGGGGATGCTCTTGGCGGCATCATGCCCCCGGCTGGCGGCCATGAATCGCTCGTTGCGGGCAAGCGCGGCGAGCATGTCGGCGGCGGCATGGGGATCGTAACCCACCGCCTTCACGTAGCGGATGCCGAGATCGTCCGATTCATACTCCTGGCGGCGCGAGTAGCGCAGCGAGAACAGGCCGGCGGCTCGGGCGGCGACCGCGGTCAGGCGCTCGGAGCCGGTGAGCACGCCGACCGCCATCACCCCGAGCTCGCGGAAGACGGAACGCTTCTGCTGGCGCTCGCTGTGATCGGCGACCACATGCCCGAGTTCGTGGCCGAGCACGGAGGCGAGCTCGGCCTCGCTGCCGACAATCCCCATCAGACCGCGGGTGATGTAGATGTAGCAGCCGGGCACGGCAAAGGCGTTGACGACGTCCGTGTTGACCAGCGTGAAGGTGCACTGGCCGCCCAGGCCCGCGGCCTGCGCGAGGCGCTCCCCCATCGCCGCGACATAGGCGGCTTCGGGCGCCCGGTAGGCACCACCGAACTCGGCCAGCAGCAACGGATGCTGCTCGGCGCCGACCCGCTTCTCCTCCGACTGGATATCGGGTGTGTAGTCGGACGGGTTCGCCTGGCCGCCGCAGCCAGCGAGCAGCAAGGACGCGCCCCCCAATAATCCGATCCACTTCGCCCGTGTCATCATCTTCCCATCCGCTACCGTTCGCCGCCATTTGGGGCGGATCGCCCCGGGTCGCTAGGCATGGTCGAATGTTCGCGCCCGTCTCCGCTCATCTCGAGCGAGCATCGCGCCTGGCGAAATGCGGTGTCGAGAGAGCCTGTGCGTCTCTCGACATGCTGCCTCGGCCTCGGCCTTTCAGGCCAAAGTTTATCCCGAGCGCCTGCCTTGGCAGGCAGTCGAGGGGCTCGACAGCTGCTCCAGAAGAGCGGGTCAGGGAAGCTGATCGTTCTTCAGCCCAACAGCGCGATGAGCTTTTCGCGGGTGATCGGGCGGAGCAGGTGTTCGGCGCCGAGCGGGCAGGGTTCCGACGCGTCGCTCGCGATCAGCACGAGGCGCTGGTCGGGCCAATCGGCGCGCAAGGTCCGCACGAGCTCCGGCCCGCTCATGTCATTGAGCGTGGGGCTGACGATCACGGCGTCGACGCGGGCGGCGAGATGCGACAGCATGGCCTGCGACTCGGCGCCATCGCCCGCCATCAGAACGCGGCGACCCGCCTCGATCAGCATCTGGATCAGGAAAGTGCGGCGATAGGGGTCGCTGTCGACCACCAGCACGCGACCTGTCCCGCCCTTCCCCGTCACCTCTCACGCCCCGCCCCGAATCATCTAAGTGGCGGTCGTTACGGCTCTTTCCCGATTTTCAGTGTCGGCTGGCGGACAGTTGCAGCCTATTCCGCGGCGAGCACCGCTTCGCAGGCCGGCTCGTCGCTGCGCCAGATCGCATCGTTGCTGGATCGGATCGCGATGCGGCAGCCGCATGCCTCCGCCTCGAGCGCGCCGCGATCGTCGATCTGGAGCGCGCCGCGCCTGCGCGTAAGAACGCCGTCCCGCTCGAGCTTGGCGAGACATTCGCTGACCGTGCTGCGCTGGGCGCCGAGAATGCGCGCCATCGCGCCTTGCGTGAGCGGCAAAGTGTCTCCCAGCCTCCCTTTGTCGAGGGCCTCCAGGATGAGGCGACTGAGGCGGGCGTCCATCTCGTGCACCGCCGTGCAAAGCAGGCTCTGCCGGGTCTCGCCGATGCACTGTTCCATGTAGCGATGGACGGCCGTGCGCAGATTGGGCGAACGGTCGAACAGTTGCCGGTAGGCGGAGGCCGTCATGCGAACCGCCTCGCCCGGAACGTGCACCACCGCCTCACCGCTGAAATGACGGCTGCCGCAGGCCTCGAACATGCCGACGCCGCCTTCCCGTCCGATCAGCGCGCTGTCGACGGCTTCCCCGTCCGATGTCTCGGCAAGGATCCCGATCAGACCGGACACTGGAAAGAAGACGTTCTCCAGCGTCTGCGCATGCGCGACCAGGGTTTCGCCGCGCGTCGTGAGCACCACCCGCGGTCGCGGCGCAAGCTGCTCGAGGAGGTCCGGCTCGACCGTCCTGAGCAGAGCATTGCCGAACGCAAGCTCGTCCATTCTCCCCTATCCTCCCCGAACGAGCCGCTGTCCCCGGCAGCTCGCAAGGCGAGGCAAAGCAGATGTCAGGCCGCGCGACAAGAGCCTCATCCATCCTCGACCGTCAGCGCTTCGAGGCTGAGCCGGACGCCATCCCCGGTCGCCTCGCGCGCGACCAGGGCGATGTCGGCCAGGATGTGGCCGCGCAGCCGGAATTCGGCGGCGTCCAGGCTGGCCGCAAAGGCGTCGGCAGCGGCCTCGGCCTCTTCTCCCACCAGGCGAAGCGTGATCTCGTGCCGGGCGCCGCTGAACGTGATCGACGCCCACTCGCGGCTGTGCACCCGCTCGAAGTTGAGGAAGTTGACACGGTCGAAGCTGTTTTTCAGCACGCGAAGCAGCGCCGTGGTGGCGTCCGCAGGAGCCGCGGTCACGAGTGCACCCGCGTGTTTTGCTCCTGCCGGTCCAGATAGGCGTTGATGCGGGCCGCAACCGCTGATCCGACCTCGCGTCCGCGTCGCAGGTCCGAGACAAGCCGCGGGTCCTTCACCACGTCCCGTCCGAAACGGGTCGGCGGCGTTCCGCTGGCCCGCAGATAGCGTTCGATCCGGCGTTGCAGCTGCATGAGGGTCTCCTTCTCGCGACTCAGTGTTCGTGATATGTTCCATGCCTGAGTCGTCCTAGGAGATTTCCTACTTGTCTAGGGTTATTCCTATCGATAGGAGGCGTGAGATGGCCGAAGCCGACCCGCGCGCCGCGCTCGAGCGGCTGATCCGCGAACGTGGCGAGGATTATGCCGGCTTGTCCCGCCTGATCGGTCGCAACGCCGCTTATGTGCAGCAATATGTAAAGCGCGGCAGCCCCAAGCGCCTGGCTGAGGAGGATCGGCGCGTGCTGGCGCGCTATTTCGGCGTGGACGAGGCGCTGCTCGGCGGCAGGCCCGCGCCGGAGACCGGCAGCGTCTCTGTGCCGCGGCTCGACGTCGAAGCTTCAGCCGGAGCGGGCGCCGCCACGGCCGAGGAGCGCGCGCTGTTCGACGTCGCCTTCGATCCGCGCTGGTTGCAGCGGATCGGCGGCGGGGCACGGCGCCTGGCGATGATCGAGGTCCGCGGCGACTCGATGGAACCGCTGCTTGGCGATGGGGACGAAATCCTGGTCGACCAGGATGACGGCGCGTCGCGGCTGCGCGACGGCGTCTATGTGCTGCGGCGGGAAGGCGCGCTGCTGGTCAAGCGCTTGTCGCCCCATCCCGGCGGGCGGCGGTTGTCGGTGACCAGCGACAATCCGGCTTATCCCAGTTGGCCGGACTGCAAGCCTGGGGAGATCGAGGTGGTCGGACGGGTGGTCTGGGCGGGAAAGCGGATCAAATAAGTCCTCCCCGAAACGGAGAGGAATTCAGGACCGATCTCGCCACCAGATCAGCAGTGCCAGCGCCACCCCGATCCCGCCGCCGATCAGAAAGCCGGCGCTGGGCTGGCCAAGGGCGACGCCGGCGACCGAACCGATCGTGAAGCCCAGAAAAAGGAAGATGCCGCCTGCCTGGCCGCTTGTGCGCCGCTTCATGTCGGTGGCCATGCCAGCATCCCCCGCCTCGCGCCAGACCGGCGTGGTGAAGGCCGCATTCACAATAGGTTGGCGCAAAAAAGAAAGGGCACGACGCTATCGAAGGCGGACACGGCGTTGAGGAGCGTTTGCGTTGAACAGCTATGTCCATGTCGATCGCGCGGGTCTGGACGAGGCGACCGAGCTGATGAAGCGCTATGGCGAGCATGCCGTGCTGGAGGCCGCCAGCCGCGCGCAGCACAGCCGTTCGGTCGGCAACGTCGTCCACTTCTGTCGCTGGCGGCAGATCGAGCGCACGATCGAAATGCTGAGCTGCGACGCTGCATTGGGGACGGTGCACTAAGCCAAAATCGCTCGTCCCGAACGCGGGCGGCAGCGCTGCGACAATCTGTTCTGGCGCGGTACAGGTGGGCGGGCTAGTTTGGGCGCATGTGCCAAGTCGCTGCCGGGCGGCGTGCGGCGGCTGCGCTGGCTGTCGTCGCCCTTTTCTCGCATTCTCAGGAGCTTCGGGCGCAGGACGGCGCCGGCCTGGGTGCGCGCGAGCAGCCGCTCGACCCTTCGCAGCCGCTTGATCCCCTGCCCGAGCTCGACCCGTCCGCCCCGCTCGATCCGCTGCCCGATCTGGGCGTGGCCTGGCCGGACATGGCGACGGACGCCGACGCCCCTGCGGCGGCCGAGACCGCGATCGCCGACGCCGGGGCCGAGCGCAGCTACACGGTCGCGCTGACCGGGCTCGACGCGGCCACCAGCGCCGAACTGCTCACGCAGTTCAACGCCTTGTCGGTGCTGGAAGCCAATCGCGACGATCCGGCCAATGCCGCCCAGCTCGATCGGCGCGCGCGCCAGGATGCGGACCTTTTGGCCGAGCTGCTGCGCGCCGGCGGCTATTACGACGCGGCCGTCGAGACGCGGGTCGAGGGCGCCGACGCCGGCGCCGCGCAGGTCGTGCTGGAAGCGCGGCCTGGGCCGCTCTACCGCTTTGCCGAAGTCAGCCTGCCCGGCCTGGACGCGGCCGGCCCGGATGCGGCAGCGCTTGCGCAGGCGTTCGGCGTCGAGGCGGGCGAGCCGGTATCGGCGACGGCAGTGACGGCCGGGGAGGCGGCGCTGCGGGTCGAGCTCGGCCGGCGCGGCTACGCCTTTGCCGATGTCGGCACGCTGGACATCGTCGTCGATCACGAGGCGCGAACGGCCCGGCTGGTCCTGCCGGTCGAGCCCAACGGCGCGCGGCAGTTCGGCCGGATCATCGTCGAGGGCGACTCGCTGTTCAGCGCCGAGCATATCCAGACGGTCGCCCGCTTCGACCCTGGCGAGCGTTTTACCGCGCCGCGGCTGGATGATCTGCGCCGCGCGCTGATCGCCACTGGCCTGGTCTCGGCCGTCACCCTGCGCCCCGTCGCCCGACCCGGCGGCGACGTGGTCGACATCGCCGTCGGCCTCGAGCCGGCACCGATGCGCACGATCGCCGGCGAGGCCGGCTATGGCACCGGCGAGGGCGCGCGCTTCGAGCTAAGCTGGGAGCATCGCAACCTGCTGCCTCCCGAGGGCGCGGTGCGCTTCCGCGGCGTGCTCGGCACGGAGGAACAGCTGATCGGCGCCTCGCTCCGCCGCAACAATTTCGGGCGGCGCGACCGGGTGCTGACCGCCAACGTCATCGCCAGCAACATCGACCGCGACGCCTTCAACGCCCGCACCTTCCTGATCGGCGGCGGAATCGAGCGGCAGACCAACATCATCTGGCAGAAGCGCTGGACCTGGAGCATCGGCGCGGACCTGATCGCGTCCGACGAGCGCGACGTGAACATCGACCTGGGCATGACGCGGCGGCGCACCTTCTTCATTGCGGCAGTGCCGGGAACGCTGAGCTATGACGGGTCCAACGACCTGCTCGATCCCACCCGCGGCTATCGGCTGGCCGGACGGATCTCGCCGGAGCTCTCCTTGCAGAGCGGCACCTTCGGCTACACGCGGGCGCAGATTGACGGGAGCTTCTACCAGCCCGTCTCCGACACGGTGACGATCGCGGCGCGGGCGCGGCTCGGCACCATCTTCGGCGCGGGCCGCGACCGGATCGCGCCGTCGCGCCGCTTCTATGCCGGCGGCGGCGGATCGGTGCGCGGCTACGGCTTCCAGCGCCTGGGACCGCGCGATCCGGTGTTCGACGATCCGATCGGCGGCCGCAGCCTTGCCGAGTTCGCGCTGGAAGCGCGGGTGCGGGTCGGCGGACCGTTCGGGGTGGTGCCGTTCATCGATGCCGGCAACATCTACACCTCGCCCCTGCCCCGGCTCGACAAGCTGCGCTTCGGGGCCGGGATCGGCGTGCGCTACCACAGCAATTTCGGGCCGATCCGCGTCGATGTCGGCACCCCGCTGAGCCGCCGCAGCGGCGATCCCCGGGTCGCGGTCTACGTCTCGCTCGGCCAGGCTTTCTGAGGTGAACGATGAGACCCCGCTGCGCTGGAACGAGGAGCAGGCCGAGGCGCCCGCGCCCCGCAGGGGCCTGCGCTGGCTAAGGTGGGTGTTGGGACTGCTGCTGCTTGCCTCGATCGCGGCGGCGGGTTTCATCATCTACCTCGACACGGAAGCCGGGCACCGATTTGTCGCGAACCGTATCGAGGAGCAGGCGCCCTCTACCGGCCTCAAGGTCCGGATCGGTCGGATCGAGGGGTCGATCTGGGGCAGGACGCGCCTGGTCGACGTGCGGCTGTCCGATCCGGCCGGGCTGTTCGCCAGCAGCCCGCGGGTCGATCTCGACTGGCACCCGCTCCGGCTTTGGAACGACCGGCTCGACATCGACCGGCTCTCGGCCGATCTCGTCATCCTGCATCGCGCGCCCAGGCTGCGGCCGAGCCAGGAGCCGCGGCCGATCCTGCCGGGCTTCGACATTCGCATCGGCGCGCTAAGCATCGCGCGGCTGCAGCTCGAGCCGGCACTGGTGCGGCAGCGGCGCGTGGCGAGCCTGGCCGGGACTGTCGACATCCGCTCCGGGCGGGCGCTGGTTCGGCTGCGAAGCCAGGTGGAGGGCGGCGGCGACCGGTTGGCGCTGCTGCTCGATGCAGAGCCTGACCGGGATCGCTTCGACCTCGACGTGGCGCTGGACAGCCCGGCGCGGGGCGTCGTCTCGGCTCTGTTCGGGAGCGAACGGCCGGTTGCCTTGCGGATCGGGGGCGACGGCAGCTGGCGCGCCTGGTCGGGACGGGGTCAGCTCGACCTGTCGGGGCGGCGCGCCGCCAATCTGTCGCTGGGCGCGAGCAACGGCCGCTACCGGCTGACCGGCGCCGTCGCGCCCGCCCAGTTCTGGCACGGCAAGAAGGCGCGGTTGACGGCGCCGGTAGTGCGGGTCGCGGCCGAGGCGACGCTGGCCGATCGCGTGCTCGACGGGCGCGTGTCGCTGCGCTCGCCCGCGCTGAAGGTGGAAAGCCGCGGCGCGATCGACCTCGGCCGCAGCCGGCTGCGCCAGGTTGCGATCGGGGTGGACCTGCTCCGGCCCCCTGCCCTGTTTCCGAACATGACCGGCGAAAAGGTGCGGCTGACGGCGTTGCTCGATGGCGCGTTCCGAGACTTCACCTTCGCCTATCGGGCGACCTCGCCGCGCATCACCTTCGATCGGACCGGGTTTGAGGAGGTGCGGGCGGAGGGACGCGGGCGCTGGTCGAAGGCGCCGGTCAGCGTGCCGCTGCTGCTGACCGCACGGCGGGTGACGGGGGTCGGCGACGTCGCCGGCGGGATCCTTGCCAATCTGCGGGTTCAGGGCCTCCTGAAGGCGACCGACAAGCGCCTGACCGGGGACGGGCTCGACGTCACCTCCGACAAGCTCACGGGCAAGGCGAGCCTGTTCGTCGACCTGGTCGACGGCCGCTTCGACGTCATCCTATCCGGCGGCCTCACCCGCTACCTCATCCCCGGCCTTGGCCTGGTCGACGTGCTGACCGAGCTCAAGGTGGTGCCGCACCCGTCGGGGCGCGGCGCCCTGGTGACCGGCAGCGCCAAGGCCTGGGTGCGTCGCTTCGACAACCGTTTCCTGGCCGGGCTTGCCGGCGGCTTGCCACAGCTGGAGGCGGACCTGGTCCGCGATGGTGACGGGGTGATCCGCTTCTCGAACCTGCGGCTGGCGGCACCGGCCATCCGGATCACCGGCAGCGGCTACCGGCGTCGGGACGGCACCTTCTATTTCGACGGATCAGGACGGCAGGGGCAATATGGCTCGTTCGCGATGCGGCTCGACGGCCGGATCGAGCGGCCGCGGCTCGCTTTCCGGCTGCAGAGCCCGAACGCGGCGCTCGGCCTGGCTGGCGTGCTGCTCGAGCTCGACCCGACGGGCGACGGCTTTGCCTATCGCGCCAGCGGCGGCTCGACCCTGGGCCCGTTCACCAGCCGCGGCGCGATCTTGCTGCCGCGCGGCGCCAACGCGCTCATTCAGGTCGCCGCGCTCGACGTCTCCGGCGTCAATGCGCGCGGCGCCCTGCGGTCCGACCCGGGCGGCTTTACCGGGCGCCTGGACCTCGCCGGTTCCGGCCTGTCCGGATCGCTGCTGTTCGCGCCTGCCGGCACCGTGCAGCGGATCGAAGCGCATCTTGCCGCCGAGGATGCGCGGCTCACCGGCCCGCCCGCGATCGCGATCCGGCGCGGCAAGCTGGACGGCGTCATCCTGCTCAACCCGGGCGCGACCTCGATGGAGGGTACGCTCTCGGCCCGCGGTTTCAGCGGCGGCGGGCTCACGGTTGCGCGGATCGATGCCAAGGCGTCGCTGCGCGGCGGCACGGGCCAGGTCCAGGCCACGCTGGCCGGCAATCGCGGCCGCGACTTCGCGTTTCAGACCGAGGCGCAGGTTGCGCCGGGCCGGATCCGGCTGACCGGCGGCGGCACCGTCGAGCGCCGCCCGATCCGGCTGACGGGCCCCGCCACTCTCACCCGCGAGGAAGGCGGCTGGCGGCTCGCGCCTGTCTCGCTGACCTTCGCCGGCGGCAATGCGACGGTCAGCGGCCTGTTCGGCGCGGCGCGCAGCGAATTCGAGGCGCGGCTCGCGACCATGCCGCTGACCGTGCTCGACATCTTCTACCCGCGTCTGGGGCTCGGCGGGATTGCCTCGGGCACGCTCAGCTACCGCGAGATCGCGGGTGCGCAGCCGGTTGGCGACGCCAACCTCCGCGTGCGCGGCCTCAGCCGCTCCGGCCTGGTCCTGTCCTCGCGCCCGGTCGACATCGGCGTGATCGCCCGGATGTCGGGCGGCAACGCGGCAATGCGAGCAATGGCGGTGAGCGGCGGCCAGACGATCGGGCGCGCACAGGCGCGGCTTGCTCCGATCACCGGCGGCGGCGGCCTTGCCGACCGGCTGTTCCGCGCGCCGCTGTTCGCGCAGCTCCGCTACAACGGGCCGGCGGACACGCTGTGGCGGCTGACCGGGATCGAACTGATCGACCTGTCCGGGCCGGTTGCGGTCGGCGCCGACGCGCGCGGCACGCTCAACGACCCGCAGATCCGCGGTTCGCTGCGGACCGAACGGGCGCGACTGGAGAGTCCGGTTACCGGTACCGTGATCGAGAACGTCACCGCCGCCGGGCGATTCGGGGGATCGCGGCTGGCGGTCGACCGCTTCACGGGCTCGACCAAGCGCGGAGGGGCGGTGACCGGCCGGGGCGTGTTCGATTTCTCGGCCGCCCGCGGCTTCGGCATGGACCTGGCGGTGGAGACCCGCGCTGCCCAGCTGATCGACCGCGACGACATCAAGGCGCAGGTCTCGGGCCCGCTGCGCATCCGCACCGACGCCGGCAGCGGCCTCATTTCAGGCGATCTGCAATTGGTGAGCGGCAGCTTCAAGCTCGGCAGCGCGACGGCGGCGGCGCAGGTCGCACGCCTGCCTGTGCGGGAGCTCAATCGAGCCGAGGACGATGCGCCGCAGCGGCGCCGCGCCGAGCCATGGCGGATGCAGCTTGGGTTGAAGGCCGGCAGCGGGCTGGCGGTGAGCGGGCTCGGCATCAACAGTGAATGGGGTGCAGACCTGGCGATCGGCGGCCTGGTCACGGAGCCGCGAATCACCGGCCGGGCCGAACTCGTGCGGGGCACCTACGATTTCGCCGGGCGGCGATTCGATCTCGAGCGCGGCACGATCCGATTCGTCGGAGAGAGCCCGCCCAACCCGATCCTGGACATAACCGCGGAAGGCGGCATCCAAGGGCTGAATGCCGTCATCCGGGTGACCGGGCGCGGGCAGAAACCGGAAATTGCCTTTACCAGCACGCCCGCGCTGCCGCAGGACGAGCTGCTCAGCCGGCTGCTGTTCGGCACTTCCATCACCAATCTGTCCGCCCCCGAGGCGCTTCAGCTCGCCGCGGCGGTGGCGTCGCTGAACAATCAAGGGAGCGGGCTCGACCCGATCAACAGCGTCCGCTCGGCGGTTGGCCTTGATCGGCTGCGCATCCTTCCGGCCGACATCGCAACCGGGCAAGGCACCTCGATCGCGGCCGGCAAGTATCTGAATCGGCAAGTCTATGTGGAAGTTGTGACGGATGGCCGAGGCTATTCGGCGACACGGCTGGAATTCCAGATCACCCGCTGGCTGTCGCTGCTCTCCAGCATCTCGACGGCCGGACGACAGGGCGTGAACGTACGCGTGTCGCGGGATTATTGAGCGGCGCGCCCGACCAAAAAATAAGGGGGCCGGTTGGCCCCCTGATATCGGCGCAGAGCCGACCGAAAGAAAACCCCGGCCGAAGCCGGGGTTTGATGCTTTAGCCCTTGACGCCGCCGCCGGAAACGCCGCCGCCGAACCAATCCCAGAATCCACGCTTCATGGATCAATCCCCTGTCTTGCCACGCGCGGCGACTTCCGCCGGCCGGTAAGACTTTGGTAACTGATCTTATTAGGGTTAGCAAGACGTTAACCCACCGCAACGTTTCCTTCCGCCCGTTCCTGGAACAAGCTGCGTGCGAGCGACCGGAACGGCATCGGCCGGCCGATGTAGAAGCCCTGCGCGACATCGCATCGCATGAGGCTGAGCGCGTACAGCGTCTCGCGATCCTCGACCCCTTCGGCCACCACCTGCCGGCCGAGAGAATGCGCCAGCTGGATCGTCGAGTTGACGATCACCCGGTCGCCCTCGCTGCGATGCATCGCCTGGACGAAGCTCTTGTCGATCTTGATCTCGCTGGCCGGGATCTTCTTAAGATAATCCAGCGTGGACAGGCCGGTCCCGTAATCGTCCACCGAGATGTGCACGCCGAGCGCGCGCAGCCGATCGAGATTGGCCAGGTGCGCATCGGTGGTGCCGAGCGCGGCCGTTTCGGTGATCTCGAGCGTCAGGCAATCGGGCGCCAGCTGGTGCTTTGCGAGCAGCGCCGCCACGCGGTCCGGCAGCAGCGTGTCGTCGATCAGACGGGCGGACAGATTTACGGCAACGGAGAACTGCACGCCTTTCCTGTTGAGCGCGGCGGCCGCCTGGACGCTGCGCTCCAGTACATAGGTCGTCAGCTTGCTGATGCGTCCGCTTTGCTCGGCGGCGACGACGAATTCGGCCGGGCTGATCGGCCCCTTCTCCGGATGGGTCCAGCGGACGAGCGCTTCGGCGCCGATCGTGCGCCGCGTGCGCAGATCGAGTTTGGGCTGATAGGCGATCCAGAGCTCTCCGGCGTCGATCGCTGCATCCAGCTGGCTGAGCAGGGACAGTCGCCAGGGCGCCTCCTTGAGGCGCGCGGCGTCATATTGCTTCCACCGCAGCCCCCCTGCCGCCGCTTCGTCCGCGGCCACGATCGCGCTGCCGAGGCGATTGGTGATCGACCGATCGCTGCCCGTCTCGACCCCGAACACGACGGTGAGATCGATCGGCGTCTCGTCAAGCAGAACCGGGCTGCGGAACAGGGCGTGCAAGGCGTTCAGATGGTCGGACAGGGTGACCGCCATTTCGTCATCCGCGAACCAGACGAACACGCCGCCGTCACCCTGATAGAGCGCCTGGCCGGCGCTGCCCAGCGTCAGCCGACTGACGATCTGCTCGGTGAGCAGCTTCTCCTGGTCGGCCGCAAGCGAGGAGGCGATCTCGGCGAAGTTGGTCACGCGGGCCACGATCAGCGGACGTTCCCCCGCCACCTGCGCGTCCCGCAGGGCGGAGAAGTTCGGCAGGCCCGAGACCGGATGCAGCTTGGCATCCGAGCTGGAGCGAGCCTTGTGCCAGAGCCAGGCCAGGCGCCCGGTGAACAGACCAAGCAAGGTCAGCCCGGGTGCGATCTCGGCAAACAGGCCCGTCGCCTCGAGGCCGACGGGTACCGCCAGCAGCGACAGGCCCGCCAGGCCGAGCAGCAGGAATCTGCGGCGCGGAGATTGTTTCGAGTAGCACAGGAAACAGGCACCGAAGGCGAACAGCAGCCCCGGGAGCCAGCCCAGGCTTGCCTGGAAGCGGGCCAGCGACTGGGCGCCCAGCACATGGATGTAGACGCCCGACAGCCGTCCGCCACGCGGATAGAAGAAGGTGTCGCCAAGCTGTGCGGAGGTCGCGCCCACGATCACGGTTTTGCCGCGCAGGGCGGAGGCGGGCACGCGTCCTTCCAGCAGATCCACCGCGCTGATCACGGGGATCGAGCGCCAATCGATCGCATAATCGACGGGGATCTCCCGCCCGGCGATGCCCCGTTCACGTCCGGCCAGGCGGACGGCAAAGGAAGGAACGGTGCGGCCCCCGATTTCGAGACCGTGCGGGACCCGCCACACTGCGCCGCGATAATCAAAGAACAGGTTGATGGTCGCAACCCGCGCATGCTCGGCGAAGCGCGCGAGCGGCGCGTGTGCCGTCCAGCGCCCGGAATGCTGGTCGGGGATATACTGGACCGGCAGGACGATCTCACCGGGGAAGCGGGCGAGACCGGCTTCCAGCGCAGAATCCTCCCCCTCGCTCGACGGAGAGGAAAAGTCGATGTCGAAGAACAAGCGGCGGGCGCCAGCCGCGGCTGCCGCGTCCGCGAGCTTCGCATGCATGCCGCGCGGCCAGGGCCAGCTCGAAACCTCCCGCAGGCTCTTGTCGTCGATCCCGACGATGACATGGTCGCTGCCCGCCGGCTGATGGCGCACGACATCGCGTCCGGTCCGGAGAATATCCTCGACCGGCTGCGCGAGCCCGAGCACTCCGGTGAGAAGCGACACGCATGTCGCCCAGACGAGCAGGCGATAGCGGCAATAGACCGCCTTCACCTTGCCTCTCGAGTCTTCGCGCTCCGCACCGGTTGCCATGACGCCAGCGAATGACAGGCAAAGGTTAGCAAAGCTTTAGGACTAACCTGCGTCAATCGGTGTTGGCCGCTCCCCAACGGTCCCCGTTCGTTGGTTACGCTAGGCTCAACTTGCCGCACGACATCTGTGTCATTCAGCAACAGGTCAGCGGCTGCTGTGGATAAACGCAGATTAAGAGTTGCTTCGGGAATCGGGCGCAGAGTATCTGTGTCGACGGGGCTCGGGAGTGGGGTTTCTGACATGGCACGCTTGGTCAAAGACTTTATCGACATCAAGGATCACGGTTCGCTCGATTCATTGATCGAACGGTTGGTCGAGATACGGGCTGGCCTGCCCGCGGATAGCGACCCGCAGGTGCGCATGCGCGGCGACGACGTGTTCGGACGCACCCTCTCCATCGCCTTCCAGCGCCCCCAGACCGCCGAGGAAGCGGAATGCGACGCGCGCTATGCCGATGCCTATCGCGCGTCGAAGGAGCGCGAGTTGAGCCGGCTGCAGGACGAACTGGGCGTGGACGGTGCGGCGGCCGTTCGCCCTCGAGGGCGTCGGCTGAAAATGGTCGCCTGACGCGCGGGCCCTGGCCGGCCTGATCGCTCGACATTTCAGGAACAGTTCAGCAGCTGGATCGCGGCGAGCGGCGTCGCGGGCTTTTTTGCGTCTGCGCCCCTGCCGCCGTTTCGCGTTCGTTAACCCCAGTTCGGTATGGTGGCGGAACGAGATTGCCTGAACGGAGTTTCTTGAAGCCCCGCTGATGTGGGGAGATGAGGAGCGAGCAGCGGTGGTGACGAAGCCCAGCAGCGACTTCCTGGCCCAAGTGCAGGGCTATGGCCTGACCACGGCCGAGATCAGCTATTGGATGCCCGACCACCCCAAGCTCATTCAGCTGTTCGTCTGGCAAACCTACGACGTCGCGCCGAGCTTTCCCGTGCTGCACGGCTTCCTTGATCATTGGCGCCGCGAGATCGAGGCGACCTTGCATTCGATCCGGGTCGCCCACCAGCACCTGATCCGCCCGGCCGAGTTCCGCGCGGTCGATGGGGTGATCACGATCAACTAGCTTTTAAAACACGCCCGCTCATCCTGAGGAGGGACTGAGCCTGGCGAAGGCCCGTCTCGAAGGACCGCCGTCCGTCCTTCGAGACGCCGGTTCGACAAGCTCACCGGCTCCTCAGGATGAGCGGATCAGGAGCTATGCACGCTCACCGCTTGCTCCGGCCCTGGTGCCGGATATTGGCCGGACGGCCGCGCTTGCCTTGCGCCCTGCCCCCATCCTCCCCGCGCTTGCCGTCACGCCGGACCGTGCGGCGCGGCTGGGGCTCGGCCTCGGGCAGCTCGAAGCGGAGCGAGCCCGCGACGGGATTGGCCTCCGCGAGCCGCAGCTTCATCCGCTGGCCCAGGACGAAGCGCTCGCCCGTATCGTCGCCGGTGAGGGTCTGGCTTGCTTCGTCATAGCGGAAATAATCGGCGCCGAGCGTCGAAACCGGAACGAGGCCGTCGCCGCCCAGGCCCTCAACCGTCGCGAAGAAGCCGAACGGCTGGACGCCGGTTATGCGGCAATCGACCAGCTGGCCGACCTGGGTTTCCAAATAGGCCGCGACGTAGCGGTCGACCGTCTCCCGCTCGGCCTGCATGGCGCGGCGCTCGAACTGGCTGATGCTCTCGCCAATCAGGTCCATCGCCTCGGCCTCGGCATCGGTGAGGCCGCCCTCGCCGAGCCCGTAGGCGCGAACCAGGGCGCGGTGGACGAGCAGGTCGGCATAACGGCGGATCGGGCTGGTGAAATGGGCGTAGGAGCCGAGCGCCAGTCCGAAATGGCCGTGATTCTCGGGTGCGTAATAAGCTTGCGTCTGGGTGCGCAGCACCTGCTCCATCACCTCGGGCTTGAAGTCGGCCTCGCCGACCCGTTCCAGGATGCGGTTGAAGGTGTCGGGGCGGATCACCTGGCCGAGCGCGAACTCGATGTCGAAGGTCTTCAGATAGTCTCTGAGCGCGACCAGCTTCTCGCGGCTCGGCGGCTCGTGGTCGCGGTACATGACCGGCGCCTTTTTCGCCTCCAGCGCCTTGGCCGCGGCGACATTGGCCGCGATCATGTAATCCTCGATCAGCTTGTGCGCATCCAGCCGCTCGCGCGGGGCGACGGACAGGATGCGGGCCTTCTCGTCGAGCTGGACGCGGCGCTCGGGCAGATCGAGCTCGAGCGGCCCGCGCTTCTCGCGCGCGGCATAGAGCGCGCGCCAGCAGTCCCAGAGCGGTTGGAGCACGGTTTCGACCAGCTCGGGCGCGACCGGGGGTGCGGAGGGCTCGATTCCCGGCATGGAGCAGGGTGAGGAGGACACTTCGGTCAGCTCCCCTCCCGCTTGCGGGAGGGGCTGGGGATGGGCCTGGTCAGCTCGCTGCGCTCGCTCCACCCCTTGATTCCCTCCCGCAAGCGGGAGGGGAGAAGCCGCATCGATCGCGGCCTGCGCGTCCTCATAGGCGATGTTGGCCGCGATCCTCACCCGGGCACGGGTGAAGCGCCAGCTCCTGAGCTGGCCGTCCGCGCCGACCTGGAGGTGGCAGGCGAGCGCGGCGCGGTCCTCCCCTTCGACCAGCGAACAGACGTGGGCGGACAGCCGCTCGGGCAGAATCGGCACGACCCGGTCGGGAAAGTAGACGCTGTTGCCGCGCTTGCGCGCTTCCTTGTCCACGGCGGAGCCGGGGCGAACGTAGAAGCTGACGTCGGCGATCGCGACGATCGCGCGCCAGCCGCCCGAATTGGCGGGATCGTCGTCGGGCGCGGCCCAGACGGCGTCGTCATGGTCGCGCGCGTCCGCCGGGTCGATCGCGACGATGGGCACGTGGGTGAGGTCCTCGCGGTCGCCGAGCGCCTGCTCGGCGACGCGGTTCGCCTCCGCCTCCACGCCCTCGGGAAACTCGTGCGGAATGCCGAGCTTGTGGATCGCGATCAGGCTGAAGCTGCGCGGGGCGAACGGGTCGCCGAGCACGGCGTCGATGCGGGCGGACAGGCGTGGCGGGCGGCCGGTCTTTTCGGCCATGACGAGATCGCCGGGCTGAGCCTCGCCGAGTTCGGAGATGGGCAGCTCGCGCCGCTCGCGCTTGTCGACGGGGCGCAGCCAGTGGCGCTCGCCTTCCTGGTGAACGACGCCGAGGACAAGTTCGGAGCCCTTCATCAGCTTCTTCATCGGATGGGCGACGATGCCGTTGCCCTTCTCCTCGGTCCGGGCAAGCACCCGGTCGCCGACCGCCAGCGCGCCCTTGCGGCCACGCTCCAGGACGCGAATACGGGGCTCGGGCGCCTCGCTCTCCCAGCGCTCGGGGACAGCCCAGACGTTGCCGCCATCGTCCACATCGGAGACGCGCAGCACGGTCACTTTCGGCACGCCGCCAGCCTTGTGAAAGGCGCGGCCGGGGGCGGCATCGATCAGGCCCTCATCCCCCATGTCGCGCAGCAGCTGCTTGAGCGCGATCTTGTCCTGCGCCGACAGGCCGAACGCCTTGGCGATCTCGCGCTTGCCGGCAGGCTGGTCGGAACTCTGGATGAAGTCGAGGATCTGCTCGCGGGTGGGCAAGCCGGTGCGGTGTCTGGGCATGGGGCTCCTTACCGCTCAATTTGGATTTTGTTCACCCGCTCATCCTGAGGAGCCGCTGAGCGAAGTCGAAGCGGCGTATCGAAGGACGGGAGTGGGGTCCTTCGAGACGGGCCTTCGCCAAGCTCAGTCCCTCCTCAGGATGAGCGGGGGTTATTGCGTCGGCGGCGGCGGTGGCGGCGGCATGTAGGGGCGGAAGGCGCCGCCGGGGACGGCGGAGGCGACAGGGCTTTCGTGACCGTCGGCAGAGACGGAGGAGACGCCGAACACGTAGTCGTCAACGCGAATGCCGCCCAGCCGCTCCACGCACATGGTTGTGGAAAGATCGTTGCGGCCGTCGGCTCCGACGCCTTCGCAAGATCCTGCCGGAACGCGAACACTATGTTCCCACTGTTCTTGGTCGGTCGGGCGCCACCTGACAATGTATTCAGTGGCACCTGCCACTGGCTGCCAGGAGACGGTGGTGTCGGTCGCAACCGCGCCTTCGACGCTGGGCGCGGGAACGGGCGGGGTGCGGGCCAGCGCCGCCAGCGCGGCGACGTTCAGCTTCACGACCTTGGTGAGGTATAAGAAGTCCATTTTGTCGATCGTGTCGCCGAACTCGACGCCATTCTCGACGCGCAGGTCCTGGTGCTGGTGGTTGTAATTCTCGACCGCGACGGAGAAGCGGACGGCGGGGTAGCCGGCGTTGAGCATCTCGGTATGGTCGCCGCCGCGGCCGAAGCGGTCGTTGCGCCAGATCTGGCGGACGTCGAGGCCGAGGCTTTGAGCGTCCGCGAACGTGTCGAGCCAGCGCGACAAGTTGCGCGAGGGCGAGTCGTTCTCGCCGCCGAGGCTGCGCTGGCGGGCGGCGAGATCCTCCCTCCCCTGCCAGCGCGGACCTTCGGAGAAGATGCGGACATGGGCGTCGTCGCACTTTCCGTCCGAGCCGCAGCTATTGCCGATGATGTCGTTGTTGAGGTTGGCGATCACCTGCCAGCCCTGCGCCTTGGCATAGTCGGCCATGATCTTGCCGCCATGGAGGCCCTGCTCCTCGCCCGACAGCACGGCAGAGACGATCGTCGCCGGGAACTTGTGGCGGCTCAGCACCCGCGCCGCCTCGATCACCGCGGCCGTGCCGGAGCCGTCGTCATTGGCACCCGGCGCGTCCTTGGCCGCGTCCATCACGTCGGACACGCGGCTGTCGATATGGCCGGAGATGATGACGACGCGGTTCGGCTCGGTCGTGCCGCGCTGAATTGCGAACACATTCTTGACGAGCGTGGGTGTCGGGATGCGCCGGCCGGTGACGGTGTCCGACGGCGTCGCGATCGTCAGGCAGTCGCCGCAGGCGCGGGCGTAGCGGCGGAACTCGGCCTCCGTCCAGCGCAGCGACGCGCCGATGCCGCGCTTGGGATCGGTCTGCGAGGAGAGGGTGTGGCGGGTGCCGAAGCTCACCAGCCGCTCGATCATCGCGCGCAGGCTGGCTTCCTGGACGGTGTCGGCGATCTGGAGCGGGGTCGCGGGCGGGCGCTGCGCGACCGCGGGGGTCGACAGCAGTGCCGCGGTGAGGAGAAGAATGCGCGAAATCATGGCGGTGTGCGATGCACCTGAGGCCGAGGCTTGGCACCAGGATCCTCCCCGGGACGGGGAGGTGGCTGGCGAAGCCTGACGGAGGGGGTTCCCCATGCGCACTGCTGCTTGCGAGCCCCCTCCACCACGCTTCGCGCCGTCCCCCTCCCGTACCGGGGAGGATCGCTGGTGCTTTACATGGACAAGACACCGTGCAAAATGTCGAGGAAACACCGGGGGGATTCGAATGCTCGAGCTGAATGACGTCAGCCATGTCTATGCCAACGGCACGCGCGCGCTCGATCATGTGACGCTGTCGATCCCGCGCGGCATGTTCGGTCTGCTCGGGCCCAACGGCGCGGGCAAATCGACGCTGATGCGGACCGTGGCGACGCTGCAGACCCCGACCGAGGGCCAGATAAGGTTCGGCGACATCGACGTGATCCGCGAGCCGGAGCGGCTGCGGCGCACGCTCGGCTATCTGCCGCAGGATTTCGGCGTCTACCCGCGCGTCTCCGCCTATGACATGCTCGACCATATGGCCGTGCTGAAGGGCATCGCCTCCACGTCAGATCGCAAGCAGACGGTCGAGACCCTGCTTCATCAGGTCAACCTGTGGAGCGTGCGCAAGAAGGCGCTGGCCGGCTTCTCGGGCGGCATGCGGCAGCGTTTCGGTATCGCCCAGGCGCTGATCGGCAATCCCGAACTCATCATCGTCGACGAGCCGACCGCGGGTCTCGACCCGGAGGAGCGCAACCGCTTCCTCAACCTGCTCGCCGAGATCGGTGAAAATGTCGTGGTGATCCTGTCTACCCACATCGTCGAGGACGTGTCCGACCTGTGCCCGCGAATGGCAGTGCTGGCGGGGGGCCGCATCCAGCTCGAGGGCGCGCCGCTCGATCTCATCCAGTCGACCAAGGGCCGGATCTGGATGAAGGTGATCGAGCGCGCCGAGCTTGATGCCTATAAGGAGCGTTACGAGCTCATTTCGACGCGGCTGTTCGCCGGGCGGACGGTGGTCCATATCCTGTCCGACAGCCACCCGGGCGAAGGCTTCGTCCCGGTCGAGGGCGGGCTGGAGGACGTCTACTTCTCGACGCTCGCCCAATCGCGCCGCGCCGCCTGAGGAGCCCAGCGCCATGAACGTCAGCACCCCCATTCACGCCGCGGACATGGCGACCCAGCCGCGCGGCAAGAGCCGCTCGATGCTCGCCAGGATCGCCGCGTTCGAGTTCCGCTACCAGTTCAAGAACCCGGTTTTCTGGGTGACGGCGGGGCTGTTCTTCCTGTTCTCCTACGGCTTCGTCGCGTCCGACACGATCCAGATCGGCGGCGGCGGCAACATCCACGAGAACGGTCCTTTCTCGATTCTGCAGACGCACGTCATCTTCTCGATCTTCTTCATGTTCGTGACGACCGCGTTCGTCGCCAACGTGATCGTGCGCGACGACGACACCGGCTACGGCCCGATCGTCCGATCCACCCGGATCACCAAATTCGATTACCTGTTCGGCCGCTTCATCGGCGCGTTCGGGATCGCGGCGCTCGCCTTCACCTCGATCCCGATCGGCATCTTCATCGGATCGCTGATGCCGTGGCTCGATCCGGAGACGCTCGGGCCCAACCGGCTGCAGGACTATCTGTTCGCCTACCTGGTGTTCGCGCTGCCCAACATCCTCATTACCTCCGCCATCTTCTTCGCGCTGGCGACCGTCACGCGATCGATGATGACCACTTATCTCGGCGTGGTGGTGCTGCTGGTCGCCTGGATCGTCTCAGGGACCCTGGCGCGCGATCGGCCGGACCTGGAGGGCACGGTCGCGCTGGCCGAGCCGTTCGGCGCCCGCGCCTTCGGCATGGCGAGCCGCTACTGGACGGCGGCCGAGCGCAACACGCTGCTTCCCGACCTCGCCGGCCCGCTGCTCGCCAACCGGCTGATCTGGATCGGCGTCTCCCTCGTCTTTCTGGCGCTGGCCTATTCGGCATACCGCTTCGCCGAGAAAGGCGTCTCCACACGCAAGCAGCGCAAGCAGCAGAAGCTCGCCGCGACGCAGGCGGCGGACATTGCGCCCATTCAGGCCAGCGGCCCGCTGCCGACCGCCCGTCCGGAGCAGGCGCGCGGCGCCCAGCTCTGGGCCCGCACCAAGTTGGAGATGATCCAGGTCTTCAAGAGCCCGGCCTTTATCGTCCTGATGGTGATGGGCCTGTTCAACGCGATCCCCAGCCTGTGGTCGGGCGGCGAGCTGTTCGGCACCCCTACCCTCCCCGTCACCAGCTCGCTGATTCCGGTGCTGGAAGGCAGCTTCACCTTCGTGCCGCTGCTGGTCGCCATCTATTATGCCGGCGAGCTCGTCTGGCGCGAGCGCGATCGCAAGATGCACGAGATCGTGGACGCGACGCCCTTGCCCAACTGGGCCTATGTCGTCCCCAAGACCGCGGCCGTGTCGCTGGTCCTGCTCTCCATCCTGGCCGTCAGCGTGGTCGCCGCGATCGGCGTCCAGCTCGCCAAGGGATATACCGATATCGAGCTCGGCAAGTACCTCGCCTGGTACATGCTGCCGAACGGGATCGATTTCATCCTGCTCGCGGTGCTGGCCGTGTTCGTGCAGGCGCTCAGCCCCAACAAATATGTCGGCTGGGGCGTGATGGTGCTCTACGTCGTGCTGCAGATCGTGGCGAGCAACGTGGGGCTCGAGCACAATCTGTACGTCTACGGCCAGTCGCCGCGCGTCCAGTATAGCGACATGAACGGTGCCGGCACTTTCTGGATCGGTTCCTGGGCGTTCCGCGCTTACTGGACCGCAATCGCCCTCATCCTGCTGGTGGTCGCCCACCTGCTGTGGCGGCGCGGTACCGAGACCCGGCTCAAGCCCCGGATTGCCCGCGCGCCGGCACGGCTGCGCGGCACGCCCGGCCTCGTCGCCGGCGCCAGCTTGGCGGTCGCGCTCGGGCTTGGCGGCTGGATCTTCTACAACACCAACGTGCTCAACGAATATCGCACCAGCCGCGAGAACGAGCGCTTCCTGGCCGGGTATGAGAAGAAGTATCTCGCCAACGAACGGCTTGCCCAGCCGACGATCAGCGACGTGAAGCTCGACGTGGCGCTCTATCCGGAGGAGCGGCGCGCCGTCACCAAGGGGCGGTATCTGCTCACCAACCTGACCCAGGCGCCGATCCGCGACGTCCACGTCCGCAACACCAACCGCGAGCTCGACATCCTGCGGCTCGACTTCCCGGGCGCGACGCTGGCCAGCAATGACGAGGAATTCGGCTACCGCGTTTATCGCCTCGCCCAGCCGATGCAGCCGGGCGAGCGGCGGGCGCTGAGCTTCGAGACGCGGCGCTGGGCGCGCGGCTTCCGCAATCAGGGCAGCGACACGCGGCTGGTGGGCAACGGCACCTTCCTCAACAATTTCGAGCTGGCCCCGCAGATCGGCATGGACAGGTCGCAGCTGCTCACCGATCGCAGCGTCCGCCGCCGCAACGAACTGCCCGCCGAGCTCCGCCCGGCCAAGCTCGAGGACGTGTCGGCGACGGGCAAGAGCTACTTCGGCGGCGGCTGGTCGACGGCGGACATCACCGTCTCGACAGCAGCCGATCAGCTGCCGATCGCGCCGGGCAAGAAGGTGTCGGACGTGACGCAAGGCGGGCGCCGGATCGCGCGCTTCGTCTCGGACGCGCCGATCCTGACCTTCTTCTCGGTCCAGTCGGCCCGCTATCAGGAGCGCAAGCGCAACCACAAAGGCGTGGAGCTCGCCGTCTATTATGACGCGCAGCACCCGTTCAACGTCGATACGATGCTGAACGCGATGCAGGCCTCGCTCGACTATTTCGGGCCGGCCTTCGGACCTTATCAATTCGATCAGGCGCGGATCATCGAATTCCCGGGTTATGAGAGCTTCGCCCAGGCGTTCGCCAACACTATGCCTTATTCGGAAGCGATCGGCTTCATCGCCGATACCTCCGACAAGGAAGAGATCGACTACGTCACCTACATCACCGCGCACGAAATGGCGCACCAATGGTGGGCGCACCAGGTGATCGGGGCGAACATGCAGGGCGGCACCATGCTGTCCGAGACGCTCGCCCAATATTCGGCGCTGATGGTGATGAAGCGGCTGTACGGTGAAGACGTGATGCGCCGCTTCCTCAAGTTCGAGCTCGACCGTTACCTGCGCAGCAGAGGCGGCGAGGCGGTGGAGGAGCTGCCCCTCGGCCGCGTCGAGAACCAGCAATATATCCACTACCGCAAGGGCTCGCTCGCCATGTACCTGCTCCAGGAGCGGCTCGGCGAAGCGGCGGTGAACCGGGCGCTCTCCCGCCTCGTCGCGCAATACAAGTTCAAAGGGGCGCCCTACCCGCGCTCGCTCGATCTCATTCGCCTGTTCCGCGAGGAGGCGAAGACGCCCGAGAACCAGGCGCTGATCACCGACCTGTTCGAGCGGATCACGCTGTACGACCTGAAGGTGCAGGCCCCGACCGCGGTGAAGCGGGCCGACGGCAAGTGGGACGTGACGGTGCCGATCGAGGCCAAGAAGTTCTACGCCGACGGCCAGGGCGAGGAGACGGAGACCCGTCTGGCGGAAGCGATCGAGATCGGCCTGTTCACCGCCGAACCCGGCCGCGGCGCGTTCAACGGGA
>SXGT01327421.1_pt1 | contig 27633 bp, 22 predicted proteins | sample 3176221 | NCBI WGS metagenome assembly SXGT01 (sample SAMN11356862, study PRJNA531348) | freshwater metagenome | isolation source: freshwater sample F1-120 | place: China: Fuxian Lake, Yuxi | collected 2017-12-25
ATCGCCGACGAACCGACGACGGCGCACGACCCCACGTCGCAGCTAGCGCTCCTCCGCCTTCTTTATTCCGCCCTGCGTTCACGTCAAGCGGCGTTGCTCATCGTCACGCACGACCTCGGCGTCGTGGCGGGCGTAGCCGACCGGGTGGGCGTCATGGACGGAGGCCGGCTCGTCGAGGACGCCGAAGTCTCGACCTTCGCCGCCGCACCGGTCTCCGACGCCGCACGACGGCTCGTGTCGGCGGCGCGCGCCGTAGAGGCGGGCCGGCCATGAGCGCGGACAGCCCTCCTTTCGACGCCGACGAAATCCTCGCACTCGATCAAGTCGATGCGGGCTACGAAACTCGGGGGCCTCTCGTCCTTCACGGCGTCTCGCTCACCGTGCGACGCGGCGAGTGCGTCGCGCTGATCGGCGAGTCGGGATCCGGCAAGTCGACGGCGGCGCGATTGTTACTCGGCTTGCTCGCGCCGCGGCGGGGCGTCGTTCGTCGATGCGGCGCGGCGCTTCCGCCGAAGGGCGGACTTCTTCCGACCGAACGCCGACGAGTGCAACCCGTATTCCAGCATCCCGGATCGGCGTTGGATCCGCTGTTCGACGTCGAAGAGACGCTGCTCGAGCCCTTGATCGCACTGCGTCCGGAACTGGCCGCGACGGCCCGAACGGCCGAGATCCGGAGATTGTTGGACGAAACGGGTCTTCCCGTCGCCCTCTTGGACCGGCGCACGATCCGGCTCTCCGGCGGCGAGCAGCAACGGCTGTGCATCGCGCGCGCGCTCGCGGCGGCGCCCGAGGCGCTCGTGCTCGACGAACCGACCTCCGCCTTAGATCTCACCCTGCAAGAGAAGATCGTCGAACTCTTAGAACGACTGCGCCGCGAGCGCGGATTGTCGTACCTCCTCGTGACGCACGACCTCCGACTCGTCCGCCGGACGGCGGACCGCGGCTACGTCCTCCGCCGCGGCATCGTCGTCGAACACGGTACGGCGGCGGACATCATCGATCGGCCGCGCTCAAACTACGCCCGGCGACTCGTCGCGGCGGTCCCGACGTTCGATCCCGCGGCCGCCCGTACGCGACTGGCCGGCGGCGACGACTCGTTCGAGACCGCGGACGAAGACGCCGCGGACGGCTAACCGGAGCGCGGTAGCGCCGCGGCTTGCGTGCGGAACCATCCGTCCAGCGCGCAGAGATTCGGATTCAACCGCGAAAGCCGCCGAAGCTCGTCGGAGGCGGCCGGCCTTCGACCTGCGCCGATCAACACCTCGACCAACGCCTTACCCGCATCCAAGAAACGCGGCTCTAGTTTGGTCGCGGCTCCGAGCCGGGTCGCTGCGGCGGCAAGATCAGCGCCCGTGCCGAACGGCGAACCGTCGTTCCCGAGCGCGGCGGTCGACCCGCCCAAGAGTTTGAGCCTCGCCGCCGACTTCGATTCGACGGCGCGTGCGGCCTCTGCGCGACGATCGGCCTCGCGGACGCGGCCCGCGCCGAGCATCGACTCGACCACGAGTTCCTCCGCTTCGACGTCGCCGGGATAGCCGCCTGCCAAGGACGCCGCACGTCGCCAACGACCGAACGAAAGGTAGATCCGTGCTCGGCGGAGGTCGCCTGTCCGACGATCCGGATCGACCGGAGGCGGTTTTCGCGAAACGCGGACCCCGCTGATCAGATAGTCGGCCGCGACCAAGTCGGCGTCGCGGATCCACACTCCCACCGGGTCGGCGTCCGCATACGGCTCCATGGCGTCGGTACCGGGCCAAGCATCCACGCCGTAGGCGCGGAATTCGTCCAACAGAACTTCGGCGTCGTCGGCGTCCGTGCAGGTTTTCACCCGCCGGAGCTCCCGCGCGGGAATCGCCGGCCCGGCCGCGATCGCCCGGCCGCGGTCGCCGATCGGGCGGCCCAAAAGCCCCGCCGTGAACTTGGAACGCGGCAGCAGGGCGACGGCGTTCCCGCAAGGCTTGCAGCGCTTGGCGTCGTGCGTGAACTCGTTCCGACACCACGGGCACGCACGCAGCATTTCATCGCGCGAGAAAAGCTCGAGCAAGGGATCGAGGATCGGCGCGCCCGTCTCCTCGCGAGGCTCGGAAGCGAGCCCGCTCCGGAGCGGCGTCGTGCAGAACGGACAACGTCGCGTGCCTTCTCGGACGGAGGTTTCGCACTTCGGACAGCGCAACGTGAGCGACATAACGGGTCCAAGGTACCAGCATCGGGTGTCCGGCCCTTCGCCGGCCGAGTAGAGTCCCGGCGTATGAACGCTGAGCAGAAGCCCGGCCGCACGTTGCTCCTCGTCGCCGTCCTTTTCACCACGGTCGCTTGGGCGGGATACGCCTTCGGTGTTCCTTGGGGGCGCGGCCCCGACGAATCGGCGCATGCGGCGTACGGCGGTTTCCTGTATCGGCACGGCAGGCTGCCCGATCCGCGCGTCGATCAAGTGTTCCAAGCCCAGCACCCGCCGCTCTACTACGCAGTGATCGGCGCCTTGGCGAAGGCGCGGCCGGACGCCGGGGCCGCGCTTTGGCAAGAGACGGGCGGAGATCTCGTCGCTGCCGAGAAACTCCTCGTCGCTCGGACCCGGGATCCGGGCGACGTCGTCTTGGCGCCGTACCCCCGTCGGATCGAGTGGTCTTCGTCGCGACCTCTGCACGACTCGTTCGGACCCATGGCCGAAGCGGGTTTGGCCGCGGGCGAAACTGCGAATCCGGCGTTCACGACCGAGGGCTTCTACCGCCTCATCCGCGTGACCGGAGGGATCTTTCTTGCGGCGCTCCTCTGGATTCTTTCGCGTGTCGGACGAGCCGAGGATCTCGCGTCGACCGACGGCTTAGGCACGCTCGCGGCGGCGGCGGTCGTCGCGGTGCCCCAGTTCGCGGCGAATTTCGCGTTTCTAAACAGCGACCAGTTCGCCGTACTCTTCTCCGCCGCGGGATTCGCCGTGCTCGCGACCGGATCCGATCCGGTCGTTACGCCGCGCCGCGCGCTCTTCGCCGGGATCCTGCTCGGATGCGGTCTCGCCTCCAAGCTTTTTACGGTCGGGGCCTGCATCGCGTGCGGCGTTTATGTCCTCTTGGCCGGCGGACCTTGGAAGCGCCGGCTCTCGGCCGCCGCCGCGATGACGGCCGCCGCACTCGCGATCGGCGCACCGTGGGTCGTCCGTCAATACATGATCGGCGTCGGCGTCGACCCGCTGACCACGTCGGGCGTCAACCATCCCGAAGCGTTGCGCATCCATCCTCCCGACCTGTCGTGGCAATGCGGTTTCGTCGGTGAACTCGGCCGCGCGTGGTTCGCCTCGGTCGGCTCCGAGATCACGAACGCCGGAGCGGTGTTCGAAACGTTCGCGGCTGCGTTTCCGCTGCTGGCCGCGCTCGGCGGACTCTCCGTCGCGCTGTCTCGGAAGGCGTCGGTCCGCGCCCGCGCGGCCTGCGCGGCGTTCTTGATCGCCCTCGGAGTTCAAGTCGCGCTCGTCGTGCAAGCGAACACGTGGTTTTCCTCGCCTCAGGGTCGGTATCTCCACGTGCTCGACGCCCCGGGGCTGTTGGCGCTCGCGCACGGCGCCCGCCATTGGTTCGGAGATCGCGCCCGCACGGTCCTTTCCGCGCTCGTGTTCGTCGCGATCGGCGCGGGCCTCTGGGTCCAGCACGGCCGCGTGCTTTCGGCCGAGAACCCGCCGCGGGACCGCTACGAGGTCGCCGGATTCGTCGGCTATGTCGACGCCGGCGCGGCAAGCGCCGCCGCCCGCAACGCCGAAGCCAATCCTCCGGACAACGTCCCGACGGCGACCTCCGCGATCCCGTCGGCCGCACCGAAGCCGGAAGACACGGTCCTTTGCGCACCGGGGGAAGTCGCGGTCCGCCTGCCGCCGCTCGTCCCGGGGCGTCCCTACGTAGTCGAGGTCCGCCTTCGCCGCACGGCCACGCCCGGGGCCTTGCTCGTCGTCTACCTGAACGAACTCCGTCTCGGCGGGCCGTTCACTCCCGAGCTTTCCGACGACTGGATCCGGCTTCCGTTCGTCGCGCCGACTTCCGCCGCCGCCGATTTGCGCGGAGTGCGGCTTCGCGTGCGTTCGATCTTGGCCGTCCACCCGGCATGCGTCGCCGAGGTGCGGATCTCGACCCTGCCGCTCGATCCGCCGGATCAGGTCGTCGTCGACGGTCGCCGCATGCTGCGCTGGAAATCGTCCGACCCGGCCCGATTGCCGCCGCTTACGCTCGAGACCGGAGCCAGCGAAGTCGGCGAGCCGGTACGGTTCGACGCGACGGGCGTCGCGACCACCTCGGTCCCGACGGTTTCCGGTCGAGGCCCTGCAGCGGTCGTCCTACGTTTGCCCGAAGCCGCGGTCGCGGACTTCAAGCCGCACTGGCTCGGCGAGCCGCGCCGCAACCGCGGCTTCCGCCGCGCGAGCGCCTTTCATGCGCATGTGTTCGAAGCGACGGAGGCGGCACGACCGGTCATGACGCTCACCCAATGGCAGGACGCGTTCCCCGCAGGCGAAATGCGCGTCGTCGTCTTCGACGAAGAGCGGCGGCCGCTCGGTCCGGGCCGGCTTAGCTGGACCGGGCCTGGGTCGCCGCAGGACGCGGCGGACGGCCGCTTGACCGTCCCGACGAGCGGGCCCGACAAAGCCTCGTTCGCAGAGCTCAGCCAAGCAGGCCCGGCGGTCGCGGTCGACGCCTTCCGATTCCTCGCGAGGCCCGCGCTCGTCTTCCCGCTCGCACCGTGACGCGCGTCGCGCACGGCGATTCCGCCGTGCGTCGAGCGGACGTCGGAGATCAGCGCCGCACGGCGACGCCGTGGCCCGGCAAAGCGACGCAATCGATCTCGACCAACGCGTCCTTCGGGAGCTTCGCGACTTCGACGGTCGCACGCGCGGGCGCGTGCGACGGGAAATACTCGGCATACACCGCATTCATGGCGGCGAAGTCGCGCATCGACTGCAGATAGACGGTGACGCGCACGACGTCGGCCGGCTCGGCGCCGCCGGCGGCGAGCACGGCCTTCAAGTTCTCGAAGACGCGCCGCGTCTGGTGGGAGACGTCGCCGCCGACCAAATGGCCCGTCTCCGGGTCGAGGGCCACTTGGCCGGAACACCAGACGAAACCGCCGGCCGTCACGGCTTGGCTGTAGGGTCCGATCGCCTTCGGGGCGCCGTCGGTCGCGACGATCGCCGATCTCTGCTGTGACATGGAGGGCTCCGCAACCGTCCGGTCAGACGGTCGGCTTCAAACGGGACTTGAGCGCGGTCGCGACGAACGGCGGCACGAACCGCTCGACGTCGCCGCCGACCGACACGATCTCTTTGATCAGGCGGCTCGAGGTGAACGACCACTTCTCGCCGGGCATCACGAACACCGTTTCGATCTCGGCCGCGAACGAGCGGTTCGTCAGCGCCATTTGGAACTCGGCTTCGAAGTCCGAGACGGTCCGGAGGCCGCGCAAGATGAGGTTCAGACCGTTCCGCCGCGCGAAATCGACCACCAATCCCGGGAAGGTGGCCACCCTCACGTTGGCGAGGTCTTTGACCTCGGACTCGATCATGGACTTCCGCTCCTCCGCGGAGAAGGTGGGGCGCTTTTCGGAGTTCACGCCGACCGCGACCACGAGAAGATCGAACAAGGCCGATCCGCGCCGGATGAGGTCAAGATGGCCGTACGTGACCGGATCGAAGCTCCCCGGATAAACGGCGCGGTTCTTCATGGCGCGAGGATCATAGCCGCCGGGAGGGCCCCGCGGCGGTTTCCGCCTTCCCGGAAATCGTGGGCGCGGACGGCCCGCCGCGTAGCATCCGACCTATGCGCTTCTACCTGACGACGGCCATCGATTACGTCAACGGACGGCCGCACCTCGGCACGGCCTACGAGAAGATCACCGCGGACGCGATCGCGCGGGCGCAGCGACTCCGGGGGCGCGACGTGCTCTTCCTCATGGGCAACGACGAGCACAGTCAGAAAGTCGAGCGCGAGGCGGTGAAGCAAGGGCTCGACCCGCTCGCCTATTGCGACATGATGGAGCGACGCTTCCGGGACGTCTGGGATGCGCTCGGCTGCTCGTACGACGTCTTCTTCCGGACCACCGAGCTCCGGCACAAACGCGCCGTCGAAGAGATCCTTAACCGCCTGATGAAAAACGGCGATCTCGAACGCCGCAAATACGAAGGCTGGTACTGCGTCGGCTGCGAGGCCTTCAAGAAGGCCGACGAACTGGTCGAAGGCAAATGCCCCGAACACTTGACGACCGAGCCGACCTGGCTCGTCGAGGAGAACTGGTACTTCCTCCTCTCCCGCTACACCGACCGTCTCCGCGCGCACTACGCGGCGCATCCTGAGTTCGTGCAGCCCGAGTTCCGCAAGAACGAACTCTTGGCGCTGCTCGAACGCGGACTAGAGGACATCTCCGTCTCGCGCCAAAACGCGACCTGGGGCATCCCGTTCCCGTTCGACTCCTCGGCGCGCGTCTACGTCTGGTTCGACGCGCTCATCAACTACGTCGCAGGCGCGGGCTTCCCCGACGATCCGGCGACGTTCGCCCGCTGGTGGCCGGCCGACGTGCATGTGATCGGCAAAGACATCACCCGCTTCCATTGCGCGATCTGGCCCGCGATGCTGATGGCGGCGGATCTGGCGTTGCCGAAAGTCGTGTTCGGACACGGGTACGTCAATCTCCCCTCCGGGCGAATGAGCAAGAGCTCGGGGACGTCCGTCGACCCGGGCGAACTCGCGGTCAAGTACTCGGCCGACGCCCTTCGCTACTACCTTTGCCGCGAAACCGGCTACGGCAACGATCTCGAGTTCGCCGAGGAGCGGCTCCGTTCGCGGGCGAACTCCGATCTCGCGAACGGTTACGGCAACCTGCTCAGCCGCGTCGTCGCCATGACGCACAAGTACTTCGGCGGGACCGTCACGGCCGACGTCTCCGCTTCGGCGATCGTCAGCGAAGCGCGATCTGCGGTCGGCCGTGCGGCGGAGGCCTTCGATCGGTTCGATCTCTCGGGCGCGGCGGCCGTCGCCATGGGCCTCGTGGAACGCGGCAACGCCTACGTCGATGCGCAAGCGCCGTGGACTCTGGCGAAAGACCCCGCCAAAAAAGACGAGCTCATGCGCGTGATGACGGAGCTCGCGCACGTCGTCCTGATCGCGTCGGGTTTGCTCCTGCCTTTCCTCCCGGTGAAGGCGGCGGAGGCCATGCGACGGCTCACGGGCGTCTTACCCGACCCGCATTCCGCCTGGACCACGCTCGCGACCGCTGCGATCCCGGCCGATCGTCCGCTCGAATCCGGCCCGCCCATCTTCCCGCGCATCGAAGAACCGCCGCCGAAGGCGTCCTGAACGAAACGATGGCCTTCGCATTCCCGCTCCCCCGCCGCCTCGCCGCCAAGCTGGCTCTCGCCGTGCTGGCGGCCGGAGTGCTGCCGTTCTTCACGGTCGGCTTCTGGGCTTGGCACGACGCGCGCGGGCGCATGACCGAATCCGTGGCCGAATCATGGCTCGTCCGCACGGCGCGCGATACGGCCGCGGAAATCGACCGCGAAATCGAGCGCATGCGCGAGACCGCGATGTCCTGGGCCGACGAGGAACTGACGGCCATCGACGCGCTGACCGCCGCGAACGGCGGACCGGCGGGGCGGTTCGCGGCGCAGCGACTTTCTTCAGCGCTCGGACGCCGCGCCGAGCGCTTCGGCAAGACGCCGTTCGTCGGCGTCGTCGGCGCCGACGGCCGCATCCTCGCCGCGGCGGGCTCCGACCGCTCGCAACCGGCGAGCGCGCTGGGCGGCCGGCGCTTGGACGAGCTTTTCGCCCTCGCTGAAGACCGTGCGTGGATCGATGCCGCGCTCGTCGCCGGCGCGCCCGCCCTGTCGAGCCGAGACCGCCATCGTTCGCCTTTGGCGGATGCCGCCGCCGCCGCGCCGGAACCCGATCCGCGTCGCGCCGATCTCGGGTTCGCGGCTCCGCTTCGCGGGGTGTCCGCGCCTCCGGGCGGCGCGCCGTTCGCCGCGCTCGTCGTCGTTTTCAGTTTCGACCCGGTGCAGCATGTCCTCGATCAGTCGCAGGGCCGCTTCTCCGAACAGGCCGACGACGACGCACCTCCCCGCTACCCGTCCGGCTATCCGTTCCTCTTCGCCGAAGACGCCGACATCGTGCTCGCCCACCGCGACCGTTCGATCATCGGCACCTCGCTCGTCCGCGACCACGGCCAGCGCTCCTTTCAAGAAGCGATGAACGCCAAGGCCTACGGTTTCCATCACTACGAGTACCCGCCCGGCACCGGAAAAATCAGCGGTTTCGCCCGCTGCGCATCGCGCGCGGCCGGCGGTTTCGGCTGGGTCGTCGGCGTCGGAGTCAACCGCGTCGACGTCTTCGCCGACGTCGAACGGCTGCGCGAGACGCTCCTCATCGCCGGGGCGATCGTCGCCGGAATCGTGCTCGTGTTCGCCGGCGCATTTTCGTCACGGCTTTCCGAGCCGCTCCGCCGGTTGCTCGTCCAGACGGAGCGCTTCGCGCGCGGCGACTACGACGCCCGAGTCGTCGTCAAGAGCCGCGACGAGATCGCGCTTCTCGCCGACGCCTTCAACCGCCTAGGCGGCGAGTTGCAGGAATCCAACCGTCGTCTCGTCGAAGCCGAGAAGAGCGCCGCGTGGAAAGAAATGGCCCGGCAAGTGGCCCACGAAATCAAGAACCCGCTGACCCCGATCATGCTCTCGGCGCAGCAGATCGAGCGCGCGCACCAGGACCGCCATCCGCTGTTCGACGAGATCCTCGTCGAATCCGTGCGCAGCATCGTCGAACAATGCGCGTCCTTGAAGCGCATCGCGCAAAACTTCGCGAGTTACGCCGCGTTCCCGCAATCCCGGAAGGAGCCCCGGCCCTTCTCCAAACTCGTCGCGGATGCCGTGCGTCTCTATGCGCCGGACCGCGTGGACGGCCCCCGCACCGTGCTTCGCCTTCCGTGTCCGCCCGACGTCGCCGTCTTGGTCGACGAAGACGAACTCCGTCGCGTCTTCCTGAATCTCTTCAACAACGCGCTCGAAGCGATGGGCGGCGCGGGGATCCTTACGATCGAGGCGGTCCTCGAAGGCGAAGGCGAAGCCGCACGTGCGGTCGTCCGCGTGACGGACACGGGCCGCGGCATCTCCGAGGACGACCGCGCGCACCTCTTCGAGCCCTATTTTTCGACGCGTTCCGGCGGGACGGGACTCGGCCTCGCCATCTGCCGGAAGATCGTCCAAGACCATCGGGGCGAGATCACGGTCAAGAGCGAGCCCGGCCGCGGCGCGACCTTCACGATCTCCCGTCCCGTCCATCGCGGGGAGGCCGGGCCGCCCGATCCGTTCAGCGATACGCGCACGATCCAGCGCTGAAGATCGGCCGAAACCGTCGACGTTCCGGCCCGCCGCCGCGGGCTACTTGTCTTTCGGCGGTTTGAGCGCGCCGCGACCGAAATTCTGCGTCCAGAACCGGCCGTTCTCGCAGTAGCCGACGCCGAGATGCGTGTGCCCCGCCCCGAGAATGTTCCGGTGGTGGCCGGAGGAGCTGATCCACCCCTCGACCGCGTTGACCGGAAGCGGCTGGCCGCGCGCAATGTTTTCCGAAACGCCGCCGCCGAAGCCTGCGAGCTTGGCTCGGTCCGACGGCGACTTTCGCCCCGGCGTCGGAGAGTCGTGCGCGAAGTACTTGAGCGCGGACATCTCCTCCGAGTGGCCGCGGGCGGCCGTCACGAGCCGGTCGTCGATCATCACGGACCGACGTCCCATCATGAGGCGATAGGCATTGGTGAGGCGGTGCACCTCGCGTTCGTACTCGCCGATCACGGCGGTCCGGGTCAGGTTGTAGGCCTCGATCTCCGCCGAATCTTCGAGCAGTTTCTTCGTCTTGGCGTCCGGCGCATACGAGGACATCGCGACCAGCCGGTCGATCTCGCTGCGGACGACGGCCGGATCCAAGTCGACTTCGAACCCCTTCGCCGCCGCGGCCACCAGCGCTTGGTCGGCGTCGAGCACGGCCAACGCCGCGGACTCCGGATCAGGCTTAGCCCCACCCGCCGCCGCGAAGATCAGCGCCGAAGGCCGGCGCCAGACTTCCCGCACGGCGTCGATCAGACGGTCGACTTCGGCTTGAATGGTCTCCTGATCCGGCGCGTAAGGATAAGGATACTTCTTCTCGTCCATGATCAGCGCGAGCGCGGCCGTACGCCGCAATTCGAGCTCGGCGAAAAGTTTGGCGCGGAACGCCTCGAGGCCGGCGCCCTTTAGGAGCGGGGACGCGGCGGCCGTCTTCACGTTGGCGTCGGTGCGCGCACGAAGCGCCGCGATCAACGCCTCCCGGCCGCGCGGCCCGAGCGCCGAGAGTCCGTCAGCGGCCGCCGAGAAAGCGCCCGGCTTCGCTCCGACGACGGCCGATTTGCCGCTCTCAAGCGCCGCCGCGAGCCGCGCCTCCGTCTCCTCGTCGCGCGTCAGGAACCGCCCGTCGTAAAGAGCGAAGCCGCCTTCCGGAACGGCGATACCGCGCGCCTCGGCGACGAGCGCCGCGTCGCGCCGGGCGAGTTCCGGATCGCCGGGCACGGCACGCGCCAAAGCCGCCAGCGCACGCGCGGGTTCGTTCCACGCGACCCACCATTCGGCGAGCGCACGCTCGTCCGCAGAGGTCCTCGGCAGACGTTCGAGGACGACCCACAAACGGTCGGCCTCGATTTTCGACCACAAGAACCGCACCTTCGCGCCCGGACCGACGTCGAACTCGAAGCGCTCGGCGTCCACGCTTGCTAATGAGCCGGTCACGGCGTCGCTCAGCGCCAGATCACGCAGGCGGGATTTCGCGGCGTTCAATTGTTCGATCCATGTCGTGCGAAGGTCCCGGAGCCGCCCGGCCCGGAGCGCGAGATCCCCGGCAGCCGGCGCGCCGTCGGCGGCCGCGGCGGCGTAGTCCACGGCGGCTTTGGCGTAATCCCGCCCCGCGAACGCGAGGGCGGCCGCCTCCATCCGCCTTAATGCAACGTCCTTCGGCGGAGCGATCGGCGCCGAAGCGGCCTTCTCGGAAACGACGGCGACGACCGAAGCCGCTTGCGACGCCCGCTCGGCCGAACGCAGCGCCTCCTTAAGCGGCGTTTCAGCCGCAGTACCGGCGAACTTCGCAACCGCGCGGTCCAACGATCGGAAACGCTCGGCGGGCGGCAGGGCGGCCGACTCCCGCGCGAAAAGCTCGAAAGCGGCGACGGCGGCGCGGTCGACGGCGACGGCGAGCTTCGCGGCGCGCAGCGCATCGTCGGCCAGAAGCTCGGGCGCGGAGGCGGCCCGGCGGGCGGCGACGGCAGCCTCGGCGAAAAAGCCCGCGGCCGAGAGTCCTTCCGACTCCGCGGCGAGCTTCGCATAGGTGCGGGCGGACGTCCGCAGCGCGTCGTCGCGCAGCCGCGACACCTCGGATTCGATGGTTTCGGCCGACAGGACGTCGACATAGCGGCGAGCGGCGCCGCGAAGACGCGCTTCGAGTTCGTCCAACGGCGCCGAGCCTGCGCGGGCTGCGATCTTGGCGAGCGCGGAAAGGGCTTCGTCCTTGCGTGCGGCGGCCGTCTTCGCGCGCTCGGCGCGGGAACGGGCCTCGATGGCGAAAGCTCCTTTGCCTTGCCGGGCCGCCTCATCGAAGGCAAGGGCGGCCGCTTGGTGGTCGCCCCGGGCTTCGGCGGCCGCGCCGCGCTCGTAGGCGGCCTTCGCCGGTGCGCCGCCGTCGCCGCCGAACACACGGAAGAGAACGAAGACGACGATCACCGCCGCGACACCGGCGCCGATCGTCCCGTACGGAGGGCGGGCCTCCGAACCTGCGGAGGATGCGGGTCGGGCCGAGATTTCCGCAGCCGAAGCATTCCCGCCGGGGACGGTGCTCGCGCCGCGAAGAGCGGAGGAGGACGAGGCGGCCTTCACGCCGGCCGGATCGTCGCCGTCCAGCCGAACGTGCAATTCGACGTCGCCGAATCGCACGACGTCGCCGTCTTTCAGCACGACCTGCGACACCGTCATGCCGTTGACCTCGACGCCGGATGCGCTGTCGAGATCGGCGAGCCGGAAACGGCCGCCTACGTTCGTGACGCGGGCGTGCGTCCGGCTGACGCTGCGATCGTCGATGCGGATCGCCGCGTCTTCGCCGCGACCGATCAAAACGGTTGCGTCGCCCGAACACTCTCCGACGGTCGTGCCGTCGGGTCTCTGGAACATCAATCGCAACGGCGGACTCCGAACGGCGCGTTGGGGGGCCGGGCGAAGTGTACGCGAGCCTCGAGTTCCGATCTCAGGCGAGGCCGTGAATCACGGCCGAAGTCTGCAGGAACATGTGGTAAACGAGCAGCAAGGCGTAGAAAAACAGGAGCAGCCGGAGCGCGGGCCTGACCAGCCGGAACGTCTTGTGCAGGATCAGGAAAATCAGGCACACGGAGACCGCCAGGGTCTTGGCGGCCAAGAACCAACCGACGCCGCATTCGAGCAGCCAAGCCGCGATCGGATTGGCTTCCGCCCCTCCGTACGACAGGTAAACGACCGTCAGGAACGCGTCGAGCACGTTGAGCACGAGCACCGCCGCGGCGAGGCCGACGTCGCGGGTTTCGTAGCGGTCGACGTAAATGTTCTGGCCCTCCCCGCGCCTGCGGCCGCGCTTGCGGCCGCCCGTCAGCCAGAATCTGAAATTGAGAGCCGTCGGCTTATTCCGTCGGTGAGGACGGACGCGACGGTCGAAGAACGGCCAGACGTCGTAAGGCCCGATCAGAATGCGCGCGACGGCCTGATCGGGCGGCGCGAACCGAGAGGGCGGAACCGCCTCCTCGGCCCGGACGAGTTCGTCGCGGGTCGTTCCGGGCGCCGGTGAAGCCTCTGCTGCGATCGTCATTTGCTCCCTTCATTATCGGACGCCTTCCCCTCGCGGGCGAAAAATGCGACCGGGGGAAAAGTTTTCCGCGGACGCCGGCCGATGAAGGGGGCGGCCCCGGCGCTTGACGGGACCTTCTCGGACCTCAAAGCATGAACCCACGCGCATCGCTGCTCGTCGCCGATTCGGACACCGAACGCCGCCAACGTCTCGTCGCGGAGCTCCGCACCAAGGGATACACGGTGCGCGAGGCCGCCGACGCCGAAACCGCCCAAGCGGCGGCCGCGTCGATCCCCCCGTTCGCCGTCCTCCTCGACGCCCGGCTCGCCGGCGGCGGCGCCGCGACGATGCAGGCCCTAAGGGCCGGTCCCGCGACCGCCGCGGCTCGCATCGTGCTGATGGTGGATCCGGCCGATCAGACGCCGCAATGGCGCGCGCAGTTCGCGGCCGCGGACGCCTGCCTCGTCCGGCCGCTCGAAACACGCATGCTCATCGCCGCCGTGCGGACGCTCGAAGCCGAGGCCGACCTCGTCTCCCGCGCCGAGGAGGATGAGAACGACTTGGCGGGCTTCTTCGAAGCCGCCGCCGCCCGCGCCGAGGAGGAAAACCCCTTGCTCGCGGCCATGACGGATCCCCTTACCGGCCTTTGGAACGCGGCGTACACCGAAATCAAGCTCGCCGAGGAGTTTAAGCGAGCTCGTCGATTTCGTACCTCGCTCTCTTGTCTGGTCTTGGCCGCGGACGTCCCCTTCCCGAACACGACGAAGGGCCGCGCCGATCGCCGGCGTCTCATGAGCGAAGTGTCTGGGCTGCTCCTCTGCGAATCGCGCGACGTCGACCACCTCGCGCGGCTCGACGACGACCGTTTCATCGCAATCCTGCCCCAGACCGACGTCGCAGGCGCGGTCGCCATGGCGACCCGCGTCGCCGCCTCCGTCGAACGTCGCGGCTTCCGCGTGCCGCAGCAAGGCGCATCCGTGACGATCTCCGGCGGCGTCGCCGTCTTCACCGTCGATGAAGTGGGCGAAGGCGACGAGTTGATCGCCCGCGCCACCGAAGCCTTGGATCGTTCCCGTCGCCAAGGCATCTCGCGGGTCACCGCGTGGTCGCCGTCTCCCGCGGCCGCTCGGTAGAAAAAACTCCCGGACTCCCCGTCCGCGCACGGGTTACAAACCGGCGCGGGCTGGTACGATCCCCGTGGTTTGCGCGAGACGCCCGGTACCGCGGCGTCCGATCCCTGAACGGACGGGATCGAAGCGTACGACGGCGGCCGTGGGTCGCCTTGGTCGGACGCGCTGCGGCGGTCGGTCCGTCGAGTCCGCGCCATGAGCAAAGTCTGGAATCGTGCCGCCTTCGTTGCTGCATTGGGGTTTCTGGCCCCGATGCCCGCGGGGGCCGTTCCGTCTTGTGCGCCTAAGTTGGTCGTACACAACGTCCAACGCATCTACCACCCGTCCGTCTATTCCGACAAAAAGTCCTATCCGAAAGTCGCCACGGTCTCCTCGCGACTCGTGTTCGACGAAACGCCGGAATACAAGCAGATCGCCAAGCGCAAACTGTCCCCCGCCACGGCGGAGTGGACGCTGTTGGTGAAATCCGCCTCGGACAAGTTCAAGGCGGCCGTGGCGAAGGCCGCTTCGGAAGCCGGCTACGACCTCGTCGCCGAAACCGGCGCGGTCACCGTCGAAGGCGGCAAACTCGACGATGCGACCTCGGCGGTTCTTGCGCGCTTGCACGCGCCCCGACGCTGACTTGAGCGCGGCCTTGCCCCGGATCCTCGCCGTCGTCGCCGGGGCGGCCCTTCTCGTTGCGCTTCCTTCCTGCGCCGGGCGGACCGAGCGCTCCTCGTCGTCGGTCTTCTCAGGGCCCGTCGCGTACGAAGAGCCCCGACAGGAATACCGGCTCGACCGCGAAGTCGAGCGCTATCGGTACCCGGACCTCGAAAACACCGACGGCACGGTCACGCGCCTCTTGTGGATCGACCGCGGTCAGGGCGCTCCGCTGATCGAACTGCTGAAGGAGCAAGCCGCGGTCAAGGCGCTCGCCAAGCCGATCGCCGTCAACCCGTCGCTGTTGCGCGATCCGACCCTCACCGGCGATACGGCCTTCGTCAACGAAGCGCTGCTGCTCGTCGGCACGAAGGAGACCGTCGACGCGGCGACCGACCTCGTCAACTTCATCGTGACGAGCCCCCCGCTGATCGAGATCGAAGCCCGCATCGTCGAAGTTCAGGAGAACGACGAGTCCGGTTTCGGCATGGATTTCTATGCGTTGGAGCGGCGGCACCCCTACGACCGGACGAATCCGAACGCACCGCTCGATCCGACCGAACAAGGCTTCGACCGCGGCCGAGCCCGCCGCGGCATTCCCTTCCTGCCGGGCAGCGCCGCCAACAACAGCGGAAGCGTGCTCCTCGAACTCGGGACCATCGCGGGCAACATTCAGCTCGATTTCTTGGTGCAGGCGCTCAAGACCTTCAACAAGGCCGACGTCCTCTCCGCACCGAAGGTCGCGGTCATCAACGGCTTCCGCGCTCAGTTCAAGGCCGCGCAACAGATCCCGATCTTCCAGCAGACCGTGGTCGGCAACTCGGTCACGATCACGACGACCTTTCGCGAAGTCGGCATCTCGCTCGACGTCACTCCGCGCCTCGTTTCGCGCGACGTGATCCGGATGTCGGTCAACACGAAGGTCGAAAGCATCACCGGCGCGGTCTCGTTGCCGCAGGGCTCGACGTCGATCGCTACCCCGATCATCTCCCTCCGGTCCGCCCAGACGTTCGTCGACGTCAACGACGGCGCGGCGGTCGTCATCGGCGGGCTCCTTTCGACTTCGCGGTCCTACGCGGAAGACAAAGTCCCGGTCCTCGGCGACATTCCCCTCCTCGACCTCTTCTTTTCGTCCTATCGGGCGTCGGAAGGTCGGAGCAATCTGCTCTTCTTCATCCGCCCGCGCGTGATTTCGCCTTCCGGCGACGTCGGCGCCTCCGTGATCCTGCCGCCGAGCGAATCCCGCCCCGCACAAGGGAAATAGGCTTCGAGGGCCCTCCGACGGGGTCGGACGGGAATTCCGCGAGTATGATCGGCGTCCACCTCGCGGACCCCATGGCCAGACCAATCCCACGCCGCGCCGAACGCGGCTCCATCCTCCTGCTCTCGTTGCTCGTCCTCACGTTGATGATCGTCTTCGTGGCGGACGCCACGCAGGTGGCAAGCATCGAGTACGAAGCCAGCCTCCACGGCGCCAACGATCTGAAGCTCGAGGCCGCGCTCCGCTACGGCTACGAAACGGCGCGGGCGCACCTGCAGCAGGACGGCTCCGACACCGAGATCGACTCGTTGGCGGAAGAATGGAACACGCCCTTAGAGATCACGGTCAACAACCCCGCGGCGCAACAAAATGGCGGCGGCCGCGAGGTCAGGACCCGGGCCTACGGAACGGAAGGCCAGACCGAGAGCGGCGTCAAGGTCACCGTCGAGATCGAGGACGAAGAACGCAAGTGGCCTTTAGGTCTCTTGGTCGTCAGCAACGAAGCCCAGCAGCGGCGCCGGCGCGAAGGTCTGGTCGGAGTGATCGACAGCTACCGCGAACAGACGGTGGCCGACGTCGACGCAGGCACGGCCGAACGTATGGCCGACCTCATCATGGCCTTCCTCGCGCGGAAGGAAGGCGAAACCGCAGGACCGGTTCCGCGCGCACCGACTAGGTCGCAACTCCGCATTTTCAACATCGCCGAACTCGCGCTCATCCCCGAGATCCCGGATGTGCTGATGTTCGATCAGGTGGACGACGAAGGCCGGGTCATCCCCGGCCTCGTCCGCTTTCTCACGGTGCACACGGACTTGCAGGTCAACATCAACACGGCCCCGTTATCGGTGCTCCGCGGTCTCTTCCGAGCCGACGACCGCATCATCGCCGACAACATGCACGATTACCGCGTCCGGCAGGACGAGGAACTCTCCAAGAAGGGCGACTCGCTGTCCGAACGCGCGGAGGCCGAGGAACGCGAACGGGAGCGAAACTCCGAGGCGCCTAGCGCCGGCGGCGCCGCAGGCGAAGAAGAACCGTCGGCCGACGGGGCCATCTTCCAGAAGGTCGAAGACGTCCGCACGAAAATCACCGGATTCTCCGACCGCGCCTTCCGCGAGACGAGCAGCGTCATGACGGTGCAGTCCGGCGCGTTTTCGGTCTTCGTGACCGCGACCCTCGGCTCCGTTTCGCGGACGCGGCACTACGTGTTGCGCCGCGGCGCGCAGGGGCCGGTCCTCGTTCTCTCGGAGAAGATCGATCAGGATTTCCGGCCGCGCTTCCGCATCAAGGAAGAGCCGGGCACGGAAGGCCTCGAACGCCGCAAGGCCGCCGCCGATCGCAAACGCGAGCGCCGCGAAGAGCGCCGCTAAAAGCGTTTGTGTCCCGCCCCCGTGCGGATGGACGGAGCCCGGCCGTCGAGCCGGGCCTAAAAGACAAAGGCGAAGTCCGTTCGGCCGATGGCCGATCCGAAGTCCGCCCGATCGATGTCCGGCGAACTGAGCGGCTTAGCGCCCGCGCGCCCGCCCGCCGCCGCCGCCCGATCGGCCGGGCTTGCCGCCGCGGCCGCCGGATCTTCCGCCCGTCGGACCGTCGCAACGACCGCCGGTACGGCTTGATGACCGCCCGCCGCCGGTACGGTTTTCGGAGCGACCGCCGACCGCGCCGCTCGGACGGCCGGGACGGCTGAAACCGCCCGTTCCGGCCGGACGCGACGAACCGCCGAAGCCGCCGGATCGGGGCGGCCGCGCTCCCGCGCCCGCTCCCGCAGGACGACCCGGCCGCACCACCCGGCGCGGCGCAGGCGCCGGCGCCTCGTCCGGATCGGACGAGAACACGTCGCCGTCGTCGTCGGTCATTGCGCCGCCCCAAGCGACCGCGTCGCCGGCTTCTTCAGGCGTGCGCCCGAAACGCCGCGATGCAGGCAGCCGGATTTCGGCGGGAGCGCCGCTCCGCAAGAGTTCGATTTCTTCGCGCGTGAGTTTGCGGACGGCGCCTTTGCTCAAGCCCATCGTGCCGATCGGGCCCAAGCGGACGAGCACCATGCGCTGCACCGGATGCCCGAGCTTCGCCCAAACGCGCGACAGTTGACGATGCTGGCTCTCGACCACGCGACATTTGAGCGTCGTGATCTCGCGACCGATGCGAACGATTTGGACCTCCATCGGCGAGGTTCGTCCGTCCGAAAGCCAGAGACCCTCGCGCGCCGAAGCGGCGGACTCAGGCGTCACGACGCCGCGCACCTTCAGGAAGAACGTGCGATCCAGCTTGCGACGCGGGTGGGCTACGTCTTGAGCGAAACCGCCGTCGTTGGTGAGCAGCACCAAGCCCTCGGCGTTCTGATCGAGTCGACCCACCTGGAAGAGCCGGCGCCCCTTCGGATCGCGCACCATGTCGAGGACGGTCTTGCGGCCGAAACCGTCCTCGGAGGTCGAAAGCGTGTTCCGCGGCTTGTAGCCGATGAAGTGCACGTAGGGCTCGGGCTTCAACCGCTCCCCGTCGTAGCGCACGTCTTGTTTCGCGAGGTCGACCTTGACGCCCATCTCTTGGACGAGTCGTCCGTCGATGGTGATACGCCCCTGCTTGATCAACTCTTCGCACTTCCGCTTGCTGGCGATCCCGCAGCGGGCCATCAGCTTGTGCAACCGTTCGCCGCCGGTCGCGTCTTCGCGCTCGTAGGTCATGTCGTTTCCGGGGCGCCGCGCGGGATCCCCCCGGACGACGCCGATCAACCGCCGGGCGTCGCGACGAACACGTCGAGACCCGCCCCGCGGAGCCTTACATTCTTCGCGTCTCTGAGCACGACGCAAGTCGCCCCGGGCGAAAGGTCGACTTCGGGAGCGTCATCGGACAGGATTTCCCCCCGTCCCGCGGCGCAAGTGACCAACCTCAAACCGTCGCCGCCGAGCGGTCCTTCGCCTTCCACGCGGCGCCGACGCAGCACGAAATGCGGCGTTCTTAGGAGTTCGATGTCCGTCTGATCCGGCCCCGGCACACACGTGATCGGCCGGAGATGAGGATCAATGACGGCCGCCGCCTTCGCGACGTGCAGCACCCGCGGACGACCGTCCAAACCGAGTCGGTTCCAGTCGAAGAGCCGATACGTAAGATCCGACGACTGCTGGACTTCGTACAGAACGAGACCCCGCCCGGGGGCATGGACGGTTCCGGGCGCGATATCGAAGACGTCCCCTGGTTTGGGCACGACCCGTCGGAGGCAATCGCGCACGCCGTCGCAATCCCCGCGCGCCGCAGCGGCGCACAGGAGTTCCTTGGTGGCATGCGGCGCCAGCCCCAAGTAAAGCTCGGCATCAGGCTCGGCGTGAAGTACGACCCAAGCCTCGTGTTTGCCCGAAGCGGCGCCGTCGAGCCGCTGCGCGGCTGCATCGTCCGGATGGACCTGCACCGAGAGCAGATCCCCCGTCGCCAGTAATTTGACGAGAAGCGGGAAAGGGGTGTCCGGTCCGGCGCCGCGGAGGAATCGGCCCGGTTCGCGTCGATACGCTTCGGAGAAAGACGTACCGCCGTAGGTCCGGCTCTCCCGTCCGGGGACGCCGGAGACCTCCCAGGATTCCCCGAGGGGAAGTTCGGCCGGGTACGGCTTTCCGAAGTTTTTCTGCAGCGCCCGACCGCCCCAGACCGTCGGCAGGAGGAACGGCTCCATCGGACACACGGAAGGAAGGCGGCTCAACCTTCCGCCTCCGCCAAGAGTTCGGCCGCTTGGGCTTCGGCATGGCTTGAAGCCGCGGAACCGCCGAGCATCTCGGCGAGTTCGCGGACCCGGTCCTCGCGCGAAAGGGCGCGGACGGCGGTGACGGTGCGCCCCGCCTCGACGCGTTTCTTGACGAGCAGATGTCGCCGCGCGTAGGCGGCCGTCTGCGCCAGATGCGTCACGACGAGCACTTGATGATGCGCGGCCAACGCCGCCAGCCGCCTGCCGAACGCCCCGGCGACGCGCGCGCCGACGCCGGCGTCGATCTCGTCGACGACGAGCAGAGGCACGCGATGATGTCCCGCCAATGCGCCTTTCAAAGAGAGCAGGATGCGCGCGAGTTCGCCGCCCGAGGCGACGGCCTCCATAGGTTGGGGCGGCTCGCCGACGTTCATCGTGACGAGGAATCGCGGGCGGCCGTAGCCCTCCGGACGGAGCGCTTCGGCGTCGAACGCAACCGGGACGCGGGCGAGCCCCGCATCGATCTCGAACTTCGCATGCGGCAGCCGCAACTCGTGCAACGATGCGGCGATCTCCGTCGCGAGGCGACCGCCCGCCTTGCGGCGCTGTTCGAGCAAGCGGACCGCCTGTCGATGAAGCTCGATTTCGAGCGCAGCGCGCTCGGCCTCCAACGCTTCGGGGGAAGGCGCCAGAGCGAGGAGATCGAGTTCGTCGCGCAGGGATTCGAAACGGTCGATCAAGAGGTCGCCGCGGACGCGGAAACGGCGCTCGAGATCGTGCAAGAGATCGAGACGCGCGTCGATCCGCGACAACCGAGCGGAGCCGCCGTCGAGAGAGTCCCCGAGACGCGCACAGACGCGCGAGAGCTCGACCGCCTCGTCCTGCAGGTTGCCGAGTCGTCCCGCGATCTCGGCGGGCCGGGGATCGAGGGCGGCGAAATCGTCGAGTCGCCGGGCGAGCCGCCCCGCGCGCTCGGAAACCGCGTCGACGCCCTCATGCAGGAGCCTGGAGGCTTCCTCCAACAGTTTCTCTAATTCCGCGGACCGCGAGATCAAGCGGCGTTCGTTCACCAACGCCTCGGCTTCGCCTCGGACGAGGCGCGCCGCTTCAAGCTCGGCGACGTCGGACTCGAGCTCGGACTTCCGCGCGGCGCGGCGGACGGATTCCTCGCGGGCCTCCGACGCCGCGGTCCGGAGCTCCGACCAGCGTGCGTAACGTTCGCTGAAGGCCGCGACCTCGGACGAAAGGCCGGCGAAGGCGTCGAGCGCCGCGCGCTGCTCATCAGGCCGAAGGAGCGATTGCGTGTCGCGCTGGCCGTGAAGATCGACGAGGCGCGCACCGACCTGCTTGAGCAGACCGACCGGGCACATCTGGCCGTTCAGGTAGGCGCGCGAACGACCGTCCGCTTGGACGACGCGGCGAAGACAGATCTCCGTCTCGGATTCGTCCACGAGGTCGGTGATCGCACGCAAAGCCGAAAGCACGTCCGGCGACGGAATGAAGCGGCCTTCGACCGAAGCTTCGGTCGCACCGGTCCGGACGACGCCTTTGTCCGCACGGTCTCCGAGCAGGAGCAGGACGGCGGATAGGAGCAGCGACTTGCCTTCGCCGGTCTCTCCGCTGACGACGTTCAGGCCTTCGTCGAAAGCGACTTCGACCTCGTCAAGGAGAGCGAGTCGACGGACTCGGAGTTCCGCAAGCATGGAGGCGGGTCGGCCGAGCCTTCCGTTCAGCTCACCCGGGTGCCGGGCGGAATGTCGATCGCGCATCCGAGCGGGAAGGCCCGTTCGGGGCCGCGAAGCGCGAGCAGCATGCCGTGGCTCTCGACGCCGCGGAGGAGCGCCGGCTCCAAGTTGGCGACGATGATGATGGTGCGGCCGCAGAGCTCTTCGGCCGGCACGTCCTTGCGGAGTCCGGCGACGATCGTGCGACGACCGAGCTCGCCCACGTCCAATGACAACACCCAAAGCCGATCGGCGTTCGGATGCGGCACGACCTCGAGCACCTTGGCGGCGCGGAGATCGACGGTCTTGAAGTGATCGATCGTGATGCGCGGCGTCCCGACGGTTGCCGGCGCCGAAGCAGGAGCCGAAGCAGGCGGGACGGATGTGGGTTCTGACGGCGACTCGGACGACATGCGCAGCGCTCCCCCGCGGCCGAATCCCGCGGAACATGGAGCAAGCTACCGCGCGCCGGGGGCGGAAAAAGGAACCCCCGTCACGCGCACGCAATGCCCTGTTTCCTTCGCTCAGCGGACCGGGCGCGAAGCCGGCCTCGGTCGCGAATCCGCTCCCTTGGCGTCCACGACGGACGCGGGACGCTCGGCCTCGTCGGTCGGAAGCTTGCGACCGCGGACGCGGGCATGCATCGCCGCGTAATCCGCCGCCAGACCGGGCTCGTCCGACTTCAAGGCCAACGCGTCTTTCAAAGCCGCGGCGGCTTCATGGAACCGTTTGGCGGCCCCGAGGCAGGCGGCGCGATCGCGCAAGAGTCTGAGGCGGACCGACGTCGGCAGACCGGCGTCGTCCGCCAGCCCGAGTTCGTCGGCGGCCGCTTCAAACCTCCGATGTTCTTGTAGTTTCGCCGCCTTGACGAGCCGCAGCAACGCCGCTTCGGTCATCCGTCCGGCCAACGGCGTCGCGGAGAGCACTTCGATCCAAGGCGCGCCTTTCAGCACTTCGACGACGCGGGCCCGCAACGCGAACCGAGCGTATTGCGGTGCTTCCGCGACGGCGGGCGCCTCCGCGTGATCCCGCGACAGGAAGAAAAAGGCGTGCTCCTGCCGATAGGCCGCCGAGTCCTGCAGCACGGCTTCATCCGGCCAAGCGACCACGTTCAGCCAGCGATCGGGCGTGTAGGCGGTGTGATAGACATCGACCGGCTTCGTCGTCCGCGCGAACTGCACGGAGAACCGCACGATCCGACCGCGGAACAGTTCCGGCGCGGCCAAGACGTCTCCGAGCGTCACCTCCGGCTCGGCGAAAACGTCGTCCCACCAGCCGCCCGCCGGCGCTGCGGCCTTCGCCGGACCGGAAATCGGCGGAGGAGGTCCCGGACGCACGGCCGAGGCCTGCGGAGACCCGCCGGGCGGCGACGGCGGGTTCGGCCGCGTCTCGGCCTGATCGGCGAAGGCGGTCGTGGCGAGCGCTCCGCAGAGCGCGGTCCAGAGCAGGCGTTCGCAGCGAAAATGGCGGCTCGGCGACATCGAAGGTTCCCCCGCCCCGTAAGGATCGATCACAGGGCTTCCTCCCCGGATATCGGGAGAAATCGTCGCGCGGCTTAAGGTTTTTCGACCGGCCGCTTCGCGTAGAGAATCAAGATGCTGCGGCCCGACTCGCGGCGGTCGAACTCCGTCAACCCTTCCGGGACGGCGGTCGGTCGCGCCTCGAGCGGCATGCGCCACATGACGACGGCCCCGGTCAGCACTTGCGGCGCGGAAACCGCCGCGCGAAGGAGCGAAGCCAGATACTCGGGCGATCGCTCAAAAAGAGGAAAAGGCGGGTCGAAAAACACCAGATCCGCGTCGTGTTCCAATCGCTCGTAATCCAGTTTGAACGCGTCGGCGTCGACCAATCGCGCCCGCTCGGCCAAACCGCAGTGTTCGACGTTCGCGCGCACGCACGCCATCGCCGTCCGGCCCCGTTCGACGAAGGTCGCCGCCCGCGCGCCGCGCGAGAGCGCCTCAAGGCCTAAGGCCCCGCTTCCCGCAAAGATGTCATAGACGCCGACTTCCGACGCCGCCTTCGGGCCGAGGACGTTGAAGAGCATCTGCTTCTGTGCGTCGAGCATGGGCCGGGTGCCGAGCCCTTCGGGAGCCTTCAGCTTTCGACCCTTCGCGCTGCCGGTGATGATCCGCATAAGACGGCCGACAAAGTAACCGGGCCGCCGCAGCGGCGTCGCCCGATCCGGACCCCCGGAAAGGTATCATCCGCGTCGAACGCTCCATTAATGTCTTCGCCGCTGAAACACCAACGCACCCTCCCCGGCCGACTCCTCGTCGAAATCGACGGCAAAGCGATGAAGATCGCCGTCGGCGCCGAGGCGTTCTCCATCGGTGCGGAAGACGGCGCGTCGCTCGTGTTGGACCATCCGGGGGTCTCGCCGCTCCATGCGGTGATCCAACGAGACGAAGACCGCTATGAGATCTTCGACCTCCTGTCCGCCACCGGGACCTTCGTAAACGGAACCCGGGTCGAGGCCGCGTTGCTGAAGACCGGCGACGCCCTCCGCATCGGCCCCGTCAGGCTCGTTTTCCTGCTCGATGCAGCGACCGCGCCGCCTCCAACGCCGCCGCCGCCGCTTCGATTTCTGCACGAGACCGTCGACCTACCGGCGCAGGAAAGCGAGTCGCCGACCGCTGCGGCGATCGAAACGGCGGATCACGAAACCGTCGGTCCGACCGAACCGCCGGCCCTTCGGCCGGATACCGGTCCCCTCGTACCGCCGCGCGTCGTCCGACACATTCGCTTCTCGGATCAGGCGGGATCCTACGCCGCCGACCCGTTCGCCGAAGTGTTCGTTCTGCAACTCCGCCGGTCGCCCTTCGTGCTCGTGTCCGCGATGCTGCACGCGACCTTGATGCTCACCCTCTGGCTCACGTCGTCGCCTGCCCCGCCGAAGCTCAAACCGTTGCCGGTCGTCGCCACGGTCGACGCCGGCGGTTTCGAACCTGCGGATGATTCCTTGCGGGACGAGCCCGCTCCGCTGCCGGAGGATCCGAGCCGCTCGGTCGAGGACGAGACGGCTCCGGAAGCCGAACCGGACCGCGTCGCATCGCCCGAAGACACACCGGACGAGACCGCTACGGGGGCGAGCGAAGACACCGGTTTCCGGATCGTCGCGGACGGCCGGACCGGCGACGACGACCCGGCCGGACCGTTTCGCAACGGCGGCGCACTCGCGGGAAGCGCGCTCAGGCGCTACGCCGACGGGCTCCGTGGGACGGGGCTCGACGTCGTTTTCGTCTTCGACGCGACGGGCTCGATGGAGACCGTCTTGGCGGACGCGCGCGCTCGCGTCAATGATGCGGCGACCGTCCTCTCCGCGCTCGTGCCGCAGTTCCGCTTGGGAGCCGTGGCGTTCCGTGATCGCGGCGACGAGTTCGTGACGAAATCCGTCAAGCTCACCCGCGACCACTATGCGATCGTCGATTTCCTCGACGGACTGCAGGCAGGAGGAGGCGGCGATCGTCCCGAGGCGGTCGAAGAAGCCTTGCGCGAAGCCGTGCAACGCATGCCGTTCCAACAAGGAAGCCGCCGCATCGTCATCGTCGTCGGCGACGCCCCCCCGCATGCGGACGGCGTCGGCGCCGCACGGACGATCGCGGCGTCGCTCAAAGAGCGGAACGGCGTTCTGCACGCGGTCTACGCCGCGCAACGAGGACGTACTGAACCCGATGCGCAGGCCTTCTTCGCGGACTTAGCGCAGCGCTCGGGCGGAGTCTTCCTTGATCTCGCCGCAGGCGGCCGCATCGTCGAAGGCGTGTTGCCTTTCGTGTTCGGCAAGGGATACGAAACCGAGATGACGCTCGCCGTCGAGGACGTCGTGCGCGGTCGGCGCGCGGGTCTCTGGCGAAGATTCGTCGAAGAATCCGACGCCGTCCGGGTCAAACGCGAACTCGTGCGGCGTCGCGAGTCGACGCCGTTTCTCCAAAGCGCGCTCGCAAGAAACCCGCGCCCCGAGCATTTGGCGGCGTTCCTCGACATCCTGGCCGACCCGGACGCCGATGCGGGAAACCGCTGGCTGGCGGCGGTCTGCGCCAAGCGCGTGATCGCAGCGGCGGCCCCTCCCGAACGGTTGGCGCAATTGGCCTCCGGTCTCAAGCCCGAGACGGGAACGGCGATGGAAGAGCGCATCCGTCTGGTGCGAATCGCCGCAACGAAGATCGGCATGGGCGCCTCGCCGCTTCCGGCGACGAACCAAAGCACGGGCTCCCGTCAGAGCCGCTGAAACCGGGCGTCAGGCCGTTCCGGCCGCGGGCAACAGATCCGGATGTTCCCGGCCGACGAAGGAGGCGCGCAGGACTTCGGCGATGGCGCGGTTGTTCTCGAACCGCACGGCCTCGGAGAAGCGTTCGAGCCCGCGTTCCAACGCCGACAGTTTCGCGAACGCCTCGCGCGCTTTGATCTCGCTCGGAGGCCCCTCGAGCACGAGGAAGTAAACCAGCGCGAAAAGCCCGTAGAAGGCGTCTTCGTCGATCTCCTCGGCGATCGCCACCGAACGTCTCGCCGATTGCACGGCGGCGCGAATGTCGCCTTTCTCGCGGCTCAAATAGCCGAGGTTGCAATGCGCGAACGCCTTGAAGACCCGGTCTTCGGCATGCGGGGCTTCCGCTGCGAGCGTCCGTAGAAATGCGGCCTCGGCGTCGGAGGATCTGCCCTGCCAGAGATGAATCACGCCGAGGAGATTGCCGGCGACGGCCGCGTGACGGGTCTCGAAACGCAGGATCTGGTCGCACAGGAGGCGCGCCATGTCGAGCTTCTTCTCCCGCGGCATCTCGGCTCGGGCGATCAAGTCTCGAACGGCGCTGAACGCGACGTCGCCGACGCCGTCCCTCCCGACGTAGTCCTCCGCGTCGTCGACCATGCCCAGGCCTTCGGCCGCAGCCGTCTTTGCGGATCCGCGCGTGTAGACGGACACCATGTTGTCCGTGTTGACCTCCGGGTCTTTTTGCTCGCGGATGACGCCCACGGCCAGCTGGTACATCGCGCCGCAAAGTTCGTCGATCGTTTCCCGCAGAAACGTCGAGGGAGGCAGATCGATCGTCCTAAAAAAGCCCGACAGCCGGTCGTAGCAGGACCCGCAGCTCCGCACGTGCGTCGCGACCTGCTCCAATGCGAGAGCGTCGCGGCCGTTCTTGGTCAAGAAGCCGTCGAGGTATCGCGAAACAAAGTTGCAGTCGGCGGCGCCGACCATCCTAAGACCGTCCTCCTCCGACGGCCGCCTCCCGCCGTTCAGGCAGGGACGCGACCGTGGTTCAACACGAAGCGCAATGCGACCTCCCACTTCTCGACCAGACGGGCGAGCCCTTCGCCTGCGTTCGAGCGGATGCGGAGGTCTTTTTCGTAGACGATTTCTCGCAACTGCGCCAGCACACGTCGCACGTAAGCGCTCTCGATGTCGAGACCGAATACGGCCTGCGAGCTCTCATGAAGCAGCGTGTGCAACGCACGGAGGTATTCGCGTTTCGCGGATTTCTCGTTGATCTCGAGTCGAGCGGCGATTTCGGTCCAACCAAGGTTGCCGTGGCCTTCGAGTTCTGCGTCGAGACCTTGCAATAACTTGAGGAAGCTGTCGTCGGCGAGGCCGACCGCCTGCGCCAACGCGGTCGCGGACTCGCCGCTCCGATTCTTAGCGAGATACACGAGTTGCTGCGTCGCGGTGAGCTTCCGACGGAAGACTTCCATCATCAGTCCGACCCGGTCCGACGCATCGAAGACGGTTTCGTCCGCAGGTGCGGCAGGTTCCGCCGCCGACGCGTCCTCGGAAGTCCGATCGAGCGCGTCATGAGACTGGCGGAGATGTCGCCAATAGTGCTTCTTGAGCTCGTTCAAGTAGTAATAGGTCAGGCAGAAGATCTTGCCCGAGGCAATCTTGGCACGACCGGCGAGGACGAGCTTCTTGAGCGCGTCTCGACCGTAGAAGTCGGAGGTGAGTTCCGCATGCAACGCCGAGTAGACGGCCGCCCGCGAGGAGAACCGACGCTCGATGACGCGTTGACCGTGGAAGTAAAGGCCGACGCGCATGAGTTCGACGGCCTCTTCGGCGATCAGTCCCGTGCGGACGACGGCGTCTCCGACGACGTTTAGAAGGTAGGAAGGCTCGAACAGTTGGTCTTCGAGGCGCGCGTGCGCGAGATCGATGAGGGCGAAGAACTCGCGGACCTTGGCTTGATGCGCGGCGCCGGTCGCTCCGGCGTCGAGCTTACTTTGCAGACCCGTGACGAGCGCGGAGAAGCGCTCGAGCAACGCGGCTGATTCGCCGCCTGCGGAAGCCCTTGATTTGGCTTCGCGCCAACGATCCCAGATGACTTGCATGTCAAGGCTCGTCGGCGGGTCAACCGATGGGATACACGCCGCCGGGACCGTTCTCGGC